>Ga0307514_10000206_pt1 | contig 162763 bp, 197 predicted proteins | sample 16_EM_MG_FD_203088 | JGI IMG/M metagenome (GOLD analysis project Ga0307514, IMG submission 203088) | Populus trichocarpa ectomycorrhiza microbial communities from riparian zone in the Pacific Northwest, United States - 16_EM | ecosystem: Host-associated > Plants > Roots > Unclassified...
AGACCCCGGGGTAGATGGCTTGCATCGCATCTTGTATCTCGTCTCGCATCATCTCATCTCATACCATCTTATCATACAACGATTGACACACTCCATCTTTCGCATCTTTTGATCTCACTCGCTCTTTTCGAGACTTCGTGTGGATCTGCGCAATTGCGTGGATCCTCGCAGCCGGGTAGTATCATACCTTCTCACCCTCTTCCTACGCTCCTCGAGCCAGAACCGCTCTTTCTCACGAATTCCTTTTTGGATGCCGCGAGAGGTGCGGCGGAGTGTCGACGATGGGCTCTCTGTCCTCTAGCTTTGCCGTTTCACCACAGCGCAGGTCATACAGCTTGCTTTAGATGCATTCATGAGCAGTCTCGGTGTAAAAGGCCGCACTAAGTCTTGGGAAGCCCATGACTGCGATCAGCAATTTGGAGAGAATGAAAGCATAGACATCAGGAAGAGTCAAAGACTTCGAAAAGAGGGCAATGCTAGAATTAACAAGGTGTTGGCCATGAGACCAGGTTAAGCAAAGATAATTGAGAAAGTACATATTTCATGATATTTTGAAAGTCCTGAAACTGACCTTCATATAGCAGAGAACGCTTGCAGTATTGATTACGCTGACACCTGGTCACCAAAAGGAGTTCATTGACTGTCAAAAAGCCAAAGTCCGCATTGCTGTACTTAGAATTATGGATGTGAAGACATGTTGGAACTCAACACTGGAGTTGCTTGAGTGCGCCTACCAATTACAGGAATTCACACACGAGTGGCTCCAAAATCCAAAATACACTGATTATAGGCCACTTTTCACAACTCAAGATGAATGGACCATTGTGAAGTATGTCATGGAAGTATTGAAGCCATTTCGATATTGGACCCTCTAGATGTCAAAGAAGCATACAGTGACATTGCATCACGTTATCTCAGTGTTTAACGACATGTTTAATCACATGGACGGCACGATGCGAGCTTTGGCTAAGAAGACGACTCCATGGAAGGAAGACTTGTTCTTCACTGTGAAGTTAGCTCGACAGAAGCTGTCCAAATACTGTGCTGAAGTAACTCCAACGATGGGCATCCTTCTCATTTCTGCACATATCCTCGATTCTTTCCGGAAGTTGCGATCGTTCAGAAAGTGGGACAAGGGAATGGATATTAATCCTGTGGACGAGACATCCTATACCACCCAATACCAAGAGGCCTTTCTGAAGTACATGGAGAATGAATACTGTGCCAAACATCGACGTGTGCCGGTCAATAAACCCAAAAGCCTACCAAGCAGCAAACTCGTCCCCTCTGCAACAGCTTCAGGATCTTGTCAATCATCCTTTGATTCATACAATTTGTCCAGCGATGATGCAGAATACTTACGGCCTAACAGTGTTTGCCGAGATGACACCCGGACGAAGCGATCACGCAGCATGCTTATTAATCGCTGCCAGGCTCTATTTGAATTCCCCGCCTGAAGCACCAAAGAACTGCGGGCAAATTAATCCAAATCTCCATGATTACCACTCCAACCCAATTGACATTAGCAGTACATTTTGGATACCAGACATAACTGACTGGTGGCGCCAACAAGAGGAAATGCACTCAAAGTATGCAGATCTCTCCAATGTGGCACACGACATATTCTCAATCATACCACATGGTGTCAGAGTGAAGGCCAGTTTTTCCCTTGGGCGAGATGTTATTGGCTGGAGGCAGTCAAAAACCACAGGTGAGACCCTTCACAAAAGTCATTGTAAGGCAGTTTGCTCGAGCTAATAACAGGGTTTTGGCAGACGATAACGCAGTATTGGATATGAGGAATACAGAAAACGACTCGGAAGTGAAGAATGAGGCAGAGGAAAGGAAATTGCACAGAATGGCCAAGGTTCACAACTTTTTGGAGATGTGGTAAGGCAGCCAGATCCTACATGCTACACAGAAAGAACCTCGCGCTCAGATCAAGCAGATGACAGCCGTTGGATACATTTTGGACACAGAAGAGATCGTCAAAGCCTCCTGGTCACTTTTTCAACATGATGGTGCGGCTTCATTTAAATTGTCAGAAAGATCACCTTTGCCACCAGCTTTGTCTGCAAAGGACCTCTCTGGAGGACGAACTCAAATCTTAAATGTCGGCCAAATCCGGAGAATCAACCATTATCCAGTCGAAAGTGATGAGAATAGCACACCTGAAAGCATTTCGGACACTGAAAATTGGCTAAACTGCAAGAGCAGCTTGGATAATCCAAATGACAGCAAAGACGATTGTGCGGCAGACGATGAATCCGATATAGACCACAACAATGGCATTGAGGATCTGGAATGCCCAGAGCAGCCGAATTTGAGTACCGCACCAAATGTTCCTGGATTGGTTCAGCCAACACGGAAGTCAAAAAGGCAGGCTGAAAAGGTGTTGGTGACAGTCCATCCAATAGAAACCAGGAGAAATAAAGGAGTGAAGAAAAAGTAGGACAGAATGCGTCAATGGTTCACCAGTTTCTTTATGTAGCTTGACCAAGAGTTTTAGTTAGAGATATATTATGGGCAAATGGTGAGAAGTAGCTTGTAAATATCGGTTGATAAACAGATGTATAGCAGACGCAATGAATCTTTTGGCGAGATACATCATTTTTAGTCCTGTGAGAGTGAACAGTGCAACAATATTACGCCACCCAGCTTTGCCACAGGGCCGAGTCTCAATCGGACAGAAAGACAACCAATAAAGTCAAATCATGATGAAAAGAATTATCAACGGCAGCAGATGTTGAATGGACAATACATTAAAATGAGCATCAACAGAGTGTCAACAATTTGTGGTCTTGTAAGTACGGCAACTCACCAGTGACTTGGTCTTTGTTATTCATAACGGATGTATTGGCAGCTTTTATTAGCAACAGAGAGAGCAACACGGTCACCACCCCATTCTTAGCATGAGCGTCAACGGAGCGTCAACGATTTTTAGCTTTGCATTTTGGGTAATTTATGTTCCGATTGGTTGCAGACATCCATTTATCAGATATTGGCAGCCTTTACTGGCAACAACAACAGCGACATGCTCCCTGCCGCATCCTGAAAATGAGCGTCAACAGAGCGTCAACAGTGTCAGGTCTTGCATATTTCGTAATCAAGGCATCGTGTGCATCTTCGTGCACATAACTGTATTATTGACTGCCTTGATAGGTAAAAATACCATATATCAAAGGTGAAACACAGATACCAAATTAATCGATATTGCAAACTGCACAACATGCCAAAGCGCAGTATTGGTTGCTGAAAACACGATTTTGATAAGATACTATTAACAAACTGCAAAGACAAGAGCCTTATATGAATCTATAGCTGGACCCGCTGGGCGACCCACTGACAACCTGCCCAATTCGGACGGGTTGGGAGTTTACCATCGAACCGTATCGGAGTGGACGGTTCTGGTTTATTGACGACCCGGACTGCCAATTTGGCAACGGTTCGGTTTGAACCCAGACCCGAACCCGAAGTGATGGTCCGGAACAGTTGCTAACACTAGTCTGGCATGACACCTTGAAGCTTTATATGCTTGCGGGATTCTTCAGAATGTTATTTTCCAGGTGAAAGCTGTTGTGGGTTCATGCTTTAACAGTTACTGGAATACTCTTCAATGTATTCATGGATAAGCAGTTTGGCTTTATCATCAACATTCACCCAGAATATAGTGTCATTTCCCAAGTCATAAGTAAAATTATGGAAACAGTCCTTTGATTCAGAGCGGTGGTTCACTGCGACGTCTGGGAGTCATTGATTGCCCAGGTTACTCAAATAACAGTGAACATTACCCGCTTATGCGAATGAGATGACAGCAAAGAATGGACCCACTTGTTAATATTATATATTAGGACAAGACTGGGAAGGCATGTTAGTATGTGAATCCATTTGGTTTTGATAGAGCTGCTGTCAGATGATCTGTTGCCTTAGGCCTCGGGTAGATATGATTCTTGTTGATGTTTCTTGAAGAGGAAATCAACTGAATATCATTATGGAAATACAGTAGTACGCCTGTACGGTATCCATTTTTACATCTCTGGTACAGAGATTGAGGCTACAGTTGCAATCATGTTAACACTTACATATTGAGACTTGCTCTCGACATTGTACAGTCACCGTGAGGTATGACTAACAATGTGAACAACCAAACACCGTACTATATGGTTTGATTTTCGTGGATCTTAGGACCTGGATGCTGAGGCATATTGACAGAAATTCAGAGGGGTTCGTCGTAGCCATGAATGGTATTCAAAACCTCTATTACATGATCATGAATCTGGTTGTGTTGAAATTGTACCTGATCCGTTGGGTAGGAATACCATATTGTTGAGAATAATCAAGTGATGAATGGCACATTGTGTCATGAGATCCAAGCAGTTATGCCTTTCAATTTTGCTATATCCTTGCAATGTCAAGATGTGATGTTGACACATGAAAGGTGCTAGTCAATCTTGAAGGCATTGATATTCGATGGTAGCCCCATCTCTTAGCAACTGGAGAAATTTTACTACAGAGTGTTGCTAACAACAATTGCTCTGTTGCAACTACAAACAGTCTGACAGGTTGATTCAAGTATCATAGTCTTACGACCAAGGTTCAAAGGCATGGTATGCCTATAATCGAGAGTTGCTGCATCTTTATTCTGGGAAAGATATTGTGCTTGTCTCCACCGTACACAACAGGGCATATTGTAGCACCAGGGGATCCACCCTAAGTCGTAATCAATAAAAGCCCCTAATAACTTCCGGACTAATAAAGAGAACAATGATAAAGCTTCACTCAGGATGTGTATAAGGATTACACACAAGAAAACAAGGTAACTGTTCCATTCAGTGCTCCCGAAAGATAATATCGACAAAAGAGTATCGTCTCATACTATCAGTATACTGCTGTACACGACTCAGGAGTATCCTACTCAGAAGATCCTCTGAACCAACACACTATCGTGCCAGTTGTCAGACTCCCTTCAGACTCAAGAGTATTGTCCCAGTAATGGGCATGTGTACCCAAGGACTGACTGTCCTCAAGTGCAACAACTCCAAGTATCGACTTGTCTAATAAGAAACAGCAAAGTAGTTTGCCTCAGCAGAAGGAGTAGTGCCAACTCAAAAGTATCCTAGCAGAAGTATCCTCTGGACTACCATGCTATCAGGTTTGCCTTGGACTTCCTTTTGACTATCAAGCATTGTCTTGCTCTCTTCTCGATTAACGACTTGCTTCAACGAAGGTACTCAGAATAACCAAGTAATGAGTGATAGATTTTATCCATGATATAGAGCTGAAGAATGAACGTACAACCTCAGACTTCAAGAGAGAAGTATCCTCCTTGACTTCGATACAGAACTAATAGATAATAGATGGGAGTAAAGTTAAGGCTTAACCTCCAGGACAAGAAGGTCAATAGGTATCCGTAGATAAATGTCAATGTAGATTGCATATTCGATAGTAGGTTATCGATGTCCTTCCTCCATGTCGGTATTGCTGATATTTTTCAGATAATCCACACCCTTAACAATCCTAAGACTGCCAAAGCCTGTTTTTGGAGTTCACATATGTAACTGCCTCATCATCCTTGCCTTCTACCATTGATAGTCAAGTTCTAACTCCCATGAGTATTAACTACGTTATCAAGGTAATGAGGTTGTATTGCGACACTACTGCTATTGCGATACTTTATATGAATACAATCTTATCTGAAGCCAATTATGAACAAATAGGTTCGTGTCACCAAGCGCCAGTGAGAGTGCCCTCTCATATACCGACCGGCTACGTGATGGTTTAAAGATTGCGGCAAATGCCAGAACACTTAATTTGACTACATTTAATTGGAGCCAAATGTACAGTATTCTGCTACTCAGCTGGTTGGCCATAGAGCAAACGGAGAGTATCCTGTGCCACTCAGGACATATGAACCCCAACTCCTATTTGCCCAGACCGAGAAGGTGTTGTCGAAATAAGGGTTAATTCGTAAAAGTCTATTCAGTTGATAGGGCTCCAATATTGATTATTGGTTACTGACTTATATTATAAATGACTCTGCCAATCGCGAGATGCTGTAGTGGTTTGATGTTGATGACATTTCATCTTATAAGGAATGAACCATTGAAGCATGACAGAATAGTCATTTGTTTGACGACAAGGAATAAGGTTTCCTGCCGATAAGGAGTGACCATTAACAATAGAGATCTTACAACCAATGCCGATCAAAATATAATACACATTTTATTCGCACTCAGCTTGATCAGTGTCATTAATGTATTGATACAAAGGTAGGGTAATGGAGATGTGACTAATCAGTGAACTAATCTGGAAGGTAGATCCAATTCGGAAATCCGAGTGATAATTCGTGATTCCGGATCGAGTATCCATATTAGGATTATTGAGTGATCCAGTATGATCCCAGAAATATACCGTAACACCAAAGGCGTAACAGTATCATAGTAATCTAGTCAACGCACAGGTCTATGGGATATCATAGTGCCACGCATCAAATATGTTATGGATTACCGTCCCAGAAACAGCTTATCTATGAGTTATGCGTCGTGTAAGGTCATTTTTCCCGGTGCCTCCCAGTCTTAGATTTATGATATCTCTTATATTGGGTCAGAAATTGTGAATCAACAGCATTTTGGAGCTTTTTTTTTACAGCTGCACAATGAATATTAGTGATATAGTAAATTGGAGACCACGAAGTGAAAGAGGATCTGTTTATGCATAGTTCATGTATAGAACACATTGTGATCAGAGCAAAACTCATGGACTTAAATGAACTTGAATTGATTGGAGTTGCCCAGTGGAAGGCATCTTCCCAGTTGCCAATATTCTTGCTCTAGCCACAGAAACAATAGAGACTCACCCGGACCTAGATCAGTGGGAGCTGGCCAAGAGATGATCTAACAAATTTGAATTCTAGGAGTATGTTAGAACCATATACATCTGGAAGCATAGGAGCTGCTAAAAATGACAACTCTGGGTTGGCTGGGCTAGAGATCTATCTGGGCGCCTCCAAAGGGCGGCGAAGCCGCCACCGTACCTTGTATGCTATATAGTAGCCATGATCTATATCCTACTCGAGTCGGTCCTCAGCGTTAGAAGTCTCCCAGGGGTGCATACAAGACAGTGGAGTGGGTAGAACTGTAGTTGCCGCATTTCTAAGAGTGCCGTATGGTAAACTAGGCAAGATGGCTGCGGGGTTTCATCAGTCGAGGTATGTCACAATTGGTTTTCATTTAGTTATGTCTAGCAAGAGGTGGAGTAGTTTACTATGTTGAAGCTGTTGGAGATTCATACCTATCAGTATGAAGGTTAATGCAAATTGAACGTTTTAGTGCTCCAGAGTCGATGGAACCTCCATGATTTAGATAGGAGCGAGCATACTATTGTGGCCATCGTGAAAGTCTGAATGTAAGTAGGTGTTTTAACTTGAATGATAGCAGAGGAGCTGATATTTATTGTCTGTCCAATCGTCCCGCATTCGTGCGCCCGAGCCTACTTAGGTACTTTACACCATAATCAGGATTAACTTGAGATTTGAAATGATAATTATTTACACGCTATTCTTGCTTAGAAAAATTGCTGCAGTGATTTTGGCCACAAATTGTTGATATGGTCAATTTTGACTGCGTATCATTATGGTGGTTTCATTGATCATAAACGTTACGATCTATAGAATAAAGGTTGATCTGGCCATAGCATCTAATTCTGCAGAAGCTGCTTTGCAAGTGACTTTAAATCCTTTAGCGCGTTAATTGGTTATTTCTTATTTCAAACTAACTTATAATTATGGCAATTACCTGAACAATTTGTGTACCACAGGGGGTATTACCGCCGAACGAGAGATCGGCAAGCTTTAACTTTTTTTTCTGTAGATACACTACAAACTGCAAGAAGTAAGCGGGTGCTTGAAGACCTCATGGACGTGGAGTACCTCTTCAATTGAGTTTCTCGCGATGTATCTATACACAAGAACAGTTTCACGCTGGCCCATCCGGTGTACCCTATCAATGGCCTGTTTCTCTACGTAAGGATTCCACTGAGGCTCCAGGATATGAACCTTTGATGCAGCGGTAAGATCGATGCTATGTTGGTGGTATAAGAGTACATTCTGGTCGAACGAGAGCGGGACTTAAACTAACCCAACACCCGCACTTCCAATCGAAGCTAAGAGAACGATACAAGAAGTATCATTCCGGAATGTGTCGATAGCCTTCTTGCGCTGCTCCAGGGTAAGTGTACCGTCCAGTCGTTGGAATAATATCCCGTGCTGTTCTAAAGCCCTCTCGACAAGATCCAGCATTTTTGTCCAGCATGAGAACACCACACTAAACATAATCAGCGACTCTATGAGGCAACTGTAATACGGGCACATACTTTTTAACAAAATTTTCCTCATGGGGATTAATGATATTTTTGAGCAACGCCCTAACCTTAGACGATGGACGGTAGTAAGTATCTGCCTGTGAATTTTCTTTACTAAGTACTGAAGATTCGTTATCAGAGTAACAAAGGGGACAACGACGAGAGCTTCTGCAAGCAAGATCTGTCCACAGTTCTGAGCAATCACCGCAGAGCGTGTGATGACAACCAAGGTCCAACAATCCCATTGGATTCTGTTCCTGTGTGCTGCATTCGCACAATTCGCAGACTTTCAAAGCTGCTGTATTTAGGCCAGGTCCTTGAATCCGATCCAATGCAGTTGATAACATATGCCCACCATGACTAGTTATCAGTCTAAGATTCAGAATGATGTGGAGGATATTTTTGAGGGGTTTTGGGTGTTGTTCATTCTCGATGGCCTTCCGTAGAAATCTCTGGTACTCATCTTGAACAGTTGTGTATAGTCTCCGCTCCTCGTCTGTTAGCTCTATTTCTTCAATTCGGTCCTCTCGTTGAGGTAGTTTGACCTCCGCAACCATAGACACTTTCGTTCTTCTCATCGAGATGACGCTGACTAGCGAACGTAATCTTGCCAACCCGACTGAGTGTCCACGCTGAAGAGGGTCGGCAACTTGTGAAGCGAAATACCCAAGATCATCAAACGGTCGAACACGAAGAAAACGTAATAGTGAGAAGAAATCTCCAAGACGATTCTGGATTGGTGTACCGGTCAGACACCATCTGTGCCGGGCGTTTAGGGAATACACGGCTCGAAATAATTGGGTGCTCCGATCTTTGATATAATGCGCTGAAAGGTGCAGATACCATCGCACTTTAGCAACTTGGATGGATAAGAGGAATCTAAAGTTACCTTCGTCTAGAACAACCCTGATCCAATTTATTCGTTGCAGAGTCCCAGAAGAGTGTGGAGCATCCATGGACAACAAGCAATCAGCACGTAGGGTGCTGTAGGTTGTAAGTATAACATCATACGCTGATAGCTGCAATATGTCTCTTTCACGACGACCCGCGGGCCCATGGTAGAGATAAGTTTTTAATGCTCCGGGCCTGAGATGACTAAAACGTTCGGTCGTTTGATTAGCGTGGAACATGCTATCTGGCAAGAGTCCCTACCGGTGTATCTGCTCTTGCCAGCTTGAAAGTGCTTGAAAAAGATATTCGTCAGAACCATATCGGCCAGCTTTTGTGATACATACCAGATTTTGGAGCGACTACTAATGTCGGAGTTCTATTGTCCATCGAGCCACGAGATTCATCCAATGAACTGAGGATGAGCGCTAACATGGTTAAAGTTTTCCCAAGCCCCATATCATCTGCTAATAGTCCCCCTAGACATATTTCTGGAGCGCTGATCTGGATATTTCCGGTAACCACGTTGCGGTAACTTTCTAGTGAGCATGGCATGGATCGACCTTATTGGGCCTACCTCTTACCTCAGTCCTAACTCTTTCGAAGGTTCAATTTCCCACAACGACCCGAACTCGTTGCCTTGAACACTCCCACCCTCTTTCTCCAGCATCATGGCGAGAGCCTTCTTCTGATGACTTCATGACGGCACGAAATGATCAGCACTCCGATAACTGTGTCCAGCCAACTGTGTAGTAACGATAGCCTTACCTTTTCAAATCAGTCACCAGAAAGGAACTAATGCGAGCCTCAGAGAAATGCGTTGGCCCCGTAGCCTCATCAAACACTGCTGCAGCAGAATGTGCAACCTTCAATAGCGATTGGTGGAGTGCAATTTGATCCGCAGCAGGAATTTCGTAAATAGAATTTTCTATCTCCGCTCCAGGTCGACGCAAGTACTGGGGATTATCGTAGCGCGCCGCGATGTCATAAAACCGGGGATGTTGAAGATAGACTCCTCTTTCAGAAAGTAAATTCCCCACGCTATTAAACTCACTATGAAATCCGTAAAGTAAGATGCTGACAGTCAAATGCAAGCCTTTGGCATTTGGGAGCTTATGCTGTCTTGTCGTATCAATAAAGGCGTCGAATACCACCGAATGTTTTAGTGTAATGGACGAGAGAACTTGCCCAATCTGTGTTTCCAGAAGACCGAGGTAGGCTCCAAAGGTATATTTGGCCACAACAGTAGACCCGTGGAAGGATAAAGAGATTTTTACCACACCATTAGGACCCTGAACGAGCTCCTCGGTAGTTTTATGTTTTATGTTCACAGTCGTCGCATGTATCTTATTGCAGTCAGCACTATAGGATAGGGGAGGAGTGTATAAGAAAACCAAACGCACGACGCCAAAGCACGTATCGTAAGGGAGAGCTGCAACAGAGGTATTCTGGGAATTAGAAACAATAGCGCCGCATGTGTTATCGGGGGTTTCGATTAAGAAATCACTGTTAACGGTGTAGTTCGTCCGGTCAAGTGCGGGTGCTGAAGTCGTACATAGTTTCTGTCTCTTCGCTGGGCGGTCTGCATCTGCACGCTTGAGTGCTTGGGGGGAGTAATGGTGACGGGTATTATTGCTGTCGAAGTTGGAACCCGTCGGGTCGACGTTCATGACATCCATCATGTACTTAGCCTTTCGAAGTGCGGGTACACGATCTCGGGCAGCTAGCAAAAATGTACTGCACTCGGTAAAACGTGCTGAGGGATAGATAATGGGTTAAACGAAACGATACAAAGTATTCTGCTTGGGCGAGTTGGTTGTAGTGGAATACCTTTGTCTGCGATATATTCTTATCCATGGTGCAACTCAACCATCAGTATTCGCCCTATCTAAGATCCCTGGGCCAGTAGAGGTCGCCTGATACCGGTTCGAAGTATAATCTGGTTCTAAACCAATAGGGGTAGGTGGTGACAGAATGAAGAAGAGGCGTCAGCCTCAATGAGTTTGTTGGTTCGAGTGAGAGGAATGAAGGGAAATTTCCCTCTTTTAGAAGTTGTGATTTTTGAAGGCATATTAGGTCTAGCTGATTGGTTTAAACGTGGGATTTCGTCACATCTTTGATAGTCTCACTCTTTCTGTTTTCGTTTGTTAAAGGGGAAGAAGGGTAGAGAAAGGGGATCTCCCTTACCTAGTTAGCCTTTCGGAGGGGAGGGAAGCGGGAACTGCCATACTCTAGATAGAGTGAATGCAGTATTATTAAAACAAAGCAGTTCTTGCTTTTTTGTAAGGCGTGCCAGCCGCTTGACAGCTATTGCCAGGTGCCTTCTCAAACTTAGTTTAAAAATAGCCTAAGGCCAGGTAGCTATAGTCGAGGTAAAGTAGGGCATAAGGTTGATTCCATAATAAGACGTTTGTAACCGTGGAATGATGGCTGGGAGTGAGAAAAAAAGCATAAGAATCCCAACATAAGGGTTATTTAAAGTACTTAGGTACATAGTATAATCTTGGTGCAGCTGCAAGATGTAAGTAGATTTATACTTCTGGGCTGCACTATGCTATAACGGTGTATGATGGAAGGCAGAATGTGCATGGAATGACAAGTGAGATCCAAACTTTCTCAATACTGGTGCACGTGATTCGAGTGAGTCGAATATCAGCGTACGCCGAAGTACACCGAAGTACCGTTGTGTACCCGGTATATGTCGTTTAGTGTGCAAATTACAATATTTCTCAAGTCGGCATATTTGACAAACATTAATGACAAGGGAACACGCGTGTGGGAACCACACACTACCCCGAGGTACCCCAAAAAATAAAATTTCCCTTCTGCTGGCTCTCAAAGTTGGGCCGAACTCGCCTCCGGCACTCTCGTGTGTTGGTCGCAAGCTCGCCATACTCCCCCGGCCGGGTAAAATTTCGGTACTGTGTCCTCGTGTGTTATATAGTAGGGATAACTGAGCTAGTGTAACAGTCTTATCGTAAGTCCTAGCGGTACGCTGGGTGAAATACGCGGATATATATATATATATATATTACTTTTTTCGTGACTGACAATACAAGTTGGTACTTATATGGGGGTGCGCACCTGTTTTACCATGCCCCGCTATCTCGGCACAACTCAGTTACCGACTCAGAGGTGGCGTCAAAGCAACTACACCTGTAACTAACCTGCTTATCTTGCTAAATAGCTAACACCAACAACCCACAGCTCCATAATCTGGCCCCAGTACGCTTGATTGCTCACCGCATTCGTTTTGCATCATTCCTATGGACGAGCCTAGTACTGTATTCGAGGATGCTAGACGTGAATTTCTAAAAGGAATGCCGGAGAAAGAACAGCATGATATATTGCGATTTGGTTCGATTGCGGCTGTATACGACGAAACCGACCGCATACAACAAAATCAAGGGACAAATAACACGCTGAGGAATATGAGAAAGATTGAACCACTAATAGACCTGTTAAAGCGCTATGAGAAAATCGTCGAAGTATTTATGGGTGTGCAACCAGGAATAATCCCACTGATCTGGGTCTGTAAATTTGTTTTATTATCCTCATCATGGTCAAGATGACTCTCTAAAGCTGAAATAGGGACCCATTAAGCTGCTGCTACAGGTGCGTAAGCTGGACTATTTATGGGTGGAAAAGTGCTCATAATTCAAAGGTTTCTAGCACATTCTTAGAGAGCTTCGACAAAGTTCTCGATGCCTTCTACAGAATCGGTCAATTTTTGCCTAACTTGGAGGATACTGAGATTCTGTTCGATGGTCACCCAGAATTGCAAAAGGTTTTATGTTTGTTGTATACGGACATTCTGGATTTTTACGCTGTCATGCTGAAGTTCTTCAAATTGAAAGGTGAGCCACGGCAAGGTTATTATGACAATCCAATCTAGCTAAAATGGATAAGGGTGGAAAATCTTTTTCGAAAGCCTTTGGCCTCGTATCCTAGGAAAGTTGGATGTAGTACTGCAAAATCTCCAACTGCACAGGGCCTTGCTTCACGAACGGGTCACTACCATTAGCATCTTTGAGGCACACAAAGCGCGAGAAAAGGCTCTCCAAGAATATGAAGACAACCACACATTTCGTGCACAGCAGCAATTACAATCCGTTGAAGCATTCCTCTCCCCCCAGTTGTATGATTGTGCATTGGAGAAGCTACGAGCACGGCTATGTCCAAATACTGGACGATGGCTTACAGAGAAGGAACCCTACACATCCTGGCTGCAGCCTAACTCGTTACAGCGGGTATTGTGGTTGAAAGGTATACCTGGCGCAGGTTGGGGGCCAATAACGATTGACATAATGACTACCTACTAACCTTGCGTTTGATAGGGAAATCATCACTCTGCTGCCAAGCGGTAGAACAGATGAGGACGCTCCAGGCCAGGACCGATGACACATCAGTGATATTCGCCATCATTCGAGAACAGGACGAAGCAACCCAAGCTTTAGCAATTCTACAGTCCTTTGCATATCAACTGGTCCTCGAGAATCCGCACCTACAGCCAGTTTTGCATTCTGCGTTCCAGGGCGATCGACGACGGCTAAAGCAATCAGTGAAATTCGTCACAAACTTAGTCGAAGACCTGGCGAAAAGCATCGGACATGTCTTCTTCCTCATTGATGGGCTCGATGAATGCGAACTGACGGAGAGAGGTATACTCCTGAATGCTATGAAGTCGCTATTAAAACCCTGTCCGAACCTGAAAATACTCATCAGCTGCAGAAATGAGGTGGATATCGCAAAGCTGCTAAAGGATGTGGCAGAAGTTTTACCTATGAGCGACGAAAACCGGCAAGACATCGATGCGTATGTAGAATCTGCAATACCTGGCCTGCTGAGCACCTTTGCAATCGACGCCTCCACGGCTATAGCATCGGAGATTCAGGCCCTCCTCCGACCGCTCGCTTCAAATGCAAAAGGTTAGAAAGACACTATGAATGCTATACACACCTAACTCATTATCATTAGGGATGTTTCTATGGGCATCACTAGTCATAAATCATCTCAAAACCATGACTACGCTCGAAGAAGTCAAACATGAAGCAAAAAACCTCCCCGACGGTCTTGGAACAGCGTAAGATTATTTTCAATACTTCTTAGAAATCCTCTGACTTAGACTGACTATCTTCTAAAGGTATGGCCGGATACTTCAACGCATTAGAAAAGTCCTTCACCCTAGAGAGCAAGCACACGCAAAGCACATTTTGGAGTGGCTAGTATGTGCCAACCGGCCCTTGAAAGTAGTAGAAGTTGAGCATGGTCTGATGTTACGGGTCGGCGACAAATCGTTTCAACGTTCGCGTCGAGTGTTACGAGATTTTGTTCATATTTGCGGACCAATGGTTGAAATTGAAAATGAGCGGCTTGTTTTTGTTCATTTTTCTGCCAAAGAGTTGGTTGCCCGCTTCTATCGCCTCTGTTGTACTGAAAGTGGACAAGATATTTGATTGATATCCAAAGCGATCGCTACATACCCGAGGGTATCACCCACCGAAAAATTGCGATCGCCTGTATCACATATTTGGGTTTCGATTGTTTCAACCAAAGCCTACACGATCACGAAATCGAAGCAAATGTCCTCAACGGCGAGTATGCTCTCCAAGACTATGCTGAGGTCAATTGGTTCCACCACTGTAAAGTTGGGATTTCCCTGGCAATTTCCAAGGACCAGTGTTCCGAGCTTGCGGATTCTGTCTCTCGCTTCATTCAGCTGCGAGGAGGGATCGATTCCCTTGGTCAGTGGGACAACCGGACTATGAGCAAAAGTTCCTTCGCGATTCTGAGAAAACAGTATCCAGACCTATCCAATCTGCTGATGGAGCTGGAGAATACGAGTAGTACAGGCCCTCCCGGTGCCCGAGAGTATCAGCTAATACTTAATATTTCTTCAGGTGGACGATTAACTGGGATAAAACAGCTTCAGCTCTTTGAAACATCGCGCAGAATTCGAGAGATATTCGAGACAACTATTGCCTCTCTATGGACGTCTAGTAATAAAGAATGTTTCTACGAGTTAAAGCAGTTCTACGGCGAGCAACTTTTCAAATGCCCGCACATAGAATGCACCATTTCATCAGTGGGCTTCACTTCTTATGCAAAGGCCGTTAAGCACAAAAAAGTTCATCAGCGAGAATTTAGATGCGAGGATCAAAGCTGCGGACACCTTCAAGTTGTATTCTCTTCTTTGGAAGATCTTAATGAGCACGTGACTGCATTCCACTCCAGCGAGAGCACACAACTATCAACCGCACCCACCTCTGATGCGATATTTAGTACTCAGTTACAGTCAATGAGCGATGATGACCGCAGAAGAATGTTATTTGATGCCGCAGAGTTCGGACCGGCTGATATCGTTAGACAACTGGTGTGCTTTGACTTTGAGCTAATGCTATCCGTCAGGAATCAATTCGGCGCTTCAGTACTACACGTGGCAACGGAAGCCGGTCACACAGAAGTCCTGTCGATTCTTCTACGCAGTGGTGCAGCAGTCGAGGCCCGAGATTTTTTTGGCAATACCCCTCTACACCTTGCATCGTGTGCTGGTCAGATAGCTGCGATGCAGGCGCTGTTTAACTATGGAGCATCTACAAAAGCATTGGATGTATTTGGTAATACGCCGGTACACATTGCATCTATAAGCGGACAAGAGGCAGCAATCAATCTGTTAGTAAAGAGGGGTGCAGATGTGGACACGGAGAACTATCAAAGCCACACACCTTTATTTTATGCGTATCGAAATGGCTATGCAGATATTACCGCAATTCTCCGCCGCCATACACGGGAAGTTGCCGCGCCGGAAGACTATCCTCTTTCCTCGTCATATTCGGGTTCGACAAGACTGTCAATAAGGCGCCTCAATCGCCTCTCGTATTCGCCTCCTGACATGGTACGTTTATCCACAAAACTACAACAGTCACTAAGTTGTTTGAAGTCGCGATACTTTATAGCGAAATCTGTTCAAGAACGTAATATCACTACTTCATTCCTATTCAACGTATGGAGCACATCCCAACGGGGATTAATGCGGCTTGACAACGCTTTCAATGGATTGAACGACGGGAGGGTTATTCTGATTTTTAGTGTGTCAAAAAGGTCAGTACCTAAAGTTTGATCCACGTTTTGTGGTTCTGATTCAATATAGTCAAAAGTTTTGCGGAATTGCTGAGATGACTTCTCCTCCATATTACAGCACTGATCCAGGCATTTGGGTGGAGGGAAAATGGCATGGGTTCGTACTGTGTCCTGTTTCAGTTGGCATCTTAAACTTTCGGTTCCTCACTCACCTCTTCAGATACTTTGGAGTCCAGTGGAAAATCAAGCAAGAGATAGGATTTTCAGAATTTCGACATCTTTACATAAATGATCGTAAAATGATGGCTGTCAATTCGTCGTTCGATATGCAGGAACTTTCCGCCGAGACAGGGCGTGAAATGACACGGATATTCTCGCAGCATTGTGTGGCGGATAGAATTGCCAGGAGAAGACGTGTGTCACGTAAAGTCTGAATTACATGCGGATGTATTTTGTTCGGTGTAGTGGGTTCTAATCCGTCTTGCGATGCATCAAGGTCCTACAGCCTGTTAGAAGATAGCTCTCTAGTACAATACTCTGCTTATCTCTCTCTCATAACTCTCTTTCGTCTAGTGTTTTTGAGTCGATTGTAGTTGATGCTATCATGGACTTGCATGTCGACATCGCCCTATGCACAGTGTTGTCAACCGTCCCGTCCGTCCGCAATATCTGCAGGACGGACGGGACGGTGCCAAGGCCGTCCGTCCCGTCCTCGCCCGCTGAGGACGGCATGTCGGCCGTCATCCACCGTCACCGGCCGACATCGGGCGGTTACTATTAATACATATACTTTAACTCTAGATCGCGCGGTACAAGATATAAATAGATTTATCTGTATTTCTAGACTCTCAATCAGTAGTAAGAATTCAGGTTCGGATCGAGCAGATGTTGAAGGATCTTGATTCACAGTCAAGATAGTGGAGAAATGTACTTATTATAACTGAATATCTATTATGTATGATGACTCGCAAATCATCAATGGATGTCGGCCGATGACCGCCGGGGACGGCCGGGGACGGAAATTTACCGTCAACGGCCGTCCCTTCCGTCCGTCCCCGTCCGGCCTCAAAAAAGACGGCGCCGTTCCGTCCTAGCTCAGGACGGACGGCAAGCCGCCGTCCCGTCCCGTCCTCAGTGATGTCGGACAGCCGGGACGGTTGACAACACTGCCTATGCACCCAATTCCTGGGTAGCGGTGAGGGCATCCGCCCATCTATATCCATAGCCAGTTTGTTGCTTTCAAGCGGTGTCGCCATTAATTTCGTAGATCGAACGGGGGATACGGCCTTACATCTCTCCACAAAAGAAGGGGACGAAAAAGTTGTCGAGATGCTCCCGAAAAAAGACGCCAATGTTGACGCCAAAACCAGAAAGGACAACTGCCGTTACATTTGGCTGCAAAAAGAGGGTATGGCAAGGTAGCTAAGGTACACTACGGGGGGCTCGAATAAGTACATAAGCCTCACATGGGTTTGAAGTGAGGCTATCATGTTTTATTAGGTTGATGTGGTGCTGTTCCAATTTGCAGGCTGACATGTGGAAAACCAATTTGTTAGCAACACTGAAATGTAAGCCTGTCTGATTTGACAGCAGCACAAGTCTGGGAAGGTTGATAGAGTTGACAGGCTTGCAGTAGTGTGTAATGCTAGCACAGTGATTAGGTTAATAGGTTTAACAACCTGACATCAACCTGTCAGTAGTAGAGGGTGTTGCTGTGATGAGAATTTTTTCGGTTACAGTGTAGAGCTGCAGATTTCACCAGCTTCCCATCTTTGCTGCAGCATATGGCAGTAAGTTTTGGAATTGGGATGATGGGTTTATCACTTTTAGGATCTACTTTTATCTCCAGATTACATTCCCACTGCTTCCATAATTTTTATGTGTATACATGGATGCGAGGCCTAGCCAAATTATTAATCGAAAACGGCGCTGCCATTGATACCGAAGACCGGTACTGACGAAATCCTTTCTTCTAGGCCGTAATCACACCCTGACCGGAAGAGGATATATGACACCGTACTACAGACTGCAATAGTAAAAGGCAATATCGATATCACGAATCAACTTCTTCGAACCGGTGCCGATCCTCTTACGAAGGATGAACGCAATTGGACGGCTGTCCTGTGTGCATCACAGTGCCGGCCAGTCCCCAAATCCTTCAACTACCTAAAGGAAATCCACAGTCCGGTTTAGAAAATCCCGTGCTCCCACCAACAACATTGAGCATGCAAATAAGGCTGCTTATTTGCAAATTGAACGATAGCGGTATGGAGGCCATTTTTGAAGGTTCTAATCACTCCAACTTTCTGTACTAATCCTATGGTTATTAGCCGGTTTCCCAATCCACACCGTGACTTAGTTCGGGCAGACCATCATCTCCCACCTATACAAGCAATTGTCTGCGATAGCAGTTCTGACAAGCCTATGACAGTAACGGAGACTGGTGGGTTGAGCATGTATTACAAAATGACTGTGTTGAAAACTGACGATGAAACATGTCATTTACTTTACTTTTATTACTGATTAGTGACTGGTTTAGAATTATCAGACTGGGTTTGAGCAACGGCCCCACTTGTACAGTTCAACAGAATGCCTGGTTGTGATTCTGAAACATGGGTTATCATGGCGACAATGGCTATAAGTTTTCAAATGGTGGAGAGGGTGACGATTACAGCGAGACCTACGGGATTGGAGACATGGTGGGATGCGGTGTTGACAATGAGCGGCGTATCTTCTTTTACCAAGAACGGAATACATCTCGGTAACATGACCACACTCCTATTCTACATCATATACTAAACTATATAGGGGTCGCATTTACGGATGTATATGACCGGTTGTTTCCAATCATAGGAATAGCCCCAGATAGTCATGTCCGAGCAAACTTTAAGACCGAGCCCCTTCATGTACAACCCAAATACAACAGTATGCACTATTGCAAACGAAGTGGCAGTTGACGCGACGGTCGCGAATGACCGTGGGAAGGAGGAGGGTCACACGAGTGAAGATTCTGCAAAAGATGATCATGGGGAAGAAAGCGAACGTGATGAATCAGATGTAGATTCGAATACAACTGAAGGGGTTACTGAAGCTAGCGACATGCAGTACGGTGGGGTTGGTATAAGCATATCTACTTAACTTAATGAGAATGAATGTGCAAATCAACGTCGGGTACGATATTTCAGCCCTAACCGCCCTGTGAAGGAACGTTCGAACGTCCGCACATGCGATTGGACAATGTTATGCCCATCGAATACTCCCATTCCAACCCCGCATTAACATCATCCCTGCCTTTATATCCTATTCTGTGGGCACCACATAACCTTTCGTCCCCAAAAGCTTCTCCACATGATCAAGCACGACAAAGACTGGCGGGAATACAATGACAACTGAGCACCGCATCCTCGAAGTTTGCGTTGATGATGCCGACGGGCTTCTTGCGGCATTTTCCGGAGGCGCTGACCGAATCGAGCTCTGCTCCGCACTAGATCTCGGCGGCCTCACGCCCTCCCACAGTCTTATGCAGCTTGCTGCGCGCCTATCCATCCCCACCTACGCAATGGTACGCCCTCGTGCCGGTGACTTTGTCTTTTCCCCCGCAGATATCGATCTCATGCTATCCGACATCGAGTTAATCCGTACCACGGGTCTTGCCGGTGTCGTTCTCGGCGCTAGCCTTGCAGACGGGCATCTCGACGAAGAAGTTCTTTCACATCTTGCTGCGCATTCTAAAGGTCTTGGCATGACTCTCCACCGAGCCTTCGATCTCGTCCCAGATTTCGCTGAAGCGGTGGAGTTCGCGGTCTCCACAGGCTTCGAGAGAATCCTCACCTCAGGCGGCACACCCAATGCGTTAAGAGGAGCCGAAAGTTTGCGTAGAGCATATGATGCAGCGCAGGGAAGGATTTCGATCATGCCCGGCGCCGGAATCAAGCCGGACAATATCCGCGATATCCTCGCGATCGCGCCATTCACTGAGGTACATTCGTCCTGCTCGGAGTATGTTCCTGGACCCGGCGGGAAGGCAAGTGAGCTTGGATTTGCTACGGATAGCAAACGTGTGACCAGCACCAGCAAAGTCGCGGAGCTCAAAGCCATTGTGCGAAGCTGATGTGCCAGATAAAGTGGAGTATGATTAATTGCAATATGAAGGGAACCGTGTCAGTGTTTGTATGTGCTGGTAGAGAAAGGAGACAAACTTAGGGCTACAAAAGAGCTGGGTGCTTTTCTGTACCGACAGATGAACGTACAGCTGTTTGAAAATGAATGATTTTTCGTACGAACGAGTGATATCAAAAGCATGCGGGTGATACATCAAAGCATTTTGCGCCTTGTTCGCTGTAAAAGTCTAGTGAAACCTATCAGTTAATTACTAATTTGTTAAGTTAACTAAGCTTAGTCTCTGCAGGCTAATAGCTCCTTCACATCGATGTACTCAGCCTGGAGTGCCGTTTACGAGTCAAGTCGTCCATATTGTTAGATATTCGAATCCCAATGTCTACCACCCAACCAGGGAAGTTTCCTTGTTGTGGAAAAACGACATTGCGAAGCCAATCGATGATACATACCAATATATCATCTTTGTAACTTTCACCCACCACCTGAAGTGCATCGTCGATGGATTTCAAAACCAGCCGCCTCATCTCGCAACCGCCACCAACCACCTACCAACGATTCTGCCACACCTCACCAGGCTGCCTTTTTCAGATGATCTAGTAGCTGACAAGAAAAGAAAAGAACGTCGTCGAAGTTCTCGCCCGAACCGTTCCTCCCATTGGAGAAGTCTCGTACCGCGCGGCCCAATCATGAGGCCCCACAAACTCCTTTCAGCAAACCCACGTGCCTTCCGACTCTCCGGAGCTGGTATGCGCTCACGATTTTTTTTTACATCTGACGGCTAGTTGAAGGAATTCAAGATTCTGGGGTTATCAGTCCAGCGATTGGCATAACGGCCCACGTAGCTCCTGTGAAGCTTCTTGATGAATCGACAGATTGCTTCTTTGCGGGGGTGCAGCGATGTGCCGCCGTTTTTGTTATCACGTTTTCACCAGATTAGGTCGGAGGTTATGGAGATAGATGTCGTGATATGGGACTCTCTTTGTACCATACATAAGCTACGCCCCTTCCATTTTTGGTTCCTTTTTGACTCACAAGCAAAAGGAAAAGGATATTGTTGTAAAATTCAATGATAATGAACTAGGCTGCTTTTTCACCAATCTTTAATCCTGTAGCTCCAATCCTACACGTTCAGAAACCTTAATTCCAGATTCTATCTCCGCGCATACAACTGCCCCCACGGAGATTGGTTGGGCGTATGGGATGAGCAACATATCAATAACTAAAGTTTTGTATACCAATTGGGTTTGTCAAAAAAGTTTTCATCAAGCGCGACTCGAACCATCATCATCGCAAAGCAAGGAACGATTCCGGCGATATATGCTGCTACACGATACGTGCTCTCGAATCATTCGGTATCACCCCAAAAAATCCCGCTCAGCTCCGATAACCCACCCACTCCCGCCGGCGGCCACTATCTCTGATTAACATTCTTCTAGCCATTTCCATGACGCCAGCCATCGTCGGCATGCGCATTGACGAAACCTCAAACGGAAGATAAGATAAGATCGTGTTATTCGAATTTCGAACGAACGAAAGGCATCACGTAGACTTTCCGACGCCACGAATTACTCTGTATCGGTGTATGTATGTATAAGATCCTAACATATGCTTATGGCGGCATCGAGATCTATGCTGCACTACCCCACAAACCTATAAATCGAAACTTTCGTTTGCAACAAAAGCAAGACAAACGAACGAACAAACTGCGCTTTTTCCAAGTTATTTTACCCCGCGCATGCACCGCCGAAGTAACCGCTCAAAAGGGTACGTACTACGAGCTCACACACAAGCTAGATATCCGTGATCCGTGCTAATCCAATCATACCACCTTACTCCGTGCACCGGAACATGCATGCATTACATGCAGGCTGTATGTACCCCGCAAAATCCGTGAGCACAAAAAAAAAAGAAAGTGACCAACATGTGCAGAAATAAAAAGCGTAAAAAAGCAAAGGCATGAGAAAAAGGCGCAAGTTGGGAAAGTGCAAGCAGGGGAATGGAAATCCGGGGCTGAACTTGCTAATGGGGGGAGAGAGGGGCTGGTTTTGTTTCGTTTGCATTCGTCCACCCCGAGATGAGTGGGATAACCCTAACCCGCGCCAACTTTGGTTCGACCTCATCTCTCGTATCCACACGCAGAGCCCCCACACGCGAAACTTCCCATCACCGCCGCCTCGCCAGCAACAGCAGCCACACGCCATGGCAGCGACTATCCCGCGCCCACGCACGCCGATCGATGAAACCCTCTGGCGCGATCCAAACTTTTGCCGCCACTTCGGCCCGCTCAACCACAACATGGGTTCTGTGTTCCTTCCCTCCCTCCAACCATAGCGTCTCCTGCTAACAGCAACAGTGATGCACTACTTCTACCTCTCTCCCTTCTTCGACAGCACCTCCTCCAACGGCCAGCTCATGCAGCAACTCGAGCGAAACCCTATAGCTGCCGCGCGCATCCAGAGTCCTGCAGATTTCGATGAGGCGCTCAAGAGCTTCCGGGGGACGGAATACGTGATTGCGGCAGGCAGTGATGAGTCGGGGGTTTGGGTGATCCGAAAGCAGGTGCGACGACCACCGCGCGAGGTTGTGGTAGCAGGGCAGAAAACCAAAGTCGAAGATGTGTCCGTCGTCGCGGACTACTATATCATAGGGGAGAATATATATCAGGCGCCAAGCGTGGGGGCTGTGCTGCAAAATCGTGTGGTAAATTTTTTCTGCGCGTGAGGGGGGAGAGAGGGGGAGGTGTGCTGACGGACTGTCACATAGTTGTCAATAACCAGGGATTTGCGAAAAACATTGGCTCTTGCGGTGGCGGCGACATCGACTTCTGGTTCGTCGGAGCCCCTGCCACAGCCCGTGGTAGATCCATCGTCGCAGCAGCAACAGCCCCCGTCTTCCTCGCAGCAGCCTTCCACACAGACTTCAGCCACTCCCTCACAAGCCGCCACTTCGCAAACTCAGGTCCTACAGGATACGACGCTGCTCCAACGGGCTCTAAACCTCTCGCAGCGCCATCGCGGCGAGTTTATGGATGACCATGCACCCTTACTTGGAGATCCTGGGAGTCTGCTGCAACCCGGTGCTGCAATTGGGCCAGGCACGAAAGCAACCGAGGTTGCAAAACGCAGCGGGACACCGGCGCCACCTAGGGGAGGGTTGGCAGTGCAAAAGAAATAGTACAGTGCATGAGATTTGAAGGGCAGTGTTATATATATGGCGGCGTTTTGGGCTACTGGATAGGAGTTTAGGTTACACTTTGAATCGTTTATCCACACCTCTTCCAATCACTGCGATTGTTTGTAGGTTTAAAATTTACATGAATCATATCTAACCCAAATGCAAGATGAGCAACTACATCCTATACTATAAACAGGCACCTGGTATAACTATCACACCCTAGATGAACACTAACCCCAAAGGTTCATCTGCAAATGAAACGGACTGAATAAGCTCAAGACTGAATGAAACAATCGCCGAAATCAATGCAATAACTGAACAAAAGGCCCCCGGAACCCCAACTTTTATACGTATCAATCATAAATATCAATCATGAGATCCCCAAATTCTCTTTCGGAATAAACGCAAATGTGGTCCCAATGACTGCCAAGACCGAGCATATCACGATCAGAAACCAGGCAAATACTCTCTCCTTTGTGCTGACCTCATTTCCAAAGATTTTCAAGTAAAACAACAGCGGTAGAACCACGCAGATCGAGAAGCAAAGTGCATTCCCAAGGAATGACATAATGCTGTCAAACGACGGGAAGAGGATTGCGATTATTACAAAGCTAATATTTGTAATAATACGGATTGCGGCTCTTACGATTGATCTGGTGAGACTTGACATCTCTACAGCGCTCTCAGAAGTGGCAAGAGATCGAGCATCGACGCCAAGTAAGATCTCCGCAGTACTTATGATAGGCCGTGCACTACACTTGTGTTAGCAATGCTTTAATAAACGATATCTCCTAACCACTTACTTCAACGGTGTCTTGGTTATTGGAATGATTGCAATAATAACTACCATTGCCAACTTCGTCGATTCAGGATAGCCCGAGAAACTCAGTACATTCGCCGTAATCTCATCCATCACCCCATCTCCCCATATGAGAAGCCCAACAACCATCATAGACGCATCCAACAAGTAGGAGAACCAATAGGTTATATTAACGGACCTGTCATATTTATGAGGGTGCCTCATGTCCTTGAAGATGTTCGGAAACACACTATGTCCACTCCAAGGTGCCATTAACAATCCAATACCCATTGGTAGAGTAAGCCAACTCTGAGGCAAGAGGTACTGAGGTGCTGGGTCGATTAGACTGCCTGGATGCTTCGGTTTCAATAAGCCATTGAAAAGGACAATGAGGAAAATGCTGGTAGTACTGAGTATCCCAAGGATGGAGCTAAAGCTTAACACCCGCAGAGGCACAAAGCTTAATGGAGTTAGGATAAAACCGCCGATGATCTTCCAAGTTGTGTTACTGACTGACGGAATCAGTGAGGATAGCGAATCCGCAAACAGCACCTCCAGAGCAACACATGCGGCAATAAGTTCGAGAGAAAATAAGACCGAGACCACTATCCTCGCTGTCTGACCATAGGCCAAAAACGCGATGTCCGAGTATGTTACGAGCGCCTGATTGGGGGATCTTTCGAGACAACGTGCCAGCAACTTTGCTGTGTAATTCGTAGTCCACGCTGACGCGGCCAGGAAAAACATACCAATAATCCTGTACAGCACGTTAGCAAACCTTTCCAGCCTGAGAGAACATGCCTATCGCCTACCATCCACTATATTTCAGACCCAGCGGTAAACTCAGCAAGCCAATGCCTATCAGGACATTGACACTGTTGAACACTGTCTGCGGTAGGGTACTCTGGCCAACAATCACCTGCTGGATGACCCCTGTGTCCGTCTCAACAGTCCTGACCAGTAGAGGCTCTCGTTCCTTATCCACCTGCTCCGCATCCATAGCTTGTTGTTGCTCGTGGAAGAGTTCATCCGCATGCCGAATGACACTACCTCGCAATCCTTCTGTTGGCATTGCTCCTCGGGGGGGATGCGTAACGGAGCCATAGTTCGGGTATAGATGCGTATATTCGGCGGGCACGTGGTCCGCATCGCAGTCCAAAACCGCCGATTCATTGTGGCTTGCCGTATCATCCTCATCCACATGAGCTGAGACAGAAACATATGACTGCTGAGGTGTTATCTCCAAGAAATGGGCCGCACGAGTCCATGAGCGAGCGAAGGCATCTATAGAATTGACACCACCGACATGGCGCAGCTCAGAGAGACCAAACGAGGGTCTATATTAAAAGTTTAATTCAACGTCAGCCCCTAGTCTATCTTCAAATAGTTACGTAAAATTGTAATGTACGGAAAGTACGTAACAGAAATCGTATTGGTAGCGAAAAAGGAATTTTCTTTAATAATATATACCTTCGTGTTCGAACTCCAGCAGAGCCAAAAGAAGACGATGGAATATTTATACCAGGGCTTTTCGAGGACGGTGAGATGTTGTGCGGGCTTCCTCCGTACGAATCCTCGTGGGCGGAAGTCTTAGATCTCGTCGAGCTAGAATCATCACACGACATGGCTCCGAATTCCGAAGGACAATGCAACAGGAAATCTGTTTTATGACGACTGGAGAAGAGCCTCGATGTCCTTGGGGAAAGCTTGCCTTATACTAACAGAACGACCGAGGAGAGGACGCAATCGTCAAACAAACGAAACAATAACGGCGGGGTGAAACAAAAGAGGATTCAGGCAGACATTCCGATGAAGATTAATCGGATAGAGGCTGTTGCTGTGAGTGGTCGAGGTCGGGGAGGGGGAAAGATAGCAAAAAGTAAGGCAGAGTAGGGCGGATAGAGGAGGAGGAGAACGGAGGAGTTGACAAGCAGAAGCGCAGGCGTTCCTTGATGATATCTGGAGGTGGTGGTAGTGGTGGGCGGAGGTGGAGGTGGAGAGGAGGAATATGAAGAAGCAAAGCAAGAGAGGTATCGGGGAACTAGCTCCAAACGGTTAGCGACGTCGCACTCGGTTGTGCGCTGAGCCTATTTTTCGCCGTTGGGCGCTGGAACTTACTTTCCGTCACTATAAGCTCCTACGCTACACTACGGTCTATCTCACAAGATAACCGCAAAATACAGCGTATAGACAACCGTCCTCAATTTCCATTTCCAATCCTGGACCACCGGCAGTGAAACAGTCAGCACGTAGTTCGCACAGGTGATGAGTCTCGGTCGCAATTATGTGTGCAGCTCGCACACAACCTGCCATCTCTAAGGTCAGTTTTTTATATTTGATCGTTCCCTGCTCAACAACCCATGACGTTATCGCTACCAGCCGATAAGCCTTGCTCACCCCATTCTACCGATAACCCGATATCATCCCGTTCACCAACACAACGCACCTAGATACCAGATAAAGCCCACAGATTCATAAACAAATAAAGTAAACGGGAAACAAAATTGTGAAGCTCCAACAGCTACGTGGAGCTTTCGAGCCCGGAACGGGCTATTGCCCCAGCTGCTGCATGCCGCCGCTCGTGTCAAAAACTGATCAATCACGAGGCGTTCCGCATCGCATTGTAGCCTGCATTGCATAGGCCAGCCTAACTTCCTTCCTGCGGTTAACTAGTAGATTGAGGTTCTATCCGCAGACACAGGGCTGATCAGGATTGCCATTTCCAGGGGTGGGCGACGAAATCTCTTCAAAGTGACGGCGGGCTCACATGATGTGATTTAAAAAAGTTTTTTTTCGGTGAGTCGTCCAGGAGTGGCAAAATGAATCTGGCACTACCCACAGTGACTATCTGCCGGTGTGTCAAAAAAGAATTCCCCCCGCATCAAACAACCGTAACAAGACAAGGCGGATGAAATAATTGGCAGCACGGCGAGGTCGGTAGTTATCCATAGTGCTACATCGAACCGGATGGAGCGAAAAGTGGGGAAGATGACTGATGGCGCCTGTAATACCACTTAAACGGCGAAAAAGAAATTGTTTTCTTCTCATTTTTTTTTTCATATATACCTACTTTATTAGATTAAACAAGTTAATTCTGAATGAACCTTACCTTCCTCAGGAACGCTCATTTGGACCCCTTGTCGACATCTCTTCGGGGTCCAACAATGAAAAATTTATCTTCCATCAGCTCTTCATCTTTCATCACTCGCAAAAGATGCCATTCACTGAGAAGGCGGGCCAGAGATCTTGCCATCACAGAAATCCATGTCGTTTGATAGATCGTTTGACCCATCGTGCTTGCCGATATCTACCCTGTGGGATGTTTGCTCATACTAGAGGGAGTGTAGGTCCCGAATGCCCGGCGCGGACGTCTGCCATACTGTTTCATCTAAATGACTCCCGTTCCTAGTCGATGAGTGTTCTCTGCAATCGATAGTTCCAGTATCTGCAACCAAAACGTGGTAAGCAGATTGTGGGTGACAATATAAACTCATCAGATACTTCATCTATAGTACATAGAGCGGATAACTTGCACCGAAATTTTGATCTGAGCACGTGCCAGATGGCCAGTCTCTCTATGTACATATCAGAATTCTAGATAGCACAATATCGATAAGCTGCAAGGGTCGGGCTGTGGATCTGAACGTTGAATCTTGATGTATAATTGTTGTTCCGGCAGTCTGGATCGGCTCGCGTGCCTCTCTGGTTGTTCTTCAACTGCAGACTGAGGTTTCAATCCTCATCTATCTCCATGATTCCCAAAGCAAGCACTCATAAGCCAAACTTTCCTCCCGAGTTTGAGCTTAGAGAATGGATAACCTCCAGTGCAACAGCCCAAAAGCCATTAGCCATACGCAGATGTGAAGTTAATCCATCTATATAGTGGAAATCCCGGAAAATTCTCATTGGTAAGGCCCCAATGATTTTCTGAGCTGAGTGGCTTCTAGAGCTCTGAAGTTCGGGACTAAAGTTGCCTAGACCACAGTCATTCTAACGTGGTGCTTCAGTTAGAACCAAACCCGACAGCAACCAACCATAGAGAATAAACATGCAGGTGCTGTGATCCCCCAACCCGATTGGCCCAAAACAGTCGAGATGGTCTCGAGAGGGGATTTCTGAACAATTATATAAACTCTTCCAATACGCCCTGGAATAATCTAAGCACCTATGTACCAGTACTTTCTTGGTCAAATTGCTATAAAGGTAGCTCAGAGCTTGCTGACAATAAGGATAGATGTAATAACTATATCCAGATATCTCCCGATACGAGCTTCAGTAGCACATGGTTGATGGCGATGATTGAAATTTGAGATGTGCATACAGTAAGTGACGTTGAGAAAAGGTTTGATGTCGTTGTTAAACATGTTTCAGATGGGTACCCGACCAAGTACGTCACTCGGGCCCGTGCGTTTGATGAGGCTCATAGGGTTAGGGCAACTCACTCCGCAAAAGTTAGTTCACACATACAGCCCGTTTCTGCACCTCAATCGTGAGCTCCTGACTCGAACCCGAAACCTCCTAGCACCTCCTTTGACTTTACAATTCATTTTCAACTTGGTACTCTTACATGCCAAACGCCGATACCACGCTCCGAGACCACACCAAAAATGGGATCCCCGCCAAAAATGGACTAGGAGTGGATGGTCATCGATATAAATCACTCACAATGCCAGGCATAAACGTCCTATACAGCCTCCTAAGAGCAACGAGCTCCGCTGCACAAAACGTCCTACACAGAATCTTCAGAACAATCCCCTCTGCAGAAAAAATGCAAGCACAACCAGCAACACCTCAACCACTGATATCCGTTATCGGAGCAACAGGCACAGGAAAGTCCCAGGTGATTTATCTTGCCTACCTTTTGGTTTCGCTCAAATTACTTATCGGTTTCAGCTCGCTGTGGAACTTGCTCTCGCCTTCAATGGGGAAGTGATTAATGCGGATGCAATGCAGATGTACAAGGGATTACCCATAATCACAAACAAAATCACGGACGAAGAACGGAAGGATGTTCCTCACCATCTGCTCGGTTTCTTGGACACGAAGGATGCGTGGCAAGTTGGTCGATTCGTAAAAGAAGCCGAGAAGACGGTTTGTCTAGGCTTTCTACGTCTACTATCAGTCGGAGAAACTGATTTGTGCAGATTCAAGATATCCGACAGAGAGGACGGCTACCCATTTTGGTTGGTGGGACACACTATTATGTGCAGACACTGTTGTTTCCGGCCCCCGCTTCCCGTTCCGGCGATGAATCGGGGATTACACATGACGAGGAAGGCGAGAACTCGCTCCCACCAGCGGAGGTGAATCTGGCAGAAAAATATCCAATCCTGCAAGTTTCCCCCAATTTGATCCAACTTACTATAAAACCGATCCAATGTTGATTAGGTACAACTCAGAGATGCCCCAACTAATGAACTTTACGCTGCACTCAAAGCCGTCGATCCCGTTATGGCAGCACGGTGGCATCCCAATGACCGACGAAAGATCCGTCGCTCCCTCGAAATCTACTACTCTACCGGATGCAAGCAGACTGCGAGCGAACTGTATGCAGCGCAAAGAGCTGCAAAGGAACAATCATCGAAAACGGATTCATCCGGATCAAAATATCGTAACTTGATATTCTGGGTCCACGCTGAGACTGACCCTCTACGCGCTCGCCTAGATTCGCGTGTAGGGAAGATGATTAACTCTAGGATGTGGGAAGAAATTGAGGAGATGGAGAAGCTATATGAATCTCTTGGTGGAAATTCGGTGAGTCTAAATTCTGGTATCTGGCAGAGTATCGGCTTCAAAGAGTTCCTCCCATTCTTGAGGATGCGAAAAGTTGGTCTGGCGACGGAAACGGAAATGCAGAAGACGAAGGCCAAAGCCATCGACGAAATGAAGACTGCAACTAGGCGCTATGCGAAAATGCAAGTTCGGTGGATCAGAATAAAGTTTCTCAATGCGCTACAATCTTCTCAGCAGACAGCAGGAACCGCTTCGACTTCCCCTGGAAATATATTCCTAGTCGATTCGACAGATGTTTCCAGGTACGACGAAAATGTCATAAAGCCAGCTCTCACTATCACCGAAAGTAAGAAAACTCCGCACTGAACTGCATATCCCAGAATGCTAACATGAATTCCAGCGTTCCTTGCCGAAAAAGAGCTCCCAGACCCGACGGCGATGTCACCGCTCGCAAAGGCATGTCTCACGCCGAAAAGAGACTATGATATCTCACAACGACCGGATCTGTGGGGTCGGCGCACTTGCGAGGTTTGCAATGTGATCAGCACTAGCGTTCCGGAATGGGAAGCCCATTTGAAAAGCGCTAAACACAAGAAGAGAGCCCAAAGAACTAAGAAGTTCAAAGAACTCAAGGAGTTAAAGCACAAAAGGAGCCAGGAACATGAGAGGAGTGCTGTTCTGCAAGGGGATAGCGCAAAACAGGAGAGTGCTACTACTACTGCTGTTCTTCAACAAGTGGAAAATGCGAAAAAGGAGCTTGTTGCTCTACTCGAGCAAGTGGAAAAGGCGAAACGGGAGAGTACTGTTACTCTGCAACAAAGAGAAAGTGCGTAATAGCCAGGTAAAGGCAAGTTGCTCAACCTCAGAGTTCATGGACCACCCGGAGGAGTTGTTGAAGCTTGATGAGAACGTGTGGAAGAGGTTCCCTATGCTGGAGTCCAAGGAACGTTCCGGAATACCATTGCCTGTTATTTGATTGATTGATTTGTTGACTGATTGTTGTTTGTTTGCTTGATCGACTTATTGCTCAAGTGTTTATTCGACTAATCGATTGTTTGTTTGATTGATTGTTTGGTTGTTTATATGTAATCAAATTATATTTGTCCGCATGTGGCTATGACATCAAAATACACTCATCCTACCCTTACATGAATGCCATTATGCTAGGAGTTATCCCTGCAGTATTAATATCGCTACAAATTACCTAGGTAGTCTTACCGCGTACTCCTGGCTTATGCTTAACTGGCCAGTCGTGCTTTAAATTCTAAGAGTCTGTCCCAGACCCCAACAGACGGCATGCCTTTGATATCACTCGGAGCCTCCTTTACCAGTGTTGTTGCATATATGGACCGCCTCCCGTACGTACGGCTTATGGGCTTCAGCTGGGCTGATGGGGATCATGATCTCATGATGATGGTCGTTCTAGACTCAGCTGGAGATGCCAGCTGAGTGCGCATGCATGTGTACAAGGCATACTCTGGACGCCGTATATAAGATCACACGAACTCCTGTAGTTTAGAATATACAAGCTTCTCTAGCAATCAGTATTTTAACAAGTGTGGGAGATTCGGACCATATCATTTGTTGACCATTACACCCTATCTCACCCCCAGATTTCATTACGCTCACAAGCTCACTCCGACGAAGTCTCCGAGATTAGATAGAGTCTGCAATAAACCCTCGCCAAAACCGTCCAGAGCACTTACTCACAAATCCCGCAACCCGAGTCACATGATGACACTGAAACAATAGACGGAGAGCTACGCATCCGCGGAATATCCCGTTGCGTGATTTGATTCATCTTTATGAGATTACCTTTCGCGGACCTTAAGTGAGTCATTGGGAATAGTGCTGAGCTGAACTGCTTACTAGCCTCGGCGGCCAACTTCATGCCATCTCCACACGCGTCGCACCATGTGCTCACTGCATTGGACCGTGTTTGCTAGTTAAAAATACGATTGGGTTGCGTAAACAGAATAAGGCTTCTTTTAATTCAGAATGTGCAGCATCTCATCGATGTATATTTCAGAATGGAAGATCGAGTCAACACGGTATGGAAGGAGCCGTGTGTGTATATTATATATAAAGGAGAGACGGTTTAAGTACTACTTTAGCGGGGGTCCTCCGTTTCAGGTGAGGCTCATGTGAGGCTGGTAGACATCTATTAGCCTCACATGAGGGTGACTGAAATATCATGTTGATGTGAGGATATTTGTTGGCTCATGGTAACCTCTCAAACTTATGATTATCCTGCCACTGTCACTCACACAAATCATTCAGGCAGATTTGACACCATTGCAGTGGACTACAATGGTGACAGTTGAGACACACTATCCTCAGTTGAAATTCTCATGCCACAGTAACTAGTCAGGTAGAAGATTTTAAGTATTCTCACAATCAGCATTTTGGAGATTCTTGTGCAATGCTGCAAAAACTAAAAACTCTCTACCTTCATAGCCAAATAAAACATTACATAGCAGGTATTCTGTGATGGAGTTGTCACTTCTGGAAGTTACTTTTAGCTCTACAATCATTTCCCGCTGCACCCGTGATTTTGGATGTGCAGGTGGTGACAGTGGCAGCGCGCTGCAGCACTGGCAGAATGCTAGTGATGATTATGGCGATAGTGCCCGTGATGATAGTGATAGTGATAGTGATGATAGTTGTCATGGACCTATGGGCCATGGTGAAAGTATGTGCTGCTGTGTACCTACTCATTCCCCACCTAGCACTTGAAGCGCGGCTGTGAGGGCGGCTACCAAAATCCTGTCAGGTTCTGATGTGAGTCTGGCAGGCAAAACAGACCACCAGGAGTGCCATGCTTGCAGCTAGCTGCAACCGCTGCAAATCTATCTGGTATCAACTGTGCCAGTACTGTCATGAGTAAGCAAAATCAAATCAAGGTGGCTGCAAGATCAACCTCACATGCGCCTCATATAGCCTTATACGAAACGGAGGACCTCCGCTAAAGTAGGTAGTAGAGTATTCTACACTAATGCAAGTACTAGTCACCCTATATATGCAATATTATGCAATATGGTAGGTACGTTTATGGGGTTGTTAATACCGCACCTTATCCCGACCGCATGGATAAAGTCTAAATTTAAGCAATCACACAACACTATAGGAAACCAGACTTTATCCACAGGGCCGGATACGCGGTCGTAAGATAAGGTATCGCCGGGTCTCCGGACATCAATTTTGAAAGTCAGTGCATCGCGCCAGCCAACTTTGACCGTTCTCTTTTTTTGTTGATCAAATCCGTGAGAATCACCACTCGACGAGATAGTGGTTATACTCGCGTCAGAGCTGCAGTTCCCGGGCATAGAGGTTAAAGAGAATAAGACCGTGAGAAGTATGTATACTCGTATCATAGCTATCGTACCCGGACGAGTAAAATTCCAAATACACGTACGTATATCTCTCCTGAAGGAAAAAATGCCTTCTGCATGTCTAGACAGCCAAAAGAATGAGGATACAGGTTTCGAACCTTGCCTGTGAACTCTGGTGTTTACTGCACCAACCTGGGGTTTCGAATCTTAGTGTTTATAGCACCCCGTGCTAGCTAAGCTAAGCATCTGTTCTTGTTTATTGACCGGGTAATGAGACACAAAAGAGAGCTTTATGGAGTGAAAGAATCAGGAAGGAAATCTACACCGATTCGTTCTCATAATTCAATTATCACTTGCTGGTACGAAGAAGGCAGTCTTGCTTCTAAACTTGTGCCTGAGGCTAAAGACCTGACGCAAGCACGTAGGAGCGATTTCCTCTTGATTCTTTCGACTCACTCTCTTGTGTTTGAAGGTGCAGAGGATTGTTAGAAACCATGTTCGCATGGCCTTCCAATAAACAAGAACTCATGTCTAGCTTAGCAGGAGGCGCAGGGCGCTGTAAATGCCAGTCAGGTGCTATAAACATCAATCAAGGTCCGAAACCTGTAGTGCTAATTCTTCTGCTCTCTCTCTCTTATATGTCGTCGAACAGTTACTCGTTCCCTTAATATTGTATAGTACATACAACTGGACGCAAACAAGACGGAAGAAACCAAGAGGAATCCAAAGCAATATACACCTCCAAACACCTCTCACTAGAAACCAAAATGAACTTGCCCTCATCCCTGTATCCGGGTACTATAGCTTTGGCATGAGAGGCTAAGTACTTGAGTACGAGGATAAGTGATCGAACACACCTGTTCTAGCAGGCAGCCGCACAGACGCGATCGTGGTACACACAGCTTAGATATAACACAGCCCAAATAGCACCAGGAAATAGTAGAAATGGCAAAAGCTGAAGCGCACTGACTTACAACTAATATTCACCCCCTGCTATTACAGTCAAATTCAATACCAGAGCAGGTGTGTCCGATCACTTATCCTCGTACCCGAGTATATGCAAATGGCCTGATAAACGAAGTTAGCGCTAGTGCCCTCCTTCTCAAGTCTACAATAGTCAAGAGGGTGAGACGCCTTCCAGTCCGCATGTCAATACGTTTGCTCTCTCACAAACGGTTCCGCTGTCGGCGGCAGCTTTCCAAGGGTCTCCATTTCCTTTCTCGTCTTCCAACCCTCTGCCGTCACCACCACCACTGTCACCACTTTCGTTACTCTCCCTCTCCCTCCGGCTTAGTGATTCACATGATATAGGACGTACCCCACATCCCGCAAAGTCGCCTTCCAGTATCTCCTTTGGTCAAGCCCGCAGCCCGTCTATTCCGCAAACTGACAATACCCTTCCCGCTTGCGGGCCCAATCATCCTCAATACCATCTTCCAACCGCGACTTAGAAAAGGCATCTTGAATCCCAAGCGATCCTCCATGGTTTCCCAGCTCTGATTCCGTAGAATTACAGTCGTGACCGGAAAATCTTGGCACCCCCCAAAATATCAAAGTCGACTTGTTATTTCTCAACCCCATCAGCAACAGTGATCCCATTTTCTTCGGTATACTTCTTCTGTGTCCAGACTATGCCATACTGTGTTCTTGAGATGAGAGCCAAGGTACAAGGTCCTCAGTAGGCAGTCTACTGTGGGCTATTTAAATTACATATAGGAAATTTATTGCTGGAGATGGCTACAACAGCGTTTCTCTGGCCCAGCAACAAGGTATACCGCTGAATGAATGACCAATAAAATCATATATTGTCCAAGAGACCTGAGTCTAAGGTTCAAGCCAAAAGATCCATGAGGACAGTAGGAATTATCCACTTCTTACAGACCAGCACCATAAACCCCCCATATACAGGATGTTCATGGTTACCATTAAGAGCATACAAGACTCTATACTGTAGTATCTCTTTATTGTTGCTTAACACTAGCATCAAAAACCAGAAATCCCGGGGGTGCCAAGGCTTTCCGAACACGACTGTACATCCATATCTCATTATTTTCCTCGCCAGTGACGTCTACAATGAGTTAATCTACATAATCTGTGAATATCATGATGTAGATTAGGTTCTCGAGGTCTAGCTCGGTGCTGTGGTCAGTCACATATTCAAGCGTGTAATATGGATGCTTCATGGGGTCCAAGAACCGCCCGCTCTCTTGCCACTCCTGTGGGGTCGCGGATATAAATAGAGGTACGCCCTTCTCATCGAAGTAGGTTTCGATATTATATGAGACGTGAAAGAAGGAACTTGGCGTTGAAGGCTTACTGCTTCTCAAGTGGTGTTATTAAGAAGTGAGAGGTAACAAGCGATGCTCTATTCTAGAGCTCTCGCAAGTGGTCGGTCACATTGATGGGCAGTGTCACGCTGGTAAGTAGAGTAGGCACGCTCAGAAACTTTAATATCTTAGCGACTCTGGGTGAACTTGAGAGATGCATGAGCTGTCACTCGACATTTCTGTTGAATTACCTGTTGCATGTGAACCTGACCGAGCTGAACTTCAGCTCAGGCACTCGGCCGGTAGGGTATAAGGCACCCAACCACCTTGTATATATGTCGCATCTCTCTCCTCTCTTGTCTCTGTACCTTAGTCTATGCACACGGTTCTCCCCTTTCATATCGTAACAATACCTGATAGGCAGACATGAGGGTGTCGGAATCGGTACTTAGTACTAGAAAAGGAGGCATTTTTGGGACGGATACTTAACTGATTGGTGACGATCTGCAATGAAAACTGTTTTACAGCTATTAGAAAATCATTATCCCCTACACGCCGGATTATCTTAGATTTGTTGCAGTTTTCAGCCCTGAAAGCTCATTAGTCGATCAATGTCAAGCTGAGCCATCTTTAGTCGTTTGATTAGTCAATCCTATGATCGGCATTCCAAATAGGAAGTGCAACAAATCTAAGAAAGTCAGGCATGTAGGGGATAGTATGCCGTACCAAATCTTCTATGTATTTGACTCTCGAAAATTGAAACTATTCAGAGACTGTTTTCCGTTTAATACAGGATGTTGTAAGTATTGTGATGGTATTGATGCGGAATTACATGTAGGTATTTCTTGGAGAACTTGAGAACATTGAATTAGTAGAGTATACGCGCAGGTAACAGGGTTATAGTACAAGAAATTCAAAAAACAGTTACAGAACTGTCAGTAAAATGGACAGTACACGAAGACAATCCGTAGGTATAACCAAATCCTGCTGGGTTCATTGCTATTTTTTGAAACCCTACGAATTACATATATATAGCTGTTCATTTCCAACGGTATACTATACATTAATATTTCACATCATGAATCCGAACTTTTAACCCAACGATAGTCAAATGACCGTCCGAAAACCCCTTCTTTTCCGGCGATACTCCAAGAAGGTAACTAATCCACATATCTCCCCCACTATCTCGACCTCTATCTGGGAGCGGCGCCACCATGAGCCCGCCGGCTCCCTATGTGAGGCCGAGGCCAAGCAGAATTCCCATTTCTTTACTTCTCAACTTGTGTAGTCTCGGACCGAGACTAGAGCTTCTTTGTGCACGAAGGATCCCAATTTTGGTTAGTTCTATTCAAGCATTGCACATAAACACTCTTAGCTGATTTCCCGCTTATTGTCATCTCATCCGCCCCCGCCCCTAGACTCTGGTTGTCAAGCGCACACCTCATCCATCACTTCTCGGGTTCACACCCTTTTCCATTGAAATCACTTCACTCTGACTACTACCAATATGTTCTCCTTGAAGACCTCACTACCAAGCCAGGCATCACAGAGGTCACGCTGCGCAATGACAGGATGGCCTACCAGCCCATGCGCCGCATGCAGCGTAAAATGGCAAATGCTGTATTAATGACGGCAATGAAACTTTGCGACAAATGTACGTGCTAGCTCCTAATGGTGCCCTAAAACGTACTGACGGGAGGCAGGGGTAAATACCACGCTTCTAAGATGCAGCTCTATGAACGTGTTGCCGCCCTTGTCTATGAACAGTACGCTACCTATAACCCGTCTAAAAGCTTCTCTTCAACCCTGTTATCCTCGGCAACACTAACTGGCCTGTGGATCCTCGACCTGTTGGTGATCATCTTTCTCCCTCTTGGCGGCACCGTGTCTATAAAGTCACTGCGTGCGAGAGCACCTCGTTCGGCGACAAGCTAAATAACGCCGCCACAATCAGGCTGACCCCGTGGCGCAGTGGTATCGCTCCTGAAAATATAGGCGGGGTATACGGTCACAATGCTGTGGGTTCGAATCCCAGTGCCAGCCCCCCGGTGTGAAGGGGACAAAGTGTAGCGGGTGGGGAACTCCGCCATCTAACCGGCTTGCCCGGAGGCGGAGGGGATATGTGGGGCTCTGCCATACTCTAATTAGAGTGCATACAGTATGAATAAAACAAAAACAAAAACGCCGCCACAATCACTTTAGACGTAATGGAGGCGATTGGATATGCTCCATCCACCATCAGTTTTGAGTGGTGTATGGGTGTGTGGGTGCTCAGCTTCGCCCCGAAGGCCGTCGCCAAGGTGGGCAAGCTCATAGGCATGTCGTGCGGCATCTGGGGTGCCTATGAATAGTATCGGCGAGGTAGCTCTTGGCCGCTCTCCACGTGCTGCCCTATAACGGAAGCAAAACGTGAGATACGGCTTTAGAGGCTATAAAGGCGTCTAAAAAGCGTCACTCCAATAATTTTACGTTTTATCATTGCTGTCTCAAATAAGGTTCAGCGCCCTTCTGTCAGCTACTACATCATCACCGTCACCTGCATTAGCACTAACTAACGGAGGGAGTACAAGATAACAAACAAAGAAGTGAACAAGGAAAGCTGGAAAGGCAGAATATGATGTGCATGGTTTGGTGCTTTTTGTACATACTAGGACACTGCCAGTGAGATCTATGTGGAGTGACGCCTTTTAACAGCGCCTTTATGGCGCCTTCTCATGGTGTCTCTTCATGATACCTTTTAAAAGGGGTATCTCACGTTTTCATTCGGCCGTAGGGCTGATAGCCGCAAGAACTCTATAGCTCTACAATTTTATCCTACTCGGTGACGAAAATGTCACGAATTTGTCTACCGCCTAGCGTGCCGCTGTTGACTATATTCGTGTTGACATATATGTCCTTTCCTGGTCTATCGATGAGGGTGAGATGGTCTAGCCCATTCCTGTTGCGTGGGATCATCGTATTCTACATCAGATTGTATTTGTGTGTTTTCGTCCTGTAACTAGTAAATTACCAATAGTTTGAGATCTGGCCTTTTGAAGTTCCCTCCATGGCCCCAAGCAAGCAGCTACGGGGCGAGATATCCCAGGACGGTTTTAAGAAGCCGCAGGACATCTCGGGACTCCGTGGGTAATAACATATAACGGCATTACCACTTAGACGCGAGATATCGACCGAAAGTACGTCAACTTGGGCTCACGAATAGTGTCCGGGTCTTTGATTCCTTCACCTTATGCCGCTCCTTTTGTCTTCAAACCGCCCTCCAGTCTAACGTTGCCTCGGCAAGGACTAGGTAGGCGACCATTCAGGGATCAGGGTGAGACGTGGGGTTTGTGTGTACACATATAAAGTCCGACGAGACGCCCGATAGGATATTTCCGTTGGTAACCTTGGAGAGGCAGCAGTAAAACTTCAGGGCGAACTGCACCTCCGGAATCGACGTGTCTTGGAAGTTGGAACTAGTGATGTATACGAGACAGGATCGAGAAGTACCGCCTGATCCCGTTCCATATACCAGAGGTTCCGCCCCTAGGTCCCGTGGCATAGGGCAAGTCCGAAGGGGAGCCTAGGACTTTATACATGTGAATTTGCTGTAGCAGTAACTTCACCTCATCACGTACTAAGCCCGCTATGCAATTACATGGGTATGGGCCTGATGCAATCCTAGGCGGGATCTAGAGCATTGCACTCTAAAACAATGAGACTCTAGTCAGTGCCAGCCTAAACCAGTTTCAAAAGAGTGACGGCAAAACTAAGTACGATTATATCTTTTCGAGACACCGCTCGTATCATTGTAAAGCTCTCATCTCATCGCTCTCACACATTATCCCCGGGCATCTCTCATGCTCCTACCACCCCTCCACCCCTCCCTCTTCCCCCTGTCTACGTTCCTACCCAAACACACTTTCCCCTTCCCCTTCCCCTTCCCCTTCCCCTTCTCCTCCCACGTTCTCCGGCGCCTTCCCTCCTTGGCGCAACTCAGAATGAGCCAATCCACCATATCCCCCGTGCTCCGCCTCACCGGCACCTTCCTCCGCCGCCGTTGTCGCCGGCGGAGTTCTGGGTAATGATTCAACTGCATTAACAACTCTTCGGGGACGTTGTGGTGGGTTGTTTTTGGCTTGCGCTGCGGAGCGGAGATGGAGATGGAGGTGGTGTTTTCGGAGCGCCGGCGCGCGGCACGGGTAAGCCTTACCGTCTTCGGCGGCGGCGGCGGCGGTGGCAGCGGTGGTGGTGGTGCTGCTTCCTCTTCATCTACCTCTATCTCCTGTTCTTCTTGATATGGCGCCCTCTCGAGTAAGGCATATTTTTCGCGCCAGTCTGGCGGCGGAGGAAAGCGCGTGAGGAGGTGATTGAAGGACATGTTGATTGCGAGGATTTGGGCGTGCCGGGCGTAGCGGGAACGCTCAAGGATTGCTGCTGCCTGTCAGTCGCAGCGAAAGTGTGAAGGGGATGGAAGATAGATATACCGCGTGGATCATTTTCATTAAGACCGAGAGAAGGAGATTGCATTGTGGTGGTGGTGGTGGTGGTGGTGGTGGTGGTGGTGGTGGTGGTGGTAGCGGGGGTGAATCATGGAAGACGCGACGCGTACTCTAGTGACTCCATATCGTTGCCATGACGTCAGGGTCAAAACATTTCTTTCACAATACACGCGAGCTTGACAAAACATACATGTGGATGCATACTATGTTTCCATGCTTAAGTATGCACTTATCTCTACTTCTCCGATGCGGGATTAGGACGCGTTCGAACTATCACCATAGATGCAACAGTTTGAGAAGTAATGTCATTATTATCCATTTGAACGCCTTTCATGTTTCATGATAATGCCCATAACTAAGCCCATTAGTACCTTTGCACCATTCGCCACCGAAAGAATCCAAATGCTCATCAACAGTTTCCTCATGCGTTGTCGTCGTCTGCTGTCCGTCAACGTAATTTTCAACAGAACGTAGCGGCACTGCACTTATCCTACCTCAATCAATATGCCTATTCATACAGAAAACACCCTTCTTGCATCCCTCATCGGTCCCGTAAAACCTACAAACCCTAACCTTCTTCCCTTCCTCATCCTCCCTCTTCTCACGTGCCTCTCGCGCTCTCTCTTCCCACGACTTCTTACAGTCCTTTTCCTTGATCCAGCCGCTCTTCTTAGACTCATCATCAGTGTTCATGTCGTGAGAGAAGTAGCAGTGCTCGCCAAATTTGCAGCGACCGTGGCGGGCAAAGAAGCGGCATTGTTCCCGCTTGGGAAGCTGCGGCTCATCCGGTGAGATCTCACTAAGCGATGTGGTGTAGATTTCCGGTTTGTCTGTGCCCATAGACGAGGTATAGTTGACGTCACAGGAGCCATCTTCGGTGCGCATCCATTCAGGAAGATCGAGCATCCCCATTCGCTCCATCCACACTGGAACGTCGTAGGTAGTACCCGGCCGTTGCTCCCAGCCGAAGCCATCGGACTCGGCGGGACAGTCTTCGTGGTTGAGATAGTTAACGGGTCGTGGCATTATTGTGATAGTTTGTTGTGGTGTTTCTGAGTTGGGTGGGGCTCGAGCTGTGTGGTTGGAGTGGGGCTTGAGCTGTGTGGTTGGAGTGGGGCTCGAGCTGTTGGTGGCCTAAGATGTTAATTAATTGCACATTGCACGTGCCGGCTGTAAGTCAGAGAGGAGGAATTGCACTGCGCTTTTGTCCTTTATTGGGGAGAGGAAACTATTTGTCGTCTGAATAGTGTGAGTTCGACAGAGGCTTGTTTTGTGGGGAGTGTTCGTAGAGATACCATAAGGCCAGTGGCCGTTGGCGAGTGAGTGCCCGTTTCTTGGTTGCGAACTCGCATGCTGATTGGCTCGTTTAGTAATCCGGATTTCAATTGAGGTATGAGTGTCCTCATCGGAGCCCGCACCGGAACTTAATCACCACCTCCCACCACTCCCTCCTCTTCTCAATCACCGACAATCCACAAGAAATCCTCCTAAACTAACCTACCCAATACAACCCTCGCAATCGAACCGGTGGACCCGACCATGTCCCTTTGATTTCTCACATTCAAACACCAATAGCTCTCCGTCCCAGCTCCACAGCACACTGCTGACCCTCCAACGACATGTCCGCCGACCAGTCTACCTCTTCAGATCAGCCAACACCTCCCGCACCTCTCCCAGAATGCGAATCAACCGCGTCGTTACGACCGATGACTTGCCACGTCGAAGACGTTGGTCAGCCGTGTGAAAATCCGTTATGTGAGGTCCACACCTCCTCTAATACACCTGCGATCTCGAGAGCGGTTTCTCAAACCGACTTAACCACTCTTACATATGTGGACCAGTATGGAGATTGCGATGACGGGAACAATAGCACGAGCGCAGATGATGGTGGTTCGTTGAATTCTCCTAAATGCGCCGTTCCTTACCCCTTTCTTGGAGATTGTTGTAGCTAACCAATCGCGTGTATGCGGCATAGGGTCGAGACCAGAGTCGGAGAACGCGAAAGAGCAGGTAGCCAATGCAACACTGCAGGAGGCTGAGGATATTCCACCTGCAGCTATGGTCGCACCGCCGCACGCACCGTCAAAACCGTCATCAACACCGCCACCGCCACATACGCAGTCAGCCGTGAGCGAGGAAATACCATCCAGCTTACCATCCCCGACAGAGGTCACACCTAGCCCAACTCCTTCCTCGCAACCAGACGAGCAACAAGAACAGCACGACCAACAAGATAGCATCAACTGGGGGTTCGACGATCCTGCTGCACTTCAAGAGCACGTTTCTGGAGGACCCGACCCACTTGCACAGCTGCGTAGAGAGGCTCCGGAGCGATCGACGTCATTCCCCGCCATTACCCCGATTGCCCAGACGGAGCCGGACGAACAGAGTTTGATGAATATGATGGCTACAGAAGTTGCGACAGCGGCAGGCGAGAGGGGAATGTTTGATTCACCGACGGTTGAGCAGGACGGCTTTTTTTCGGGTGCACATGATAACGACGATTTCTTTTCGCAGGTTAGCCAGCAGGATGGTCTGCCAACACACACAATAGGCGTTAACTCGAATGCTTTGGAATTGCAGCGGCAGGGTTCCGTGCAGCAGCGGTATGATGAGGGATTGCCGTTGATGCATGATGAGGAATTGATAGTTGATTCAAAGAAAGAGATGGACTTTTTTGGGTCAGAACCGGATTCGGGCGATGAATTATTTGCGGGTATGGACCAAGTTACAGTTGACACAGAACCCGTGTTCGGGGGAGTCAAACGGAAGAGCACCGAGCAGGTTTTGGCTGGTAGTACACATCCATTTCACTCTAGTGAGGGTGTAGCTGCAAGCAAGAGTACAGTTACAAACCAGGTTTTCTCGCAACTTCCCGAAGTTAAGATTGAAGAGGAGGAGGTGGAGACACCTGCGGATTTGTTCACAGAACCTATGCCTATAGAAGATGACTTTTTCGGTCAGTTGGATCGGGAACAGTCGCCGGCAAAGGCACAGACTGAAGCGCCGAAAGACGAAGATGTTACGGCAAAATGGCAGGCTGCACTAGCCGACGATGAATTTTTAGATGACGAGGACGAAGGATTTCTGCCTAGTGATGACGAGGGGTTTCTTCCAGACGACCAACCCGAATCTCTACCGCTAGTAAGGGAAACCTTAGCTCCGGCAACAGGGGCAAGATATATTCCACAGTCTCAACAACCACAGCCTCAGCAGCCATCATCTTACGCGCCCCAGTCGAATGCGTTCCCCCCCACACAGACTCTTCGTCATACCCAGTCTGCCTACTTCCCCACACCGACACAATCCCCATATAACGCATTTTCCCCCCAAGCGCAATCTCTTCAACCAAAGCAGAAGCCTCAAAGCTTCGTCGATAAAACAGAGGGCTATAAATCGCCCTATGACTTGCCGATGGATGTTATTGCACCTCCTCTCAGGCGCCAGCCGAGCAATCTCAATCCAGTACAAGGCCAGGCTATGGGCTTGGTCTCTCCACCGCTGAGAAGTAGCAGCATGCCTCTTGCACCCGGCCCGCAGGCGTCCGTAAGACCCAAAGCAGCAGTGCCACCAAAGCAGCAGTTTTTTGAGGAATTGCCCATCGCACCGCCAAAACCAAGAGCTAGTAGTGCTATGGGACGATATGCGCCAGGCAGTATGGGTGGACCTCTAGCACCAGCACCACCACATATGGCGAGAACTGGAAGTTATAATCCTCAACAGCAGCCCCAAGGGCCCTATGCTCCACCGCCTCCACATACTCAGGTCCAACATTTCGCTCAAAATCCGCAGCAACTAAGTCCTCAAACGGCGCAACCAGCTCAGTATTCGCCGGCACCGCAGCAGATGGCTAGACAGGGGTCTGCCGGTGCCATTGCATATGCATCTCCACCAGCTACTGCTGCGACGAATCGATATTCACCAGCTATTTCTCAGGGCCAGGGTTATGCACCACCGCCAACAGCACTATCTACACCTATGGGTGGGTACTCGTCTGGTCCGGCCCCAATGCTTCCAATCCAGGCGCAGCCAACGCCCCCTGCAGCAACAGGAAAGTATGCCCCGAGGCCCGCTGGACCTCCGCAACCCACCAGTCCCGCAGCAGGTGTTTATGCAACACCCCCTGCAACTGTTACTGCTGTACAACCGCAACAAGGAGATGCTCCTTCATCTATGTCGCCACCAATATCTCCCCCTGGAGTTTCGTCGAGACCCGCAAGTGGACAGTATTCCCTAGAACAGCCAAGGCGAACTTCAGTTGAACATCATGCTCTGCACTCATCGAGACCGGGGACAGCTTCAGGTCTACCACCAGCAGTTATGGAGGCACCCGAAGAAGAAGATAGTGCTGGTTTGGAAAACGAACAACCTTCTAACCAGCGGTCGAGCATGCCTCCGCCGCCGCCGTCGACTGGAAATGGACGGTATCCACTAGCAGCTCCACATTCCCGGAGCATCTCGACTCCCCCACCCAATCGTAAAAACATCGGGTCGCCACCTTCAAGCGTAGCGCAACGCCAGCTCTCGCCGCAAAAGTATACTCCACGATCCACATCATCGAGTCCTGAGACTTTTCAACCACCTCCGAGAGCACAAACTAGCTCACCAGGGTTGTACTACGGACGACCGAAGATTGGACAGAAGCAAAGAGACCCCTACGAGCGGCCTTCTTCGGCACTTGCTCATTCGACGTTACTCGAAGATTATGCTTTTGCCGATCAACAGCAAAGCTCGCAAGCGGCATTGTTTGAACCTCGAAGGGAGTCTATACAGCTTAACTTTATGCCTCCAAATGACATCACGGCACAAGATGAACTCAAGAGGTGGCAGGGTGCACCGGTATTTACATGGGGTCTTGGAGGCGTGACAACAATGTTTCCGGCCCGGACACAAAGATTTGCAAGTGATTTGCATAGTACTGTCATTAAGTGCTCCCCCGGAGTGGTCCAAAACCGGCAGTTGAAGGATATTTTGCCACTGCCAGAGGAGCTTGAGAAATTTCCGGGTCCTGTTTGGACCGGTAACAAATCTTCAAACAAGACCAAGAAAAAGGAAACCATGGCATATATGGATTTCAGGATTGAGGGCTTTGAAAAGACTCTGATGGACATTTATGATACTACCAAAAGGCAGGCAGCAGAAGAAAAGTGTATGCTCTGGAAGATCGTCCGGATCATGGTAGAGCATGACGGCGCCGTTGAGGGGACACCTGAGATAGATACTGCCGTGCGGAAAGTTCTTACACCCGAAATTCCCCAGTCAGTAGATAGCCAAGAGATGTCTGGATTCGTTCCTATGGCTGGGATTTCGAACATGCAACCCGCCAATGCCGAGGCAGTTGATTCTGAGGCCATGACGACCTTCCGGAAGAAGCTTCTCTCTGGTGACCGCGAGAGTGCTGTATGGTTTGCTGCCGACAAACGGCTTTGGACTCATGCCTTCTTGATCTCGGGCACTGTTGGAAAGGATCTCTGGAAACGCGTTGTGGAGGAGTTTGTCAAGTCCGAGGTTAAGACGCTGGGTGAAGGGTCTGAAAGCTTGGCTGTACTATACGCAACGTTGGCTGGAAATTGGGAAGAAAGTGTCGATGAACTCATACCTCCGAGTGCGCGGATGGGAATGCCTATGCTCTCTACCTCACGAGGACAAGAGCAGAGCCTTGATGATCGACTTGGGAAGTGGAGAGAGACGTTGGCGCTGATTCTTAGCAACCGCAGTCCCGGTGACCAAGCGAGTATTCTAGCACTTGGACGATTGTTGGCTAACTATGGTTGGGTTGCTGCTTCTCATATTTGGTGAGTTCCGTTGATATGTTTCATAGAGGTCGATGTTAAAGGTTTATAGCTACATATTTGCTCGACAGTCCCCGCTTGGCGGTGGAGGAGCATTGTTTGGTGGCCCTGACGAACCGACGGCCGATTTCTGTTTGCTCGGTGCGAACCACAGGACAAAATCGGAACTGGGGAGGGATCTCGACTCGACTCTTCTCAGCGAGATTTACGAACTTGCCGTTTCCTTGGCACCCCACGCCAGTACTGCAACTCCGATATTCCCTCATTTGCAGCTCTGGAAGATTCACCATGCCATAATTCTTGCCGAGAATGGAAACAAGACGGCTGCGCAAAAGTATTGCGACTCTGTTGCTACCGCAGGAAAGGCCTGGGGCAAGCCCAGTCCCTACTTCAACCCAGTCTTTTACCATGTCCTTGAGGACCTAACCAAACGACTACAAGAGGCTCCTAGGGATGCATCATCTTCGGCGAATGCGTCCAAGTGGATTCCTAAGCTCACCTCGGATGCTGTTTCTTCCTCCATGTGGGGCGCATTTAACAAGTTCGTTTCTGGAGAAGAAGAGGGGCAAGAAGGAGCCAACGGATTTCAATCCGACGGCGACGGACCGTTTGGTAAGATCACACCTGGAGTTAGCAGGGTCCAATCAAACGTCGATCTTTATGGAACTTATGGCAGTGGTGGTGGTCCCATGTACACACCCGGTCTTACATCGGGCGGCAGCTCACCGACTGCTGCAAGGGCAACCGCTGCGACAAGCCGATATGCACCATCCACTACAACCGCACGGAGCTCAGTGGAAAGTGCACGGCCAAATATATATGAACCCAATCGTCGGGCGAGCTCTGACAGTTACCGTGGGCCGCCAGCTATGAACGGGAGCGTGTATGAACCCAACATAAATCCTTACGAGCCACAAGTGCCTTCGTATGAACCGTCGCCCAACCCATACGAGAGTCCCCGGTCCGCTTATGCGCCGCGTGTTTCCCTTGAAGCTACACCTGAGGTGCCGGAGAAAGCAAACACCCCCGCCCAGGGCTCTGGGTATTCGCCGCCGGCAATGAGCAATGGATACCAGTCGTCTCCTGTCGGCTCTGGCTTCGAACCTCCAAACTCAACCGGAGGCTACGAACCCCCCAGTGACGGATTCGTACCATACCAGCCGGAACCCGATGTCGACTCCGCCGATGAAAAGGAAGAGCAAAACAAAAAGCCAAAGAAAAGCTTCATGGACGACGACGATGACGATGCCGAATTCCTCCGAAAAGCCGAAGCCGTTAACAAAACCATAGAGGAAGAAAAGCGCAATGCAGTGGAGGAAAAAGCAAAAGGTTCGTCCCCCTCCCCTCTTCTCTCGCCGCTAACACTAACGCAGACGAAGAGAACGGCGGACAGAAGAAAGGCTGGTTCGGCGGTTGGTTCGGCCGTAAAGACCCCTCGGACCAGCAGCAGCAAGGTCCCATCAAAGCGAAGCTCGGTGAAGAAAATGCATTCGTTTATGATGCCGAATTGAAGCGCTGGGTCAATAAGAAAGCTGGCGGCTCGGAAACTCCGGCTCCAACTATTCCTACCCCGCCACCAGCAAGACGCACACCACCGTCCAATCCTACACCATCAGCAAGACCCACTCCACCGACTACTACAGGGCTAGCTCCACCCCCAGGACCACCAAGAGGCCTGACCCCAAGTCCCGCGCCGAGTATGGAGCGTCCGCCAGCAGCACCATCACCGTTGAGTAGACCCCCGACTAGTGGAGGGGACGCTATGGAAGAGCTTTTGAGGCCACCGACGGCGAGACGTGGGACGCCGAGTGGAGGAAGAAAGGGGAGGAAGGGTGGCGCGAGTAGATATGTGGAGGTTATTCCGGGGCAGCAGTAGTGGCAGAGAGGATGTGTACATGAACCTGGAGTTTTATTTTTTGATTCACGGAATGTGTTAATTTATAGCTTTGGGATGCGATTATTTGCTTTTCCCTATTTATTGTTTGGTGGACATGGTTTGAAAGAGAAGGGAGGGGAGTGTAATTATTGAAGTTGAAGTTACGATTGGTGGGAAGATGTAGACGTAGAGAGTGAGAGGGAATGTTTTGGATGATTATGGGCATATAGGCATATGGATAATAACGGATGCATGTTTTAATGTTGTATATCCCTCCTCCTCTTGTGCGTGGATAGCCTAAGTTGTGAGTGAAGTTGCTCCTTCCATAGCGACATCGACTTGTCCATTATACTCGCTTTAACTACGTACCAAGCTAGAGACGAAGCTTCCCCCAGACAGCCCAGTCATACACTGAGGTATCTTGGTGGGCGAAATCCGCTGGTTTTTGATGTCATGTTGCTGGTGGATAGGCCCTTTTCCGGGATACGCTGCTTCCGGCTTCTCGTGTTCACCTTATGGCCCACAAAATCATCGTTTACTCGCTGCCGTGAAGTCGCATATTCGGATAGTGCAGGTACTGTTTTGTCCTCACAATGAAACATAATATTAATCCACTATGGATATTATATAGATGGACCTGGCTAATTCTGATCGTTGGGGACCATACTTATACGCTGTCTCCGAGAACATGTTAGATTGTAAGAACGGTCTCAAGTTTACTTAAGACTTACTACACCGAGATTATTTAGGGGGTGTCCCGCCAATTGATCGTCGTGATCTATTTCCGGGTGACAACTTACAGCCCTAGGTTGTAGGATTCATGATCACCCCTTAATGCTCCACCCGGCTAGATTTATGCACCGAGTGATATTCCATGCGTCTCTACGGTCTTGGGCGAGCGGTACAGTATACCGACTCGGTAGGGAGACTGCGGTACTAGTAGGTGTTTATGATGGAATAGAAAGACTATTGTAAGTACTAACAGATGAGGTTCTCATGATCAAAGTGGACCGGCGGATGCACCGGGCCGTATAGATAAGCGGCACTGTCGCGTGTCCAGATGACAGGACAAGCTATTTTACTGGGCTGTTGTAATTACAAGGTGGCCGCATGATGCTTTTTTGCTACCAGTTTCGACTGAGCTCTGGAGTTCCGAATTGCGAGTGATTAGTATACATACGAGCAGCATCTTACTTACTGCCTTCCCTCGCAAGGCGACTGTGACACGGGGTTTTTGAGGCTGTGCGTACGGTACATGGATGTGATTTGCTCCAAGTGCTCGGGAATATATCTCCAAATCTGTCTGTTCATTTAGTCAGAGAGGATTGGACGGTGGGGTGCTCTAGTATAATGAGCCGTCGGATCGGATAGTAGGACGAAGCCTTAGTAGCCCGGTGGGCTGCGTTACATCCATCCGTACACGCGTGATTACCAGGTATTTGATGTTTTTACGTACTCTGCTCTGTGACGCGTTACGTCCGATCCTCGACGCTCGGGTACGTTGTATCACACGACGCACGAGTGATCCTGCATGAACCTCCCCAGCATTCCGCTCCCCGCCTTGCCCACGCACGCCCTGCGATTCACACCATAACTCTCTCATCTCAGCCTCAACACGCGCAGCCCTTCCTTCCATCCACCCATCCGAGCCTCACAACCTGTCATGATCACCGTCTCGTGGCCCAAAACCCAACATCAACCAACCAACCAACATTTCCCGGTACGCCACAGTCGTACACCCTTCGTACCACAGCCGTGACACGAGGAATCGTTTCGTGCAGTGTGGGGGTTGTGTGGTTCGGGATAGTGTGTGTGAGGCGGAAACCGTTTTCCTGATCTTCGTGAAAAAAAAACGCTGTCTGTCGTACGAGTCTTACCATGCATGCTATACCCTCCCCTCCCCCATTACACAAAACACAACAATCCCAGGCAGAAGCTTTTCTTATCGATAACACACCTTCCGGGAAGAATTCCCATTTGATACTTGCGTGGGATGGGGGTGGAGCTCCGGTGTTGCTGCTGGGTATTCCATTCCCCCTTTCGTACATGCGGTCAGTAATCGCGGACATCTCCGAGGCTGAACAGGACGGTTAGTGGGTCTCGCAGCCCAGCTGAAAATGTTTGCAAGGCGATGTGTGGGGTTTCTAAAAATGGATATTCCACACCCGAAAAAGCAACCCGTTGCAAGGCAAGTCAAAGTAAGTAGCTTTGCGGATGTCGACTTAGCCGGCTTGCCGCTCGCTGTACTCAACAACAGACAAGGCTGGCTGGGTTGGGCTTTGTACATGAGGTAGCTGGCTCCGGTACATGCTGTACCACCGAAATGCACGCACACGTTTCATATAGCTGCAACTGTATATACTGACTGTCTTGATGAGCCGAGGGTATGGCGACCCCATGTTTTCCGCCGAAGAAGGGGTCACCTTATCTATCGGGGAAACCAGATATGAATCGTGAAGTTCTCGATTGAGCCGCATACTGTACCATGTGTGACAAGGCAAAAGGCGGGCACGTTCGGCGTCCCATGCAAGTAGTAATCATCGGATCGGAATTATACTAAAGCGGTGGTGGCGGCAAAGACTCGATTTCGCCGAAACAAAAACGGGCAGCTAAAAAGCAGGTTCCCAGAAGGGTGCAGAGTACCCGAGCAAAACTAAACAATTAATCTAGGGGCCTTTCGGTTCAGTTGTCTGAGTGTGAAGAATCCAATTTACTGGCTGCCGAATACGCCGTATACTTCAGTTGGTAGAAAAGCATGAAATCGACTTTAAGCTGGATAGGTGTTTTGTACGGTGCTCTGAGTTAACCGAGCAGTGCCCACCCTAAATGGTAGTGTTAGGTAGACTGTTGTTTGAAGTTGAAGCTGTGTGGTTTGGGGGGCACTTGCCTATATATCTTCACATGGTTTTGACTGAAAAAGTACTTCAGAAGTACATGCTATTGCTTCTCCAGAACTCCAGCCTGATGGCTTTGGGCCAGATGTTCGCGTCGAATTCATGCGGTCTGATCGTAACCGCCTGGCTCGCAAAGCACTTTCGTGGCGAGTTGAAGCGATGATTAGGAAGTATACTTCCCCGTACTGCTATTGGATCTCTTTGTTGTTTGCTCAGTGGAAACGCCACACTATGGCGCACAGTTGAGCCACTAAAGCTTGTCACATCAGATTCCGTCATCCGAACGAAGTTTTATACCATTGTGTAACTATGGATGACAATCTTTCGCACTCAGTTGTTTTTTCTTGTTCATTGGATCGCTGTCGGTTGTAGTTGGGCATCAAGTATCATAGTTTAACCCGTTTAACATTTAGGTTAAGGGTCTTTTCTCGTGTAACGACCACTAGCTCACGATCTCCTTTCGCCTCACCACCTCACCTCACCTCACACCAGCTCGCCTTCAACGCCTCACCTCATTGACGACACCCCTCGCCACCAGCACCTGCATCAATCACTGCCACACACGAACCACAACGCCATGTCGCACCCCTCCTCCCGCTCCTCATCGAATTCACTCATAAACTACCTCCACCTCAAGCGGTACCAATACGAAGTAACCTTCTCGCTGTACATGCTCACACCTGTCGAGAAGATCATATTCAGTACCTTACCCTTACCCCTTCCCCTTCCCCTTTCTTCCCCCCTCACCTTGACTCACCCACCCCGACCCACCTGCTCCTGATTAAACTCACCGCCAGACACCTTGCCCCCGATTCGCCGACAACGCTGACATAGGCAGACACATTCCTCTTCATCTTCCTCTCCCTCCTTATCATTGCTGTATCCTTTTACCTCCCGCACCACGTGGCGATAATTGGACGGCGAGCGTGGTATTATTATGCCGGCGACGATATGAAGGCTGTTACGGGCGGGAGAGAACTATAGGGGGAAGGAAGAGGAAGAGCTTGCTGTTGTGCTGTACTAATACCCTATTGGCGTTTTTTGCGTTGCTTTAATTTTTATTGGAGAAGCGGTGACGTGTTGCGCCGAACGCCTTACAATAGATGTCCGCCTGATATATGCTACATTTAATACATCCGCCTTACTCGTGCTGTGTATTCCATTCAACCCTCGGAAAGAAACCCAATGAATTGTGGGGACTTATAAGTCACACTGCCGTCCATCACCGCAGCATTCGAACACGTGCCACCAAGTACACGGTCCAATGAAGCGCGCGGAAACTCTATAACCAACTATCATAGTCACCTATGCAGCACCGCCGCCACCGACCGCCACCGCGGCAGTAGCCCTCATCCCACTCCTTCTCTTCCTTGTAATACCCTGCCGCTGCTGCTGCGTAAGTGGCTCGGGGGCTTTCGGAATCAACGACGTCATAGTCGCATACATAAAGTCCGAGATTCCCACGAAGCCCATTTTCTTCAGGTACCCCAGCACACCAGCGCGATACTCTGCATGGCTCATTTTCACGCCTCCATTCTGCTCGTATTACCCCGCCCTTAGCAAAAAAAAAAGAAAAGAAAGAAAAATATGTGAGGGTGTGGTGGGGGAGGGGACATACCTCGGCGAGCTGCTTCAGACTCACAGACGTGATCGGTCCCGCGTGCTTAACCGCAGCGCCTCTCTCCGCCTCGATGCTGCGGAAACACTCGGCCGAGAACAGGGAGAACATCGGAGACTTGGAGAGGAAGAAGAGGGACTTTACGTCCTGCCCTCGGTCGCGCGCGGCAGTTTCAAGTACGTCGATTACGGTCCTTGGAATTGAGGTCCAGTTAGTGGGAGCAATAGAGGGGAGAAGAGTGGGTACTTTGGGAGAGTGCATCCTAGCGCACTTTTATTGCCTATGTCGTTTGGTCCTGGAAGTACGAATGCGCGATTGCGCCAGACGCAGTTGCAAATGTCCATGATGAAGCCGTTGAAATGGTCTACAAACGATGCCGGGTATCCGCCCGTTCTCCGGGATAGTTCGAGGGCCGATTTGTATCTGTGGTAGTAGTGAGCAGGTGCTGGGATAGGTATATGGTAGTGTGATACAAACCGGACAAGAATACCGCATAATCGGGAAAACATCATCGTGTTCCCATTAAAGAGAAAGTAGTACACCAACGGATCTGGCGGTAAGGCGACTCGGTACAGGCTGTTCTCCCAGGGTAATGCGGACGCGCATTCGTAGAATGATAGAATCGCATTGTCGACGGTGGTCGTAGGATCAGCGGAATTCTGTGGGTGCAATGATTAACAATTACGTTGGCGTTTCGGCGGTGGATTATTGTAGTACCTGGAGCAGACTGAGACATAAAATGCCGACATGTTTTACAAACTTCTGCATACATTGTGCCTCGTTATCGAGTCGCTCTTTCTCTGGTGACCGCCTACCATATGTCACGGCCCAATTCCGCAGCAGCGCAGTATAAAATCCCAACAAGATAGCCGCCGACACATCAGATCGCATCACTTTCTCGATCGGTCTGAGGAAGGTGTTATGGAGTTCTGCAAGGGGTGACGGTGCATATCTCCCTCCGCATTAGCCGATATTTATCGTGACACGAAAGTCAAGGGGTTTCCTCTTTCGTACGTTTATATTCCCGAAGAGGAAGGAAGGAAGCTAGTTCGAATATTTCTCTAACGTTGGACTTTCCATCCCACTGCTGAAGATAATTCCGGAGAAAATCTTCAACCGGTGGAAATAGTTCCTGGTACCCTTCAGCACCGATCAATCGAGTTAATCAGGGGGATTACCCTTGTAGACCGGGTGTATTGGGCAATCTTTGATAGAAGTGCACCTGTTCTGGCAGAGGTACCCGGCATCGAAGATTTCGACATCTGAAGGCTGTCCTGTAGGCAAGCGGCCAGCCAGTTGTTGATGCGGTCTTGGGAAGTCGCTAAACAGCCGCATTAGAACTGCTTAATCAGAGTAAAATTATACGTAGACTAACCAGATGGATTCAAGGTAAGTAACTTCTGCAACAGGGGATCTTCCAATACAGCCGCAAGTTGACTGGGGAGTTCCAATTTGTCCAACTTCTTCACAAAGTCATCCACATTTTGTACCTCCTCTAGGGTTACCGATGTCTGTTGGGATTAGTCATGAAACTCTAGGGAAGTGGAAGAAACGTACTTCGGTGGCGCCAAACGTATGGACTTCAGGAACAACCACCCGCTCGGTTTTGCGGCGCTTTGATGATTGCCCGCCAACTTGCCTCACAACTTTGAATGATGACTTTCCCTGGAGATATGGATTGTTGGCAGCGCTCGCCTCTTGAATTGCAAGTACCTTTTGCATCCATTCGGGGTTGGGATGCTGACACAATCAGTCAGGATCACGCCGTTATTTTTGGGCATCAGGCTAACCGAGAAAATGCCAGCCTTGAAGGGACGAGCAGCTTCGCTCATGATCGCATCTGGATAGTAATTTCGGTACACCTGAATAAGCGCATTGACGGGTTGTTCGTTTCCGATGCCACGTTGGAGCTGAAGTCTAAGACAGAAATTAGCGACATCTTGGGGAGAGGTCACACAAGGGGACTCACAGGGACTGAATCCTGAACGGCTTGATATGTTTGCGGCGCGTTAACAGGGAGAGTAGATGGCAGATGTAACCCCTGAAAAAGGTAAGCCAGAGGCGTTAAGGACATGTAGTACAACGATTATGTAGGACGGTAATGTAGGACGGCAGTGTAGGACAGCAACGGATGTATTAGTACGTGCCTTAATGTGATCATATCAAGCAAGTTGAAGAGGACCCCATATAATTGGGAGAGGATCGTGTAATCTTCCAAGATGTTATACACCATCACCAGCCAACGCAATAGCCCAGTCTGCTGCAGGTCAGTAATCAATGCACGTACTCGTTCACACAGCGGCTGATGCAGCCGAACGCGGTACCTGGATCACAAAAGATGGCTTGTTGGGTCCGGTGCCTAAACATCCCACGATCTTGAGTACGGCCTCTTCGGAAACCTTCCTGCGTGGTATCAGCGCCTTGATGATACGGCCAGATGTTGCCTGATCAAGGTAGCACGGCGTCTTGGTGAGCGTATCGACGAGGATTTCGAGCACCTCCGTTGATAGGCCGCGGACCGATGAATATTGCGACAACCCGTCAACCGCAGCGACAACTTCCTGCTTAGGGACGGCATTACGGGCAGAGGCAGCTAGAAGAGCTTCAGATGAGCTTGCGGGGACCGATATGATGAGTAAGGTCGGGGAGTAGTCGAGTCCGTCTTACCACGCTCCAATCGTTTCGCAAGGTCTACAGCATCTTCCTCGTACACGGGAACACTGTCATCTACGGAAGAGGGGTCAGCTTGATCGCTGCATAGTCCACACCGGGGTAGCTCACCTGATACCGAAGGCATTTATTTTACAGCGGGGTTATGGTGAGCTGCAGGGTGATGTCGTCTGTCGCGAGGTAGGTGGTGATTAAGAAGTGCAAAGCACAGAGTGGTGTCGTGGGGGGGTGTAATGGTTGAAACGGTTAATGGTTGGAATGGCTGATGGTTGAAATGGTGGTGTTGAGAGCAACGAGTCGGAGATGGAGAAAACGCGCTTGTCGCGTAAACACAGCGTCGCGCCGCATCACATGCACTTTTCCAGATCGATCATCGTTCACCCATCCACCATCAGCCAGTCTACGTGCCCAACCACTCTACTCTACTCTCTGCTCTGCTCTGCTCTGCCCTGCGGAATGCGTCCGACAAAAGGATCCACTTGCTCTGCTGTGAGTGATGGCCTTGATTTCGGCAGGGCGTGTCTATCGGCGATGGCTCACAGCAATCACCAAGGCTGACCACTGCAGACATCGGCTGGGTGGCATGGCATGCATGGGTGTGCTCTTCGTGTTCATGGCATTTTGACCGAGCTCTGTCTTAGCCTGTGCAACCCTTTGACAGGGATAAATGCCGTGCTACCACACCGTCTCCACTCCCCAATGATTTGCAACCATTCCTTTCTTGTGCTTTTGTAGAGTATGGCTGGTGACACCGCTCTAATTTTGAGAATCGGCCTGTCTGTCAGGCTCTCTATCTGGTGTACGTGCTGCAGTTGGAGACACTTGGTTGGACAGTGTTGGACAGAAAGTGGAACGGAGGCACTGTACAGCCCGGATTCTTGCCGTTGCGTTGCTGGCTGCTGCTTTGTTTGTGAAAGCAGAGGTCTATCGTTTCACACGCATTCTCCGAAAATGATTAAAAACTCTTGGTTGGTGCAAGCATGCGCGTCGCCCTTGTGTTCCCATCCCCTCTCTGAAGACTGCTTGCTTTATCTCCCCTGCCCTCTCTCACCTTCTTTCTTCTTTTCTCTCCTCCCCTCTTCCCGCCCGAACTCGTTTACTGTCGCCATCTTTACAACTCTGACTGCCTTGGCTCTGTGAGTCGTCGTATCTGCACCCGCCCCGCGACTTGGCATTTCGTAGTCTCAGAGCTACAAGTAGCTTTCGGCTCGTGTCCGACTACAAAGTATATTTCTACGGGTTCCCCGAACTTTGTTTGGACGTCTTTGCGCTACAAAACGAGCTCGACCTTTCCCAGCAAATGTGGCGTAAAATCTACAGCCATTAGAAGCCGGAAAACAGGTGTTCGCGAGGAAACAACGACACATCAGAAAAGTAACTGGAGGAAACGTCTGCATTTGTAGATAATGACAAATGTTGGGTTGGCACCTTGTGCGACATGCGCGCCGCAACCCTGAGGCTGATTCATTGGAGCTGGATAGGTTATCAGTGACCATGGGCATTCACCCCAAGCAATGCCTCACAACGACGAGGACATCCTACGGTACGACCCGAATCGCCTTGCGCCGCTTGTTGTCTAGCTAATGTGGACACTCCAGATATGTAGGCCAGATGATTATGGTGGTGTTTGATGGGTTGAGCGTGACTCCGGACATTCAAACAATGATCGAAAAGTATTATGTCGGAAACATTCTTTTGACGGCAAGGAACATTCGAGGTACCCTAGAACACGCTCATATTTATTTTTGTCTCAAAGCTGATGCGCAGTCAGATGGTGTACAGGTTGCAAGCCTTACACAGGAGTTGCAGAAGATTGCGCAGGCGGCTGGATTTCACTACCCACTCATGATTGGCATTGAACAGGAGAACGGAATGGTACGTGGTGCACCTGAGCTGATGCATTTGCCTTTGTGTTACGAAACGGACAGCTCTGTAACGTAGCACAGATTAGTCGGTTAGGTGACGGCATACGAGCAACGCACTTCCCCGGAGCCATGGCCTTAGGAGCAACGAGGTCGCCCAACCAAGCGTTCGACATCGCCAAAGCGACCGCCAAAGAATTAACAGCCGTTGGGATCAATTGGAACTTCGGCCCGGTACTGGACGTTATCAGCGAGCAAGGTAACACAACTGTCAGCGTCAGGGCTTTTGGGGATGACCCTCAAATGGTCGGGCGATTCGGTGTGGCTTTTGCCGAGGGTCTCAGAGCGGGAGGGGTTGGTCACTGCGCGAAGCACTTTCCGGGGATTGCGTCTACACGGGATGGACGGCGTGGCTCGGTTTTCCAGGCCAAATCCAACGATGAGATTGAGACAACCGAAATGGTGCCGTTCCGAAGGGCTGTGGCGGCTGGGTTGGATAGCGTGATGCTGAGCTCGTCCATATGGCCTGGTAACCATGCTGAGGACGAAGACGGCAATGCCATTCGGGCTCAACACATCATTCGTGAAATACTACGAAGGCAGCTGGGCTATGACGGTGTAACGATGTGCGATGTTACGGATATGCCAATGTTTGTCAAGGATCCGCACAATATCGGGGAAGCTGTCGTGACAGCCATAGCTTCGGGGTGTGACATGATCCAGATATATCACAATCCGTCAGTCCAAATGCAGGGAATCCGCGCGATATATGACGCAATTGAAACGAATCGGATACAAAGAAGTGATATATATCGATCATCTTCATTGATCTTACGACTAAAAGATCATTACTTTAGCTGGCGAACTGCTCTGGCTGCTCCGGATCCCCAACGACTACCAAGCTTAATGCAACAGCATCGGTCGATAGCACGAAAGGCGTATGAAAATGCGATCACTGTTGTCAGGGATGAGCGGACATTAATACCTCTGTCATCTAAAATCACCCCTAAAGATGAGGTTCTTCTCCTTACTCCGGTTGTTCGGCCGCTGCACCAACGAGCGGCCGAGGAGCCAACCATGGATCCGTTTGAGTGCTTCGGCAGAGCCCTTTCTCATCGACATCCACGGATAATACATGCTCCATATACAGCCCACGGGATTACACAGACTCATGTCTCACTGATCAAGCGGTGTTCGGCTATAATATTTATCACCTCGAATGCAACTCGGCCGAGTGCAAAATCGCAGGTGCAAACTGCAGGTGCTGTTCATCGGCTTTGCTATAGCAAGCCCATGATCAATCTCGCAGTGTGCGACCCTTATGACTTGTTGGACGATAGAAAGTGTATGTGGAACTTCCTGCCTGCCCTAATTGATGTTTTTTTCTTTTTCCTGACAGGCATAGATGGGACATATATCTGTACATACGAGTATTCTTCGACGGCGCTCGAAACCGCAGCGGCAGTGATATTCGGTGAACGGCATGCGGCGGGTGTTCTCCCGGTCCAAGTTCCAGGCGCGCCGGCGCTCCGACAACAACGGCACGTGCATCTTTTCTAACGGGGCGTTTTTCATTTTTGGTTCTTTTTTTTTGGTTTTTTTACTTTAATTTTTGCACATTCAAAAAAATTGCATCTGCTAAGATTTAGTTTTTTCTATTTGCAGGTCGTGGTTCGTGGAGGTTTGGGAGAAGCGGAGGGATCTGTACGCCTCGGCGGACCTCTGGCAAGATTGTTTGGGACGAAAGTGGCCACTCGATGCGGGTACTTTGAGTGCGCTGCTGGATCGCCCGGGATTCTCGAAACATTTTGTTGTCCGTCACACCACCTCGCTGGAATTGCTAGGCCTCTGCGCTACGTACATCATCATGTTAGGGAATAATAAAGTCATTGGGAGCTTAGCATTGTTACTCGTGCGGCCAACTCATCGGTTCGTGAATACCTCTCCCCTCTCACCCCCTTCAATGCATCTATCCCTCTCACCCCCTCCCCGCACAGTGATCTAGGAATCGGCCTCTCCCTACACGACGTCGCCGTCCGCCACCTCCGCAAAACTCCCGGCATAACCTCAATGCAACTCGGCAGCATCTTCCCGCGTCTCTTCCCTGGCCTTCCCGTCGGCCTCCCCCAAGACGACCTCTCCTGGTTCGCCCACCGCGGCTGGAAACTCGACGACAACTTCGTCTATGACCTCTTCATGTCTATCGACAACTTCTTAATCACCGACAACCTCTCCTCGCAGCTTGCAGAGCAGGGGATAACAATCAACAACTGTCGACCCGGCGAGCAATTTGAGGCGTTGATAGATTTTGAAGAGAAATATTTTGGCAGCTACCCGGGTTGGCTGGAAAAGTATCATGCGTTGAAAGAGAGCGATGATATTGCGGATGCGATTGTCGCGTTTAGTAGTAAGGATGGGGAGGAGGAGATTCTCGGCGCCGTGCTTATTTTCAGTCCCGTTGGAAACAACCAGATCTCGAAGGATATTCCGTGGCCGAAAGTTATTGGCGAGAGAATTGGGGGGTTGGGGTTTGTGGGTGTTAAACGTAGGTTTCCCTTCGCAGGCGGGCGGGCGAGCGGGTGGGTGGTGGAGAAGAGGCTGACACAAAGCAGCTGAATTCCGCGGCCTCGGAGTGCGGAAGGGTCTCATCGTAGCTGCAATTCTGGAGCTGAAGCAGCGCGGGCTGAGAGGGTGTTTCATCGACTGGGCGGACGATATCGATACGTATACCAGCCTTGGTATCTCCCCCTCTTCCCCATATGGTTCCCCAAATGCTAACGGAATACAGGATTCAGGGAGTGGGGAAAGTATCGCGAGGTGTGGAGGAAGATATAGGTCTGTTTAGCGTTGTGATGGTTTTGTGTCTTGTGTGTGCAAGCATTTTAGGGCGTTTTTTGGAAGAGAGGACGAGGGGGGAGGGATTTTCTAGAGGTAATCACCGAGCTGGTGAGGTTTTGTTACGAATCTTCTTTTGGGATTAATGGGTGGAAAATGGAGACGTGTATTATGATAGGGAGGAGTTGTATTATAGAAAAGAAGAGAAAAAAAGATGGGATTCCGTGGGTGTTAATGATCAGCTTGATTCATAATTCGCTGGAAGTTACAGGAATTAAAGTAAAAAAAGTACCGGTACGCCCTCCCAAATACCCGCTATAGATACGCCTGACAAATGCACAAGTGCTACAAAACACCCCATCCAACCCAAAGTAAAGGTACATACGCCTCCCAATACCCGTATCCCCGAATTCCACTCGTTACAGTGCGCCCAAATGCTGCTTAATACAAAACACCCAAAGCAGATACGCCTCCCAATGCCGGCTAAAACACCCAAAAACCCTTTCTTCCTTCCTTCCTTACTTCGCTCCCCGCTCGAGTTTACACTCTTCCAGCACAACTTCGGCATAATGCTCAGCACCGGCATACTTCCCCTTCCTACCCCTCCCCCGCTTAAACCTCTTCATAACCCCTGCCCTCCAAAGCTCCTCGCAAACCTCCCTCCATCCCATCTCCGCCGCCGCACGGAGCGGACACAACCCACTCCTCATCCTCCCCACTGGCGCTCTGCGCATCAACATCTTTACCACCCCCACGCGTCCCGTCAGGGCGGCAGCATACAGCGCCTCGCCGTATGGATCCGTCGCGCCAAAATCGAGGAGTGTCTCGACGACCTTTTCGTGACCGCGCTCGGCGGCGAGCCATAGGGGGGAGTGCTGCTTTGTGTCGAGGGTGTTGATGATACTTTGAGCCTCGAGGGTGTCGAGGAGGATGCGGATTGCAGACAGGTGGCCGTTACTGGCAGCGAGGTGGAGGGGGGTCTTTTTGAATTTGTCGGGGATGGTGGAGACGTCGGGGTCGTGCTCGACGAGGGTTGAGATTATGCTGGATTTTGGGGGGGTGGGGAGGGCGAGGGCAAGGTGTAGGGGGGTGCGTAAAGTGTCGTCGTCGTTGGACACTGGGGCGCCGTTTTCGAGGAGGAAGGTGATGGTGGAGAATGAGGTGGTGGGCGAGAGGACGGCGGTGTGTAGGGGTGTGCGGCCGAGGGAGTCGCGTTCCTCGATTAGTGGGAGGAGCGGGGTGATGAAGATCTTGGTGTCGCGGTTGTGCTTGATTGCGAGGTGCAGGGCGGTTTGGTAGAGTTTGTTGACGCGGGAGAGAAGGGCGTTCAAGTTCTCGCAGGAGAGGAGGCGGGTGAAGACTAAGGGCTGGTTTTTGATAATGGCCCAGTGCAAGGGTGGGATTCCGGTTGCGGAGCGGAATTTAGAGGCGCTGTCGTAGAGGTACTTGCTGAAGATACTAGAGAAATGGCGGTTGGTTTGGACCAAAGCCAGGAGGGAAGGGGATTCGCCCGAGTTGACGAGGGGAAGGGCGATTTTGGTGAGGACCTCGTTGGGAAGCATGTCCAATTTTGGACGAGCCTCGGACGGGATTGGAGTCATGTTGATAGAGACTTCGCTGCTGTTAACGAGAGGAATACCAATCTTGGAGAGGATCTCGTTGTCGAGCATGTACAATGCTGAAGGAGCGAAGGATGAAGAGACGATAGTCGGAAGAACCATACTGGTCTTGTCGGCTAAGATGGTAGAGGTCTCACCATTGTTAACGATAGGGATACCAATCTTGGAGAGAATCTCGTTGTCTAGCATGTACAATGCTATGCTAGTTGTGGTTGGATTTATGGTTGTTGAAAGTGCCATACTAGTTGTGAGCGAAGCGATGGTTGTTGCGGCGATGAGGGTGTATGTGAGGGTTTAAATAGGATTGAGGATGGTGAATTGAAGGAGAGGGTTTGGTAAAATGTCAAGGCATGATTCCTATTGTGACTGGTCAGTCATGTTTGAAAAACCCTAATCTTCGTGTCGAGTATGAAGCCATGAACCACTGTAAAGCAAAATGTAACAACCACATACACATAACTCATCATCCCATAAACGTGCCTATCATACAATAAAACGCGACCTTATATATACAGCACAACGTGCATACTCTATATACGTACCCATAAGAATAACACTATTCCAAATCCCTCGCAATGATCAAACAAACTTCCCTACAAACCCAACACCTGCGGCCTCTCGTCGCGGCTCCACCAAGGACGTCCATCGGCATGCCATCCTTATCGAGCCCCTCCGCAACTTCGACAACCGTCTCGCCAACAACCGCCTCTTCGACCGACGCCGAGATATCGTACTCTCCCTTCGCCCACACGACGAATCCCGTTTCAATCTTCTTTGTCTCACCGGGCTCTAGTGGTGGTAGGGCTTGCTGCAACAAACCATTGATAGCAAATCTCCGATTGAGGTCGAACGCTGCAGGCACAGGGAGATTCTTGAGAGACGGAAGAAGTCTAAGGACAGGTCTAATTCTGCGTGTAGTGCGGTTGACAACGGTAGTGGTGAGAGTATGGAAGCGATCCGTGGCAACAATGAACTTCCAAGGCGAAATGCTCTTTACCCCGCTATCCTCTGAATCCGTGCCGCTAGAGTCTGACTCGACACCAACTGAGACACCAATGTCATCAACTCTAATAGTCTCAACCATTCTTGGTGTCAGCCTTATCCCGCGCAACTCTATGCTACCCTTCCTTGTCGTCCCCAACTCCTCCCAGACACCCTGGAGACGCTTCAATAACTCTTCTCTATACCAGAACGCCTCTCTGCTCTGCCGTTCCTGCTCGAGACTGACCTTGGTGGAGCTGACGACAAATTGTCGTTGGCTGGCTGAAATACTTGGAATTGGTGCGTAAGGATTCGATAAGAAGATGCGTTTCACTGGCAAGATGATACGTGAGGTGTGGCCTGCCTGAAGCACGTCCTGGGATTCAAAGGCTTTGTCTTCGCTGCTATCCACAGAGTCTTTGATGGACATCTTTATCTCCAATGGTTGTGGCCATGCATTACGCATATCTAGCAGCATAAGACAATACTCGCTTGGATCCTCGTAGATACCCATGCCACTGAAGAGTTCCTTGAATGGCCTTAGAGAAGCATCATACGATGGTGAGTCACGGGGCGCTAGTATTAAATCGGTAGAGAATGGAATGAAATCGACGCGCGCCAACTCGATGGATGCATTGACAGTAACCGTCACGGGGTAGACGACTTCCCGGGTGTAGAATCGGTCGCCTATTTCACTGCGAGAACAACCCAGATGGGAGTAATTCGCCTGGATGGTTCCTTGCGTGAGACCGGGCTTGCCAAGGACCTCAATCTCGAACGACGCAGTTCCATTGGCGGGGATGTAAATTTTCCGTTTCTTCAAGTCCTGCCTTGATGATTTCGAATCCAGTATGGGTGTTTCGGCGGTGTTTGAGGAGCCCTTGATCGACTGGCCTCTGGGGGAGGAGCGATGATAAACAAATGCCCTTTTCTTCGCCAGCATCAACTCAAGCTCGTATATTTCCGCCGGAGTATTCGTTTTCTCCGCAAGTGCCTGTTGAATCCTTCCCGTGGTCGAATCTGAAAAGTAAAACGCCAAAAAGTCCACTTCCACATCACTCAAGTTCTTAAGCGTGATCTGGAACACCTTCCGTTCACCCTCCAACACCATAAGCGCGCTTTGGCTCAAACTGGTATTTTTCACCACCAGCAACGGCTGCGAATCTACCACTGTCAACGACAAAGTTTTGGGTATCGGGTGTAAAACCGGGGGCAGCCGTAAGGATGATCGACCGGTAGCCGATATCGTCGATATCGGCCGTTCGGATCTCGGCTCGGCAGCCTTGAGTCCAAATCTCTTAGTTTTCGGATCGCGTTCTCGAGGATCCAGGCCACCAGTGAAGATAGGAAAGGAACGTTCCTTGCATCCATAAACCTTTATCCTGCACCCCGATATATGTACTTCTCCCGTATTATTCGGAGTTGCAAAGATAGAAACCTGGAATGTTCGAAACGGTGCGATTATGACACCAGCCTGTTGTACTTCCAGATCCACTCCAGTAGCATCGAGAGTGACACTCTCAACTTCCACCTCGAACTCGAACGGGTTTTGCAGAGTGACCTTGAATTCAGCCGGCTCGCTTTTGACCAGGATTTGCTCCTCCGTCGAACTTTCAAGTACCTTGAAGGGGTTATATATGAATGGTGTAATTTCTTCAATAGTAGCGGTCGACATAAGTGAGTCGGTATCTACCAGTTCGTTTCTGTTGCGTGAGGTAGGTGGTCGCCACGTGGAGTTCTCTACATACTCAATATCTCGCAGAAGAAATTGGTCCCAGTAATCCGCCGCCACACCAGCCAATCCAAGCTTCCGCGCTGCTCCAACGGTCCTTGTTATTGTCGTCGAAAGTTTGATTTGCTCATCCTGCGTGAGTTCGATATCTGCCGTTTTCAACAACTGGGTCGTAAAATTCAATACCCCCTGGAAATCGGGCAATGCTTCGCAGAGTGCTGTGCAGTTCCTCAGCACATGAATTTTCAGGGTCGGCCATCCGAAGCTCCTAATCTCGTTCTCTGCGATGACGGCCTTCGTCCAAACAGACGTCTTCAACGCCAATGTGCTACCACTAGACGCTGGCCGCTGTGGCGGTTCATTCTCCCTCGGTGTATTTTCTTCGCCTAAGCTGGAAAGGACGCCATATGACCGGCACAGATCTTCCAAGAGCTCCATAATCCCGCTTTCTACATCCCCTTCACCCAGATCCAATGGCGAACCATGCCCCCCACTCAAAACACTTAGCCCAGCGGCTGGATGGATCCCCACCTCCGCAGCTCCGACAACACGGGCTTGTATCAGCGATGGAACCAATATTTTCAGCAGTTCCCTGGTAACCATAGCTTTCCGTCGTCTTAGCCCTACCGCGCCCAAGATGCTTGCAATACCACTGAGGACTTTGGTAGCCTCTAGCACCGTCATCATCTCTATGGGGTGAGGATATGCCCTCATCGCATTTTCTGATATTTCGATACGAGACGGTTTGTTTTTCTTAGGCCCTTTGCGAGGTGTTAGAGCTCCGGTCACTATATGAGACAATGTGTCGGCGCTTATTCCATTCGCAAGGTGCATTGACGTGAGCAACTTTGTGTATCGGAGTACTGTTTCACAGTAGGATATATGTGGTACTGATTCTCCGGGAAAATTGGCAGCACGTTGGTACAGATTAATGATACCGCCGTGCAGCTCAGGGAGCATATCCAGGACTTGCTGCGGTGTGGAGGGCTCAAGTCCATTAGCCGGGGTCGGGTTCGGTGTTGGAGGTTTTGAAGATGCGGGTGAGTTTTTTGATTGTTTGACGCTCTCGAGTATAGCATATGGGATTGTGGGTATCTAAAGAGGAACTGTAAACATCCACAAAGAAAAGGGTCAAATTATAACGGGACGAGATAACCTGAAAATGAGCTTTTGAGTTTGCCAAAAAAACCAAGCAAATACCGATTCCCTCCAGGGCCTTTCCATGCCAGAGGTGGTCATTACTCGATCTGCAAGCATCTGCTCCGTCAACAAATCTGTCAAACGAACCCCCGCATCAGTAAACGGCAATTCCGACCAGAAAGTGTACACAGGCAGGCGCTCGACAGCTCACTCTTTCAACGCGACTGGAACTCGTCCGGCGAGTAAATGCAGCTGGGCAATCGCAATCTGTACCCGACCCTTCCCCTTCAATCGCACTCTCTCACTCGGATAACCGCCGCCACTTGCAGCACTGTTCCCAAAGCCCGCCATCGTCTTCCGCTTATTTGCGGCCGATTCCGCACTACCAGGGTGCAGCCCACCACCCGGGGGAACGCTATTTCGGCGGTCTCTGAGGTTTCCCAGAGGTTTATTTTCCTGCGATAGCGGCGAATCAAGGGTCGGCAATGTCTGCAGCGTTTTTGCAAAAGCGGACATCTCCGACAGTATCGGCGTGGTAATATCGCACATCAACGTCCGTATCGACGTTACTCGAGATTCCTGTTGTGTCGGGACGGCAAGGAAGCGTGGATGGCCTGGCGACTTGAACTTCTCGTGATCGACCGCCTGCGGCGGCGCGTCGAATATGAGGCAGACATGGTATAGAGCGCGAGGATACTAACTCCGCACAAAATATTAGGGGATTGGATTCTTTTTCTTTTCGCTGGCCGGAACCTGCGTGGTGGTGATGCTCACGAGTAACTTGAGGTCATCCAGTTGCTGCGACAGCACCTCCGGATCTCCTGCCTCCGCGTAATCGGCAATAGCAATCACCACGAACGTCCGCCGATGTAGCTCGAATGTCTCTAGGTACTCGTGTTCTCGGTCTACAGACGTAGTCAAGTCCCATATTATCTGGCCGTCCGGAAAGCCCTGGGGGTTAAACATTGCTACAACTCAACCGGGTAGCGTCAGCGGGAGTATCTCTATATTAGGAAGTGACTGCACGGGTTCAAAAGGGTCCGTACACCGGTTAGGCTGAGTGGCGGGAGTGACATCGCTGAGACGCACGACATTGGCGGCCTGCAAGCGGCTGACGAATGATGAGAACCGGGAACGCCTTATCCGGCCGAGGGGACACAGTAGGGCACGTGGTCTAGCTGGAGCTATGAACGACAGAGTATCGAGTGCCATGAAGGCTGACGGCGGAGGTGGTAGATGGATTAGGGGTTTCGTGATTCGTTGAAATACAGGGGGGCCGTAGCCTTTGCGCGGAGAAGGACACTATATTTTAGACAAAGAGGAGGTATATAATACTGAATCAAACAGGCATCAAGGCTGAAAGGAAAGAACGGCAAGAATCAATTCGGTCTCGATGGAAGCCCGAGCTTCGTTGGGAGGAGGTCGCAGCGGCCTGAAGTCGAAGCGGAGATCGAGCTAAGCTGGCAGGGTTTACCCGGCAAGATTCGAATGCATCACGTGTGCGAGTGACTTTTAATATAACATGAGAACAGCACCTATTTAAGGAATTCCTCCCACAGCCAGAGAATCTTGGCAATTTCTTGCGCTAATGGTGCATGAATTCCTACAGAGATGATATCTCATGACGGCATGGACTGAGACCCATCTAATAGTATTAGTGCCGTGCCTTATACACTCAATACCCCCTCTCCAGCATCCCAACCAACACGCCCACCCCCGCCTGCACTCCATCCACCACCTTAACACTCCTCCCCACCCCGCTCGCCGCCTTCACCACCACCTCCCGTAACCCCACCATCCCCGCACACCCCAAACACACCACCTCCGCCTCCCCATCCTCCACCAGTCTCACCACCGCCTCGCTCATCCTCCTTTTCAACTCCTCCTCAGGCACAGCGTGTAACTGATCCGCATCAAGCCCTGTACTTTCGACTCCCTTACACCTCCCCCCTCCCCCCAGTTGCCTTTCCACCCCCTCCGCCAGTAGTGTCTCCCACGCCTTTCCCGTCGTCACAATCCCAAACTTCTTCCCCGTCAACGAGAGCGCATGGTACAAACTTGCCTCCAGGATCCCAATCACGGGGGTTGTCGTGAGCGCGCGAAGCTGCGGGATCAACGGGTGCGAGGAGTAGCAGGCGATTAGGATTCCGTCGTGGTTCGGAAGGAGGGGACGGAGGAGGGGGAGACATTCGCGGGCTGAGGACTCGGAGGTTGGGGTGTCGTTTATTGATGGTGGGGAGGAGGGGGGGCCAGTGAAGTAGGTTGCTGTTACCTGCTGAGGTTAGCGGCGGCGAATCCAGTGGGGGAAGGGGGAAGACGTTAGGAGGGAGGAGAGGGGTGATGATGGGGATTAGGGCAGTGGTCATGGAGGTTGTCGAATTTGGGTTTACGATTAGGATCGAGCACTGGGCGGCCATGGTTGATGGATGGTGATATGGTGATAAGCGGGGAGAAGGCGCGCGGCGTTAGGAATGAGGGGAAGCTGGGATGATCCCTGCCGGATAAGCGAAACTCTAAATCCGTAAAGGGTAACAATCATATGCACAAAGTACGCACGCACGAACTGCAGATCGTCCGAATATCACTCTTCTTTCAATTCTTGGAACCGCAACAATGTCAACTACGCCCTCCGACATCTCCATACCTACTTAAGTAAGTAATAAGATCATCCATCGCCACCGACTCGCCGTATGAAATCATTCCATCATGACGATTCTTCAGTGTTCCCTCCGAGTCACACGCCAGCACCCACTCAGCCGCTCATCAATCATGAAGGTACTCTACCACAGCCTCTCCTCATACCAAACACTGTCATATTAGAGACTTTGCGTTTTTGACTCCGGCGTCAAATTTAGGGCGCTTGGCCATGTTGATCGTTCACCAGCCACATCCAGAATTCACAATGCACCCAAACCCGGAGTCAAACACTCAATATTTGGACCCAGACTTTGAAGGCCTACCAATTCTGCAGTTTTCTTTGCTTTAAAAAAGCAAGTATACCAGCAGATAGAGCTGCTTCTGAAGAATAAAATGCATAACTCTAGCGATAAAATATTAAAGGGTTAATTCAAAAATGGCCTTTGGGAAATGTTGGGTTTGAGATTTTTGAAGTAAAAAATTGGAAATCCCTATTATTGCCACCATGATCATCACCCTTGTCTAGCGTTATGACAATCATTCGGAGTCAACAGCGCAAAGTCTCTATTCCTCCGTCACCCCATCACTCCCCATTCTCACCGTCATTCCCGGAAAATCCCGGCATCTCACCCAACCAGCACAGTATTTATTTACTACTCCGCTCCCATCAAACGAAAAAAAATAACCCTCCGGAAAACGAACACAGCTTCTACCCGACATCAACCTAACATATGTAGCCTACACTCGATCTTAAGAGAAAAAAAAGCGAACATAGCCCCGGGCCCGTAACGACATATAGCGAGTCGCTCCATATGATGCGGACAAAAAAGAACCGAGGAAACCAAGGAGCCAAAAGAAACGAAAAATATCCCAACTTAAAGCCCCACCTTTCTCCAACTGCAAATGATGCGCCAAAGGAATCCTCCCCCACCACCCCACTCATTAAGAAACTATCGGGGAAACCGACAATACCCCCCCGTCTACATGGTCTCGATCGAAAGCCGCAACACAAAATAACCCGTCTCGTCCGAGTTGATATAGCAACAGAAAACAATCATTACTAATCATGGTCATGATCATGATCATGATCGTCATCGTCATCGTCATCTCATCATCAATAGAACAAAAAAAGGAAGATAGTCCTACAGAATTCTCCTCGGGTCCAACTGTCTAATATCTGCGCTCTTCGTTTTCCCCTCGAAAATCATCTCAGCCATTAACAACCCCGTTGCCGGCGCATTGTTGATCCCCCAACAGCTATGTCCGGTAGCCAGATACAGTCCCTCCGTTCCAGTTTCTCCAATCAACGGTCCTCCGGATCCCCCGATGTTTAAGACCGGTAGGTAACACGCTTGCTTCCGTGTCACTCGTCCGAGTCGGATGTGGTCGCTCACCGATGACACCTGCGCGATCAAGTCATCGCACCGTGATTCGTCGATCTGAACATCCGCCGTGGTCTCGGGGACCGCAACATCCATGTCTCCTTCTCCGCACACGTATATCTCGTTGTTGGGGCGGGCATAAATCTCGGGAGAAACAGGTCCGCGGTATCGCACTTCCGGTGTGGAGGGAATGGTTATTTCAGTAAAGAGAGCGTAGCCGGAAACCGGGTATGCTGGGGTGATGGTGACGCTGTGTGCTCGCAGTCCGGTAATGGGGGCGCCAGGAAAGAGCTTTGCGGTCCAAGGACCGGCAGCGAGGACGGTGTGTGTTACTGGGATTGTTACTTGTTTCTGTGTTTCCTGATCGATGTATGTGACTGATTCGACCTTCCTGCGACTCCGCGAAGATGCCGAGGACAACGACAATGCGGATGGTGACTTATTGCCTACCCGTCCAAAGGTCGGAGGTGGTGTAGATGTCGGTGAGACAGGGTCCGCGTAGTTGATATCCGTGACAGATCCAATTACCAATTCTGCGCCCGCTTCTTCTGCTAACCGCATCAATGCCATCGTGAAGTGATAAGGATGGACCTGGGCCGTCTCTCTGCTCCCACCCATCTTCTCGTACCCCCGCACCAGATCCGGCAATATCCAATCCAGATCCTTCGGCAGCCCCGTTCCCGACCATGCTTTCCCACCCTTCTTTGCATCACCCGCCCGTTTCCCCAGCGGTAATCCAGGCGCCGGACCGAGCCCTTCTAAATCGCTACGTTTCCGCCCCTGGGCCTCCAGGTTCCCACATAATACCCTCCGGTAGCCCCATTTCTCCTCGCCGCCGTGTTCGAGCGCAAGATCCTGGTGAAGCTTGAAGCTCAAGGGTACAATGTTATTCGGATAAGCCCATACCGCCAGCAATCCTCCCGCCTTCCCTGACGCACCTCCGGCAACCCTGGTAGCCTCAATAACGACGATGCGATGCTTCTCCCGATTGTACAACGGATGACGAGTGAGGTAGTATGCTGTAACACAACCGATGATTCCACCGCCTATCAAGGAACAAAAAATAGTCACAACCACCTATTAGCGAGATTGGAACCGGGAATGTGAGGAACACAAAAAAAACCACAGCTGAAACAATCAGCGCCCCTCGTGAGCTCACCTATTATGACGATGTCCTTCCGGCCGTCATTCACCTCCATGGTCATTTCCAACCCACTGTTGGCCTGCGCTTTCGGTATTTCTTGGGAAGCGTGTCGTTGCAAGGTTGTACGCACGTTTGGAAGATCCTGGGGAGTGGTGGTTGCGTACTCAAACCTGTTCCCCCGTTTCAAACGTTGAAGTTGTAGCAGAAACGAACGACGGTGGCAGCCGGAGAAATTGCAGCGGGGCAGGGAAAGAGGGAAAGAAGCAAAGAGTAAGAAGTAGGGCAGGCAGAAAAAGATGCAGTAGGAATTCGGAGGAGGGGGGAGGAGGTAGGTGGTGGTAAGGGGTTTAGGTGCAGTGAGGTGGAGCCACCAGGTGCTGGGATAGTGTTTGGAGGCTAGATGAGCTGATAGGAAGAGGACATCGAGGAATTGGAAGTGCGTTTTTCTGCTCTGGCGATGTGCTTCTGGGACAGAGGTGGTGAGGATGGTAGTAGTTTCAAGTGGTGCCAGTAGAGTTGAATGGGCCGCCAGCAGCACTCTGGCTCGGTGCTGCATTCCAAGAGGTGGGGTGATGGCCCATTTTCAAGTCGCCGCATGCACGCCTGTACATCACACATTTTTTTAGTTTACTTTTGCTCTCCTTGTCCTCCATCCCACTCCCCTCCCCTCATTGGCACACCCCGAAGAGAACGCGTTACGAGGACTCAGAACCAGAACTAGTGGTACAATGTGGCACGGGTGGATTATCATGTGTGGTGATGTGATGTGTGATGTTATGTGAGGCGAAGTGAGGGGGTTATCGTCAGTATACTTTTTAGCTTTGATTCATATTTCGATGGTGCTATCGTCCGTTGACTTACATTTCGATTAGTCAGGTAAGTACCGTGGATAGATCACAGCGAGCCAGCAATGAATAGGAAGCAAAGATGGGCGGTCGATAATGGTACATCCACTGGTGGAGTACCGGTACTTCTCAGAACCTCACGCTCTCATTCGCATGCCCAGGAAGGGGGCGGTTTCTTCTCGCGCATTGCGGCTCTCCGGGGGTCCGCCTAACTGTAAGCAACGGTGCGTCATTACCCCCAACCAACCACTCGAATCCGATCTGCGGAGAATTAATCATATCACGGGAAAACATCCGACACAATCACATCACATCAGCCTGTACGTACCAAATATGGCTGGCACACAGTAGCCTACCATCGCACGCGGATACAGGCGAGGACCCTGAAAATGCACCTGCACAGTGTGATTATCTTCGGCATCTGCTACCGAACGGAGACGACCAAAAAAGAGCTTAAGTTAAGTATGTGATAGACGTGTATGTAGGGCTGCAAGTCGTGTTCAAAACGAAAAGTACTCTAAGAAAAGTACGTACATCATGCCTATCTTTTTCGTTCTGAACAACGTTGCTGATTGGCCCCTTGCCAACAAACAGTAGGAAGTGTGATAGCAACCCAACCACCATCACCAAGCGGAAAGCCGACTAAAAATTCTAGATCCCCCCAGATGGTTGTAGCATACAAACAAAAAGGACTCACTCATCTCCCTTTCCCGTCCCTCGAGGCTGAGGCCACACGAAAAAGGTTTCGGGGGTATGACAGAGCGTGCGTGGGCCTGGAACAGAATTGTCCGCTTTTTTTTCCATACCGGAACCAGAGTTATGGGCTGACCATCCTTGGGGGGTGGCTGCTCAGAATAGTCATGGCGTGATTCTTGCGGCGGTAGTAGGGAATGGGGTAGTGTGTGTGGAGGGGCGAGCCCTGTCGGATTAGAAGAAGAGAAATTGTGGTCTGATCTTTTTTCTCTCACGAGTGACATCCAAGGAGCTGACTTCCCCTCCCTCCGATCCCCCCTCACAAGTACAATCCCATCTTGAATTGACCGGTTTGGCATGAGGGATGTCTAGCTCCCGAATTCCCCCCCCAATCAAATCGTGCATTCCAGCCAAGTAATCTGCCCATCTTGCATTGACCTACATTCGCCCAGTATTACCGGTGGTACTACAGCTTGCCTTCTCCGAAGGAACTTGTGGTAACCAGCAGCAGCCGCAGCAGTCGCAGCAAGCAGGGAATTTGCACCATCGCATATCTTCACCAACATCCATCCCCTGTTGCCAACGGTCCCCAGAGAGCCCTTGTTGTTCATACGGGGTAGCGGCAGACCTAGAGTTTCAGTAATCGGATTCGGATGATCATGAACCGGGATAGGGTTAGGGTGGCACCTCGTATCAAATCAATCGTCAATCAAAACAAAAAAAATAGTGATTGTAGAGTACAACGTTCTACTACTTGCTTAAGTACATACAGGTATATGCGTATATGCTTTGTTGGTTTTTTGTGGAATGTACATCCGTGGAATGGGGGAGAAAGTAAAGCCGCTCCTTCCTTCCTTGTCTGTTGTCTCACTCTCCTCTCCACCAAGGTCAATCAAACACACTTGCTTGCCTTGCGAGTTAACTCTGGACCAGTCAGATTGAGTAACGAGGTAGAATAATGCTGTACGCAAAGACCAAGTAGGCAGCCCCGCCCAACAGGAGAATAGATAGGGAAGGCCGTTCGAGGCGGGTAGAGGTGATGTAGCGAGAATTTGGTGGACGATTGATACGCCAGGTGTCAGTTTGTATCATGACTGGTGTCAACGTTTGTGTATTGGTGTTTCAGGCTCCCCCCATTGTAGAAAGTGATATTCTCATTATGAGTAACTAGTAGGTAGCATAGCTGGGAGTCTGCCGCGGAGAATTGATAGTCTGAGCCAGGTAGCAGCAGAGTTTCCACCCAACCAAACCTGTTGAACATATCTTGACAAATCATTTATTGCTATGTTCCCACTAAGTAGTCCACGTATCGTAGTCTGGAAAACTCCGGCCATGTACCAGTAGCTAGCTGGAGAAGCTTGTCCTTCATCCAACCAACTTGTATCCCATCAAGCATTCCACGTAGCCTGGGAAGCTACCCCCATCGTGCCTAAACCGTTTACATCACAAAATGCAAGGTGCAAGATCTGGTGGCTGAGATTCCTTGCATCCAGCCGCCTGGCTCTCAGTGTTTATTTCAGTTCAACCACTCACTCCTCCCTCTTCCCCCTCTACTATATTCCAATCTACTCCGTCTCCAGGTACTGAAATTCTAGGTTCTTAATTACCCAACGATGAATCCATAGCATATCTTCATCATCGACGTGTTCACCCTATATATAAAGAAAAAGCAAATAGATGCATCAAAGGAGGCTTGTTTCGAAGTTTGTTTTGCAGATTCTCGTACGATACGTACATGCCCCTGTAGCGATTGGATATTGCGGTTTCTTTTGAATTCCTATGGGATCTATTCTCTGGGATCTTCGCTATAGAAGGATGTAGGCACTAGATAAATCACCCCATTATTTGTCCACGATCTGCAGGTTTCTCAACACAAACCTCAATTCCCCTCGGACGTACCAGTTAGTGGACCGAGACTATCATTGCGTGGTTTAAACTTTTCGTGGCTACTCGCTGTACCTAGGCATAAATTGCTCGTTCGTTACGCTACACTACTGAACAAACAGGCGACCTAGCCACGAACTACATACTACAAAATTGCCCCCACAATCCTACCTAAGCCCTACTGTGCTACTACCAGCATGAACGCCGAGACCAAAGCAAGTCTCGTCCTATTCCTCCGGTGAGCCCATGTGCAACCATGACTTCCTTGTCTACTATGATACTGTCTGCAGCAACGAACCGGCGGCAGTATTCCACAATATCAGGCCAGACTGATGCTGGCTGATTGGAAACTGGCTGCCTGGAGACACTAGGGAAAGGCCGGGGAAAGAGTTGGGTCATACGAGTGATGGGCTGTGTAGTAGGTATCGTGTAACTTATGATTTTAATCTTAGCTATGATAGGTATGCGTATGCACATGCGTAATAGTTGAAGACACATATAAGAACTACCTACCATGAGGACGAATTGTCCCACACCCACAGCTTTTCATAACAGAAGGACCCAATATCATCCATATCATTACTCCAAAAGCATTTTTTTCCAAAACCCCCAAAACGCAACCCCCACAAAATATAGTTCTCTGATAATATGCATATGCCCATATCCAATCCAATCCCAAATCTAATATTATCTATAGCAAGCATGCATCTATTACTCCATCCAAAATGCACCCCTATCTTAAAACACCGCTGTTCTCTCTAGCTCCAAAATCTTCTTCATCGCGCCTTCGAAATACTCCTGTACAAAGCTCTCCCTATCCACTCAAAGTCAGAGTACATCCAGGGTTAGGGGTAGTCCGAGAAAAGAGCCACACTTACGTATAGAAAGAATGCACACTCCCATGCTCCTCAACAAGATTATGTGCAAGCTCATGGCACACCGTAACCCACCAATATTTAAATGCTTCTGGGCTCCAGCGTTTCTCCTTGACATGCTGTGCATGCAACTGCAAAAAGAAGGTAAAGTTGCAAAAGATGGCGCCACTGGTATTGAACGCAATTGTTCTAGAGTCTGGTTCGTGCTGTATATGCAAGACATTTGGTGCCATGGAAAATACCTCGGCCACAGACCGTAGTAAGAGAGAGAATGTGTTTAGTGCTACCACGTTTTTGAGGAGAAAATCTTTCCGCTCAGCCTCGGAAAAGGTTTTAGGGACATATACGCGCATTCCTGCGGGCGTTTGTGCGGCGTACGAAATGTTGTGTGCATGCTGGCGGTCGCAGAAGGTGCTCTGTTCTTTGACGTCAAAGGTTTTGGGCGGCGCGAAGAGGGTGTTGGAGCTGTAGTCTCGGCCGGATTGGACGGCACGCTGGAGATTGGCCGTAATGCGATGGGGCTCAGTGGGCTTCTGAGTAACAATCCTTGGCTCTTTTTCGTGGATGGGCGTGCTGGGCCCTTCACTTGGCTGCTCGATAGTCTGGTTGCGGGTTTTTTCGGTATCTTGGACGAGCTTTGAGAATCTGTTGAGGCCTCTGCTTATGAAACCCCCATAGTCTGCTGGGGGCTGGTTCTGCTGGGGCCGTTCTGGAGAATCGTTAAAAGCACCTGGCATGAGGGCCTTCTTCTCATCACTGGGACGCTGCTGTTGCTGTTGGATTTGTCGTTGTTGCTCTTGATGACGCATTTCTTGCGCTTCGAAAGCCTTACGTTGCTCTTCAACCTTCTTAAGACGCTCTTGTTCCATCAATCGGGACTCGGCCTGCTTCTTGGCTAGGATTCGGCTGACGTTGTATCCACGGTGTTTGAGTGTCATCAAGTCTGTAATATCTAGTGTTAGCAACGTAATCTTCTCCAGAACCTTCGGATTATTTACCAGTGCTGAGCAAGCTTTCAAGGAGCAAACTGCTATGCGGCTTAGGCCGCTGAAGTATCAATTTCACCAGCCCCACTGCGATATCGTAAAATTCCCATTTCGGTGTAACAAACAGCATGTGGGATTTCTCCGAATTTCGTGATGGAATAACCGCCGCAGTCTTATCCAGAGTATAGCTTGATTTGGGAATACCTCTTGGCTTGAAGACCAATTTATGCTTGATAAATTGCACCGGCTCAAGACCAAGGTTGTTTTCGAGCCATCGAGCATCATGACTCACTGTCTCGTTGTTACTGTGCATGAAAAGACGTGCACGTTCCAGTACCAACTTATGGAGCTCTACCATCTTCTGAGTACGAGCTAGCTGAGCTCCTATCTGAGCCTGTTTTTCAATACTTCCAGAAAGAAGAGTGGAACCTAATGCCTGCCTTCTATTAGAAAGAGTAGATATGGGTCATAACAAAGGGCACGAACAGTATAAAACTTCTCAAGCACATCTTCCTCGGGGGCGGCTAGAACATCAGCTTTGAAGAAATTATAGTTGGCAATATCGTCGACCACGAATATATCTTCAGCCCTCGCCAACTGGAATTCTCTGATTACTTCCTCTTCTTCATCCATTTCGCGGTAGGATGGCGGAGCCTTAGACGGAGCCGACCTTGGGTTCACCGGAATATCTCGGTATGCACCCAGACAGGGACTTGACTTCATGGCTTTGATAAGTTCTTTGTCCCGTTTCAAGACAGACCAATCCTCAGCGATGGTTCTAAGCATGCTGAGATACTTGCTCTCGCTTTGAAAGACTTGGTACAAACGCTCAGGCTCCTTGGCCATTCGGTGTGCAATCTCGGCGGTCGTTGGCTCAGGTTTACTCCCGCATTTCATCAGAAACGCGTTGGGTCCGGAACCAAAGTCAACAAAGTCAAAAACCTGGCCGTATTTATGATCCTTGTCTCCAATGTAACAAATACGAGGAGTTATGTGCTTCACTCCAGATGCACACTTGACAGGTACAATCAACGAGCACCCCACATCGTACGATAATTCCGTCGAGAGATCCCCAAGTCTGTCTGCAAAGTATCTAAACTTTTCTCTAGCTTCTTTCGGTCCGTGCGGCGGTTGCTTCTGGAGTCGCTTTACACACTCCCTGATATCTGGATCCGGCTTGACTCCAAACCTCATCGCATGCGGCTGAAGATCGTTTCTGATGACATCAAAACCCATAATAGAAGATTGAGAGTTTGAATAACATTCAAAAGGCCTAACTAGTCGTTCCTTATCGTTCTGCAAGGGCAAGAATGCTATATGGCTTCCTGAAACGAGTTGCGTTGAATAGCCGTTAGCGGGAAACTGATCAACGAAGTATCGCAGTGCTTTTTCTCGTAGCCTCTTATCTGGACCTGCCGCCAACCTCATAAGTTCCTCCTCTGGTGGAAACCTCCTTAGGCCAAGCTTCTGTAAAAACTTTGCCTCATAACTCTGATCTCTCCATTCTCCGGGCCAGTGTAGGATAGGAAGGCCAAGACCCTTCAGGGAATCCAGAGGTTCATAAAGCTCCGAAACCTTATACAGTTTTGTCGAAGTTGAAGGCTCGGCTTTGCACATATTCATGTTTTTGAGCTTTCGGATATCTTCGGAAGGAATATCGTCTCTCACACCCGTGAGATATTTGATGAGATCAACGTGACTCCATTTCTCACTACCAGAAGTCTCCCCCATCAGCCGTTCGAACACAAGCTTCAACTCGACAGTTTTCCTGACTCCGAGTGCTGTTAAAAACTTGTCTTTAACATTGCGTACTTCGTGAATTATTGGCAAATCCGCAAAGAGCCTGACGGTTGGAAAATACGCTTCTTTCGGGACCTTCATACCCTGCTTCGTCGGTATACAGGTTCTGACCTTGAGCATGTTGACCAAGACTTCCTTATCGTCAGGCGACAATCGATCCCAGTTTTTCGAAACTATTCCAAGGACTTGTTTGGCAAATGTAGGTGACAGATCAATGTTCTGTTCCACCGGTAAACCTGATCTGTTGTTTGTAACGTATCTCACCCATTCCTTCACCTCCAACTCTTTCCATTTGAGTGCTGCAAAATCCATCTGGGAAAGCCTTTTGGTGAGAGTAAAGGGTAGACACTCCGGTGGTAAAGGAATATCGGCGGCAAGCTTCGTGACATTCACATTATATCGAATTGTTCCAAGGCTAATAGGGAAGGCATCTTCCACCAGATTACCATCGGAATCTTTTGTAGGTACCATGGCAATGGCCCCGCTCAACAGCATCGGAACCTGGAGATCATCAAGCTTTCCCGTTTGGATCTGGAGAGAAAGCCACTTCAAAAAGGCATGTGCTTGTTCACCGCTCAATGGTTTATCACCAAGTGAGTTTTGTATATCAGTGATGGTAATCTCTGAGATGAACCCTCCTTGTGTGAGCGTCTCTACAAACTTCTTTGCTCCCTTTGTAATCTTTTCCGGCAATAGCGGCAGTCCTTCCAAAAAAGTTACATCTGTGGCAAGACGTATTTTGTTGCTAGGCAACACCCCTCTTGTTGACATAATTTCGATGCTGGTGTACTTTGTGCAACTCCAAAAAGCCTCGGCAATGTAGTTTCCAACCTGTAAAGATGGTGTTGAGTCATGGAAGGTAAATTGTCGCATGATGTGAATAGCTTCATCGTATAAGTTCTCCAGATCTGACAGCTTCAATCCCTTTGCACGTCTGCCGAGTACATCCATCTCGTCAAAATAGAGTATCCGTGCTAGAATCCCTGAAGCTCGTAGCATCTCGGCGTTCCATATTTTCACTATCCTCGCATTGAGGTCCTGTCACAAAGCCATCAGTAAATAAGAACAATGCGTGTAGATATGGGGCGGCTTACGATGTTCTCGCGTTCCACTGTAGGTATCACAGAATGCGCTGCGATGTGAGCATTGATGCCGGTTGTCTGATGTGTTGGAAACCCGATGAAAATTCTGCCGCTCTTGCTCGGTATCACGTTCTCGAAAATCTCTGACTCATGTTCAGACGCATCTTGCTCATCCTTTGACATTGTGAGACATGATATCGTCGTTCTCTTGGGAGGCGGTTTCTTGGTTGCCCGTTCAAGCTCCTGTGCAAACCTCGCATTTACAGAAGTGGCGACTGTAGCTGTAGCTATCCGCAAGAATATTGAAACAGTAGTGTATTCGCCGAGGGTTGCGGGATTAATGTTGTTGCGTGCTGGCGGTGTTGCAGTGCGGCCAAATAACAATCGTGTAAACCCGCTCACAGTGTTCTCAGCTGGCTTGCTGGATTTGTAGTGTGTGATATTCATGTACTTTGCGTCGAGTTGTACCCGTGAATTTTCTACCGCGACGATTTTCATGAGTCCTTCACTCGACTTTGGAATTATTGAATTCGGTATATCTAAAGACATCGGTGGCGAGACTTTCTTATTGAGTAGAAGCATTTGGATATCGTTGATGTAGAGAGATATCGAATTAAGGTTGACAAACGTCAAAGATGTTGCGAAGAACTGACACAGCGCCTTAAGGTCCGGGAGGTCTCCAGGTTCGCGATATTCCAAAAAGAAGGTTGTGCTTGGGTCAACCTTATCCATAGTCGCCCGTCTTGTAAACAAGGAATTCCCTTTCCAGTAGAAAGCCATGGTCTGGTTTCCGGAGGAAATGAATGGTTCATCGGTATCGGCAAAGACGCTGTAGAAACCCACACCAAACGCTAATACCATCAGTAAACCCATAGCGACACGAGGGCGTGGGACATACCTCCAATCTTCTGTTCATCGGGATTTCCTTCCGCAATCCTCTTTAGCCGTTGCCAATCCTCCTCTCTAAATGCTTGACCGTCATTCTTGACCAATAGTCGCCGCACTTTTGACTTCACAAGCCGGTGCAGCTCCTCGCCTTCTCCGTCATAAGGTCTTGCCCCTCCATACTCGGGATTTTGTGTAGTTTCGTAACGGATCTCGACAGATGTCGCATTTGCATCGGCAGCGTTTTGAATAAGCTCTCGGAGTCTGTCAAACTCAGGTTAGTACAGTACAAGCCGCCCACACCGCCGGTTAACGTACGTAGTGTTTTCGCTTGAATACCGAGCTAAAACTTTGTCGATCTGTTCAATACTGTCATCAGCTCATATAAGACGGAATAAGCGGTGAATAACCGTACCAGTGCTCTAGTGTTTACAGTGACAGCTTCTTCTTCCTGTGTTGAACCTAGGGTTCGCGCACGAAGCTCCTGGTAGTTCGCCATGAAGGGGTTTCTTGGTTTACAGAATCGAGGGTCGTGATGCGTGCGACGTGTATGCTGTAAAGCGGGGAGAGTAGATCTAAAAATGAACGGTTGCTGCGACGTGGTGGTCGTGGCAACGATGGTAGGATATAGAGATGGTAGGTTAAGTAAGGTTATGGAGAAGGAGGCGAGCTGAAGCTGAAGCTGTTGTAAAGCTGAGGGGTGACATGCTAGATCACACTATGATAAGCAACCAGCAGGGGTTCGATCCACTTCCATCTCCCGCTGTCACACAACATATAGTCACGTGATCATGTTGGAGCCGCAACAGGTATCATGGGGCGTCACTCTGGCAGCTCACCTTCCTGCTCCCCCAATCTGCCACTCTAATAAAGCAGCATCCAAATGCCATCATCAGCTTGCCTCCCACCGGATGGTACTCACCTTGATTCCCACAACAGTCCCACTGCAACTGTCACGATAATCCAAACAATTCGTTGTCGTTTCAGTCCAATGCCCTCTAAACAATAACATTACGACGATGAAACGGCGTCATCTGACTTAAACAGCACCCGACACTACGGTAATGTAAATGTCACCGAAAGGGGCTTTATGATTTAGTTTAATATAGTTCGTACTCGGGGTAGGGAAAAAGAAGTGGGATGCCCCCAATTGGATATTGACTTTTTCAGTGAGAACAATGCGATGACCAGGGAGCAGAGGCCAACACAGATGTCGGTGCATAGCACATCCACTGTTTCTGGTAAACATTTCAACATTTCAACGTATGTGGTGTTCTTGATATTTCCCTCTTATAGTGGTAGCTAGCCAGAAATAGGGTGCCCCACCTCTTTTTCCCTACCCCGAGTACATTTCAATCAAATCAATTGTGATCGATCCGTGTTTCCCAGGTGGAACATATCCGCTAGAAGGTAAGTTAAAGGTTGCTACATGGGAATATTGCACATAGTAAGTGGAGTAGATGATGAGAGGGCATACAAGGACTTAGATATGGTTTGACTGTAATAGAGAAGACCCAGAACGCTCATGCTCGCCTTTCCAGTGCAAAAACAGAAGCCTCAATCTAGCTGACATAATTTTGAAAAGGGTAAGAAAAGGTACTCCTAACAAAAACGGACGTGTACGTAGAAACAGTCAACACAGATAAGAAAAAAAATAGGTAACACCAGGCAGTCACATTACTCTCCACTTGTGTAAGATAGATAAATACTTAATGATGCACCGCAGTCATATTAACGTCAATTTTAGTAGTACCGGGGCCTATTCTACTAAGGTAATTCTCAGAAGAGTTGTTAGTTAGAATGGGTAACGTCGTAGCCACCGACCGGTTCAACGGCGCCAATGTGGTATGCGTATTCCAAAGCTGACATCTTGTTTGTCTGTTCGCTCAATGAGTTCAGGTATCAGCGGTTCATGAACCTCGATCGGTTCGGCTGTTTAACACCCAAGAACATAGTTATTTTCTAGGTCATAGGCTTGTGGTGCTAGGTGGGAGGTTCGATAGTAGATGGGGAATTTGAAGAGACCCGACCATCATGGTCGCTATATACCGAAAGCAGATCTCGAAAGTACATCGGGCTAATGAGCCTGCAGTGAACCCCGTTCTTATCCCCAACTCTTCCCATCATATTCTCGCAGATCACCTCTACGAGCAGCGCCCTTGTAGAAGGCCTAGCCCATAGCTCTGTCACGAGCAGGTGCATCTTTATACATCGCAAGGCGGCTTACGTCTCGGTTTTCTTATGGAGGTGAATGATTGCCGAGCTGTAAAATAGATTATTATCAGAGATATTGCCGAACTTCATAAGAACACTCAAGTAAATTTCCTGCTGCGAGTGCTCAGCTGCTTTATCGACCCCAGCTAGAAGCACTGAGATTGTGGCTATGTCGCTGGTCCAGGATGTGTGGTATGGGTCCATTGAGAACAAAAAACCGTTAACGTCCGTGATTCCCCTGCCAATCCATATTGAGGTTGTTGACAGGATCGTCACTCGAATAACACCGTACGCGTTCCTACCGAGGCTTGATAGAGTACATGCATCCCCTTTGACTCCGACTTCTCAACAGGAGGTCTGAGGGCGAGAATTGTTCTAGTTGCAAGTTGACGCCTGGAGATGAGGGTTGTCGAGATGTACGAGAATGCCGCAATCGAGGTCTTTAATGACAGGCTTCTCGGTCCAATCTCTGAATATCACCTTAACTACGCTAGATTTTGCCAACTCCAGCGCGGTTCAGCCCCTAGAGAACCATGGGAACATAACCAAGACGAAGCATGCTGTCTCTGCGTTGATGCATTTACAATTGCGGAGGTAGAGATCGTAGACGAGTGTGATCTTCGCTTGGGTATATAAAATGCATGGCTACATTGGTCAATGCGAAATCCGGGTCACTGAATAGGTTAGTACGGTGGTAGATACCATATAAATAAGTAAATAATGATAGCCAAATTGCAAGAGCTCTTATCGTCTCCATGATGGACGTAAGCCAAACCCAACCTCGAGCCTTGGAGTTTAGCCATCTCAAGAGGAGAGAGAATATCTATGATTTTCTTAACTCCTGGTGAATTTGTGGTGATGGGAAACTTTGAGCTGGGCAGGTGTAAGCAGCAATCAGGAAAAGATGGAAATTGTAGACTCTAGAGAAGACGCGGATCTTGAGGAGGAGGAAAAGGAGGAGAAGGGGGAGAAGGGGGAGATGGAGGAGAAGGACGATGATGAGCGTGGGGAGGGCGAGGTAGACAAGAAGGGAGGATGAGGGCTGGTAAGAATGGAAACCGCGGCATGTCATTTGCTTCGACAGTATGCGCTTGTTTATTTATAGCGATTAATATTAAAAGCTCGAGTCTTCATGAGCTTTCCCCGTCGTGAGTCGAGCCTGCTAGAGCTCATTGCCCAGGCTCGAGTCGAGCCGACCCATGCTCATCACTACTCCCAACATGGGAGTTTACCATGCACGAAGGGGAGTGGATATGGACGATGAAATAATTATGCCCAACGAAAGCATATCCTTTAAGCAAATTCTTTCAACAATTTTGTAATCCAATCCAAAGTGAGAGCATGGATGCATGTTTAGACGCCAAATGAATTTCTGAGATATCTATTCGCCTACCTCTCTGATTGCATTGTGCCACAACCCCAACTGTATCTTAGGGGTGACTTCATTTTCCGCCCCAATGTTCGAAGTAGCTTCGTGCTGTTGGATTAGATGCAGCTACGTATTGGCTCTTCTATATTGGCCATTTGTGCGCTCTGACGGTCGCTGCGTGCCATTCGTTGGTTCATTGAGCCTTTCTAGAAGCCCACAAGAATGATAACCCTCTACTGGACCTCTTGTATTTTCATAGAACATCCAAACTTGGTTTCATGTAATGACAATTCAACACTTGGTCACGTGAAAAACCTAACCCTGGTCCTTGTGCGAGTGATACGTATGAACCATTCTGCTGAGAACAAAAAGAACTTGTAGCAGGGCATGGAGGTTGGAGGAGTGATGACTATGTGATTGCGAGAGCTAGATAACTTCAGGCGGCAGAGAACAGAATGCAGGAAAACCTTGACATTCATTTAACGGATGGTATGTCTGAATATGATATTAACAATAGGTAATGAGGATATTGTGGAACGAAAGTAGAAGTGGAAAGACTATAACTACTTAAGTACTGTACTAGCAGATGAGGTTTTCAATATGACCATCCTCGGCTAAAATAACAGCTTTCAGACAATGTACTTCAGGTTGAGTGTGCATGATGCGGCTGCGGTTTCGCTGGTTAGTGTACATACTTCAACTTTGCTCCGCATAGGTACGCTCTGTTGTTGTTTTGAATGGTACTACTACATTCTCTCATCGCTCATCAGAACCTAAAATTACATCATTCACTACTCATAACCCATGCTCTCCCCTCTCTTCTCTTTCCTCCCTGCTACAGCTCATCCTTTACCTCCCCAGCACCCATCGCCGCACTCGTTACAACCTCCACCTTCTCAGGCATACTCATCAAACTAACCACCAAGCTCGTCCAGCCCAAAAAGTGCGCCGTCCTCTGCCCCGTGCCAGTTATGGAGTCGTACTGTTCCCACGCGTACCCCGTTTCCTTCCACTGCTTGTACACATTCTCAACCACCGCCTTCCGGAGCTTTTCGTATATGCGTGCTGCCTGTGCTTGATGCGGACCTTGAAGGGAGGCGTATTCCTGCTTCTATTAGTAGGGTTCCGAGGAGGAATGGACGGAGAGAAGAGCGCCTACCGAAAGTCGCTGAATTGCCAGGTAGTTAATATTAATCCAAACAGGGCCCTTCCAATAATTCTCTCCAGTTCCAAACAGTACATCGCTTTTACTCAAACTTCTGAGTCCAAAATCTGACCACAGCTCCTCAGGATCCTCCATGAGATCTAGGACCTTCCCTAGCTTCTCACTATCATTTTCCACCAGTCCCACAAGGACAGGAAAGAGGGAGATGTATCCCTTGTGGCACACATGCGTGCTCTCTTCGAAGTCATCAATAGTGGCGTCGCAGTATGTGTTGTACTTCTCACTCCAATGCAGATCGTCGATGTTTCGAGCCACCGCGTGCTCAATCCTTGCAAACTCTGCCGCATCGTCGGATTCGCCGATCGTTGTGGCGATGCGCTTGATGCAGCGTGTCATCATTCCCACCCAGGAGATGAGGTCGACATGCAACTCGCCCGTGTGTGGAGGTATCGCACGTGGGTAGTCGTCGAGGCCAGAGGTGAGGCAGTGTTCGGGAGTGCGGCCGCGCCAGCGGTATGCTTCCTTAGACGAGAACGCGTTCCGATCCCAAGCGCGGATTTCGCCGGACTGCGTGAAGCGAAACCAGTAGTAGTGGCGGCGGAGCTTAGGGTATATCTCCCGAAGGTACTGGAGAGCCACTTCCGGGTAGTGGACATGTGCAGATGGTAAGTCTTCTGGTGAGATGCCAGTCAGAGATGAAGGAGGGTCGCCTACAGCCTGGGCTTTTTCAAAGGTGTCGATGAACTTGGTGAGGATGAAGAAGAGCGTTGGGGGGTTTGCGTAATGTGGATATTGCACCTGGAACTCTGTAGGAACCTTGCTACGTGCCTCGTCTCCAAGGATTTGTTCCCGGGCAATCCAACCGTCATCATCGACCAGAGAAAACCAACTTTTGACGATGTTGAGAGTGAGATCCATGTCCCATTCAGAAATGGGGAGGAGATGGAATCCTTCATCCCAATAGAACCCGCGGGGAAAGAATGGACGTGAAGGGATACTGGTGAAGAGTTCGGTGGGCCCTTCTTCTTTAGCTGCGCCGGGCCTTTTTTGTGCTGCCTGGGCTTCGTCCCAGAAGCCTTCGTCTTCTTCGGCGTACTCATCAGCGTAAGTACGGTCAACAATGGATGTGCCGTGGAAGTACCCGATACCGCCGAGGAGGTTGGAAAAGATGTTCTGGGCGAATTCGGTGTACTTGTCGGTATTAAAAGGCGCTTGCCTTTTAAAGGTTTTTCCAAAACGATTAAGGAAAGATTCATGGTTCTCGTTGATCTTCATGGTCAAGATTTCGGACGTCATAGGAGCGGCAGATGCTGACGAGTACAAAACATCAAACTGCAAATCGAATCAGCCGCGGAATCTCATACTGGGTAGTGGGCGGACAAACCTCGAACGAACCTTCGAATACCTTCTGGATCATGTGCATGTTCCCGGGTCCAAACTCAGGCTTAAGAACAAAAGTCTGCCAAGGAGGTGGGTGGTTCTCGTTACCGTATCTTGTTTGAAGATCCAAAAAAATTTCACGCAGCTTCATGAACAACATCTCTGGGCAAGCGTCAACACACATCCATGAGAGCTCATGAACAACCATTACCCTTGACCTTCCAGACATGCTGGAAGGGAACTTGCACAGACATATACATAGTCCTATCGAGAGGCTTCTCCGCCCACGCTTCAGCGTTCCCCAACTCTGGAGGCCTATTCGTTTCTGGCCCGGTAGTGACCTCAAGCTTGAAATCTCCGAGCACCGGTAGACTCCCATCCAACTCGATATTCCCAACCAATCCCTTGTTATCCGGTGTATTGGCCAACTTGATGTCCCCAGATCCTTCGTTTCCAACATAGAATATAACGGTCGTCTTCGTGTCTTTCACAGCTGGAGTCGAGAAACCATTTTAGCCTCGTGGGGCTGAGACTGAGCTGATGGGACTTGTTACCATGTTCTCTCAAAGTTCCCTTGATCCGTACACCCCAGTTTCCACCTAGCCTCTAACAGTAAGCTTCGAATACCTTCGACATGAGCCCTAGGTGATCTGGCACTTACCATTGTTCCCACCCTCGACTTTGACGAACTCCGTCGTAAGGTCAACCTTGTTTGTTTGATCTCGGATCACCTGCTTTCCGCCGGTTCGCACATCATACTCCTCCCATCCATAGCCAGCCATGTTGTCACCTTGCTCGCATTGGTGCCGGATATCTATCAGACATAGTCAGAGCTCTAATCCTGTTCAATATCTAGCGTAGAGTGCACCAACTTTCTTGAAATGTCTTGAAGTCGTCGACATTGGACCACAGTAATCCGCTGATGAAGCTCTTCGGGGTTCTCGGCTTGACTCCGAAGTATAAATTCGGTCGGTATGGACCCCACAGTAAGCTCTGATTCGACGCACGAGCAATTTCATTGAGGAGGATTGAGTCTCCGTCCGAAGCTGTGGTAGTTGTAGCGAGGGTGAAAACCGTTAGTGCCCCAATGAGAAGTCGTAGGAACGAAGGACGTGAAGGGGCGCATGCCACCATGGTACCGGAAAGATCGACAGTCGACTAGAACGGCGAGATCGTGGAGATATAAAATTGGTGTTCGGTAGTTGCTGAGCTTTGAACACATGTTCCATATTGAGTTCAAGAGTAGTCGGGCCTTGGCAGCCTTGTCTTGGTATTCGAACTTAGAGCCTCACTTTAATCTTAACCTCAACTTCCATCTGTCGCGACTCCCCAACGAATCACTAAAACCCCTTCATCAGTCGCACAAACCAGATAGAAACCGACTCTACGCAATCATGAGTGTATGCCCTGCATCCTCCCAGGTTTTTTTCTTGTGCAGAATTAATGATGAAGGATTAGGCACCAATAAACCCCCGTCCCATGCTGCAGTCATTGTCAGTCTACCTTCTATCTCCACTAGCTACCGATGCCTTGAACCAGGCCCTCGAAGCCTCGCCGGCGCTCGCTGGAGCTACGAGTAGGCAGGCGGGCGAAATCTAGTCGAACAAGTCGCTGCCACCGCCGAGCACAGTTGCTAACGAATTCGTGTGGGAACAGAATCGACAAGCCAATCCTAGTGCGTCTGAAGTGGGGACAAACCGAATACAAGGGCACTCTAGTCAGTGTTGACAGCTACATGAATCTGCAGCTCTCTGGGACTGAGGAGTTTGTGGACGGCAAGAGTGCTGGAAGTTTGGGACAAGTGCTGATTCGGTGAGTTTCCACAGTCGATCGATGATGGGTAATGGGAAATAGGGCTAATGATACGGTATAGGTGTAACAACGTTTTGTGGATCTCAGCGGCACCAAAGGAGGATGTTAAGATGGAAGACTAGAGCAATGGTGGGCGGGCACAGAAGACTCCGCCATGAGTCCTTTGACATTCAAAGAGCGATGAGAGCGGCGGATATGTAATCTAGCCAATCTGTCGCTCGAAAATTTTCTACAGTATACGGCGTCGCTGCTGGTTTACTATTACGAACTATTTACGCCTTTTCTTTTCATAAAATGAAACCTCAACAGAAATGATAAAGCTGTGTTATAAACTGCTGAGCATTGTCAACCCACTCTGGCTATTGTGCTACATGCTCTGTCTGTTAAGTACATGCCCAATCATAATTCTCGTTCTCCAAACAATCTGATCTATCCGTTAATAAAAGTAAGCCGCCTTGTAATATCATGTTCCTCAAATTGACCGCTCCCAAACATCTGTAAACATTAAAACATATAATACACACTGAATAAGCACTCCAAAGCGCCTTCATGTCAAACTCACGTTCTTCTAAATATCTATCATGATGGCGACAGCGCTCTATTAAACCCGCCCGGACGGTTCCTATCCACTGCAGTTAGCATCTAGTATGCCAGAGTAGATGATAGAGAAGGGCACATACATATACTGCCGATACTCGGTCGTTTTATTCTTCGCGATCGCGCCGACATCATTCCCCTGCACTTTCTTCTGCTTCGTAGTCCCAAAGCCAGAAAAACCCATCATAGCCGCCATTTGCGCCTCCATGTCGTCATCATCTCCATCAACTTTCATTATATCTGCCGGCGGAGTTGGTGCCTCTTTCTTTATGTCGGGTGAAGTTTCTTTCTTTATGTCGTCGCGGCGTCCTCCTCTACGTGGAGACGGAGAGCGGCGTCGTGGGCGTCGATCATCGCGGTCTCGCGGACTTCGGCTCCTCCTGCCACCACCTCTGGCTCCTCGACTGGTACCTCCCCGTCCACGAGTTGGATAAGGTCCGCGATCACGGTTGCGGTAGTTGCTGTTTGCGGGGCGGGTCTCGGGACTTCTTGAGCGACTGTCTCTTCTTTTGGAGTGGTGGTGGAAGTCGGTGCTCCTACCTCTGCTGCTTTCTGTGTCTCGGTCTCGGTCTCGGAGGTCGCGATATTCGCGGTCTCGGAGGTCACGGTGCGGAGGCGGGGGCTCTCGGCGAGAGTGACGGGAATGCTCCATTTTTGGTGATGTGCTGATGTGCTGTTGGGTTGATTTGAGATTGTTGTGTGAAAGTCAGTCGTGCTGAAAGATGTGGTGATAGGAGAATATCTGGGAACGGTTTGTGGGAATTGCTCCTCACATTGAAACGACAGTTCAGGTACTCACATTCACCCTTTTCACTGCTCTATAATTGAGCGCCTTTCAATTCATGTTTTTGGGTGTTGGACTATAGACACATCACGGATAATCACTCGATATATGCATCATAGGCCCACGGGAAGCGGCAGACACCTTACCCTTCTTCGTCACCCACCGTCACCGCCAATAGAAACCCACATATATGCTGTGCTACCAGGCACCCATGTTTGCAATCTCAACGGGCAATCAATCCTAGGCTCTGGAACGGCACGGCGAACAAAGAAAGTACAAAAGTCATGACAGCTACCGTCAACAAAGGAACAGTCACCACTCCTCCATCGCCCTCATCGTTTTCTTCGCGCCATCCATCCCATCGCTTCTTCAACTCATCGCCATCATCTGCGCAAGATGGAGGACGCAGATTCTGTCAGCTACACACCCGAGTCGGTGTATGAGCCTGAGTGTGACGATTTGCGGAACGTAGAACTAGCACAAGGTGGAGACGTATGCATGCCCCACATCTCCTCTTTTCTGTCTGTTAACAGGTTCCTCCCCTCGCCAGGCCAACCTCTGGAAGGCACTCCTTACAGACCTCCGCCCCAGCTATGACCAGTTCCTTCTCGAGAACCCCGGTACAGCCCCTCGCCTACATACGCTCACCGATATCCTCTCGCACCCGGACCTGAGCTTTGCCGCAATCTGCCAAAAGCTGCCATCGGCCAAAGATGAAGAAGTCATGACCGAACCGATGGTTCGTCCCCTAACTTCAAACCATGTGCGCTCTAACGCAACACAGCAACTCTTGTACATCACCCTCTTCACCTACCATCTCACGTACCCAACGTCTTCCGACCTTCCGTCAGCTATAACCCTGCTTGCCTGCGCACCAAAGTATGGAAACTCCTCATATACTTCCTCACTTCTCAAAGCGGCGAAATACTTCCTTTCGCACCATTCGTCCGCTTTCATTGCCGCACTATTCCGCAAGCGCTCTATCCTGACCGGCTCGCTGGAATGGTTTTCCACCTCGTTCCCAGACCTAGAGCACCTACTACGACCAGAAATACAGTGTACAGCCCACCACATTGCTTATGCCGCGAGCGCGCTCGAAACCGCAATATCGACGATGCAGGGGCTCGAGATGCGACAGCTCCCGACGGCGGAAGGTGCTATCGCTGCAACGAAGGAGATGCTCGCAGCTATGCTGAAGGACATGAGAAATTGTTTGCACGTGGCTGAGGGCGCTGATACCGTTGCGGCACTGAGGGCGATAACGTATGTAGTCCGCGCTCATCAGATGCTTCCCGACGACGACGACGCATCGGCGGTGGTGATGCTAGCGAGCCGAACGTTCTCCGCCCCTTCCACACCTGTCATGGTTGCACGGGGAAAGCGCAGGCTTTCGGGAGATGATGCACAGAGTGTAAGTAAGCGTGTTTACTCTCTGGATCAGGGAGGAGGGGATCCTGAGCAGAGAGAGGAGAGAGACGAGGAGGTTCCGAGCCCACCAGAGCGTGGGGGAAGAGAGTTTCCTAGTGGAGGATCACCCCATAGAGGTGGGTATAGGGGACGGTACTATGATCCGAACTACCGAGTCAGGGCGAGAGGATACCGCGGAGGACATCGTGGTAGGAGAGCAAGGTATGCGGGCTATCGGAATGGGTGGAATTCTTGAACTGGAGGATGATGGTGTAGAGTACCTGGAGCATGTCAGGTATGATGGAATGCCATAGCTTTCCTATTTAAGGTATGATTTCAAGAAAAAACAACGATGCTGTTAAGTTATGCAGAATCAGAGTAGTGTACAGAACCGTTCCTAAACGTACCTCTATTGAACGCCATCAACTCATAAGATCCCATCATAATCATACAATCCTGGAATACCAAGGAGACTCCCTCCTGGGCTTCATTCGTCTTCTTTCATCTCCTTCGTCTCCTTCGCCTTCTTTACTTCTACTATTTCTGTCACCTTCTGCATCTCCTTCACCCACACCTTCCCCTTCTTCATCCACTGCGGATACGACCTCACCTCCTTCACCCACTCCCCCCTCAACGTCCCCGCTCTCTCCTCTTCCTGTCTCACCTCTTCCGCAATCTTATCATAATCCCCCCCACTATACCCCCTATAACACAACACCACTCTATCCTCATCCACTCCCGTTTTAACCCCTTCCCACCCCTCCATTCCACCTTCCCTTGCAACCTCGAAAATCCCGGGACACATCTGATCCCACCGTGCCTCCCTCACGGGTTTGCTAGAAATATTGATCCTCTCGCCCCCCCGTTTCATAACCTCCTCTCCCTGCACCACCTCCTCCACAACCTTATTCACGTATATCTTATTCTGGTCCTTCATTGGGTTCTCGACCGGGTCCTCCGGCCACTCCACCTTCTCGCGGTACTTTCGGTTCTTTTTCTTCTGGGCACTGGCTTTCCGTTTCTTATTCAGCTCCAATTTCTGCATTGCGTACGAGAACGCGCCGTTATTGGAGATGTCGAGCTTTTCGGCGAGAAGCTCGCGCGCGATCTTCCGGTTTTGGGGGCGTGAACGTGTGGCTTGAGATTTGACGACAATTCCGGTAGGCTTGTGGATTAGTTGCACTGCGGAGGAGGTTTTGTTGATTTTTTGCCCGCCCGGTCCGCTGAGAGGGTATTAGCGAGTGTGGGAGGAAGGGATGTAGGGGGTATTGCCTCCCCTTAAGGAACACTTCGGTGATTTCGGATTCATCGACGGTTCGGGGGCGCGGCGGGAGCTGAGATGAGCCCCGGCCGCTGAGAAAAGGAGTGAGCGTAAATGCACGCGTGACTCGAGGGGCACAGGGGAGGAGGAACGGGCGGAGGCGCACGAGGAGCATGCTGTGTGCGGTGGAGGGGTTGAGATGATGTTGGGGGAGCCGCTAATAGGTTTTTGGTTTGCACACACGTGATGAGAAGTCACGGGTTCTCACGCGATGTGGAGACAAACAAAAAGTAAAACGATGAATTGAGTACTACCTATTGGGATGTATATTCATCCATACCAACAATCTCGTCACTAGAGTTCCCTCTTATGGCCTAAAATTCTGTGACATTGGGGCTTCGTTTGGGATTGAATGTCCATTTGGTGGTGAACATGTTTATTGACTCCTTAGCTGGGCATAGAGTCAGCCTCCATCTGACGCTGGCCTTCATTTTGCTGTACTAAAAGACTATGGAGGCAAAAAAATCGGCTCGATTGGCCTTAAATTATCCATCAGCGAAAACACAGCGGGTGATATCCTGTGAACATAGAAATTTCCTGTCGGTGGTTAAAGGAAGTTTCGTTTACTCTATTCTTGTCCCCGGTATCATATAGTTCGAAGGGTTGCATGAAATTGATACCCCCCATCGACAGCTTGCTGATGTGGTTTCCAGGGTTTACAAAAATCCGGCAGGAATGGTTGGTTGTACTGTTGAAGGAGAAGCAGTGAGGAAGGAAGAGGTGGGCTAAAAAGCGCGAACCAGCGCCCTCGCCAGTCTTCAAGCTACGCCGGAAGAACAACAAGTATTTAGCCTTTGGCAGTTGTGAGACCGTAACACTGTCCACACATGTTGTGTTTTCACCATTCGTATTCGTGTATTGGGCTATTGAGCGATTGATATTTCAACGGTTATTATACAAACTACCTCTCCAAAATCTCGAATTATTCAGATTACTCTCTTTGTCCTTAGGTCTTTATATACTCTACCTCTGTGCGCAGACCGTGATTCCTAATTAGCTTAATGATTGAATGCCTTTATCACTGTGACTTATTCACTACGAATTCCTCCAGCACCACGGTGGGCCACTGGACACAGCCAATACCGTAATTCTCAACAAAAATTATTCATAGACTCCCGGATACTCCTGCCATGTTTCTCACCTTGTAAAGGCCTCAGTCAAAGGAGCTGTACTCGCCTGCATACCTAAGTGGCATATTTTTCATATTGTAGAGTAGTTCAACTTGGCCATCTTAAAGAGTCATTGGTCACAGAGGGGTAGTTTGTATAATAACCGATATTTCAATTAAGGTCTCAAGCATAATGACCCAGGACATTCGCCACCGTAGAAACTGAACTAGTGAGCAGATAGGGGTTGTCTCGTACTCCACCTCCCGAGTTCGCGAGTGTGTAGAGATCTCGTCATTTCTGTCAATGCGAACTACACCACGGGAGACGTGGAATATCGGATAAACCGAGTATGTTCAGTAATGGAATGGGGGATTGGAACGGAGAGAACTCACGTAGAGTGCCGAATTTTTTGCAGGAATTTATTGATTGGCTAGGGACTTGGGGCTGCTGATATATGGAGCGTCTCCAGTCACAGCTCGGGATTGCCGTGAGTTTGGGAGTGTTTGTCAATCTACTTGTGCCCTAACCCCCAGCCCTAACGCCTAATGATCGACATGACCAGAACTTCGATCCAACTAAGTAGACTACAGACAGCATACTAAGTACATACAGTTAATCAATGGGTTCTCATAGACAAATGTAATAGGTGATTAATCCCCAACTTGGAGAACAGCGCGCGGGAATTAAGGTTTCGGGATCTCTTTCGTGTTCTGCGACAGTTATAAAGAGTTGCAAATTTATGGAAATCATGATGCTCCACAATTTATGCCGCTCGTTTCTCCCTTTCCTTAAGTGTTCGAATTCTTGTTAACGTTTGGACTAATGTAATTTTAGCGTACAAACGAGGGTGGTTTCTGGTCGTGCTCTGGGTTTGGCCTGCGATGTAGCGGGTTTAAGGTCGTCTAGACGTCGATTTCCATGCACATTAGAGCCGAAGTCCCACACGTGCACAGCTTCCGCATGTGGCACGGAAAGACGTGTTTTGTCTATGTGATTTGAAGATAGCCGAGAGCACAAGCTGTAGAGTTTTTTACCCCTCGCAGGACGGCTTGCAGGTGTACACGTGTGTCCAGATACTCACAGAGGGTTTATAATAGTCGTGTACGCCTTATCTAGATCTGTGAGGAGAACATAAAGCCTTCTCCTTTCGTTCTTAAATGTTATCTCTACATGAAAAAATGCGATTTTATAAAGCGTATGGCCGCAGTTTACGAGTTCCTAACTGTTGTTCGGTGCCAAGGAACCATTGATCTCTAATCATCCCAACATTTCTCAGACTATCTGAATATTAACTTACTAGATAAACGAGTTTGAGATACTTATAGTTGTGTAAAAAAAAGCCCTACTTTTTTTCATGTAGTATGGGGTATTCGGACGGTTGACGGAATTAATAGTTCGGCAACTATGTAAGATGACCTTGTCCCCGACGGTATTTAGCAGGATGACCTCATCCGAATTTTTTGTCTGTAGGATGACCTTCACTGAAGCGGGTTGTATGGCTCACCGCACAGACTACGCTTACAATAACTATGTACAGACCCATTCTCTATTCACTATGAAGCCTTTTCTCGAGCTTATCGCCAGTCTAATAATCTCACCACTTCAAACTCAGGATTCTTCGTCACCATGATGCACTTGACTGCCGTGAAATGCACATTTAGGGTTACTCCGATTGTATGGGACTCAGGGCAAAGGAAGGGTGAGCAAGAGGGAAGTTGGGAGGTTCCCGAGAGATAAAAGCAGGGAAGGCAGTGGTGAGAGTACTTGAGTGTTAAAGGGAGGGGGGCTTAGATGACAGCTGATAAACTATATTGTATTATAGATAGAACTTGTAATCGATCTTATATTTAGCTCTATCTCACAGAATCTAGGGGACATTTTGCTAAATACTATCCAGGGCAAGGCTATCCTACATAATTGTCGTTAATAGTTTTATATAATATTAGTTAATTATGGAGACCTTCCTTTATTACAAGAATATGTACCAAGTATGTATATACAATAATATAAACATCGCCTCCTCGAGTTCAGTTATCCCTACACCTTGGATAGAATGTCTTAACAGCTGTCCCATCGTCTAAAGTTGTTTCGACAATGTCTCCCAACCATGGATGACGGATCGCTTCCTCCGCTGTTGGGCGATACCGCGGGTTCGGTTTTAGCAGTCGCATTAAGAAAGCGGTTGCGTAATTGTTTGGGCCAATGCCCACAACTCTCAACGCTGTCATCGGAAACTCGAAGTTCCCACTATGTAGCCCGCGAGCCGATCTTCAGAGTCGAACGGGACCTCCCCGGTGAGCGCGTCATAAGTTATAATTCCCAGTGACCAAATATCCATAGTACTAGTCATTTCACACAGTCCAGATCCGTAGTATCCGAGGGCTTCTGGTACTCCATAGTTTTTCGTGAATACTTGTGTATGAAGAGCGGGGCCTTCGATGAGGCGTTTCGTGAAGCCGAAATCACCTATTTTAAGCCATAGCGGCTCTTTTTTGAATACGAAAATGTTCAATTAGAAGTACGTAAATTCAGCTTATTAATATTGCCCTCTCAATAATATTGGCGATGGCAAGACTAACTTGTGGTTTCGGATCACGATAGACGAAATTTAGTCCACCCAGAATAATTAATCCCTGCAGTCACCCCGGCTAGTTAATTAAGATGGTTCTCAAAAGTAAATATAGATAGTAGGTTGGTACCTCCAATATCTGATGCGTAATATTGCTGGCACACTCCTCATTAACGTACGAATGCTGTATGTACGCTCCCAAATCGCCATATTCAAGATATTCCATTGCCAAGTAGACATGACTATCACCGTCAAACCAGCCAAAAAACTGTATAAAATTGACCTCGTGCTACATAGGCTAGAATTAGAACAACTTTAAGTCAGGGATACATGCGATGGCATGTTTACCTTAGATAATCTTGCTATTGCCAATAATTTGATTATAGTCCACAGAAGCAGACTTTTTCAGGACTTTTACTGCCCTTAACTGCTCGCTGGCATTACTGGTCGTTTGAAGCCAAACCTTACCAGAACTACCTTCCCCAATCAGTCTCACATGTTGCCATATTTCCTCGATTCGTAGCTTTTTTTTCAATTTTCCGGATTGAGCTTGTAAGAGATATGTTTAGTATTGTATCCATTGAATACAGTTTCTAATTTGTAATTATCAGTCACGCCATCAATTTGAACAGAGACGTTTGAGCTCCTAGTTGACAGCGGCCTGCGGATGGGGGTTTTGCGTGCAGATGGCGTCACATGCTCCGCGGACGTGTATTGATCAGCAATTACCCTGTGAGGTGAAGGGCTTGGAGGAGCTGGGTAATTGGTCTGTGCATATGGATTACGTTCCCCGCGAGGCGTAAAATTCTCCTTGCCGCTGCCACTCGACATCTGCCGCGGTTTAGGACTGAGCAGCCTGGAACTTGGGAAGGAAAAACATCCAGGGCTTGACGGCTATGATCCCCTTAGTAAATGCTTATATAGCCCATAGGAGGTAGACATACGCCGTAACCTACATCTAGGGAAGGGTCATTCCTGGATGCGGGAGTAGATGCTCGGACTTCTGGGTTGTCTATACTGAGAAGTATGTTATGTTGCTTTTTGTGGCAGTCACACTTTGCTTCTCGTTTTCTTCTTCCTTTCCTCTCCACTCGCCTCTGTTTTTTTTCCTCTGTACTCTCTTCCTTCGACCCCCGGCTTCGACTCTTGCCAGAACGCTTTTTCTTGACCGACCCCACTTCCCTAGAATCGTCGTTGCACAATTCTCTCCTGCTACAGTTAGTGCAGGTAGATAGCGGTTCTGGTTCCTCAGCCTTGGGTATGGGGGTTATTCGCTCTTCGTCGAGAGGGGGAAGTGGGGTTCGGTGTATATGGGAAGCCCTTCGGCCCGAGTCCAAATTCCGAACTCTGGAGGTCCCGATCCCTGGCTCGTTGCTCGTACTACGCACAGAAGAATCGGGCCTAGATGTAACTTGAACCTTTGGTTGGTTCATCGATAACAGGCTCGTCGACGTGAGCCCACCGCTGCGTACCCTCCCGGCATCTTGGTTCCTCGCTGGACTTGGAATCATTGTGCGTTGCGGTACTGGAGGTTTATCCTCAAAATCAGATCTATTTTTCCGGCTTGTTGGAGAGGGTGTTTTAGGACGCGCAATTGGGTCAATTGGATCAATTGGCGACAACCACAAAACAGACGACAGCTGCGATGTGTTCGGTGACCTCCATACTTATGCTTTCAATTCAGCCTGCCAAGTATTAATCGCAAGCATTGTATGAGTACTCAGTCAGGATTATCTTTAGAGTCGAGGATGTCCTCTGCCGAACCACCATATTTTGTTGCGCGCGAAGAAAAGTTGTTGTCTGCGGGTAACTGCAACTGTGGGCTGGATATAGACCTCCACATTGTTTTGATGGATTTGAACATCTCGGGAAGCGACAGAGTCTGATTGTTGTTGATACTAGGTAGGAGCTGATAATTACAACGGCTCCATGTACGAGTGAGATGGTGAACTACATACTGATGCGGCTGAGAGCTGAAAGTCCATGCATGAATGATGCCCAGCCCTGTGCACTTGAACTAACCCGATGCTACACTTAATTTCCACCATGTAGGTGCGGCACGAATTGGGTGTGCACAAGATCACATGTTCTAAGAACCACTAAGTGAAGTGTGATCGATGTCATTACATTGGGAGAGATGTAGTTAGTGATTGTAGTGAAGTATATGGAGGAATCATAGACAATTTCCTGATAGGAAACATTGAGATCTAATTGGGGAAGATGAGAAAGACGATTTTTATCACAACCTTTAATCCTGATACCGTTCTGCTCGGATTCGCAACCAGAAGGCTTTTGCGCGCAATTGGTGGGCTTATCGCAGTAACATTCATTGGCCTGCAGCTGTGTTATAACTAAGTGTTGATTTTTGTCTCGCTCTTTGTCCAATCTGATACCATCACAACTCCGCTTAGGTCCGGGCTACCTACTTTATGAGGGGTTTGATTAAATAGGTAAGCATGACATGAACCTCACATGGGGCTATCATCTTTGACAACTTAGTTTGACATGTTTTCCTCACCCCTAGGCTGTTAGGTATTTTCGACTATCACAGTTGTTGACCTTGCAGTCCATTGCAAGCCTTACAGGTGTATTTGAGTGACAGCCTAATGGCCTTCATGTCAGCCTGTCAGGTTTGTCAGATTGTCAAGAGATGGCTGCTGCGGCAGCCATTGCCGTAGCGGCCATCGCTGTAGCACCCATCGCTGTAGCACCCATCGCCGCAGCAGACTCTGCCGTTGACAACCACCACTCTCATCACCATCACCATCATAATAATCACCATCACCATCACTATCATAATAATCACCATCACAATCACCATCATAATAATCACCATCACCATCACTATCATAATAATCACCATCACAATCACCATCATAATAATCACCACCATATACAGCAGCTGCATGCCTCGCACCCACGTATACACATAAAAATTATGGGAGCAGTGGGAATGTAATCTGGAGATGAAAGTAGATCCTAAAAGTGACAAACTCATCATCTCAATTCCAACACTTGCTGCTATATGCTGCAGCAAAAGTAGAAAGCTGGTGAAATCTGCAGCTCTACACTGTAACCGAAAAAATTCTCATCACAGCAACACCCTCTACTACCAACAGGTTGATGTCAGGTTGTTAAACCTATTAACCTAACCACTGTGCTAGCATTACACACTACTGCAAGCCTGTCAACTCTACCAACCTTCCCAGACTTTGTGCTGCTGTCAAAACAGACTGGCTTATATTTTGGTGTTGCTAACAGATTAGTTTTCCACATATCTGCCTGCAAATCGAAACAGCACCACATCAACTTAATAATACATGATAACCTCACTTCAAACCCATGTGAGGCTTATGTACTTTTTCGAGCCCCCCGTAGTGTAGGTAGGTATGCGCCTGCATGAAGTGACCATGCTCAATTGCAATACGTTTAGGAAAAGCCGTGTCGCCGCTTATAACAATTCGCGGTTTAGTAACGTACTTATTTTCCTTGCAGCCCATTGTTAGAATGATAGGTTACTGAACCCATCATTTGTGTGCCATGTAAAGAGTGACGGTGCTTGCTTCTGCTTGTGTTGGACTTGTGTATTCATGTATCGCTACCGCTCAACTGCGGTCATTAGAACTGCGGTTCCGACTTAGTTGGCTTCGCATCGGCCAGTTTATCTTACTATATGCAGTGAGTAAAATATGTCTACGGTATGGAGTACAAGTGGTTTCAGGTAAGTCTATTTGGATGTGTTGGTGGCCGCGGCGCCGCTGCTCTCTTTAGTTCCTCTTGCATTTTATGTCTCTATCTTCATAGTTAGCAACGGAACCATGGATCCTATGGCTTCCTTGTGAGTAGTATACAGACTACCAACTAGATCCCCATCCTCAGCATCATCGAGGCAGGCTCATAACGCATCACTGGGCCGCTCAGGCTAACGGAGTGTTGCATATATGGATCGCCGCCCTTTGTAAGGCTTATGGGCTGATGGAGGTCATGATATTATCGAGCTGATAGTCATTCGGGACTCAGCTGGAGATGCCAGCTGAGTGTGCATGCATGCGTACAAGGCACACTGAATGATATATAAGAGCATACAAGCTCCCACGCAGATAGACTCTATTAAGAAACTAAGCTTCTCTCTCACTATTGTAACACGGGGGTCGGTCCCGAAACATGTGCTAGTTTGGTCCATCGTGAACACCATCTGGAACGAGGGTAACACAATAAAGGTAGCGAAAGAAATTGATAGAGATAATTCTGCAGTGAGTTCACCTTGGGCGTCTCTGGGTACCTTAGAAAGCTAGCGAAGGAATAGAACACTAGAATGTCCATAATGTTTGTGACGGTAGCTGATTTATATGGGTACTAGACACGGAAGATTCTAAGAGCAGCTGTTGAGCAGAGCAAGTTCATGATCTTACTATTCATTGCTACAAAGTAATTTTAACTTTCCGGGTGCATGGCACTAATAGCAGAGGGCCCTTGCTAATAGTGAACTGGGGCGTAGAAGAGAGTTTGGATTGGTGGTTGTAACCAATCTGCTCTAGAAGTTAGGCCTCATGTATATACTTAAGTACAGATAACTAGGTCAATGTTGGCCGCTCATCCACCACCCAGTGTTTCGCATTCGGCCTTAGGCGTCCGTCTGGACATCTCGTTCCCAGCACTCCCAATACTACCAGATCTACCACCGCAGGTCGTAAGCATAAATCTGCGTACGCTTGCTGACGGAATACATCTACAAAGGAGAGACATATTGTCACTGCGATAGTTAATCAGTGTCGTATACGGGACAAGATATTCTGAGACCTCGTCTCGGGACTTAAGCTCGGGACTGATCCCGGAATGTTTTTGAGCCGCTATCACTGCATAGGAGGAACCGTGAATGTATATTATGATGTACCGATGAGAAAGACAAGGGAGAACATCAAGACTATCTACAGTGGGTGTGAATTTTGGAGTAGTAAGTAGCCATAAGTGCAAGTGCACCTTTATATGCAACAGCCACTGTTACTATATGATCTGAAAGGAAGTCGCCGATACACTGAGGTCGCCGAATTGACTCACAGGCTGCGGACTCACAGTCGTAGACTCATACACGAGTTTTCACTCGCCACCGCCACTGGTATTTGCAATCGTGAGCTTCCATGGGCTTCCATAGTGTTCCAGGCTCTCATGTATATAAAGACAGAGCTTCTCCCTTAGATAGTTGAATAGACTTCGTCCGCTTTACATTCGTATCAGCCACTGTTGCATGAACCTGACCGAGCTGAGCTTCAGCTGAGCTGATGTCAAGGCACACAGCCGGTAGGGCATAAGGCACCCAACTACCTTGTATATATCTCGTGTCTTTCTCCTGCTCTCCAGTCTCTGTACCTAAGTCTATTCACACGGTCTCCCCTCCATATTTTAACAGCCACGTCCCAGGACTTCGTGAGTGAGATATTATGATTCGAAAGGTAGGAACTGTGTGCGAATCATAAGTGGTCTAGTGATTGAGATCTAAATATTTCTGTTGGGGTTTAGTCTGTTATACGGCTTAAATACGGCCTACGCGCTAGCGAAAATATAGCTGGCTGACAGACTTGTCTAACTCTCTTGTATTACCATACAAAGTAGGATAATCTATTTAGAAATTTTTTTAGCTGGCTAGCACCCGATTTGTGTGGTTGCATACAAAAAATCTGCCAGTTTCTTTTGACCGCCTAAGTAGTTTAGGTTAATATACGATACTTGGTGGGTAAACTTGATTATGGTAATAGGATGGTCGAACTTTCATTGCGGCATTGCGATTTCTGTAGTTTGAGTTAATCTCACGTAGCCCCAGGACCTCGAGTAAGGATATCCTGAGACCACGAGTCTTATCTTCTAATAGAAATGATGCCCTGGAACTTCCCTGGAACTTCCCTGAATCTAGTCTGTTCTCATCTTATGGCTAACACTAGAGCCTATCCACCTGACCAAAAGAGATTTTCTCCGTTTGGGGTACCTATAGCTCGGAGCGGCAGTCTGAAGGGACTCCTATTACTACGTGGAGCTCGATGAGAGATGGTGAAGTCTACACAGTACAAGCTTAATGGCTTCCGGCGCCAGCCTTGTGCTTAGCCGTATAGCGTTCATTACATTGTATTCGCAAGACAGGACTCGAGACTCTGTAATTTACAAACTAGTTCCCTTGGTTCTCGAACATGCCATTGTTCGAATGGACGTGAATTGCTAGGAACATATCTGTATCTAGCATAATAGGGCCCATCTGGTGGGGAATCGAATCTTGCATTGTGGACGTGCAGTTAACCCTCCAGTCCGCATGCGCAACGCAGAAGACCTAGCGTACCTGACATGAGTACATCCTTTCTCCGAGAAACGCATGTCGTCTAGTTCCATACTGTGTTCGCAAAATGGAAAATTGATATTTGGGAAAGGATAAACATGTCTTTCTGTGGAGTTAGGTTTGTCGAAGGCGGTGGAAGCTTGTGACTACACTTGAGCAGTGTGTGCTTAAGTCTGTAAATTCGTCAGCTTGTGTGCCTGTCTAACGTCTTCAGCTTGTCTGCGCTTTTAACTGCGTTTCCGACTACCAAATTCTATCCCATACCTCCATCTGACTGCATTTTAGAGCGGGGTTCGCATAAGTCCAGATCTATCACACTAGATGAAGATCACGTATCCGGATATCCGGACACCTTTCGCGCTGCGGCGATGAATTCGATGTGTTGAGACTCAACATTCTGGGAATCAAAGGCTAGATGTTTCGAGTTCGTCTCTTCCTGCCATTTTAGGGACGGACAGTGTTTCTGGTTGCGTGTCGAAGTGCTTCGCCTCGCTTGGAAGGGCACCCTGCTACATATGCATATGCATAGGCAGCTTGGTTCTTGTACGAAATCTAAAAGCACATCTCGGAACCAATAAATCTACCGATCGATGATGACACGCGCTAGGAAGAACCCGAGAAATAAGATGAAATATTCAATTGACAAATGGCAAGCTGAAGGGTCGGTGAATGACAAATGACGTGCTACCAACCTTCTCACAAAACGACTTTCAGCTTCCACAAAATGTATCCGAAGCGGAATTAAATGATCCGACCGAGCTGCGCGCGATATAGCAATACAAGTGAACTTCTACGGGGCAGCGATTTAGTATATGTACTATCTTGGAGAAGTCCAGTCATCACCAACCAATCTGGATGAAATCAAGCCGTGTTAAAGGTCCTATATTGTGGTACTCGCAACTTGGAGCCTGAGTTTAGAACCAAGTCTGCTAAGCGGTCGAAGCTTTCTTGATAGAAGATTATCCACTTCAGAATCACCGGTTTAGTAAGTTTCAGCAGCTTGAATCTTTCGATTCTGTGTGCGAGGCCGAATCCCTAGATCTAGATGGACGGACCTTTGTCTATTCTGGGCATTATTGTTGATCTGGGGTCTTCGGGGAGTATCCTGAAAGAGGAGGAGTATTATATGCTGGTACAGATACGATTGATGTGGTGCGACCCTACTTGGAGACCCTGTAAATCAGAAAAGCGGTAGATAGCCTGTGCAGCTGTTGCCTAGATAAGGCCGAAATTTCTTCATGCCAGAGCGCACTCTGACGTTGTGTTATCGCAACCGGCACCGGAACCTTCAGTTCAGCGTTCTATTACGTATACTACGGAGAGGGTGAGCTAGTACTGATCCTCAATAGTTATGTATTCCAGTAGTTTGTGCTAACTCGATTGTGAAGTCAGAGTATGGCTGACATAGTGATTCTCAACGCTGTACCCGACAGTTGCGAACTGGAATTGCTAAGTTTTCCACCTGACGATCGAACCAAGCTCCGATGCGTTGTGGAATCCAACATGAATGCACCGACCGTGGAGAGCGGTATTACAACTGTGCAACCTCGTTCCCAGGATGTACATGTTGAGAAACGGATTGAGTGTGTCCTCACCGTTTAAATGTTTCTCTACTGTCATTTGTCGGTCATGGAACTTTGCTAACATACCGTTCGTGGAAATAGTATCGTTCTGGTACACGGCCTCGAGGGCGATCCTTTTATGGAGATTGGTAATACTGTATGGAGGAAACCGACAAGCAAAACCATCTGGGTTCGCGACATGCTTCCTGAGAAGCTCAATTTCTTCAAATTGCACCTCTACCAATACAAGACAGAGTCTTTAGCGCAGGCCTTCGGTGAAGAACTTAACCGTCACATCCGCTCTCATGCGACACGCCTTCTGAAGTCAATTTATGACACGTTTGAGGAGCTCGTGAGATATTACTAAAGACTGATAAGGGCGGGCCTTTATGCTGACAGAGATAGGAAACGAAACCGAATATCGTTCTTATGGGCAATGGGTTGGGGGGTCTCATCGTAAAGCAGGTGTGTGATCTCAAAGTCACGAATTGGTTCTTGAAGCTGATCTACCAAAAGGCTCTTGTATACTGCGGTTCAAGCAATATCATAGACCACAAACAGAAACCACCTTCACCCGCGAGTAACTCTGGAGACAATCCAATTGGAAAGTCACCCTCATCTCTCTGCTTCAAGTTTGCGAAGCAACATATCGCAGGTGTCATATTCATTGGTTAGTTGCGCATTCAAGGTTCAATATGCAATCGATTTCGCCATGTGTCTGACCATTATTCAGGCACACCACACCGCGGATGGAAAACTGGTTGTGGCGATACCTATTATACGAGTGCAAAAGACCCTAATACCACCGATTATGCCCCCCGTGTGGGTTCATACCATAACAGCCGCATGCGACGGACATCTTCAATAGGGAACCTATCCAGACCACCGGCGCCTACCACACCTGGAGCCTATACAATTGTAGAGCTTAGTCAGGAGCAACCAATACCCCAAATCCTTGGACCGGCATTCCAACTAGTAGATCCACAAACAACGTCGGAAGGTGAGCCTGTTCCTTATCTAGATCAGAGATATAGGAGACCGAGACCGACTATTCGGCATATCCCTGTGGAACCGTTGACCAAAAACATCCAACCAAACAACCACGCTGATCGACAAAGGCGGTCTGACAACCGCTCGCATTCCTATGCCGAACATAACGCCAAACACCAACCTCCGCCCCCGCGGGTCTCATCCCGGCCACGATCTCGCCCCCAACCCGAACCCAAAACCTCGCGGGACATCGCTTCTAATCGCACTGTCCGAGCGCGTGGCTTCGAGAGTAGAAGCATATCGGGAGGTAATGGCGATAGATCTAGTCGCACCATTCAAGCTTCTACTTCATTGAAACATGGTTCCGATGTTATCCCTCCTGCAAATGCATCCACCAAGGTAGAGATTAGAGACAAGGTTCCATTATCTACCAGAAAAGGGAAGGCTGTATCTTGCGCTGAGGAGGAGGAGGAGGCCCCTGAGGTACCTCCCGTGTCGCTAAGATCCTCGAGCGATGATGAACGTGAAATATCACACAGGCCCACAGTCCGTAGGGGAAATCTTATTGGATGGCAAAATAACATTGAATCCGAGTACGTTGATGGCTCTCGGAGTGGGAAGGGCTTCGAACTTGACAACATACGGTCGAATGGCAAATCATTGGGAGCAACAAACACTCCAGCACATCAGAAACCATCATTAGTCGCTTCGTCATATCCCACTTCGAGTGCGCACCCTCCTACCGGTCCAACTGTGATGGTAGTGACAAGTCCGGAGTCGCCTGAACCGGAACAGGAAAATTCCTTGGCTCCCTGTGGTGAGGAAATTGCAGAGAGAAGTTCCCGCCCAGCCGTCGTGCCTTCAGAACCGCACACTCCGCCCGCCGAGCCCAAAGTTTGGCTTCAGGAATCTGTTGAAGTTTGTGATACGTTGGTCCTTTATCAGCAGCCATCTCAGACGCAAACCCCTCTTCTCCAGGAACAATCACAAACAGTAAAGCAGCCAACACTGCCATCCAACCAGCCCTCCGATCCACCCCCCTTTGTTCAATCCTACCCTTTATCACAGGAAACTACCGACTCTCATCCATCGATTTCGGAGCCTCAGCAGGCGGGCTTCCCGGCAACACAACAGACGGCTGCACCCCACCACCTTGCGAATTCCCATGCTAAGGGCCCGTCACCATTTAATCCTGTAACTGAAAGTCAAAGTGGCGTAAACCTCACAAAGTACCCGCACCACCCGCACCACCCGCACCGTCCGCCTTACCCTTCGCCTTCCGTGGCCGCCCCCTCAGTGCAACCATCGCAGTCTCCAATATACCAACCGACGTTGCCTGTATCCCAGCCAAGACGTCAGTTTCAAAACCCGCCTCATATCCCTTCTTTTCACTCTTACCCACCACCACTTTCTTCATTCGCGTATAGTCATGCACCCTCCTACACACCCCCTTTTACCCACGGCCCCCCACGGACTGGAATATCCTCACTTCCTCCTGGGCCTCATTATGGCGCTAGCGCTCCTCCTCCTCCACCACAACATCCTCAGCCTTATTATGGCGCTAGCGCTCCTCCTCCTCCACCACAACATCCTCAGCCTTATTATAGCGCTAGCGCTCCGCCTCCTCCTTCTGAGTCCTATTATGGCGTTAGCGTTCCACCATCTCATCCTCATCATGTTAGCGCTGCTCCTCCTGCTCCACTACCTCCTAGGGCCTATAGCTTTTTAAACCCGCAACCCCACCACAGTGCCTATGGTGAGCATTCTTCTCGACCTCACTCTAGGTCTCAAAGAAGGAGGAGTGTGGTATTTAGAGAGGATTCTACCCGAGAAATTTACCGCTATCCACAGCTATCAACTATAAGCGACTCTGAATCGGGAGAATTGGAGGAATCGGGATCGGAAGGAGAATACAGATTGATAATCTACCAGGATCATATGAATGTGCTAAAAACCCAGGACGATTTGTGGAAACAGTATGTTTCCATTCGCTCAGATCTTGAAAGAGAGGTGCGGTGTCGGAAGTGGGATCTCCGCCATCGGGCAGAGTCAGCCTTCCTTCAGAGACTGTGGGATGATTTTTCAAAAGTCTGTGACAGCTATGAGATTTTGTCGGTATTTTCAGAAACCGAGTCTCCCGAAAGTCCCGATATGACCGTCGGAAAGCATTCAGCTCTTCTCAATAAGCCTAGCGAAACATTCCTAGTGCTCGAGAGAAGGCAGGACGACCTCGTAAGGTACGAGTGCCGGGAAGAAAAATGGTATCTCCAACTGGAGGATGCAATTTGCACCATCGTCAACAATGCCCGCTCAAAGTCGTTGGCAGTTGAACCTGAGGCAGGACAATTATCGCAGCCTGCCAGCCAAAGACTTGGTCAGTTAGCTGGACTGGACCCAAAAGTTTTGAATTTGCTAGAAAAACACTACCCCTTCGAAAAAGACATACCTGCCGATACCTTGGCTATTGCCCCAATATGGGATCCCAGACCAGCTTTCCGGATCCATAAAGTCAAACAGGAGACCTGTCTTCTCCGGCACCTCGGAGAACGGTATTTGTGGAGTGATTGTGACAATGAAAACCAAGACGGTTACTTATGGGTGCATGTTCCAGGGAATGACAGATCTTGGGCTGAGGTACAGAGAAACCTACTTTCCAAAATATCCGTTCAGACTAACCCGCTATAGGCTATTGTACCAAAAGTTCATAACCTAAGATCCTCAAACGTTCCGTTGCAGATTATGTCCGACGATTGCTGGAAAAATGGTGAACGTAAACATACCTGCGAGAGAGGATTTACCTATAGGTATATGCATCCGTCGTGTAATACTCTATGGTCAAGCGAACAGAGGTCTCCACAGCTTGTGCTGTATTTGCCTTATCTGCATTGGTCGAAAGACGAAGATCAAAAAGAGCAAGCCAGCGTTCTGGAAGCATTCCATTCGCACGAGAATCTTCGGGATAGCTACTACCAAGCCAGAAACGATCCCTCGAGACGCCTTCGAATTTTCTCACTTGCTGACTGCGACGACGATAGTCCTGACACCTTGCGCCATCACCCTCGTCGTACTTTAGATCAGTTTTATTACCACAGCATCGATACTAAAGCTCGAGATAACGACCAAATTGTATCTTACGGAACCGAGAAATTACTCATGGTCGATCAGCTCTGGGTTTGTGTTACGTCGCCTGACACAATCTTTACATTTTTCCCGCAAAATCCGGTCGAGTCAGACAGAGATTACGAATTCGCAGACTTGAAAAAAAGCCTCGTACACGGCCTTAAACAGAATAGCCTCACAAAGGACAACTTTTTTTGTGAGGACGCTTTTGATATGGCTGCTTATTGCTTATACCACGCGGTCGCCGTCCTCCTCGACCACCGCCATAGCTCCAGCGACCTTGCTGTAATGCGTATCTTTCGCAACACCTTAGAGAAAACGTCCGACGATGCCGTTAAGGCATTCGATTCGTTCATCATCAATCCAGACGCTAACCTGGACGTCGGCTACGAGCTAAAGCTGCTCCAGAAAGCGTCTGATCTTCGCGACGAGTTGCGCATTCTGCGTCATCTGTTCTCAGAGCAACGGGTCGTCATCGATAAATTCCTTCGTGAAGTCCGCCACCGCTTGAGTTGCATCTATGGCAAAAACGCTGTTTCCCTGGCCAAGCGCGCTCTTACCAAACTCGATGAATACGACTACGAGGCCAAGAAACACCACGACGAGGCGGATACCATTCGAGATTACATCCTCGCACTACTCGACTTGAAGCAAAAGGGGGCAGGATTAGAGGTAGCTCGCGGCACTGCCGAACAGGGACGTATCATGATGATCTTTACCGTCTTTACGATTGTGTTTCTGCCGTTGAGCTTCTTTACGTCGCTTTACGGCATGAATATCCGTGAGTGGTCAGGTCAGAGGACGAATCTCGCGGCAAAAACCGCAATGGTGTACATGGCGCCGATTAGCACAGTTGTGATATTTTTGGCGCTCGTGGTCGCGTTCTTTGGGAAGCTTAGGAGGCTGGTAAGACGCTGCTGGGGGCGGGATGATCGCGGAGGCTTGTACTCGAGAGTAAGTCAGGAGGACACAGTTTTGGATAACATGCGGAGACGGATGAGGACTACTAGGAGGGGTGAGGGGTACGCTATCGTGTAATGCCATTACGAAGGAGGATACAATATCAAAGTCTCTTTGCATATTTTGGGCTTTCTATATCCCACTGTCAGATTTTCTACTTGATCAACCTAACTCCTAACATTTATGTATTTGTTCCGCCCCGTTGGCGAACTCTACCCGTTCGCGAACTGGTGGGCTGGGTAATTGGTCGGAATATATATGTTCCGTACGGTGGGCAACCCGTGACCGATCGCAACCTGGAGTTGTCCAAATCGCAACCCGGGCCCATTTGCGTTTGGGAAGCCTAACCCAAGTAAAATTGGGAATGAAATCACCTTGCACCATGTACCAACACAGGTATCTGCATCCAACAAAGCCAGTGTATTAATATCGTGTAACTGCAAGGTGTGTGATATGCGGAGCTATAGATGCTTGAAGAGTGATCTTAATATTCCATCTACTACTCTATGCTAAGTTGTATAAGCATATCTCATCACTTGTAGGTGCGCATGTAATTCTTCAATTGATCGCATGATCCTGGAGCTAACCGCTGCCAGACATCTGAAATTAAAGTCATATTTTGGGTTACTGGGAGTGCTACACTGATAATCCAACTGACAGGGTCAGGGAACGCGCAGCGGTGAGTTGTATTTCTGTGTAGCTTAGATTAGCGGTCGCAGATGGGAGCCGGTTTGCAAACGCTCCCCGGTTTGTGAACTGGACTGCAAATTTTGCGAACTAGTCTCTGCAGTTCGCGAACCGCTGGGGTTGCCAATTGTACGGAACATATACAAAGTGAAGATGTAGAGTTTCTTCTAGCAAGAATTCTACACCCATGCTGCTAAACCAATCCGTACTTGCTAAAACATATCATTCCCATTCCTTCATCGCCACAAGATCCGACCCACACTGAGGACCCGCGACATCCCAAACATGCCCTCTCAGAACCCACCATACCAGACCCCATACAGCGGCAACCCCCTCGCATCATCGCCGCGATATTCCCTCCCACACCACCTAACCACAGCCTCACTCACCCCCTCACGCTCCGGAAACCTCTTCCCCAACCCCCCGCCAACCCCAATCCCCTCAACCAACTCCCAAACACTCACCCTCCGCTCAAACTCTGCCAACACCCTCGCAAGCACCGCCAACTCCCCCAACGACTCCGCCTTCATCCTCAACCCCCTATCCACAAAAAACTCCCACGGCCTGACCAACCCCGGATACTCTCTCCCGCCCACCCCCAGCAACAACCTCCGCACATCCTTCGCACTGAGAAACAAACACCCCCGGCCCCCCTCGGGCCTCGCAAACGCCAGCCTCCACCGCGGACTCCCACCCGCATCCAAACTCTCCGCCCACAACCTCCCAATCTCTCGCGCCGGCACAAAGAACGCATACTTCAGCGTCACCACAACCCGTCGGAACCCGGGGAAATCCCGAGGCCGCCCGGAGACAACACGGATGGCATGCCAGTACCACGGGAACTGGCAGGAAACCCTGAGCTCGGTCAGCGCGCTGACGCCGCGTAGCGCCAGCGCCGCGCGGATCCCGTCGCCCACGTGCAGCACCAGTAGCCGCGACAGGTCGAACAGCACCCACGCAAACGCCTTGCACACCGCCGCCTGCGGCATCACCAGCGCTTTTAGCCGCGAGTAGAATTCGTACGCTTTTGACCGAGCGCACGGCTCGAACTCGCCCCCGGCTTTGCGGCACTGCACCCACCGCGGGTTGAAGATGCACAGCTCCAGACGGCTGCGGGTGCCAAGGAGCGTGAAGGCTGTGTACACCAGTTCCCGCTGCGCGGGGTTGGTAAGTGTGAGTGTGAGCTTCTTGACCACGCGGAGGAGCGGCGAGGTGAGGAGGTTGTTCGCGGACGGTCTGAGGGACGTTGGCAGCGAGAGGCAGCACTGGTCGCGGCGGGAGACGGGAATGCGGGTGGCCGGGACCCGCCGGATGTGTTTTGAGGGTGGAAGTCGGATGCTGTCGTAGAATATTGGGAGGAAGAAGGCGCGGTAGGGTTTTGAGACGCGGGAGAGGGCGGAGCGGGAGGGCAGGTCGAGGTGCGGTGGGAGGTGGACGACGAGGATGTCGCGGGTGAGAGGATGGAGTGGGGTGTGGGGGGTTGGTGCGACACTCCGAGGCGCCGATGCTTGCACGGCTCGCACTGGGATTTTGGACGCCACGGGGTTTTTGTGAATCGGTTGCGGGGGTTTTAGCCCCGTGCGACGGCGGCGGGATGGGCGGTCGTGCGAGAGGTGGATGTGCCGCCGTTCTGCGGGTGTGGTGGCGTGCGTGTGCGGAGGCGCCGGGTTGGCCATTGGAGTTGATTTGGTCTGGGTGCGGCAGAGGGTGGTGATATATGCGCATGCAGGTAGTGGTTGGTTTGTCGTACACAGGTGGGGTGCAGTGGCAGGCCGTTTACTTGTTTTGGACCTGGTGGCTCATCAGCCAACCCCAACCCCCGCGTCAACTCATGACCACCCCACCCGACATGACTTATTTCAACCCCCGCAGACAGTGATTGCATATGATTCTCCTTTGATCGACTGACTTGGCCCAACACGCGGAAAACCTCAACACCAAATTATGGTCTCGCGATATTAAGTCGGATGAGCGATGCACGTGCGATCACTCTTTAGAAAACTAGCTTGGGGCCGACACATTTGCTGGCTACGAGAAAGGATGCACTGCTCAAGGACTATGATAAGGGATTTACTGAGCTGCATGTAGACCTTGGGGATGCATTTGCCCACGGTACTCGGTTCGAGACTCGTTTTCAGATTTAATTCTATCAATTCTTAGGGCATTGAACCGTTGTAACGGCATCCAAATCGCCTCGGGAACCGGTCTACAGAACCCGTTTTTGGACTACAGATTCGGTTCGGAAACGGCTTATAGCAAGACAGCGTGAGGACTACCAATCAATCACTGTAAAGGATTGGACGCGACCATTTACGAGGCGGTTCCTTTAATGTTTCAAGCGCGGTAGAACCGAACAGAACAAAAAGAACATCCCTCCAAGTACTAGCTCCACATCCTCACACGCGCGGCATCCAAATCTCGCCCCACAGATTCCCTCACGAGGGAGCACCGAGCTGGAGAACTTAAATGGGGAGATGAATCTCCGCACGGCACATTAGGCGGGATAACCGCATCACCTTTATGTATATAGGAGCTTAAAGAGGTACTGTAATCGAGGTGGACTTAAGTTACTGGGATTGTATATCCCAATATCATGGCTCAAAAATCACGAAAACGAGGTTGTGTTCCAAGGTTGTGTATGGCAACGTCTTCCCCCGTGTCCGTGGACAAAGTTTGAACGTCAGATTTAATCCGCTCGCCAGTCCCAGAACCAAATTTTAACCACGGGCTGTGGGATGGAGTCTTATTTTCAGACAGGGCCATAGGACGGGGACGGGGTCATACCCTCTTTTACGACCGTCCCACAACCCCATTGTTTTTGTATCACGGGGTCATAGCACGAGATGTGACACGTGTAAGTTTCAAGTTTTATCCAGGTACCACTTGTAGAATCTGACTTTATCCATGGGTAATACCCGTCCGATGACCTCGTACCCTTCCACGTGCATGTTCCGTCCGTAGTGATATAGCCCTAAGCCCTAACAGGTCATGCAACCTAAAACCCAATACAACTCCAAGAATATTTTGTACCAACCACTCATCGGATTACCATGTGCCTACGCAACGGCTCAATCTGTAACAAAGACTTCACGCAGATGGTTGACCCGACAATGTTCAACGACAAGTCAGTTTTTCTCCACGGGCCGGCGAGTCGAGCTGCGAGCTGTTATTAGTTGATTCTAATGGGACGCCTACTGGCAAGACCTCTTTGTATTGGGGTTTATAGTTGTGGAAAATATCTAATAGATATAGACAAAGGCCATGACCCATGGATAACTAGAGACACAATAGACAATATATACAGATAATTTCTGGACTACAACCACAGAGTGGGGATACTTCCATCTCAGCATGGTAACGCCTGTATTTCTTCCTTAGGATGACGTCCGACTTTGAGGCGGTTATCACAAACTTGAGGTCGGTTTCTTCGTATGGCCAGTCGGTCAACGCCTCAGCCATCGTTTTCCCAGTTCGATATCCAAATTACGCACGACGAGGGGTTCGAGTATCTTGTAAGCGATTTACTGGTCGGCCTAGGTCGGGAGAGAGCTCCGCTTATATCCTGCCACGCCAACTTGGTCAAACGGTGCATGTTAGTGACTAGTATGACAGTTGGGTGGAAAAGAGGCCGGACTAACCATAATCAAGACCACCCAGCCAGCGCTTTTGCAAGCGCTCCCCTTAGTTTTGGGTGGCCCGCTCGCCCCCCAGAACACCGCCAGCAGTGAGTTCATCCACGATCCTGCGGTATTCTCGGTTCATAGCCTTCAGAACATTCTCCGCAATGATTCCATGCGCCTGTTTCGTCGGATGAAAGACACGCGCATACTTATCTGGCAGCCATCTCCCGCTAAAATCGGAGCCAGGCATGGACGAAGCCACCTCTTCGGGGTTATCCTGCATTCCCTTCATCACCCAGTTCGTAATGGCACCTTCAAAAGTCGCGTTAGTGGGTGAGTCCCAGCGTTTGCGAAGTTCGTGGTACCCGGGCGAGGGTTGTTTGGAACCGTCGTCTTCGCCATCGTCTTTGGTTGTGCCCCACTCGTAGAACGAGGTGTTTTCTCGGTTAACTCCCGGTCCCTTTCCGCGGTTGTAGGATTCGTCGACGCCAGGTGAGCAGTAGCGGCCTTGGATACGGTCCACGTCCGGCTGCCAGTCGATGAATACGGCCTGTGGTCCGGCACGGGCTACGGCGTCAGCGATCTTAAGGTTGACTAGATCTACCAAGTCGTTCATTGCTTTTCTGTGCTACTTAGCGTCTGGAAAGAACAACGGGAAAGGACGAGACTCACCGCCTATTCTGGGTAAGATACTGGTGACCAGAGAGTCTCGTAATACTCCATGTGACATTATCGCACGCCGTGTCGCTCACATCCCAGAACTTGCTGTACGCAGTGTAATAAATCCTACTCTCATCATCGCGTAATTCCTTCTTGATCCCCGTGAGGAGATCGTCGAGGTTCTGCGAGAACTCTGCACTCTCGGTTTTATTCCTAGACTCAGCTAGGACCCGTTCACACGTCCAGGAGTCGTAGGCCGCCCACTGGTAGATACAGTAGTTGAGGATCGTAGAAAGGTCTGCGTCGTTGCCGCCTGCTGACAAGGTGACGAGTTGTGGGCGGCTCAACAAAGGCACTTGTATTTGTAAAACGTCTGTGATCAGGGCTCCAGAACAGCCGAGGAACTGCAATTTGAGGGAAGGGTTGGTGAGGACAGAAAGGGCGGTGTTGAGTTGGTTCGGGTAGCCATGGCTGTATTGCCAGCAGGCGGGGTTTAGTTCTACCTGGAAGAGGTCAGTATTGCGGTCGAGAAATACCGTAGTTATGGAGCTACCCACATTGGCGGAACTCTTTATGGGATGCCCAGCTCCAATTCCAACGCTGTATGAGTCCCCCACAGCTGCATAGGAATCGATCCAAGAGTAGTCATATAGACTTGCATCTTGCTTTGTTTGGTATTGGTTGGGAACAGCGAAGCCGGCGCACAGCGTGATAAAGGCTAACGAAACTAAAATGGGCGTCATGGACATCGTCTAGTCTAAGAGCGGAGTGACGAGAAATGTTGAGCACGTCTACCTAGGCAACCACCTGATATACGCGGCTATTCACGTGATCGGTTTAATATTCCTCCGGGCTATCTAATCTAATCCATCAAAGCGTGGGTGTCGGCCATGGGGGTGACGTTGGATTAGAGTGCGCGGGCCGCACGCGCCGGCCCGTTTAATTAAACTTAAGCTTATCGAGACACATGTCTAATAAGTGCACTTTCTAAGTGTAGCGCAATGTACAACCTAGACAGCGGTGTTTATTTATTACCTTTGATATTGCGCTGTGGACTGTTGGCTCTGCATCAATGCTCCGAATAACTTCAGATTCTACAGGTACAGCCGAGATATGTTCAACGCTTTTGCACATGAGTGCCATTCTCGTGTTTATCCCTGTTTCTCGACTGCATTGTTCGACCCGTGAAGTTAAGACTCAGGCTTTCCCCTCATCGCATGCTCGGTTTATGCCGCGAAGCGAAAACGAAAAAGCTCGGTATAGAGAGAATCCCGATTAATAACCCTCCGTTTTTTTTTAGCACCGCGAAACTGCCGGGCAATAATGCCAAGAGTTAATACGGCTGGTAGGCTAGGGTTTCAGAATGGGGGATAGAACTTCACACCCATCGATTCCGTTTCACATGTCATCGCTACCAAAGCTTCTTCACTGAGCTTTCTTTGCCACTTCTCCCGAATTCTTCTCCGCTTATCTACCTTAAGACAGTCAGCCAAGTAAGTGAGATCTTTCTGAGCATGCACATGCTGACGCCTACACAGGAACTAGATGGAGGACGTATGGGCTCCCGAAAATTCAGAGTATACTAGGTTCTTTGAAGCTGTGGAGGAGGGAGATGTGGCTGGTTTGGATAGGACGTTTATGTCCAACATCCGCTTCAACATCGATGCGTTGCGTTCCAATGGACAGGGGTCGGAGGGCATGGCGGCGCTGCATATGGCGGCTGGGAAGGGGCATGCCGAAATGGTCAAGTTCTTGCTCGACGACGGCGCGGATATCGATATTCGTGACCGCGACCTTACAGGAAACTCGACGCTGCTGCATCACGCCGCGTTCGATTGCCATACCGACATTATCCGCACTCTTCTAGAGAATGGGGCTGAAGCTCGTGCTACGGGAAGCTTTGGTGGGACTGCGTTGCATCAGGTCCTCCGCGACAAATTTGAGGTCGGAGAGGAGCACCTGAGGACCGTCATGCTGCTTCTTGACTGCGGGCTTGATATAAATGCCGTGGAGGGAGAGATGGGGGATACTGTGGTGAGGGTTACAATGCGTGGGTCTACTGCTGATAGAATTACAGCTTCATCAAGCCTCACGGCTGAAACATACAGGTCTCATCAAGCTGCTACTTGACCGGGGAGCCGATATCAACGCCATTAACCGTGTCGGCTGCTCGGTTCTCGGTTGCGCAGCTGCATACGGAGATTACGCTGCAGTCGAATTACTTCTCGACAACGGCGCAAAAGTTGATTTACCCATTGAAAATAGCTCTGCCATACCCGGAGCTGCAGCCCGTGGCAAGACAGATATCGTAAGCCTGCTTCTTCGTGAAACCGATGAGTCAACGTTACACAATAATCGCGTGGCACTACACAACGCCGCTTCGGCTGGTCATGCAGATATGGTTGAATTATTGCTGGATCGGAACTTTAACACCGAAGCGAGGGATCAGTATGGAGACACGCCGCTGCTATGTGTGTGCGGTGCAAGCCAGGCATATCCTAGGGTTATCGCGTTATTACTAGACAGAGGGGCCGATGTTACGGCCAAGGGTAGCAAGGGGGACACAGCATGTAAGTTTCCTGTCCAAATCTCACGACACTTCATCCTAATCACCAAAAAGTGCACAAAGCTGTATGGCGGAGCGATCTAGAGGTAGTCCAGCTCCTCCTCGTCGCGCACGCCGACATCAATTCGCAAAACGACGACGGAGAAACACCACTGATCAGTTACGCCTCCAATATCTCGGGACACTGTCTCAACTTCTTCCACTCCCGCGGTAAGGGGAGGAATCCGCGGTTTGAGGTGTTTAAGCTCCTCCTCGACGCGGACGCAAATCTTAACGCCAAAGATAATAGGGGAAGAACTGCATTACATGCGCTAACGTCGCGTCCCGCTTCAAGACATATGGCGAGAGGACGGTTTTTGGCTGTGAGGTTGCTGATCGAGAGTGGGGTCGAGATTAATGCGAGGGATGTAGAAGGGAAAACTGCGCTGCAGTCGAGGTTAAGAAGGACAGACCCGGATTTGGCGCAGTTTTTGAGGGATTCTGGGGCGGAGGAATAATGAAGTGGGGAGAAGTTGATGTATCATCGTATTGACGAGGCAATGGGGCACTGTAGTGGGCGTGCGTTGGCCATGGTGCCTTATTTTCGGGTCGATAGGAATGTTTTTTGGAGCGCATAGCATGTATCATTTCTACTCATGAGTAACGAATAATGAATGGATGTGGAGTTTATGCATAATTACTCATAATTGCCCTTCTCAGCGGTTTGGGATTAGGTTGGTCGTAATTACCCTTCTTCGTGGGATGCGATAATTTCTGCGGTGGCCGAAAGAATTTAGCTTGTTAGTCGCAGGTATCACATGCGGTAGCTAAGCACTCTCGAGGATGGAGAGTCCGGGGTCCGGGGCCCTAACCAGCTCCCAACGCCGAGTGACAGCTGTGGTTACATAGTGGGAGTTGAGTGTGATGCCACGCCACGCTACTAAGTCAACCTGCTCTCGTGCTGAAGTCAGACTTTTACTTCTTTTTCACTAGCGCTGCGAAATGAGCTTGCGAGGCAGGTTTGGTTTACGAGAGCAAAGCCAACCCAACCAATATCTTGCCTCCCCCCACCCTGCCAAAAACCCCACACACCGATACAGCGACAATGTTAGAACGTAAGCTCCTCGACGTACATTAACATGTTACGTCCGATCAAACTGACCGAGTAATTTCACAGATGGGATCTGTTGTTCCCCCGAACCTGCTGCACAAAATCTCTCCCTCCAGCTACTGGGAGTGCAGATACAGGGCGGTACCCATGGATACTTGAAAATACCTGCTAGTAGATGCTGCGCGACCCGAGCAAAACCCAAACAATTATAAAACCTACTGGAGATCACAATTAACGAGATCAATATTGGTGATGCTACAGACATACACAGATCAGCCAGATAGCTGTATTAGAGTACTGGGACTAGTTCTAGATTACATAATAATGGTTGACTGCAACAAAAACTAATTTTCAGGATTTGAGATTCTGAGACGGTAGATCTGGGAGTAAGGTAGCGACCCCTCTCCCAGACTTAAGATCTAAGACTTGTTTGGGGATTCGCGGGTTTCTTAGGTCTCAATTTTGAAGACTTCTAAACTTTCTGGGAATTTTCTCGAAGTGCAGTTCTCTCTTAGCACTAAGGGATCCCATACATACATTTCACTTGTACCCTTTGAATCACCCTATGTCAGGTTCACTTTCTGTATAATATGACGCCAGTTCGTCTATTTCATCATATCTCATTTATCTATAATTTGTCATATCCATAACGTACCTGCAAGGCCAAATGCGACAGCCCACCATTCAACATTAATCTTTGCTCCGTGGCTCACTGGCGCGGTTGGATTGCTTGCGTTGGGGTTTGACACCTTGTCATCGTTGCAGCAACGTTACCTGCTGCCAATCCGCCGTGACCCCAGCATTAAATCCAGTCCCATTCATCAACGATCTCCCATTCGCAGCGATATCCTTAACCCGTACCACTGGGTGCCTTGAAACCTCAACTGGTCTTAACGGGTATGTCACCACCTCCCCCTCGTACCGACTTGTATTCGGCGCGCCAAAGTTGAGGCCTGTATGAAATAACGCCCACGCATTACGGTCGATCTTCCCCTTCCCCTTCAGCGCGGACAGAAATGTCGAGTTCCAACCTAAACCTAGCACGGATCTTGAGTTGGTGTCGGTTATCGAAAGATTTACTGTCGACGTGAAGCCAGACAGTGCAAATGTGTCGGTGCCCTCGTTGCTGGTTGAATTCCTGTCGGCGGCCCGGAACTGGCCTATGTGATTCCCCTCTTGCAGCTCTGGCAGTCAGTCCACACCAGTATATCCAGCCATCTCCGCGTTAATGCATGTTTGTTCCCATTGGCGTATGCTCAGCACAGTGTCTACCGTGTGTAGTTGGATACAGTAATAAAAATAATGGATCAAACATATTTAGCGATGGCTGATGTGACGTACAGGATAGGTGCCCGGGTGCCTACTACACTTGCGGAGACGAACATTGCCATGCTATGCGCGTACTCGTATGTATGTCGGAGAATAAATATCATGTTCATTTTATTGCATGATAGGTCTCTGCCATCTTATGGCCGGAGATGACTCTCGTATGGCCGGAGGTGAGTCTCGTATGGCCGGAGGTGAGTCTCGTATGACCGGAGATTGCTGTCGGCCTGAAGGGTCTATACATAGATGCGTACGCAAGCATTCACACTTGTACTCGTATATATATGGCCTTGTGGCACTCTTAGATAATATACAATCAAGCTTCTCTAGCATCACTATTTGAACACATTTCAGAAGTATGTACCTTTTCAGAAAAACGTACCTTGAGGCCTCCTTGGGGCTTATACACTTATTTTCGCGGCTAGGGTTTGGAGTAACGCTGAGTGCGCTTAGAGATATCTCTAGATCTCTAATCATAGGACGTGATCATGACTAGTGACGCCCGCGTTACTACAACACACTGAGTGCTTTCGCTTGCATGAGATATGAATGGCACTTTATACTGGTCAAAAAAATCACATACAATATTGGGATATACAAACCTTTAACCCTGGTCTCAGCGCGCACATCAACCTGGATATAGCAGGGTTGGGTTTTCAGGCGTCCCGTACTTAATTTTTAACGAGTAGATTCTTAGATGAATGCGAAAAACGTAACCAACTAGTTATCCGGAGCTCGAGAAAGTAAACCGGCTAAGAAAAAATGATTGTATTATCCAGAAACCCTTCACCAAAGGCATAGATCACACTAGCGATCGAATCACAAATATCTGCCAACCCACACTGACGCAGCCTAACGACCCATCCCACTCCTCACTAGATAGCTGAACCTCTCCATAGACACGCAAACCACCGCCGCCGCCAACGCAATGAAAACAGGATGAAAAGACTGGAAGTCAACACTAGAAATCCTCGTCGGAATATTCGTTGCGTGAGTTATCCTGTTCGGTACCCGCAGTGGCGGGGTTGGCGTTGCTCGTTCCTTGTCCAAAGGCAGGGCCACCAGCGCCACTCAAAGGGTTGAGCCCCAGGATGCGCGAATTATCGGAGGCCTGGACAGGGTTTATGTCCAGTATCTGGGTAGGGTAAGGTGCCGGTGTCCATGGTTTAGGAGGATTTTGTGCGAACTGAGTGGGGGTTGGGTTTAGTGCTGTTTGTGGGACCTGCTGTGCCGATGCCGGTGTTGTATGCGATGGCCAGAACTGAGTAGGGCCGGGTCCACCTCCTTGCGCGGGCCAAGGTCCCCCAGTGCTTGATCCCCAACTCTGCCCTGCACCAGATCCCCAGTTCGGCGCCGCAGTGGGTCCCCATGATTGCGCGGCTTGTCCTACACCCGCTTGGGCGCCTCTCCAGTGGTCAACTCTTATCTGATCATGCTTAGCACGGTCACTGTCATCGTGACCGCCGTAAATATCGGTCAAATAGCCATCGAATGCCATCGCTGCATTGGCGACTGCTTCGAAGTGGTTTGCATTCAAGATCGTTCTAACCCCCGAGGGGTTCTCACAAAAGGTAGCTTGGTATTCAGCCAATGCAAAAGCAGTTTGAAAGGCGTTGCGAATCTGCCGGCCATTCCACCTCAAGCGCTCGTAGTAATTATTCGCAAAGAACAGAATGTTATCCCTATCGATCATCACGTCATTTTTTAAATCCCCTAACCGCCGAATGTTCATATCCCAGATGCTGATATATGCCTGTAGGTCCAAGGCTGGATAGTAAAGGCTGATGTGAATTCGAGATTTGAAAGCCTCGTCAAATGTTCCAACTCGATTCGTAGTCAGGAAAAGGATGCCCGAATAATATTCGAGTACTCGAAGAAAAACTGATTATCACGTTAGAAACCGATATCTTAGTCGACACAATCGAAATTGGAGATTTTAAATGTTTTCTTACCAGAGACCAAGCTGTTTCGCTTCAAATCATGTCGATCCCGTCGCCCCAAAAATACGTCCGCCTCATCAAGGAGTAAAACGCAACCCCAATTATGTGCCAGCCGAAAGTTATTTTCAAGATTGGTTTCCACATCTTTAGGTTCATATCCAACGTCACCTGGACGGGCACAAGTGTCAGTTGATAACGTTCAGTGGAACCAGAGCGCAGATAGTGAGCTAGCTTACCACAAGTTATAGGGAACAGCGGCCGCCCAGCATACGCAGCCACACACTCTATAAGTTCGTAAGTATTACTTCAGTGCTAAGATTGATGTGTGTTTCAAACGGTGGGAGATACAACGGGGCGCTATCTATAGACCCCCCGAAAGCCTCGCTGCAGAAGGCGATATGTAAGGAGAACTTACCAGCAGTGCTCGTTTTCCCCACACCCGGAGCACCGTGTAAGAGCAATATGAGCCCCTTGCCTGAATTGTGCCATTAGACGATGGAGCTTTCGGACAACAATTGGAAGTATTACCTTTTCCGCGAACCAGATCCATCTGAGGAACTTGGTCAATCTTTTGGGTTGCAGATGACTTTGGCCCCTGAGAATGCATCTTGACTAGAGCTTGGACGAGTTCCTTGTGCCCAGAGGGTAAAACTAACGAGTCGAAACCATTTCGATCTGATGTTACCTTTTTCACCTTATCGATATCGACTTGCACTATAACGTGATTATCGTGAATCAGAATGAACTTCATTTGGGAATAGTCTATTCTCACCCCATTTTCGACTCCTCAGAAAGAAGGCAAACACCCTGACATGTACGAGGAATTTTGTCTCTCTCATCCTTTCCGCTGCCTCCTTCACAGCACCAGAACACAACTCCGAAACCTTTGAGTTTTGCTCCTGGAAGAAACGAGCGTTCCGTGCCACTACCCATGCGCCAATAAGTCCAGCTTGGTTTGATAATGCTCTAGAATACGTCCACGGGCCGATATAAGACCTAGAATCCCTCTCAGAGATACGGGGGTAAAAGGGGCTATAGCCATCCGATAATGTGTCCGAATTTCCAAGATCCGTGTTGAGTTCCCAGTCAGAGTTATGTTGTATCGCAAGACTGTGGTCAATGATGACTTCGCCATCTATCTACGCGAGCTTTCAGTTTATGTATGGGTATCGTCTAACTGGGTTTGAGGGCCCAGGAGCACATGGAAACCTTACATCTTCTTTCGAACCCTGGATGTGATTCAAGGATAGGCCGACGTAATACCGGTGCAAACCATGGCCTCGTGCCTGCATCTCCGCATATTGCAGAAACTTCTTGCCGCGCTTTTGCAACAATTGAATTTCTTCGCTTGAAAGATAGTTCATCGGGAAAACTTGCAAATTTCGAATTGGAAGCCTGCCAATAAAGGGAGTGATTGTAACATCCCTACCAACGGCGCAGAAACCGCTGCCATTGAAGTCCCAATAAGAGAGAATAATCATGAAGCCGCTGCGCGATTCGTCCTGCTTTGGTTGCCTTCTGTTTTCACTTTGATGGCGCTGAACATCGCGTCCACAAGCACCCATAAGTTGAAAGGCGCGGATGGAGCCCTCGAAGTAGCCTGCAACGTAAGATTCTGAATGTAGCCGAAAGAGATTATGGAGATCAGTGAAAGCGACTTCGTCTTCCTCATTGGATTGAAATCTTCGTTGCTGTTCCAGATCATTCTTGAGTGTTTCTTCGACAAAATTGATGAAGTATTCGAGATCATTGATCTCCAACTCCTTATCTGACTCTTCCCGTTGCTCGTGATGTTGCGCGGGTTCAGAATCAGGTGTATCCCAAGTAGATAGGGGTACTAGCGCCACAGCTGCTTCACGAGCTCTGTGGTGTGGGTTTTTTGTTTGTTTGTAATCATATTGCATTCGGCCGCTGGCGGCCATGGCATATCCCATACATATATCCTCCCCGCTTCTTCCGTAACATAAAGAAACACAAGCAAAGTCGCGAGTCCTCTTCCCCCAAACAAAAAACACTGCCAAAAAACAACATCAACTTTTACCCCCCCCCCATCACTCGACTCCTCGTGATCTGAGTTCTCCGCCTCCTCCACCACTCCACTGATTCTGCCAACATCTGTCAAACAAAGAAAATCTAACAGTGCCCGCAAACATTTTTCCTCCGCAAAAACAAGAGACATCGGCAAACTAATCTTCGGCTTCTTCATCACTTTTTCAATCCCTTCATACCCTTCTTCCCCCTTTTGCCCATCAACCCAAAGTCGCTTCTGCTCTCGTTTCCATCTTTTACACCACTTAAACAGGTGGTCTCTTGTCTGATATTTATGCCCACACCACCAGCACTTCATATCTCTTCTTTTTCCGATGCACATGAAGTATTTCCCCATAAGAGCATGCCCTGTCTTAAGTTGATAAAACCTCGCCACAATCGATTTCTGGGATTTCATCACCGCACTGTTACCCCCCTTCTTCGCCAAATCATACCGGTAACTGTGCTTCGATTTCTTTCCCATTTCTTTTATCTCTTTTTTACTTTCTTCCCATTTCATCTCCGTTAACCGTCGACCAATGTGAGCAAAAGATATATAATTCAAGTGAGGTAGCGGGTTTTGCGTTTCCGTATAACTTCCGCAATGTTTATATGCCACCTTTGTCGCTTGTAGGTCCGCTTCTTCGTTGCCTTCAATTCCCTTATGGGCAGGTACCCACCGGTACTCCACCTGGATATTTTTGTTCAGCAACTCGCTTTCCCAATTCATCGTTCGTAAGGCCAGTACTTGTCCTGGTCCTGGTTCGTCCGATTGTATTCTTCGTAAAGTCGCTTGGAAGTCCGTAAAAATCGTCACTCTCCTCACTTCTTTTCCTCCGCAAATCTCATCCGCAATTTTCACTGCTTCCGACATCGCGTACATTTCTGCGTCAAACGCTTCCTTCTGTCGGCCCAGGTGTACCCTCCTCTTATTCCATCTTTCCTCTTTCCATGCAATTGCACACCCTACCCACTCATCTTCTTTTCTCGATCCATCAGTCCAAAGAACCAGGCTATCTCTTTCTCTTTTTGCCTCTTCCAACGCCTGTTCCTCATCCTGAACTATCACTTTACCTTTCAGCCTCTTTTTAATTTCCGGTAATGTGGTCCCCTCATATTTTCTTTTCTCCAAGGGGTAATCCTCCGGGATCAACTCATCGATCCCCTCCACCCTCCTAACCACATTTCCTTCCATCTGTATCATTCTCCCTCCGCCTGAAGCATCGGGCATCATCATTTGCCTCATCTTGTAACACCTAACCCGGTTATCAAGAATCGCATTTGCCGGTCTAAGCCCAGCATCATTCATCAAAGCTCCTTGAGGTGTCGTCCTAAAGCATTGTGGTGTGGGTTTATGTTAGCAGCATACATAAAAGCTCTTTTTCAATACCGAATGTACACACTTTTTTGACGCGCCACCCTTCAATTTCTTTAGATGCTCTTGCAATGGTCCAAGATTTTCCACCAAAGCTGAAAAGGGTTTCCAGAAGACGTATGGGACTGATACTGGTGAATAATCCCCAGGAGCTGATATGGTAGGCAGCTTCACCAATGCCTTTAGAACAGGCCAGGAGTTAAGTCGGATCGCGTCAAATTCCGACTCATTCAGATCGCTTGTGACTTCTACCGTGTTTTCTGCCTCAGGAAACCGTAAATCGAGGACATATTCACGCTTAAGCAGCTGTTTTCCTGAGTCAGAGAACTCTTCCGAGGTCATGCAAAGCGCGCCTCTTTTGAGGTATTTCATTTCTGGGTGGGCTCCGGTGTACTGAATTTTTTTGCTACGTGTAGTGGATTCCGGTTCCGAATCACTCGCTTCTGAGGAAAAGCTGAAGTCAGTAACCGGAATGTCCATTGTGTGTCGGCGTCGAGGAATGTCGGATGATGCGAATAAGAGTGGACTAGATGCTATGTCTGTCGCAAAATGCTTGGGATCTAGCCACGTAACCTGTATTTGGGAGCCGGTGCTTCCTTCAACTTCTGCCTTTCGAGATCTGAATTTATGAGATACCAAAATTTGTGTCTATGCTCGCACTGTGTCAGATTATCGGATAGAGACTGAGGGTTCCAGAGGTTATCCGTAGGACACAGGTGTCGACGACCACTTATATATAGTGGCTGCAGTCAGGCATTTGGAAGCACATTGCACTTAGTAAATATATAGTGCTAAATAGAACACAGAGGGATTGCATTTGAAACTAAGGTCGGAGGGAATTATTGTTGACGGCCTACCATACAAACGATCATATCACATTATCCGATGGGTCGGTAGCGTAGTCCAACCAAGCCTACTCCAGATGCAGGCTAATCACGAATTGCGGTGCCCTTCACATGTGGACTAACTATGTTGACGCCTAGAGTATGAATCTGCCTTTCTGTTTCCGAAATGTCCCGCAGCTCCAATAAGGTTATAAAGAATCCCTTCCCGGCTCGCGAAATTCCACTTGCAGCAGTAGTCGCAATCGCAATACCGAATCAGGTTTTGCGGCAAGATAGAAAATGTGAATTGTAAGCGCCTATCAAGATCACTCAACTGAAATGATGCATTGTGCTTTTATACCTGCATTCTATGTTTCACTACCCCGCTCCTGCGGCTCTGTGCCCGGAAGTTTGCACTTGCGCCAGGATCCGCAACTGTGAAAACCTCGCTCCTTGTGGATCTCGTTGATTAAGACTTCATCAAAGAAAGCTGGTACGTAAGAAGGGGAGATAGAGGCAGACTTCCAAGTTATAGTACTCACTATACAGCAGCCCTTTAGCTTGCTGTTCTCCAATAGTATAGGGCACCACCTTCTGATCAACGCTCTGTCGTCTTTCGGGCTGCGACGTCCAGTTTCCGGTACGCTTGGTCTAAAGTACTACCGTGATTCGCAAAAATGAATCGCCTAAAAATCTTCCGACCTCGAAATGACCATCCTCTGAAACAAGAGAAGTTTCTATCGACTGCGCCTGTCGAGTTTATAGAAAACCATGTTGAAGGTGCGTCGCAAAACGGTGTCTACGATCACGACCAGGACAAATTTGTGGCGGTCAGTCCACCACCCGTGTAGGTAAAAATGGCATCTCGGAAGCTTTCAGATAAGCTGATCTGTGTGTATAAGTCCGAGAACACCCATACCGGCCGATTTGTACTCTTCTGCTACAAATGCACAACTGCGCTTCGTTCAAGATATACCAGTACCGCAAGTCCAGCCTGAGACCGAGAACATGTGGGACGACGTTTACATGGCAATCGACGACGCAATTGCCAGATACCAGAATCACGGAAGGATCAGAGAGGCGTCGCGAAAGCTGGGTGACAATGCAAAGACAATACAGTCATGGTTGACGCTTTTTCCTAACACATCCTATTCTTCAACATTGTGTGGAGGTATCAAATTAATTTTGGATGTCAGTATCGCCTAGCAATGTTCGAATGACTGCACATGCTGCTAACCATTTGCAGGTAGCAGAAAGAGTTAGCAAAATTCGGGAACAAGTTCTTGAAATGCTCGCCGATCTCCCCTATCGAATACAGAATGTCAATAGCCTCACCGAGCTGTATAAGGAGAGAGGGGAAATATCTCAGGGTCTGCATAAGAAAAGTTCGGATCTCTATGTGGCCATCCTGGAGGCAGTTAGCCTGATGCTCGGTTGGCTTAATACGAAAGGTAAGTTTAGATCCAGTGTACGAAGCACACTGCTGACACCCACCAGCTGAGAGAAAGTTTTTGAAGGCTCTGGGCCAAGGCTCTGCCAAATACGGCCAAGACATCGAAGATAAGCTGAAACAAATTGAGAAAAATGCCAATGATATTCAGATAGAAGCAGGATTATGCTTGCACAACATGGTTGCCATGACACACAACGGCACGGAAAGAAATGGTAAAGCCATTGAAGAGATGAAGGAAATCAACGAACGAAACTTCGCCCAACTACGGCAGTCCGGTCAATTTTCTGATTCTCAACTGACTCAAATTCTGAATGGTCAGGAAAAAGCACTAGAGAAGATGGATTGGGGGGTTGTCTTGTTAAACAGTTTGAGGGAGCTCTTAAAGGACACTGTGAAGAACCACCCCAACGAGAAGCCGGGTATCATGCCTATTGCATCAAGAAAGTGTATTGCATCGCTCTTTTTTTCACAGGAATAATTGCTAACATCTCCATTCCAGCATTTGCGCCGGACAAAAGGCTTGTGGAAATGCTACAGCCCCGCCCTGATCCAGTCCCCAATGATCTGAAGTTGTGTTATGAACGTGCTTGCTCCTTGGGAACTGCCGAGAAGGATCGTGTAAATTGGGCTCTTATGTCCCAACCGTTTAAGACATGGATCGCCGCGCCATCTTCCCACATCCTGCTCATTAACGGTCACTCGGAAAACACTTTCATCTCAACCATGTCATACCTATGTGCCTTCGTCGCCGAGTCATTGAAATTGGAGCGTATTCCCAGCGGCATGTATTTCTGTGGAATGCGATGCACTCACGATGGTTACCCTAGCGGACCGCTTGAGTTGGTCAAGAGCCTAATCGTCCAACTCATCTCGCGCTTCGATTTTAACTTTGATATTCTCGATCGCGATCGGAATCGGCCTAACCCTGAAAGGATTAATGATGGAAAGTGGTTATGCTGGCTTTTGAGACATCTAATTAAGCAATTGCCCTCAGGAACCGTGCTGTTCTGGATTGTGGACGGCGTATCGTACTTTGAGAGCAATCGACTTGTTGCGGATACTTGCCTGGTTTTTCAGAAAATCGTGGAGATGGTTACTATGCGGAAGGAAATTATCATTAAGTTATTAATGACCAGCCCGTACAGAAGTTGCGAGGTCGGTAGGCAGTTGGGTTCACAGTATATTCTTAATATTCCTGAGGTACCGGATGGAGAGAGGCAAGGAACCTTTGCAATGGAACTCCGGGAGGCTTCAAGGATGGTTCCAAGGCCGCAGAGCGCGCAGAGAACCTCGCGGTGGGGGTGGTGATTTGGTTTGACCTCATTCAGGATTCGCCGTGATGAGGATGATAATGGTTGGAATATGAACCAATAATGAGGATATTGCACTTTGTCATTTACAACTAGCGAAAAGCTTTGTCCGTCCACATTTACAGTGCCGTAGCAGTCACTTCAAGTCAGCGCCTCACCCTGACGTGGGTGACACCCGCATCAACCACCGTCATGTATCTTCATGTGATTTGACAGTGAAAAGGTACTTCAGGTGTATGAACCAAAAGTAATGTGGAGTGCCGCTGGAATGGGAAGGTTGCTCAAATTCGCCACATAATTAATTGATTGGCGTTGGTTTTCTCGTGCCCAGCCTCCTGCGGCTGGGCACGAGAAAAGGCGTTGGTTGCTCTGGAGACAACGCTACTTGCGAAATCCAGGCATACTCACGAACCGGTACTCAATTAAGTAGTACTCTAGCCGCCAAAAAGGGATTTGAATATACGCGGAGACGCGGAAAGGCGTTAACCCTTCCCTCGCGCGTATCAGTGATAGCTTAGTACACCTCATAGCGCGACACACCTAACTACACCGCAATCCTTCATTCTCATTCACTTCCCGTATGAAAGACACACTCAGCCTACGAAATCAAGAGTAGTGCTATGTGTTGAAATACTGATTGCTAGAAGCTTGTGTATTCTAAAGTACAGGTACATTCATGGACTTATATACACCGGGAAAAATGACCTTACGCGACGCGTAACTCATAGAGAAGCTGTTTTTGAGATGGTAATTCATAGCATATTTGACGCGTGGCACTATGAGATCCTATGGACCTACGCGTGGACTAGATTACTATGATACACATGCGATTTTGTGCGCTGGATACTATACATCACGCTGGATACTACACATCATGCTGCAAAGCAAGCTTCCAGATGCACTTCATTGCATGCTCCCAAGTATGCTCTGAAGTACATTCCTGATTGCACTCGATGGCACACTCCCAGGCTGCTTGATTACACGCTCCCAAGTACACTCCGAGTACGCTCCCAAGTACACCTCCGAGTACATTCTCAAGTACACTCCCGGGCATGCCCTCCAGGACGCACCCAGTTGCACTCGATGGCACACTCCCTGCTTGCTTGACTGTACGCTCCCAAGTAAGCCCTCAAGACTCTCTCAAGCACACTCCCGAGCACACTCTCAAGTACACTCCCAATTGCACTCGATGACACACTCCCAGCCTGCTTGACTGTACGCTCCCCAGTAAGATCTCCAGACACTCCCAAGTACACCTCCAGGTCGCTCTCAAGTACGCTCCCAATTGCACTCGATGGTACACTCCCAGCCTACATGGCTCTATGCCCCCAAGTACACTCTCAAGAGAGATGACACTCCCAATCTCACCTGACTATATGCTCCCATGTATGCTCCTGCATGCTGGATCCAGAGACTTGCTGAGTTGCAGACGGCAGGCACCGGGAGGCGTGAGGCTGGTGGCGTACGGCGGGCAGTGTTTGGTGGGCGGCGTGTGGCATGTGGCAGGTGGCAGGCGGCGTATGTTGGCCGAAATCATGACGTTGGTCGATATCATAGTCTGAATCTTATCTTTAGCGAAGCCACCGCGACAAGATCTCAAGATGCCTCATACTCATGATGTTGACATTTGTAGCCTTAGATTCCGCAGGAAAGGTAGACAATTGGATCTTGGGGAGAGCAGATCTCCGACTCAGATTTTCCAGCGGAACCTAGTGCCCGCTTCCCATCGATTGTGGGCGTAGGTGTGCGCATTCGGTCCGGGGCTGATGAGGAAGATGGCAATGGCAATGGCAATGGCAATGGCAATGGCAATGGTGATGGTGTTGGCGATAGTGATCATTGTACCAGAAGTACTTATACAAGTAGGTTGGCTACGTCAACGTCAGCATCAAAGCTTCCACAGACCTAGAGCCTTCTACTAGCCAAAGCTGCCACAGACCTAGAGCCTTCTATTAGCCAAAACTTCCACAAACTCAGAGTTTTCCATCGGCCAAAGCTTCCCGTGGAAAACTCTACTCCTCCTGCATGCTCGATCCAGAGACTTGTTGAGTTGCAGACGCCCCGGGAGGCGGGAGGCAGGTGGCGTGTGGCGAGCAGTATTTGGTGGGTGGCGTGTGGCATGTGGCAGCGGGTGGCGGGCGGCCGAAATCATGACGTCGGTTGATACCATAGTCTGAACCTTATCTTTAGTGCGCCCACCGAGACGAGATTTCACGATGCCTCACGGCCATGGTGTTGACAATTGCAGCCTGAGATTCTGCAGGAAAGGTAGACAATTGGATCTTGGGGAGAGCAGATCTCCGACTCAGATTTTCCAGTGGAATCTACTGCTTGCTTCCCACCGATTGTGGGCGTATTTGTATGCATTTGGGGCTGATGGTGATGATGGCGATGGTGATGATGGTGATGATGGCGATGGTGATGATGGCGATGGTGATGATGGCGATGATGATGGTGTCGGTGATTGTGATCATCGTACCAGAAGCACTTAGACAAGTAGGTTGGCTACATCAACGTTAGCATCAAAGCTTCCACAAACTTAGAGCTTTCTAGTAGCCAAAGCTTCTACAGACTTAGAGCCTTCTAGTAGCCAAAGCTTCCACAAACTCAGAGTTTGCCATCGACCAAAAGCTTCCAGTGGAAAACTCTACTCCTCCCGAAGCTCGGCTCTCTCAAGCAGGCTCTCAAGCAGGCTCTAGAGCAGCCTTTCAATCGCCAGTGGACTCTCATGCAGACTCGCAGCGATAGTGTGTACAGTACCGGTATAACAGCGACGAGCAGTAAGGACAAGTATAGTTCCATCTCTGGCCGGCAGCCGTATATAGTTCCATAGGCCCACGCGCACATCTCTATGAATCGACTATAGATGACTATAGGCTGCGCATCGCGCAGGGGTCCATGGGAAGCTTGCTATGAGCTGCGCGTGTGCGCGTGTGCGCGTAGCGCAGCCTATAGTCGATTTGCACTTTTGCCGATGTATGCGGTGTTCGGAGTATGTCTTTGTATGTCTTGTACGCATGCATGCGCACTCAGCTGGCATCTCCAGCTGAGTGGCATCTCCAGCTGAGTATGGAATGACTATCATCCTAGAGAGATTATACATCAGCCCAACTGAAGCCATATGACAGGGAGATAAACCATATATGCAATACTCCCCCCTCTTGCTACGCTCCATGGAGCAAGAAAACAAACAAACAAACAAACAAACAAACTGTAATTTCCATAGTAGCCTCCTTAAAACCCTGTGTGGCAAGTGAGCAGGGAAAGAGTACTACTGTAGCCTGAGGATGGCCATCCATATAAACAGAGAAAATACGTATTTCCAAAAGAAAAGTAAGACAACCTTAAATCCAACCTTAAATCGACCTCCTTGTTACCATAAACCCATTGCTTTCGTGAACTTCGTATTATTATCTTTTGTAAGTGCTTTCATGAGTATATCTGCCACATTTTCATCTGTGTATATATAGGAGTAGTTGACTATTCGTCATCTATGCAGATCTCAACTGTTGTAATAGCAAACGTGGATGTGTTTAGTTCGAGCTTTGATGATTCCCGTGGTGATAAGGGTGAGAGCACTCTGATTGTTGCAGTTGATTGGCAGCAGTGGTAAGTCTTTGCCGTGAATGTCTTTCTGTAGTTGAAGTAATCATTTTGCTTCTCTAGAGGCCTCTGAACAGGCAATGAACTCAGCCTCAAGAGTTGACATGGCAATGAGACTTTGCTTTTGAGACAGCCACAAGATAGCTCTATTGCTGGTGAGAAACACATGGCCTTCCTGGGATTTGCGGTCCGCGCTGTTATTGGCCCGATCGGAATCTGAGTACCGTACACGACTATTGCCGATGGCGATGGCGATGCCTATGCCGATGCCATTGCCGGTGAAGTGTAGTCGAAAATCGGCTGTAGATTTGAGGTACTGAAGATCTCTCTTAGCAGTGGTCATATGGCTGGTGAATGGCCGCAAATTGTAACGAGAAAGAGCAGCAACCGCAAATGAGATATCTGGCCGAGTTGCAAGTGCTGTGTACATTTGTGATCCCACAACTGCTCGATAGTCAGTGATATCTTCCAATTACATCTCCCCTCGATCCTCGGCCGAGTCCAATTTTGCATTGGGATACATGGGCGTTGAGAAGCCGTGACTATGCTCCATGCCGAATCGTTTGAGGATTGTGGTGATATAGGCTTTTTGGCCGAGACAGATTCTGGTACCAATGTCATATTGGTAGGTCTTGATGCCAAGGAACTGGCGTGCCGGGCCAAGGTTCGTAATCTTATATTTCTCTGAGAGTTTTGCCTTGACCTGGATGGCAGCCTTGGCGGCAGCCTCCGGATATGACATGGAGATATCGTTGACATACAGAAGTATCAAAATGCCATCGCTGGGGAGATAGAGGTTGGGATCGGCTGAAGACTGCATGAACCCAAGAGAGAGTAGAAAGGCATTGATATTGTGGTGCCATAGCCATGGAGCTTGTTTAAAGCCGTAGAGAGCTTTCCTTAGTCTGAAAATGATTTTTGGTGCGTTGAAGCCTTCTGCCCATCCTACTGGCAAAGTCATATAGATGTCATCATCGTTGATTTCAGGGTTTACACCGGGAAAAATGATCTCACGCGATGCGTAACTAATAGAGAAGCTGTTTTTGGGCCGGTAATTCATAACATATATGACGCGTGGCACTATGAATGTCCTATGGACCTACTTGTTGACTAGATTACTATGATACGCATGCAATTTTGTGCACTGGATACTATACATCACTGCATACAACAAACTTGAAAGCAAGCTGCCAGATGCACTTTATTGCACGCTCCCAAGTACACTCCTGATTGCACTCGATTGCACACTCACCACCTGCTTGACTGCACGCTCCCAATTGCTCTCGATGGCATACTCCCAGCCTGCTTGACTTATGCTCTCAAGTACGCTTTCGAGATGCTCCTAAGTACACTCCCGGGCATGCTCTCAAGAACGCTCCCAATTGCTCTCGATGGCACACTCCAATCTTGCTTTACTGTACGCTCTCAAGATGCTCTCAAGCACACTCCCGAGAACACTCCCAAGGACGCTCCCAACTGCACTCGATGGCACACTCCCAGCCTGCATGACTGTACGCTCTCAAGTAAGCTCTCAAGAGGCTCTCAAGCACACTCCCGAGCATGTTCTCAAGCACACTCCCAATTGCACTCGAGGACACTCCCAGCCTGATTGACTGTATGCTTCCAAGTAAGCTCTCAAAATGCTCTCAAGCACACTCCTGAGAACGCTCTCAAACACACTTCCAACTGCACTCGATGGCACACTCCCAGCCTGCATGACTGTACGCTCCGAAGTAAGCTCTCAAGACGCTCTCAAGTACACTCCCGAGAACACTCTTAAGCACACTCCCAACTGCACTCGATGGCACACACCTAGCCTGCATGACTGTACGCTCCCAAGTAAGCTCTCAAGAAGCTCTCAAGCACACTCCCGAGTATGCTCTCAAGGACACTCCCAATAGCACTCGATGACACTCCCAGCCTGATTGACTGTACACTTCCAAGTAAGCTCTCAAAACGCTCTCAAGCACACTCCCGAGAACGCTCTCAAGCACGCTCCTGATTGCACTCGATTGCACACCCCCAGCCTGTTCGACTGTACGCTCCCAAGTAAGCTCTTAAGACACTCCCAAGTATGCCTCCCTGTCGCTCTCAAGTACTCTCCCAATTGCAATTGATGGTATACACCCAATCTCAATTCACTATATGCTCCCATGTGTGCTCTTGCATGCTCGATCTAGAGACTTGCTGAGTTGCAGACGCCAGGCACCGGGAGGCATGAGGCTGGGGGTGTATGGCAGGCAGTGTTTGGTGGGTGGTGGGCGGCATGTGGCGTTTGCCGTGTGGCAGGTGGCATGCGGCATATGTTGGCCGAAATCATGACGTCAGTTGATATTATAGTCTGAACTTTATCTTCAGGGCGGCCACCATGACAAGATCTCACAATGCCTTACTGTCATGGTGTTGACAATTGCAGCCTGAGATACTGCAGGAAAGATAGACAATTGGATCTTGGGGAGAGCAGATCTCCAACTCAGATTTTCCGACAAAATCTGCTGCCCGCTTCCCACCGATTGTGGGCGTATGTATGCACATTTGGTCCAGGGCTGGTAGTGATGGTCGCGATGGTGATGATGGCGATGGTGATGATGGCGATGGTGATGATGTTGGTGATGGTAATTATAGTACAAGAAGTAGTTAGACAAGTAGGTTGGCTACGTCAACATTAGCATCAAAGCTTCCACAGACTTAGAGCCTTCTACTAGCCAAAGCTTCCATAGACTGAGAGCCTTCTACTAGCCAAAGCTTCCACAGACCTAGAGCGCGACCCTTCTATTAGCCAACGCTTCCACAAACTCAGAGTTTTCCATCAGCCAAAAGCTACCTGTGGAAAACTCTACTTCTCCTGAATATGCTACTACATACTCAATCCAGAGACTTGGTGAGTTGCAGACTCCAGGCACTGGGAGGCGTGAGGCAGGTGGCAAGTAGCGGGTGGCAGGCAGCCGAAATCATGATGTCAGTCTATATCATAGTCTGAACCTTATCTTTAGCGCGCCCACTGAGACGAAATCTCACGATGCCTCACGACCATGGTGTTGACAATTGCAGCCTTAGATTCTGTAGGAATGGTGGGCAATTGGATCTCGGGGAGAGCAGATCTCCGACTCAGATTTTTCAGCGGAATCTGCTGCTCGCTTCCCACGGATTGTGGGCATATGTGTGCGTATTCGGGCCAGGGCTGATGGTGATGATAGCCATGGTGATGATGGTGATGGTGATGGTGTCGGTGATGGTAATCATAGTACCAGAAGCACTTAGACCAGTACGTTGGCTACGTCAATGTTAGCATCAAAGCTTCTACAGACTTACTAGAGCCTTCTATTAGCCAAAGCTTCCAGACTTAGAGCCTTCCATTAGCCAAAGCTTCCAGACTTAGAGCCATCCATTAGCCAAAGCTTCCATGGACTTAGAGGTTTCTATTAGCCAAAGCTTCCACAAACTCAGAGTTTGCCATTGGCCAAAGGCTTCCAGTATAGGAGAACTCTACTTCTCCCAAAGCGTGGCTCTCTCAAGCAGGCTCTCAAGCAGGCTCTCAAGCAGGCTCTCAAGCAGGCTTTCAAGCAGGCTCTAGAACAGACTGTCAATCACCAGTGGGCTCTCATGCAGACACGCAGCGATAGTGTGTACAGTACCGGTATAACATATAGGTCCATCTCGGGCCGGCAGCCATATATAGTTCAATAGGCCCATACGCACATCTCTATGAATCGACTATAGATAACTACAGGCTGCGCGTTGCGCAGGGGTCCATGGGAAGCTTGTTATGAGCTGCACGTGTGTGCGTGTACGCGTAGCACAGCCTATATTCGATTTGCACTTTTGCCGATGTAGGAAAGCGGTAACTACATCCAAGTGGTCAATATTCCACCCGTATCTCCCGATGAGAGAGATGAGATACCGAAACGTAGTTAGTGGCCCAACAGGGGTATAAGTATCACCGAAATCCATCTGCTCATATCCCTGTATAACTAGCCGTGCTTTATATGATGTGGACCCATCAAGGTTGTGTTTAGTCTTATAAACCCACATAGAGCCAATCGGCTTAACTTGGAGTTGCCGTGCTTTGTGGGGGTTGAGAGTGGAGAAGGTATTATTGAGCAGAATCGATGTACTTTCTTCCTCCATGGCACTTTTCCAGTGATTTCGTTGAGGGCTTTCCATAGTGTGTGTGTAGGTGTATGGATCTCCAGTGGCTATGGATGCCGTTAGTGCTTCTGCGGAGTGTTTACCTTAACTTCTTGTTACTCAACTCCCTATCGGAGGAGCTGGAGCTGAAGCTGGAGCTGTAGCTGCTGGTGGGACTTGGCTTGATTTCTTGATTGCTGCTGCCGAGCGCTGGGCAGTCTGATCCTCTCGGCAGAGGCGCCAGCTGTAGGTGATGTTCTCTGCATTTGTTGCCAAATGCTGGGCAGTCTGGTCCTCTCGGTGGAGGCAATGGCTGTGGGTGTTTTCTGCTTTCTCGTCAGGAGCTTTTTTATGCATGTGAGATTTGGATCTCTTACCTATCTGCATAGGTTGACTATCTTGGAGAGGCTCATCTCCAGTATCTGATTCTTCGACATATTCCTCATATTCTTGTAATTCAAATAAGTCAATCTCATTGCTTTCATGCTGACACGACATGTGTGCATTCCTTTCTTCATCGAACACTACTTCTGATTGGGCTTTTACTCTCTGGAATTCGGAGTCCGATAACCTCCACAACAATTTTGAATCCTGTGTGTACCCCACCATCATCCAGGGCTTTGATCTCAGGCAGAATTTGCCTCGGCATTGGACTTCGGGGATGAGTCTGCTAGCGTAACATTTGAATTGGTGTAGGTTGTGGAGAGAAGCTCAATACGATATGTTGTTGCCTTTGGCATTGTGCGTAGGTTGTCCATATCTATGCTGCATGTTGTATGGCGTCTTGTACAGTGGTTGATAGCCATCGTGGCCACTTCTTTTCAGGCCTTCATTTGTTGATCCGAGATGGAGATAGACTGCGGTATTAACTGCTTCTCCCCAGAACTGAATGGGAGCCTTAGAGTCAATCATCATCGCCCAGGCCTTTTCAGTGATTGTACGGATCATGTGTTACGCAACACCATTGTTATGGTGAGCGTATGGAGGACATGGCTCGTATGTTGTGCTGCAAGCCGCAAAGACATATCAGAAGGTCTTTTTGTCATATTCTCCTCGTCCATTGTCACACCGGAAACGCTTGACCTCGTATCCCGTTGAGTCTACTCGGGCCTGAAATGACTGGTAGGCGGAGGTGCAGGTTTCGCCTTTCTTGTTTTGGACCAGCCATACGGATGTGTACCTCGTATAGTCGTCGATGAATAGTATATAATATTGATTGTCTCCGAAGGTTGGTGTAAACAAGGGGCCGCACACATCCAAGTGTACAAGTTCAAAGGGTTTCGTAGTACGCTTGACTGGCGCTCTAATAAACCTTTGCTTGTGCTTGGTTTAGATGCAGATTGTACACATAGAATCATCATGTGAATATCCGTCAATCAGAGATTTCATGGCGATAGGATTCATATGGGCTAGTCGTCGGTGCCATATTCTTGACTCTGGGATTGTGACAGACTTTCAAGTGGACTTAGGTTTGGCTGCGATAGGTGCTCTTGATGACTCAATTGTAGGCTTGATTGTAGGCTCTGCGATAGGGAGTGAGCTGTCTCTCTTTCTCTTTTTCTCGGTAGTCGATGATAGGAGTGCGGTTGTGGGGACTATAATATATATGCCATTCATTAGTTTTCCAGCGAGGTTGTAGGAAGATGGCGAAGTTATGAAGCATTTTCCATTCTGAAATATAGTTGTATGCCCACCCAAATCCAATTGGTTGATCAATAGAAGGGAAAGTCGAAAAGTAGGAGTATGGAGGACTTCGACTTCATAGCCTTGTATGACGTTGACGAATCCATTGTGCGTGGTGGTGACTGAATTGTTGTCTCCAAGCTCGATTACTATAGGCAGTGAGAGTTTTTTGTACATTGAGAAGCTGGTGCGGTCATTGCTCATATGGTGTAACGCTCTGCAATCAATGACCCACTTCGAATCTGCCGTGGCAGCTGTGGTGGCGGCGAGCGCAGAGGCGGTTAGTCTGAAGGGATTACAGTCTCCTGTTGTAGTGAGGGCTGCTGTAGCAGTGGCTTTCTTCACTTTCCACCATTCCTTTATACGTTTGTAGGAGACACAATCGACATTGACGTGACCTGGGAGCACGCACTGGAAGCAAATGCGCTCGTTGTTTCCTCTGTTGTTTGCTCCCTCCTGGGCACGTTTCCACTTCCTGCATGCATCTGTAGTATCGCTGGCTATAGTTTCTTCTTCTAGAAGGTCATGCATGGCTTCTTTGGGTGTAGGTAAGGGCCTTCCATGCTTTGGGACCATTAATATCATCCCATACTGAGATGGTAGTGATGTGAATATTTGTGTGCGGAAATTTCAATTAGTAACTGCATTGTGGGTATGGTTCAGTTGTATGCAGTAGTTACTGAGCTTGGTGAAGTATACTTTATGTGGTTCATCCGTCTTAGGTCGGCAAGCACAGAACTGGCGATGGATGTCCTGTCTGCTGATATAAGATCTGGCAGTGTCCAGACTCGTTTCTAGTATGATCCACATTTCGTGAGGATTTCGTATACCTTTGATGATGTGTCGTACTTCAGGGGAACAGGAAAGTCTGATCATAAATGCAGCCTGGGCTTCCTTAGCCTTCCAATCATCATAGTTGTCATCGTGGTCGAAATCAAGTGGCTGCGGTTCAGGATCCTCTCCGGTGACTATTGCGTATGCTCTCATGGCTGACAGGATGAGAATCATGTCGTCCTTCCATTCGTTGTAATTGTCGTGAGTAAGCTTAGGGATGTCGCCCCATCTGGTTTTGTTGAAGGCGGGTTCAGAGGAAGTCATCGTGAGATCGTGGAGATGGAGTTGAGTTTTAGTGCTGTTTATGCGGCTGTTGCTACGGTGACAAGGTTTAGGGTTCCTGAGGCTCTTTTTTGAAAATCATGAAAGAGATCATGAGAATATAGATAGTAGCGATAACCGGGCTCATGACCTGTTGAAATACTGATTGCTAGAAGCTTGTGTCTTCTACAGTACAGGTACATTCATGGACTTATATACGCGGTATTCAGAGTATGTCTTTGTATATCTTGTACATATGCATGCGCACTCTGCTGGCATCTCCAGCTGAGTGGCATCTCCAGCTGAGTGGCATCTCTAGCTGAGTGGCATCTCCAGCTGAGTATGGAATGACCATCATCTTAGAGAGATTATGCATCAGCCCAACTGAAGCCATACGAGAGGGAGATAAACCATATATGCAACACTATGTATCGCAACAGCTGAGTGAGGCCTGGTGACTGGACACCTGGTCTGGATCCAGGTGATAAGTCTTGCTGTCATCATCCACATCAATACACTCATGGTGCTGCGACTAGGTCCTCCTGGCAAACTAGTCCTTGAAACTTTAAAACCCACCCATACGCATTTTAGAGTCCTTACTCTGGCCCTATGATGTGTAAATTCCATATCTGGTGACCAAGCACATGGTCTAGCTGAAGTCGATGGCGATAAAAATAGTGTACTGTTTGCAGTTTTGCGTGCTTTTTCGGTGATATGGGTGGTTTTGGTATAGTTAACGTGTTGCGGGTGGCCTAATTTTTTTGCTTGTTTGTTTTAATCATTCTGCATTCACTCTAACTAGAGTACCCCATTTTCTCCCCTCCCCTCTTCCTACCCGGGTGGCCTAGTGTCAGCTAACTAGTTCCAGTCGACGTCTCGTCACTCCTCATATTCCTTATCAACCAGGTTCGACAGAAGTAACCTAGTCGCCTTGAAGTTGCCTGATGTGGAGGCACACGATACCATACACATTAGTACTGTGATGACTCTACCATGCGTAGAAACTTTCAAAACACTCTTGGAAGACTGAGGTCGACAAGGGCTTTGCAGCCCACTCGGAGTTTCCCGCAACTCAAAAAGCCCTAACCTCAGAATAACATCACTTACTCTCGTCACTACACTCACAGACCAGATGAAGCACAAACATGCAGCCTTGGTTGACACAATATTGTAACAAACCGTGAGAACCATCAGCGACACCTACGAACCGATGGATTCACGATTGCCGAGTGCAAGTATATGTGACGGACTAGATTCTGACTACTATCGAAACTCTACAGTAGTGCTTGGGAGCGAATGGCTCATCTTTGCTGCACAGGCCAAGGACTGTCGAAATCGCTGAATACCCGACTATTTTTGCAGTGCAGGGTCCAAATGTGTTCATCTCATGAGCATCACTAACTGCCATCCTGTGTAAACCAAGAAGTATAGGTTGTTTGTAGTTGCAAAAATATGATTTATGCCTTTGATATTATTCAAACTCATGCTCATGCCTACTCCCATTCATATCCATACCCAAAACAACAAATGTGGACAAAGTCAGTCATCTCGTTGGACTGAACAACTTTCTCGCGGAGAACCCCGATAGATAGCTTCAAGAGACTCACGACTCAAGTGTCTAGTAGCTGAAGGGACGTCAACGTTATGATAGGTGCGGATAAGTTGGGCTCGCTTATGCACGCCATATTGCGCGAAGCGTCAGAGAAGTTCCTTCTTTTCACTCAAAGTTACACCAACTTATATATACATTCAGCCGCAATGTGCAACATTCAACCTACATATTCGGTGATACACCCTACTATATGAGTATTAATAGACCTTTTTACCAGCTACAAGGCGCTGCGTTAGCGACTGATTCCGTCATATAAGGTAGAAGGCAGGTGATGGAGAACGGGTGCCACATCTTCTTTTTGAGAGATCGTTTTGTTTGGTTTTACGGATTGTATCCTCGCTGTTACCGGAGGTTCATAGCAATTGGGGTGAAAATAATTTGTGATGTTTGTCAAGAACTCGACGTGGTCGCACCTATCTATTGGCGGAAAAATCTGCTTCAGGCTCTGTATTTCAAGTTTGCCTTGCTGTAAATCGGGATTGATGCATTGAAATCTATCCGCCCATATAGCGCAGTGTCATTAGAGGAGCATCTAGACTCAGACCTTTACTCCAGATGGTGACTGCTCTAGTACCGATTTTACCTTCGGGAGGGTTCGTTGGGGAGGGTCCGTTGGGGTGGGTTGATAATTGTATGCACGGGCCTATCTCGCCCTTCGTTGGCCTCGTACCTCGGCCCTTGATCTCACGTAGTTTTATACTAACCGAAATGGCGAGTCTGACCTAAATTGAGATCATAAAAAAAGTGAGGTGAAAGGTTGACTCGTGAACTTTGTGTGGAGCTATGTCTCTAGGCTCCTTTCCCTTGCAACACTATTCCCTTTTTGTCACTTCCATTTTCATCTTAGTGCACACGTACACAATTGAGAGCCTGATTCGAGGCCAGCCCTTCGTAGCTTCTTGCCGCAAAAATTGGTAACTCGATGCAGTTTAGACTTCTACTCAGGAAGTCTCCTAGTGCCGGTAGATGCCGCAGAATATCGTAGTGATATGGCCAACATGCGCAGAAGAAAAGTAAATAGTACACATTGTAAGGAATAAGAGCTGGTGATTCTTCCAACAACGGCCACAATATTTGAGTAGATTCTCATCCCATGCCGCCATGCCTGTCTCCGGCTTCTTCTCCTCTGTCATCGTCGTAAAGCAGAATGCTGTCAAATCCGTCCTCTTCCGCTGCGCCGCGCCAACTTGCAGTCTACGACTCTTCTGCTTTATCGCATACCAACAACACGCATTCACGTCATACTTAATGTTCGCCGAGGACAAAATGCAACAACTGTACTTCGTTCTCTCTCGCAAACTCAGCAGAAACGGAATCTTAGTCCTGTCCCTGAGCGTTTTGCTACTGGTCGCTGGTCTCTATGACACACTACTCTGGTCTCTCGACAAACCTGGATATATTGCCACCAAGCATCTCGTCCGCGCTTCGTCAATTATGAGTAGTCTCCTGGAGCGACCTGCGTATATGGTCACCTACAAGAACACACCCGGTAGCGGCGTTGCGGAGCTGGATGCGAATCTGATCGAGATCATGGGCGCGAACATGTTTAAGCCTGGGGCCAATATTACATTGCAAGAGACGGTTGACCGCGGGACGAGAAGGGCTCTCAAACCGCCGAAATACTGAAAACTCGAGGACACCGGCCCACGGATCTGGCTGGATGACGACGGATTTTCAGTATCAACAGACTTGTATGTGACTACGCCTGATAATATAACATCAGAGAACTTTAAATGCCCTGCTATCCCACTGAACGACAAATCTAGTAATGTGGAGATGCAACTTCAACAACATCCACGCGTTGGCCTACTTCCAAAAGCGGATTGGGCAACCACTGATTTTCTACGAGGAGGATTCAGATAAAAACCTCCAGTCGCAGTACCTAGAGCCGATGCGTGAGGATAATGTCTGGTTCGCACTTGGGACAGGCGGTGATGCTGCGTGGATGAGCCAGGTTTTACAGTCACCAAAGGGCGAAGAGACATACCTTTGCTCTGAGTACGTATAAAACCACAATGGTATCGATGGATAATGTGTCTCTCGCGGTTGAGGAGATTCAGGATTTGGTGAAGCGGACGTATTCGATCGATCTTGCGGTACAAGAAAGCGAACTCAGCCGTGCCAATATTAAAGCTTACAACAAACTCATTCTCGATGCGCGCGACAACAACGAAAGTGGTATGTTCGGTGGGGCAATGTCAGCAAACTTCTCAGTTATCCAATTCAATTACGAGTTGCTGAACGTTGAGTACAATGGAACGCGCATGTTCTCAGCCCTCCGCTATACAGATGTCAACCTCACTCTTGTCCGCTCCGACGTGCTTCCTGCCCCGTGACACCTTTCGGCCCCTGCGACAAATTCTTCCAAAGCGAAGCCACTGGTGGAAAGGTTGAAAGAACGTCATGCTATCGCTCTAACGGAGAAGACCAGTCTAGCCACCGCTTCCTGGGATATGTCGATACATCGAGCAGCTTCGTAATCGTCGGTATTCTTGGTGACGGCAGCACTAATACCTCCGCAAAAGCCCTCGACCAATCAGTCTATTTGTGGGTTGGCTCAAACACGGAACGGATTGAGAACTTGCTGCTGGCGCGCGGGTTTATGTTGGGACTGAACCCGGAGTTAGTAACGGTAGAGACTAGCAAGTTGCAGCCGGCAATGTCATATCTGCAGATGCTGCTGGTGCTTATTCCGGTGTTACTGGCTGCTGCAGGTTGGTTGCTAGTGAGGGTTGGGGCGACGAATCATTACTCGAGCTTGTTGCTAGGGAATTTGTGTTTTTGTTTGTTTGTTGTAATCATACTGTATTCACTCTATTTAGAGTATGACAGACCCCTAATCACCTCCGCCTCCGGGCAGGCCGGCTAGATGGCGAAGCTCTACTTCTGCTATCCGCCATCCCCTCTGACAAAGGAAAGCAAAAGATTGATTAACACAAAGAAACCCAAAAGAGAGACGACCGAACCTTACTCCTCCACTCGTCTAGGCGGGAACTTCCCGACTTCAGTAGTCGCCAGGAAGTCCAGTTCAGCATTGTTGCTGTTAGACGGGTTAATTAGGTTGGTACAGATATTTCGCGCGTTCCCTCACTTTGTCCCGCTACTGTCCTTACCTAATCAGCTAATTAGGGCGACAGCTGAAGTAGTTATCCGCGAGTTATGGACTGAAGGGAGAGTTCGTTGGCTACCTGCGCAGCCACATTCGTACAATGACTTGGTGCAAAATGTCGACTATTCAATCTCTGATTTAGATGCAGTTAGGAGTTAGGAGTGCTATTAAGTGCTTATGATTCTGCACTGTAGGACCTTTACAAATTTTGACGGTTGGGATCGGTAGCCAAGGTCTCGTTTCCGGAGGGTATATAGACCTAGCAGGCAGCCGCATCCCATCAGGATTCCACTGGATGAATTCCAGCTCGCGAATAAGATCTACAACCAAATAGTACCAATAAGTTCCCACGCGATGGTGGTCGGGAAGGAACAAAGTCCATTATTAAGTAGCTGTTACCATATTAGCGGCCCCGATCTCTTTGCGAACTGTCGGCATGCCAGTCTCACAGTAATGCCTGCAAAAATATGTATAGAGGCCGGATAGCGAATAAGCTTCATCGAAACCCATGCTAATCGCCATCGGCCCACACTCCTTCGAAGTTTGAACGGCCCAGGACAAAATTTCTTCTTCCCACCGGCCCTCTCGGCCCTCTGCCGCACCTCGCTCTCCCCTCTTCCTCCTAAAACACAATTGCTTTCCGCATTCCCGTTAATCTTTAATGAGGTCATTGTGAAAGACTTATTATCGCCATTGTACTTACCTCCCTGAATCGACACTACAGCACCTCATATTGCTTCCTATCTCATGCTGACAATTAATTTCTGTAGCTGGTTTATAGATAATTGTAGCATCTAGGAGCATCGGCCGCCGGGATTCTGTCATGGATCGAGAAGGGGTCAGGTAAAATAAGAAGGGAAACAAAAACAATTCAATGCAGCAGAACACTGGGGAGGAAAGGGGGAGGAGAAATAGAGCATCCTCGTTCCGTCCGCCATCCTTGCCAGAGATTCTCTATGTCATACTCTCTTCAACACGCTCAAGCACAACATACGACTCCTTTCTAGCACTGCAATTCTCATGTTTCTCCCTTTGCTTCGCGTGTCCTCCGGAACTCCTCCATTGCTTCCTGCACTCAGGTTCAATCCGTGCCCAACTGTTTTTCGACAATAATTTGGACAAGCCAACACTTTAACAGTGGGGCACTTACCCTAGAGTCCGTGACCAAGTTCCCAGTCGGTAACCTCAAAGTCTACACGTCGGTCTGACACTGGAGACTATGACCGGTCGCTAGATTGCCGTCTGGAGGGCCACCAGACTCTAGGGCATGTGCACCAATATATCGTGGTGTTTCGCAATTAGGTTGTAAGTTTGAAGTAAATATGTAACCTTGAATGTCCCAGATGACCTGCCCAACCACACATTCAGAACAACTGCGAATTGTATCGAAGTGTTAGGGCAGGTCAGGTAAGATGCCCGATGTACTTCGAAGGTCAAAATTGCTGTGGTGATAGAAATTTGTGGATATGATGCGTGCTGTAGCTCAATATGTAATCACAATTAATTGGAGGCAACAAAACAGCACAAAAATCGCAACCGTGCCTAGATTGCTATCGAACGGTTGTCTCGCTCCAGACGTTGGCGAGGCGGAGTAACCCTCAGCCCTAATCACTTCGCTGGGCCTCGGTAACTCCTTCTAATTTTGAAGTGTTGGTTATTAAGCGAGGTACGAGCGGTAACCAAATGGGTGCGAGACAAATCGAACGGCTTAAATTGTAGGAACCAAAGGAAGCCTCTAATATATATCCTCAACCGTCCGGGTTACCAGTTTTATGTACATAGACTGATCTCGCCTGCCATCCCCTACGCTTTGTGTATTTCGCCGAGCGAGGCGAAAGGTCGAGGCACGAGAGCATATATAAATTTACCTTGCGACCAATTTGAACTACGTATACGTATACAATCTTACTAGGTATATCTTAGTGCAAGCAATACTCTACTAGCAGCAAGCATGCTAGCTTGCTATTGTCACTTTTATAGTTAATCAAACCTCCAGTGCAGAGCAGACTAATGTAGCTAGCTCACAACTTCTATCTTTAAGGCGGTGGGGTTTTTGTGATATTGTGAGGGTGCATGATTGGCTAAATCGTGCTCTTTTTTGTCTACTTAAGTATGCTTCAACTAGATACCTAATGGGAAGGTGTCAATGTTCAGCAAATCCGTGCTTAGTACTTAGAAATGAAGCTGAGTTTAAAGTTTAGCAGCCCCAACCATCTAGAGCTTCCTCTTCCAAGTTTCACCATCGCCATCACCACCACCACGACCAACATCACTACCATTGTTCCCAATTCGTGAGCATACAGATCAGTCACCATCATCACATCCCTTCTCAGTTTTGCCTTGGAACCATGATCGGCCGAAGAGAGCTTAGGTCTCTAGGGTTACTAAGGGATCCACCGCATGAAAACGACCTTAAGAAAGCGAACCCTCCGACTGGAATATGCGATCTCAGTTGCAAACTAGGTGGTTGTAGCTCACTCTCTACGAGGAAACTGTACCACACCCTTTGCTGAACATCTGCCTCTTGCTAACCTTCGTTTGCTAAGAAATACACCGCATGAAAGTGACCCCAATGAAGCGAACTCCCCTGCTGAAGTATACGATCCAAGCCAGCAACGAGACGCGAGGAAACTGTACAACCGCTTTGGTGAAGAAATACTTGATTGCAGCATCGACCAACACTCGGCTACTAGAACACCGCTTCGTGATGACAGTATGACCGTGAGCCCAGAGGGAGACTGTCCGAACGAATACGACATGCCAAGTCTAGCGAAAGGATCTACCACCACAAGCTTGAGAGAAGACGAGGACGGATATTACTCCAGCGAGGGTGTATTTAGTCAAGGCAAGGGGGTTTTAGCGACTACAGTGTTCGAAACGGGCCGGTCCTGACATTTTCAGGCCTGGCCGTCGGGCTTTGGATAAAAGCCCAGCCGCCTGCGAACCGAATAACCACCTATACCCATTTCGAATTTGTATACCACTACTAAAAATAGCACATTCTCTACGGAAATAGTCCACCTACTGCAAGCCGATCCTCCGAGAGCATCTGTATTAATACCAAAGCTGCCTAGCGTAAGTTGGACTGATCAGTCCTGAGGGAGAGAGTAGCGGAGGGTGTCGTGAAGAAAATTCTTTGTGTACATATATAATCCTGAGGAAGGCTTCAGTTCAATCTCCGATGAGACATGGCTAGCAGTCGAGACTCTGTTAAAGATAAACTCTACTATTTGGCCTTCGAAATCTTTAAGAATAACCATAGCAACCACCATAGACCGCGCCCTGAAGAGAATATTAGCCAAATATAGGTAGCTTATGTCCTTTCCACGCGTCATGGGTTAAAGCTTGACCTAATTATGCGGGGCTGCTGAAGGATCTGGGCCATTCGTGACAGGCGACTAGCCTAAAATACAACCTAAGCGGCTCGTATTAGTACGACAAACTTGATGCCATGAATGATTTTTGGCTTGCCCTCACCTTGGTTTTCGGTGCGTCTGTCGGTTCGGCATTTGGAATTGGCTTGCTGCTTGGATTGTCCGTGAATTTGTGAGATAGCAGTGCATTAAAGGATGATCGAAAGGAGCAAGGGAAGTGTTGTAGAGTAATGTTTTTGAGATGGGCAGATCGATCCGTGTGTGCAACAAGCGTGAGTTGTGCCCCAACCTTGGGGTATTTACTCATCTTTAATCACCTGATAATTAGGGTGACGTATTCGAGGGTCAATTGGTCGCTGGCTAGAGGTCCTACATCTGTCTACCGTTAGGTCCCATTCGTGGAGCCCCACTATCAGCCCCACATCCACCACCACACTCACCACACCCACGACCACCTCACCCACTATCACCACACTCACTATCATTGCTACCTAGCGCTACCGGCCACGAGACGAGATACCCCGGTACTTCGCCCCGGGACTTAAGATCGGGATTGAAGAGACCACTGACTGCAGGGGACGAGATTTCTCGGGCCCTGGGCGAGACTTGCACCAAGCCCTGGGACAGCGAGGTCTATATGTCAAAGAGGCAATATCCCAAGACCTCCTCAAGTCTCACTTCTCCTCGTCTTAGTCCATGACTAGCACTACTACAATCAGCGCTGGCACGCTACTACCATCGCTTCTAATTAAGAAGTATGCAGATATACACACCGCCACGTCTCCGGTGTAGCTCTGTAACTATGATCGGTTCTGGAGCTTAAGTCTCTAGGGCTCTATACAGAACCTCTAGCTATTTCATAAGGTTACAACAAAATAATGCCCGTGTGAGGTAACCTCACCATACTAAAGATCTATTCTCTTACTAACATTCAATTGTTATGGAGTCTATCGCGTGAGAGCGACTCTCAGAGAGTGAATCCCTCAACTGAAATATGCGATCTAAGCTAGAAACGAGACACTTGTATCGCTACGAAACTGTACGCCGCTCTGTACATTAGAGAAGTAACTACTTGCTTACACTACACTTTACGCCACAACAAAACAAGTCGCTATGTCTCTGTAGTTCGTCTTATCGTTATACCACGGTTTAATATCTATGGAGAGATAATCAAAATACGACCGTGGAGGAGATATCTCACGGAAGATAAAAGTTAGAGATGATCTGATAAGAAGCATTAGATGGAGCTAGCCATTTTGGGCTAGGTGATTCTCGGAGACTTAGATACTGATCGTGAGTTCAGACAATTAGACTTCACCTCTTCCGGGTGCCCTTCCGGAGTATCTACCTCATATCTGCCCAAGAATTTTGCCAAAGTGAAGCACTAACTTAGTGAGGGTAGAACCACTGCTAAACACTTTAAAGATTGAGCAAGTGGCAGTTATGTATAATTACAGCCTATGGTTTCGTTATTCACTCGACTGTCAGCTCCACACAGAGTACGCAGAAGAAAATGGAGATATATGTCCTATCCAATCTTATATCACCTCGGACCAACTCGCAGCTCCCTTCTTTACAGTAAAGCTGCCAGTGTTCTTATCTAGCGTCTGCAGCTTCTGCTTCGTCTACAGTTAGTCGTGACCCACTATGGGCTCGGTAAGGGGCGACAATATTGAAACCGTAATAATTCCTGTAGTAGATATCGAGATATATATATTTAGGTTGTTTTCAATACCCACTGCGTTTGTAATGTTCTGGCGTTGCTAAATCATGATTGGCAGATCTAAAGTACTTGGTAGGTTGCATAATTTCATCGAGAATACATCAGACTAACAAGAAACCCAGTGAGGTTTCATATTACTCTTCCATTCGTGGACTGGTGCAGGTTCATCAACAGAACATAAAAGTTCACAAACGGATACGAGCTGCATATAGAACAGAACGCACGATCAGAGGAGACAGATATTGTGAGTTGCATAGATTAGTACTTAGAATTTATTCCGCCAGCACGCTGCAAAGTTCTTAGATAGATATAGGACAATACTCCAGAAGGGCGCTGCCTCTTCCCCCCAACACATTTCATATAAGTACGTACATACATCACTTCTCCCAGCCCCAGCTCATAGACCATTATCTTTCAAATATAAATATAAGCATTGAATCGCTAATCGTTTGGAGTGATGCACAGGGTCGCTTAAGGTTCTAGCGTCGGGCGGTTTATTCACCCTCGGGTAATACATAGATGAGAAATCAGAAGGCCATTCCCCCTCATTTAAACACTTCCCCCACAATAGATATCAATATCAAGTACGAATGACTGATGGATAAAGGTTCTCACTACTTGATACACCCACCGCCTCGCCCAGCCGAATCGCTACTCAATTACCAAGCACCTAAACTCGATACTCCGCTCTTCCATGCAATTTCCCTCCGTTGCTCGCGGATGTACAGTAAGACTATGCGGTACCCTCATCCTTTCTCCATTATACCCAGCCTTACTATCGAAACACTTTACCAGCACAACCTCCCCCTCCCACCGGCAACTGAAATACCACCACTTCTGTTGGGCTCCGTACCGAACTCCAGCCGCATGTTCCACAAAGCCCGCAGAAGTGTCGCTCATCGCTGTAACCACTTCGTCCTCTTTTACAGTCGAACTATCCGCTAGGGCTAGCATTACCGCAGGGTCAAGCAACCACCACACATTGATGATTTGGTACCTCGTCCCGTTTGCGAGTATCTCGTCTGCACGCTCGGGAGCAAGCTCTCTTAGTTGAGCCTCCGCTGAGCGTGGCGTCTGAGATAGTTTCATTTTGTAAGTTACATAGAAACTGAAGATAGTATGGCCAAAAACTAGGGCATCTTTTGCGGCGGGGAACTGCGTGCGGAGGAGGTCCGCTATTGGGCGGTAGTGGATGGATGTTGTTTTTTTGCACGTCGGTGAAGTCTGCGAAAGCGAGGATGCAGGAAAGGGTATGCACGGCAATGCCTTGAGTATCGAGGGACAGAGCGTTTTCATGCCCGCGAATGTCGCGGATGGTAATGATATGAGTATCGTAGGGTGAGGCACACGGCGTGTGTTCATCCTTGAGGTCAAGAAAGAAGCTGAGGGGGGCTTGAACATCGCCAGAAGGAATCGATGTGGTGGGAACCTCGAGCTGCACTGCGCCCGCCTCCTGCAGCAGCCGTATGATTGGGTTTTCGCTGTTGGACAACGCTGCCTGCAAAAGCAGATCCGTATCGGCCACCAGCGACGTTAACATCGGCACCCGAAGCCAGCAGAAACCGCACCAGCTCGAGCCGAGAGCCATTGTGTGAGGTGTTGACCGAAACAGCTGCCTGAAGTGCGGTTCCCTCTTCGCCGCACATGATGTTAGCGCCGTGTTGGAGCAATAGCCTTACCAGTGACAAAGAACCTCTATAGGCTGCAATGGCAAGGGCGGTTCCATGGATACCGAATATAATATTGACATCAGCTCCCGCATTTAGCAACTGCAACACCAGTGGCTCGCGGTGACACATTACTGCGGCCATGAGGGCTGTTCCGGCATTTCTTCCACCCACAGTATTGACGTTAGCCCCCTTTGTCAGTAATAGCTCTACAATTGACTGACTACCACCGAATGCTGCAGCTGTTAGGGCGGTTCTGTATAAGTAACCCACCGGAGAGATATCAGCCCCCTTGTTCAGTAGTACTCGCACGACCGACTCATGCCCACCCTGCGCTGCGGCTATAAGAGCAGTTCCATAACCGCCGCATATCGCGTTAATGTTAGCTCCTTGATTGAGTAACTTCCGCACTAGCAACTCATTGCCACAACTTGCAGCAGCCGCTAGAACTGTTCCATCATAGCCTCCCATGATGTGAATGTTAGCACCCTCATCCAGAAGCAGTTGCACCAGTGAGTAACTGCCACTGTGTGCTGCATCGGCAAGGATGTTTCCGGTCCGACCGCCAGCATTGACATTTGCTCCCTTTTCGAGTAGTAGCCGCACCATCATCTCACGGGGATAACATACTGCAGCCCCGAGAGCGGTTGAGTACAAGCCTCCTACAACATTGACGTCGGCTCCTTCATTGAGGAGCAGCTCCACCGTCAAGCAGAAGCCACCGTACGCTGCGGCAGTAAGAGCTGTTCCACACTTACCACCCACTGTATTGATGTCGTCGTCATACTGTTGTAGTAACATCCGTACAAGCGACTCGTGCCCATGAGCTGCTGCTGCTGAAAGTGCGGATCTAAAATGGCCGCCCACCGCTCTAGAAGCCCTTTCATCAAGCAATAGACGTACTAGTGGCTCGTGTCCGCCAAATGCTGCAGCTGCAAGCGGAGTTTCGATGAAGTTGTACGCTGTATTTATGTCTGCGCCTTCCTTCAGCAGTAACTGCACTGTCGAAAAATTGTTATTATAAAATGCAGCTACCAGAGCATTAGGGTGGTCATCAGGGTGCATGATATCTATACTGTTCCGTATGAAATTTTCCACGATCGCGAATTCAGGCCAAGTCGGGATATTTATTAGATAGTTGCGAGAAAGCCCGAGCGTCTTGCTCCGGAACAGAGAATATCGCTTTTCGAACAAAGTAATAGCAAGCTTGTCCAAATACACAGCATCATTGACTTTGGCGTATGCATAATGTCGATGCCAATAGTATGCTGAATATCCTAGTAACGGGTATAACTTGATCAAGTAGTCGAATTCCGTATCGACTTCAATATCGCCCAGGAGAAGATAGGTGATGCAAGTCTCGGCGAGGATCTGTTGTACTTTATGAAATGCGTGGACATACATAGCCGTTTCTTTCTTAGACCTCATCCGCTCTAACATGAGATATTCTTTTACAAAATAATATGACAGTCGAATTATCCGGATCCTCAATCCAGGAGCATACCTTCCATCAGAATAGCGACCCTCAACTTAGACAAGAGAGACAAGACTCCCACAAATATCCATAACCTCCATGGGATCTGAAAGCCTGTCTTCAGGATCGATTGTTTTGACAGAAGGCTGGGCTATGATGGCTTCGGCAAGTTCTTCCAACGATAACAGACGCTCAGAGCAAGCTAACCATATCAAAGCAGCCTTTGCGTAATCCATATCTTTTCCGGGAATCTTCTGCAGTATGTGGTCGTACGTCTGGTCTAGCGTTTCTGGAAGAGATTTTAATGCCTGTTTCATCTGGTGGGCGGTACAGCATTCCCGCAATGTCACCATCTGTAGCTCTACCTATCGAAACCTAAATATAGTCAGGACACTGAAGACAATGATAAACAGTGGGCGATTTATGAACTTACATTCATTGTGCGCCATTTTTCAGGTCTGTTTCTATTTGTAGCTTCAGTTCTGGCGACTGTTTCTTGAATTTCGGATCATCCCGAAGACTTTCTCTCACAAAGAGTGCAATATCAGTGTCAACGACTGTATTCCGGATATCAATAGACTTCATCCGACGGAGAGTTGAAAGCCCATTTTCAATATCGTGCTCTTTCCGACTTGTTATTAGGATGTTGAGGTTTCCGGACTCCGCATCTGCCAATTTGCACACTGCTTTCAGAACCAGCTCTCTTCCAGATTCATCCAAGGCATCGAGGACAATGTATGTGAACCTCAATTTCTTCGAAATTGTATGCAGGACTTGAATCAAGACTTCGGATTCTTGGGGTTCCCTCTGGTCGATTCCCGCCGGAATATCCTCTAGACGTATTTGGCTACAAAGCTGAGCAAGCAAGGCAGCGAGCATATTAGAGGGTGACTGTTTCTCACGGTCGTTGAAGTCGAAGAAAAAGTATGCAATTGCAATATCTTAGTTGAAACGTTGCCTCTCTTTCAATTCCTGGATGATCGATGACCTAAATTGCCCAGTCAGAGTAACCCACGCCGTGGGCCTGGTATTGATGAACGTACGATAGGACGGTTTTGCCACAACCAGCTGGCATTGGGTTAACATTTCGGACATTTCATAACCGTCGTCCGACACATGATGTCAGAGAACTTACGAATTCCCGTCAGCCAAAGAAGGTCTTGTCAGTTCGCCAACCAAAAACCGAATTCTTCTCCTTCAATAAACCATTTCCCAGTTCCGGGATGGATCTTAGCCCGGGCGGCATCAAAGTTTGAATGCATATTGGCAGACTGAAGGTTGCGGAGGACATTCTTTAAGGATTCGGCTGAAGGGGCGTTATGGCAGTGTACAACAGCCAGAACTCAGGTTGATGAATTACCTCGTTGAGTGCTCCGAACCAACGCAATCTCCGCGCGCATTTCCGTAGAATAGTTCCTAGACGACGCAACAAATATTAGCTATGGATGATAACTTGGTAGTATGAGATTCCTTCCACTCGTCCATACATATGGTCCACGGCCAAGGCAAGGGCAATTGTAGATTTCTGTTGAGTAATAGCGTTTAAGAGCTTCGCCATGTCCTTTTCCCTCAGCGGCCATAGAAGGGGTCCTCCAATCCTTTTCCATATATTTTCTGACTGCTCCAGCTTCTCAACAACGTCGTTCACGACTTCCTCACACCTACTCAAGCACTGTCCACATCTTTCTAGCGTTTTCAGTGCCGTATTCCGATCTATCATATCCTGCAAAGCCGCAAGGATGACTTCCAGTTCAGCTTGAATCCTAACAATGTCGCTCTTCGTATCTTTAGCAGCTCCAATGTAACTAGCAATCTTCCCGCTCAGTTGCAGAACAGCAACTATGCTTGCAACGAAGGAAAGCGCTTCTGCCATCCTCGGAGTTCAAAAGGTCGGTTCGGTTCGATATCTAGCGAGAACAAAGGTATACTTAGTGAGCTATGGGGAGAGTGGCAATCTGATTCCTTATAGAATGATGATTCTATGGTGAGGCTGAAGTGGAAGCTGTGAGATGTCTGACATTAGCGTTGTGCGCACCGCCTTATATCTATCAAACCCAAGCTTATATTATTCAACCGATCGATGAATATGGGCTCCATCTGCTCCAGGATATTGATGAAGAATAAGTCAACCATTTAGTATAAATTTCATCATTGAATTTCTCTTCCATCCACGCCATGAGAGAAGCTCTGAAGAGAGAACGAAAGAGGGTAAGCGATTACGGCTCCGCTCACGTGACTTTCGTAGTCCATGGTCAATCCAATTGCTTTTCCAGCCCATCGAGAACCTCCTTCCAATGTCTTAAACTTTCAAATTCCAGATTGAATCTCTTACCTGTAGGATAAAGAGGATGACGAAGTATATGGTCACCTAATCTAGTCACGTGACTGGTATTCCACAATAGAATTTGACCTCGCGAAGTCAAGAACTACAGTGTCCCGCCTTCGTCAAAAATGGGCTTCCATAAAGAACATGTAAGGATAGAAACAAGATACAATTTTCGGTCGCGACCAATCCAGCACCCAATCTTGGAAGCTTCCAAGTCAGAAATAGTCAGAAAATATCACTTGCGAAGTCGGAAGTCCCAGGACGCTTCAAGACCGGCTGAAAAACATCCTGGGATATTGATATATCTCGTCGTAGCATAGTGGTCGCGCCAGTCCTTCGCTCAAGTCAAACATCTTTTGTATGCTCTACAATTGATAATTTTTCAGAGGTAGAACGATATTGACTTAGTTGAGCTTACTCCTGTAAACCAAACATTGCAAGCTAGCGAAAAGAGAAAGTCTAGGTACGCGTCTAACACTAGAGTACGTAGGAAGCTATTAGGGTCCAGGGTTACGCTCACTCGACCGGATCAAATGATTTTCACCTGCCGACCACCTTTCTGCAGTAATCTCTGATCTTCTTTCTCTCACTTTCAAAAACTAACACAATTACTTACTGCATCTCAGATAATTTTTAGTAAGATGTGTCATTGTGTGTAAAGGGCACATTTTCAACTCTAATAGCTTGCGACAGAGAGGCTTCACCACTTTTTGCTACAGCGCCGGAGACCGCAAATTACAAAGCTAGCACAAATGTCAGCAAACCGAAGTCCCTTATCTACGATCCCTAATTCATACATTATAAATGAGTAGCCTAGGCTCATAGCTGCTACAGCCTATCAAGCTCCAGGCTAGTCGAGTTATTTTCACGTAGTGTTTCATATGAGACGCCAGGCCGTTTGCTCACTTGAACTAGCAGTGTTCCCAGGGTAGTCGCGAATAGCCCGAACCCTTAGCGGCCCCGCACAGCATAATACCGAGGCAGACTGGACTCGATCTCTGAAGTATCATAGTTCGCTGTCGAGAGACTACTGAAGAGAGTTAGTACGATATAGCCCTCAGAATCATTCAGAAAAGCAACAACCGCAGTCACAATTGACTGTGCCCTAAAGAGAACTAGCAAAACATAGGTACGTTCTATCTCTTTTCACACGTTACAAGTGAAATTTAAAGTATTGATTAACCGTTCCTAGATACCTTGTGTACATACTCCATACTAGCGATAAGAAACACAGACTAGATGTACGACCGTCAGTGAGAAGTCAGCCGAGAGAGCTACCCACATGGCTTTCCATCCCATATATTGCCCAAAATGAGCTCCCATGCGCGTAGGGTACATACCAGAGCGCATATTTTCAAAAGGAGGAACTGAACTAAGATACGAGTTATGTTGCATACTACCATAGGAGTGAATGTGTGGCGATAGACTGAGACAACAGAGTAATCGTACCGTCGAAGCGGAGCTCCAGGTGGAGGGATCCTATCCATACAGAAAAGAACGACGATACCCACACCAGAACTTTAGGTACCATCATAACTACTAGAAAGAAGTTCGTTAAATTAGGCTAAGCTACATACTGTCAAATGGCAACCAGAAAGTAACGCAGCAACGTGCCGTGAGATGCGGTATAATAGGCTATGGCCCCGCTATTGAGTAGGGTTAGGTAGCGACCGGTTGGGGGAGGCGCCCCGTGTTTTCGAGACGACTGGGACTTACTGCAAGTTACTAGTAGTAGGAGAAGAGGATATAACTGTATTTAATCATTCAACTCTTTGTATCAACTTGCTTTTGGCCGATTCGGCGTTGGGGTTGACCCCTTGAGGCTTGAGCTGACGTTGTAAGAATTTTATACTGGAGAAAATCCATCTCAATGGCCATAAAACTGTATACAAGCAAGATGCATCTCCAGTTTTACTATGAGGTATTTTGCTTTTATAAAGACGAAGCCCCATAAGGCTAGTACGCAGAAGACAAGGACGATAGCAATAATGAGAGAGTGAATATCACATTTGAGAATGATAATGGAGATTAGAGCGTGAGAGATGAAAGGAAGGAGTAGTTAAAGAAGGAATAGGCGGATGGAAGCAGTGACGAAGTGGAAGTCGGTGAATATGAAAGCGGCAGCGAGACTAGAGATGAGGATAGGTACGGAGACACCAGGACGAAGATGAAGAGGAGCCCCGGAGTACGAGGATGTAGAGGATGATATAGAGGTGGAAAAGTAGATTAGATATGTGCGGTAGCTAGGTCTGGAATGCAATCTGTTGCATCGGGGGATTCTGGGAGTTTAGTGCTTGCCAGAGAGCAAACACTGCGATCCCCTTTAGGATCTATGTGGGAAGCCTCAAATCGACCACTTCATTAACATTGAAATCTTTGTTGCGAGGATTTATGATTGTAAATTCGCCTTAGAGGACTGCTGTTCTCAGCACATCGGGCAAATCGAACATTGTCTCAAAGTCGAGGACCACATGAGATTTCGTGCGTTTCACTAGCTATCCTATTCTTGCACCAGGACTATAAACATATACCACACAACTAAGTGTCGCTCTCCATCAGATAGCCTACAAGTAAATCTCCGGGGTTAATGTCCACAGAAAACAGAGACCCGATGATAGTCGAACCGGTATTCGACGATATCGAGTATAAGTCTGTTATAGAAGCCAAATATCCCCCCCAAAACGAATGGAGGCCCCACGCCCCCAAGGGTACAAAGCGCCCCAAAGGTACCTTCCCATCCAGATCTGACCCCATCCAACAGACAGACTTTGAAGCCCGGCTGGCACTAATCAATGCCAATGCAGATGACGAATATATTTCGCATACCGATTGCCCCCAGTCTTTGTTAAGGGCAACATTCGGAAAAGTGATCATATCAGACCAGTCGACAGATCTCAGATCATTGGCTAATTGATCTGCGCAACGTCATCGTCTTCTTCACTTTCTCACTCCTCAGCCTGATGGTTATCGTTACGAAGAGATGGTACGAAGCGGGGTCAAGTGGTAAAGGTGCATAAATAGGTGGTGGGTGGAATTGCGTTAACCGCTTCCTATTATAACCTGTCCATCTTGACACACTGCTTCATCGACTATCACACCCAGACATCGCCTCTCGAGATGTTGCATATCCGGTGGCAAAGGTGGCAAAAGGCCGTGTAACAGTCGCCACTCTCTTGTACTATATATTTCGAGTCTTTCTGCTTCTCTCTTTTCTGTATAATAGTACATAGAAAAGCTCCAGCACTTATGTATGTACATACAAACAGAAATCTCTCCAACGTACAACCATTTCTATCGACGCCCATCACCAACCGGAACTGTCACACAACCTTCACATAACCTTCACTTTGTTCGTAGAAACTGCAGAGCCAGGATTGCTCGATCTTTGTAGCTCTCCTATTGTTAAGACCCCACTCTGAGCCTTGTACAATAATACTCATTTCTTCTTGATCTTCAATTCTTCGCAGGATTTCCATTCTTTTCATCGTCTCCGCCCTTCGAATTTCACCGACTTCATTAAAGCTAAAATTATCGAGGTTCCAACATTCACCATATTATTATGAGACTAAAATCATGTTCACTCACACCAACAACTAAGTAGAACTTTTACACTTGTGAGTGATCGTGACTGTATAATTGGTTGGGGTAAATCTACGCCATATAGACGTGTCTGGCTGACAAACTGGTGGGCACAACGCGTGTGCAGTTGCCAGTATTTTGTACTGAGGTTTGGATGAACTGCATAAGCCACCGCCATGTATCCCTTCGTAGTATGTACCCACCTACGGTGCTGCCCTGTCTGGAAAATGACGCAGCAACCCTCGCAGCGCGCAGCTCATTTGAGGACTGAGTGGCGAAAACGCCGACTTGGCCGGTTCGCCTTGACGGATTCAGGGCTGCCTGTTGGTTACTCGAATCTGAGACATACACCGCCATAACACCTGGATATCTCTCAGGCGTTCCAGTACGTGGCTCTATTTCCAAGTCAGCCTTCACCCAGGAAGTCAACTCCTTACGATACTTTGGCATTACTCAGTTATCTAGGGCTAATCGGCGACCTGGGGAACTGCAGTTTGCTAAGTGTCATGCCATTTCTAATACCAGGGAGCGGGGCCTAGAGTGCAATTCAGATGCCGCTGATCAAGTATCTTTCGGTCGTTCATACAGTGGAGGGGAACTTTGATCGTTCGCTGCTATTTCTTCAAGCCCCAGTAGCCAGTATATTGCGCAGTATAGGAGTAAGATTTTCGAGCAACACAATATTGTTGGACGCCCCAGCCGTTGCGCGGAGTGCGCATTGGACACGACTAGTGAGAATAAACAATTATGGGGGCGCACAAAAATATTTACCAATTGGCGATGGCGTTTCATGCGCCCCAGCGGCAAAAGTATACTCTCACATGCAAACCCCCGCAACAAACTATATTCCTCTTAATTTATGAATGGGGCTTTCTGGATTTCACGGTGGGTTGGTACTCGTTTTCTTGATTTTTGGTCATGTTGTATCGGGCTGCTTGAGACCACGATATCAACCTTACAGTCGCTCGTCCAGCCACAAGGTTGACTCAGGGTCTCCCCACCTTATCCCCTAGACTGATTTGTTCGGCTTAGCCGAAACTTGAACGGCTGAGTTAGCCAAGAGCGCAAATCTGGGGCATGCAGATACCTTCTGCAATGTACCGTTCTGAAACCGTAGTATGTTATAAACTCACCGATGCGAACTCTAACATAGAGATTCTCCAAACATGCTAGCATGGTGCCAAAGACGAAACCACAGTATATCACCCGACTCTCACTCTTCGTCCTCAGCCTAGGGTTGATGAAAACGACAACAGCAGCCCCTTTTCAAACACCGCAATGGCTGAAGGAAATAACTCCAATCAAAGGCAACAACATGCACGACGAGATACGCTGCTATGCACTTCCTTACGGCGTCATCGGCCTCATATCACACCTATTGACCTACTACACAATCGCCTTACTCTCGGTGGGGCGGTCCCCAATCGCTCCCTGGCGAAAGCTCAGCTCTCCACGAATAGATCTTTGCCTAGGTATCTTGGGACTACTGGGTGGAAGCTCCGTTACGATCTTCACCATGATTAGATGCCAGCAGCGATGGCAGTTTATATTGATCGCGGCGTGGAAGGCAGCGCTTAGCATAACACTCGGTTTTCTGAGCGTCCACGTCGCATTTCTCGCACACTCGGGCAGGAAAAGAAACAAGCAGTGGTACTCCGACATGCCCGGGATGTCCGACTTGGACAGGGAAGCGTTTAGGAGTGCCCTGTGGTGGCTAGTTCTTTACGTGTTAGGAACTATTGTCGGGTTGGTCGGGCTCGTCAACCTTGTGATCCAGTCCTGGGGTGAACCGGTTATTGTACTATCCAGCAAGATTTTTGGAGGTATTGCAGCAGGGGTGATAGGGTTGACCTTTCTAGTCCTTCTCTGTACGAAGTTCAACGGCTTTGTCTTCGCGGCATGTATTGTGGCCTTGGGCGCTTTATCGGCATTGTACAGCGATTGGGTGCTTGCTGGTTTGGCTGGAACCTTGATTGGAGTGCCTAGCAGCGATAACACGATTTTGTACTTTGCATATTTTGCGGCTAAGAGGTTGCCTTTCTTTTCGTTTTGAGATTTTTTCTCGGTTGCTTATACGGATTTTCTGGGAGTTTATGTTGGGTTGTGGAGCCTTGGTGTGTGTCTCTTTGGGATAGACGGGTTTCTTTGGTTTTCTTGTACATTTTCATCTCCTTTGTTCTGCTCTTCATCGATCCGCGTGTACATATATAGACCAGACTCAGCTCACAGTAAGACGATTGGGTTTCGTCTTGTCGAGATAGGTGCAGCAAGTTCTCATTCCATAACGCTTGAATATTGTGCTATTTCTCGTGCATTTTTTCCCCGAGTCCATTCCCCGCTGCGCAATTCCAGTGCCATTTCCGTAATGCCGATGCTCATACTGCGCGTTTATTACCATGAGTAAATGCACAAAAGAAAATCTAACCTGGTTTTGACACTCAGATACATTCACTTTGACGGTGAGTATCTTTATAAGATACCTTACCGTTGTATGGCGAGCTGGCAAAAGAGACTATAGTATTGTCATCAGATTCAGAGAGTGAGATAAGATGGACTGATTAGATTGGTGGAGATTAGATAATAATTTAGGGGCTAGCCGTTTTAGCTTAACCACAATAGTAAACATAGTATCTTGTTTCTCTAGAGTACCCCGTTTTACATATCCCCCCTACTTTTCTCCGAAGTGAGCACTATTGGCCAGTCACCATGCGTGTAGGATAAGTACAGCGTGGCGAGGTTTGTGCTATCCCCGCGATAGGAGTATCCGCGCGATTGTTGTAGTGAAGGAACGTTGTGCTCCCGTAAAACCAGCCGTTTGTTTACCATGTAATTAAATTTGAAGATCCAGAATGAACTTACGGGTAGAAATATCTCAAAGCGAGGGCAGTATAAGCAGCAGCCTTTAACATGAATATCCCATTAAGCAGCATAAAATCGCACTTTCCTATTTTATGATACCTTTCCACCACACAAGTGCCTTATTACTTTCGGCTTGTACTCAAAAGGCACAAAAAAGCGCATTTATGACACCCAACCGAAAATCCCCAACCAAGCCACCAGAACGACCATCCCAGCAGCCGAGGCGCAGAAGCAGAGCTGAGATATAATCGATTGCTCAAAGAATACTCAAACGTAAAACATTGTCTCCTTCAACCGTGCATGCACACTTACCTCCCTTATGGTCCGATCATCAGAAGCGGCACAGGCACTGGCATAAAGAGCTCCGCGCCTAGTCATCAGCTCGGCATAGCGCACTGGCGCGCAGACAGCGATAGACTTTGTTGCACGACAGTAAAGGTAGCAAAGATTGTAGGTCTATACTTATCAGCAATTAGCGTTGCATTTGCATATATGAGTTGCAGTGACAGCTGACCAATTTCTGGATATCGTTTGCACCAAATTTGTTGTCGTCGTGAATTACCTCATAATAGGTTGGCCTGGCAGTCCCAGTCCCTCTAACTGCAGCATGAGATTGTAGGAAGAAAGAGAAGCTATGTGGTGATGCCACAACCCTATCCTCAACCATTCCAGGTGTAACATTTCCGGTCCGGTCTGCGTGTTCAATACTTGTGGGATAGAAGCGGGTGTGATGGCGCTTGCTAACGGTGATGATGGTGATCTTGGGATTATACGTCGACCCAGCTCCGCATTCCTTAAAAGATTGCCTGATTTTCGGTAATTCAAGTTCGTTGATCTGTGCGACTTGACTTTCGCATATTCCGCTGCGGTAAAAGATCACAGAGTCAGGCCAAGTTCCACTGTTCATCCGGGACCATTGCTTCAGACGCTCAATCATCATCGCTTTCAAGTCTTGTATCGTCTTCGCAAAAGGAACGTTAGAGCTTCAATAATAATTAATAACATTTACATTTACGTACCTCCGTCCGACTTTGAATCCTGAAGGAGCCTGGATATAGACCGAATTGACCGTCCACAGAAGCAACTACCCCAGCAATGGACTGGCATTGTGGTTGCGAGGCTTCCGCTCGTACGGAACACTCACTTAAGCTCAGAGTACGATGGGCAACTCTGCACCCAACCTAAACTCGCTTAATTTCGAATGCAGCTCTGCTGAACGCTGAATAACTTACAATCATCTTTCTTCCACTTCTAAGGGATCCGAGACAGTCATTTTGAATCGCATGATTTGTTCCCCCGAGTTTTAGGTTGAGCTTCAGAGCAACGTTTGAGATATAATAAGGATTTCCCCTGGACATCTTGCGCGAATTCACGCATGCGGTGATGACACCATATTGCGCATCGCCCAAATATTTGATTTCTGAGTAAATATTTTCGTGGTAGAAGTTGAGTATGACCAAAACAAATGTTACCTTTCCTGCCATTTGACTCAGTCGGTGTCGAACAGGATGCAGATCGGTTAAACTAGAATCTCGATTCAATTGGATGGCACATCTAAGTTCATTGATGCACGGACCAATCTCCAATCCAATTTCGGCACATTTCATCCTAAAATCGTCTACCGCGCTGGCGAAGTAAGAATCGATCGGATCCTCCCGAGCGGCAACCCCAGATCCAATGGTTAGGACTGCCCAGGAAGTCACAGCACCAGATGATGTCAGCTTAACATCAACCAGATTCCATAACCCAGAGTTAGGACTGAAGGCCTTATTCTCGTATGTTACTGTTGGGGCGCTTAAAATCCGGGCAGGAATAATCGCCATATGATTCGAAGCATTTACGCCGAAGTTTCTCTGACTCTTAAGTTAGTACTAACCTGAGCAATACACGGTGATATTACCAGGTGAGCATTGTCATCCCAAAAATACAGCCCAAACTCAGCTACCGTTTGTGCCGCTGCTGTGGGGTGACTATAAAAGTGTTCTTGTGCCTTTGCAAAGAGCCGATAATAAAATCCTGGCATTGCTTCTCGTACGAAGTCAGCGTCAAGGGGATGTCCATACCATACCTGCTGTCCTCCGACAACCCTTAAAATCTCCACCGGAATCGGGCGTTGGCCGGCAAGGACGCACGGGAGGTGAGGATACCGCAACTTGATGTTCCGCACTAGTCAAAGCCACATAAAGTTAAGAACTGTGACAAAATTAATCGATTACAAGTGGATTTGAGTGCAATACCGTTGAAAAAATATTCCTTCATATTCATTTCGCGCGCCAAACTCTGAATAGGGTCATAATACTGAAAACCACTTGAGCTGGGGTTCTCGTGTCAATCCCCATAACACGGACGACATCTTGATCATTTCCTTGCACTGCCGCCCCTACAATCCTAACCATGATTGTGCGGAGACATCGCCGTAGTATCTTGATTTGGGACAAACTAAGATCTCGCACCCGCCCAAGATCGCTTGTCTCTAGGCATTCTGCCATGAGATCCGTAAGTGGCCCTTCTTTGTAGAATATAGTGCCACAGATATTAATGTTACAAAGCAACCTGCCTACCGTCGGTCTAATGCTGAAACGGAATCCCTTCACTGCAACCAAACTAGTTCCCACGGTCTTAATCCAATCTGGGTGGCCACCAGCGAGAAAATATTTCTTCTTACATTCATGTAAAACGTCCTAGTTGTTGCGAGGACGCTTTGCGAGGATAATTTGGATGGCCTGAAGAGCGGGTGTTGGATTATATCCCGAATTTCGTCCTTCCAAATGCTCCCTTAATTCCTCGGGCAGAATCTCTGCGACTCTTGATATAACAAAAGTATGTCCATCATTATCATTGACTGAGATAACTAGCGTATCCTCTGGCCTTCCCGCTGCTGTTGACTGGGCAGAAGGGTTCAATTGCCTCACAGAAACGATCGTCTCCGCGTAATCGGTGTTGTACGGTGGCGTGTGCTCGAGTAGTCGAGTGTGCGCGGGCGTATGCGAAGGTGTGTCTATTGTATCGTGTAACGAGACATGTCGCATCGACATAAGGTCGATCGATGACTAATGGTGCTAACTACAAAAGAGGCAAGTTACATCATAGTCCTTGGCATAGTGATATCCGTACTCCCAATCAGCTCAACACTCCTCCAGGACGGCTATCACGTCCGTTTCAAACAAAACAGTAAACAAAGGAGAAGAGGAGCCAATCAAACATTGTGGATCTCCTCGAAACAAACGTGCCCAATCAATTTACTTTCCGACAGCATTCCCGATGCCTTTTCCATTTCCAATTCCAATACCATTTCCGTGACCAATCCCGAGACCATTTCCGATTCCTTTACCGATTCCAATCCCGAGGCCATTTCCGAGTCCAATCCCGATCATTCCCATTGCTGCACACTGCTTCAAGAAGGCGGGCTTCGGCAGTGGCTTTGTGAAGCAGTCGGCGAGCATCTCAGCAGTCGGTACGTAGCTCAAGTCGATCTCTCCGTCTCTAGCCATATCTGCAGCAAGATAGT
>Ga0307514_10000207_pt1 | contig 161156 bp, 150 predicted proteins | sample 16_EM_MG_FD_203088 | JGI IMG/M metagenome (GOLD analysis project Ga0307514, IMG submission 203088) | Populus trichocarpa ectomycorrhiza microbial communities from riparian zone in the Pacific Northwest, United States - 16_EM | ecosystem: Host-associated > Plants > Roots > Unclassified...
ACCGCCATATCGATTGCGAAGTTCAATGGGTCGAACTACAAGCAATGGTCAGGGGAGATGGCGCTTCTCTTGGAGCAGAAGCAGGTCTACGGTATAGTCACGGGGGAGGATGAGCGGCCCGAGGATCCGGCGGAGGATGCTACCGCAGCAGAGAAATTGGCACATCGGGCTGCAGTCAAAGACTGGGTAAAACAACATGGTACTGTGCGATCGACGATCCTGCTCGGCATGGAGCCGCGGCTGCAGGCATCGTACATGGAGATCACGGATGCGCGGACACTTTGGGAGAAGCTGGCGACGGCGTACAAGGCGAAGTTAAAGTTCAATGTCTTTCAGATCCGGGAGGAGCTTTTAGGAATAAGGCTCGAGGAATGTGACGATGTTGAAACTTACGCTTTACGAATCGACCAGAAGGTGAAGGACTACAATCTCTGTTCGGAGCCATCGTCGTCGGATGCGACAAGGACCTTGGCGAAGATGACCGACGAGGAGCACGTGTTTTACCTCCTGCGCGGAATACCGAGGAATGACGATTGGCAGTTCTTTCTTGAGTTGATGATGGACAAGAACGTGACGGCAACACTCACGCCCGATGAGATTGTGATCAAGTTGGTCGAGAAGGAGGCCACGATAAAGCGTGAGAACAGCCTAGGGCAGGAAGCCCTACTGTTCGCGAAAGGAAGCCCCAAAGGAAAAGGAAAAGGCAAAGGCAGGAAGAGCTGGAAAGGTGATGAGAGTGACGAGGATCAGGGTGACAGGAAAAGTCAACCGATGTGTTTCTATTGCCATAAGGAAGGGCATAAGGTTTGGAACTGCCCGAGCATGAAACGTGGTGATCCTCCCGTCACGAAGGAAAGCACCGAGACCGCAGCCAAGGATGATACGATTACTGCCGCCAGTGTTTCGGCGGAGACAATCGAAAACTACTGGGTGACAGATACCGGCGGAAAAACGGCCCCATCGAAGGAGAGTTGGTACTTGGATTGTGCCTCCACCTCTCACATTTGTGAAGATCGAAGGAAGTTCGCTCGGTATATGGGATTCACCAAGAAGGACGAGCGGGAGATTCGTGATTTCGCCGGGAGGGTAGCAGGCAAGGCTGTAGGACAGGGAGATGTTCGACTGAAGTTTCGCCTACCTGGAAATCGTGAGCATGAAGTAGTTGTGAGGGATGTTCTGCATGTGAAAGGAGCACACAACTCGCTCTCGCAATCAAGGCTTATGGATAGGGGATTATGGATTGTCCCCGTCAATAGCTTCGGAATCAAGATATACGACAACGCAAATACTGGTCGCGGAGGTCAAGGAACTCTTGTTGCCGTTGCACCCCAGGTTGGAGGACTATTCCGGTTCGATGTGGATGCTAGAGGAAAGGGTTATCGGTCGAGAGATGTATCTAGAGGGAGGAAGCGACACACATCACCGAATATGATTCCGAATGAGCACACCTATACGGACATCTTGGAGCCGGAGGAGCCAAAGACACAGGAAATATTGGTACCAATCGCATCGACTCCCACGATCAACCGACCACTGGCAGCAGCCGACGGTAATCCCAAGGGTGGCAATTCCGGCGGTAGCTCTGCAGGTCAAATGAAGGATGGCGTGGGTTCTAGCGATGAAAATGATGATGAGGATGAGAGTGAGGATGAGGATGACGAAGATCCACCGGCAGTGATCGACAAATCCAAGAAATCCTCGTTCACACGGGAATTGGCAGGCGTCGGCGGGAATCTCGGGAAAGCGTGGGAAGCACCTGCGGGCTCGCATCGGAGGGGCCGGACTGATCATCGCCGTCGGAGGAGCGGTCGACTGGAGGTCGAGTGCAGAAGCCGACTGACCAGTCCAGGCCGAAGCCCTTGATATTGTGCTGCGAATCAGATGTGATTTCGGAGATGGGATCTTGAGTTTTTACGCTTCGGAGGAGCTCTGGGCTTGGCTGATTGCTTGGGAGGAGCTCGGCACGGTTTATCTTTGGTTTTTTGTTTGTTTCTTTATGGTTTTGTTTTACGGTCGTGATACCGCCCTGGAGGAGTGAAGGGCAGGCTTTGAGTGCGGTCATCACGTGGCGTTGGGTTAGGGCTGAGCGGCGGAGCCGCTTTCACTCTACTTCTTGTGTACGTGTCAAATAGATGAATGGACAAGTCAATATACGCATCACCAATTTGGCAGCTGCACCATAAGTCGACGTACGCTTCCCTCTGCGCCAGGATTGGTCCAACAAGTGACAGCACTACCACGTCAACTGATTACGAGTCTGATGTTGAGTTGAGCGATTATGACGAGGCGGTGCTCGCTAAATCTAAGCAGAGGGTAAAGGCAAGGGTAAAATGAGATGCAGCTGAAAAGGAAAGATAGATTTGGATAGCTATAGATCAGGCTAAGCGGTATGGGGTTTCTCTGGGTCCGGCTATTACTAGCTGTTCAAGATACAATGTTCCTGTTTTACAGACTAAATCGCAGCCTGTGTATTAGATATGTGTTATTACATTGCCTAGTACTGTATATTGTTAACGAAGCTATCAGCTGTTGTGAAGTCTAAGAATACACATTCAGTCAACTTATGGCCCCACTTTTCGAATGTACTAGTCACATGAACCAAATTATGTTATGAGGAACAGCAAAGCTCTAGAGTACTCGAGTACAAGTCTCACTTGAGTCTTACATAACGCATACAGATCCTATAAGATTTTAGCAGTACCAGCCTCACAGTACCAGCCTCGCAGTACCAGCCTCATATAGAACCCATTGCCACGTAAAATTATGACCATGTCTTACTTACAAGCTACTGAGATTGCAGCCGAGCTGCCATAGCGAAGAGTTAGTGGCCGCTGCTGACCTAAGTGCATAAGGGCTTAAAAGTTCTCAACTGCTGAAATGCCATCACCACTGCCACCACCACCCCGTTTCGAATAATCAGCGCCCACTACACAACCGTATGTATTGAATTTTCATCGCGGAACTTGCTGCAGCTTTCAAAGATCGTGCGAATTTCGGACAGCTCATAAAACTTTTGCAGCTTTCCTCAACTCGGGTAGCTTGTGTCCTTTCGCAGCCTATCTTCATTCCCAATCTCTCTCCTTTTACACCGTATAGTGTATAATAGATCTAGTTCCAAATTCACAGGAACTGGGCGCGATTGCGAATACGATAGTATGAGATTCTCTATCTATCTATCTCTATACAAAGCCTAATTGCGCACGTATCCTTGATAGGAGATGGCGGAGATGATGACTTCCGGCAGGCAGGAAGCTGGCTGGAGACCGTTCTTACGTACACTTGGAAATTGGAGCTGGCTGGAGACCATACTCATGAGATTGTTGAAAGCTGCAGACAGTCTATGTGGGCTGCCTGGAGATGGTGCTTTCGAGCTGGCTAGCGGCGTTGACTCCGAGTCTCAGGAGCTAGCTGCCGATGATCTTAAGGTGATGTTGGATGATTTCTGGGGGCTTGCACTATCATAAGATTCCGTTGACGAATTCTAGCCAGCGACTAGCTTTCAAGTTTATCTCAAGTATCTTGGTACGTATATATATCCAGCACCGAGCCTCCTCCAGTTTGCCAGTACTCCCATCTCCAAGTGTACCGGAGCATCGTCTCCAGCCAGCTCCCGGCGAACCCAGTGTCGCCTTCGATAGATAGGACAATTGAAATCTTGCAAAGTATACCCTAGAGCTTCCTTCACACATAGTTTCCCACTGAAGCTAGCGACATCAACACCCGCCACCCACTCACACCTACGGCATGAGTCTCATTTCATAGTGCAGTAGCATATTTTTGATGCTGTTTTTAAGTGTTCATTTTAAAGTTCTCGATATAAAGGCTTGGTGCGCAGCTATTAGTCCCATTAGCAACAAACTCTCAAAATGTGTCCCTTAGCAGTGGGTTTGCAACCTTTATATATGCACCTTACCCACAAAGATCTTTGTTATTAAGCTAGTTATTTTGTCAAGAGCCTGGCTTACTTCCCAAGAGGCAAGCTCTCCAGCTGGGTCGACTTATTTGGTAAGCAGGCCCGGTCTAGATGTTTTTTACTCTTTGTCACGATCATCACTAAAGGTATGAATTACAGCTTTTTTGTTGAGGCTCTTCTCTTCTCGTTTCGCCTCCTCGGGTTTCGGACATGACATCGATCCAATCATTGTCCCATTATCGCTGACTGTCAGTAGTCGTTTCTACCGTGCCGAATTGCATCTGTAATCATCGTTTCCTCAGATGACTCTTTTGGACTTGGCAGAGCTCCACAGCACATTTGAGTTGTACGCTGCTGTAAAATCTACATGGCTTGCTGCTGTTTGCAGCATCTCAATTGGGACATCATGAGCAATGAATTTGTGTAATCGGAATTACCCTCAGTTACTTTGATCGACAGTAAGGGGGGGTCTCATGATTCGGTGATAAATGGTGACGTTAATTAAACGTAAGCCTTCGATTCGTGATCCTTCCCGTCGACCTTCGCCACAGTTGTAGGCGCATTGCGTTTGTGGAAAGCTTCTCCTCCGTATATTCATTTCGGTCGTGCATAATTCCGTATCGATTCGTCCGTTAGCTTTTGAATTGGACCTACGCTATGGGTACTATTGACCCGTCGATTGCGACCATTCCTGACTCCAGCCTCCTCAATTGTCCTCGGTTACTCCGATCGACCGTAGGTGATTGATCTCTTCAAATATAGTGGAGCTTACTTTAGAGTATTGGGGATGACATGGTTCGTGACGTTTCTAGTCAATTTGACCTCCGGAATCGTCTCGGGTACTGTGGTTGACTCAATTGGCGATCTGCTCCGTTGTCTCGGAGCTCTCATTCCCATAGTCCCTGTCGGTCCCCGTCGGTCGGCAAGCTCGGTCCTAAAACCTGCTTGCGAAGGAGGCATACACTGGTTTTACGAGCGTAACGCCTCAGATTCTCCAGTTGCGGTGCCATATTTGCCCTGGGGTTGCGTCGTGAAGCATCTGAAAACCGTGAAGGTCTCTATTTACTGGATATGACAGGTGACTCTGGCGTGGGGTGTGGTGGGGGCGGTTGCCATTGGAGTGGGGGCGAGCCACAGTTTACTTGTACTTAGTATTCTGACGATACTACAATGATATCAATTGCGGGCGAGTGAAGAAGGTTATAGAGGGCAGGGAAGAGAGCAGGAGTCGCTATATCGTCATGGGGGCTTGTAATAGAACCAGTTTTGATCTCAAAGCTGGTGACAAATCCTGGTGCCTTCCGACAATTCGAGCCGCTGCTTTTGATACTTTCAACTCAAAGAAAGTAAATTTAAGGTGATAACATTTCACTTTGGATAGGTCTCAAATGGCACTGTTTAAACACCACAATGTACTAATCCCAAAGACACCCCGCAAAGACTGTCGGTTATTCTCCTCTAGTTTTAGTTGTGTGCCGCCCATAATGAACCGCGTCCATTCGGGGTCAATTGAATTCTCTCCCTATTCTCTAGTACGCTGTGCTCATTGTGTAGCTGTGAACTTGTTGCTCTGTGTTGATCCTTTATAGACCTGCCCATGGAAGACAAATAGTCACTCGCAGTTCTTATGGGTGATGGTTGGTAGATAACAAGCCAGACTGAAGTGACTGTAGGGCGTAATCTCACGTAAGTGCTGAGACGTCGCGACGCGCAGTGAATCTAGAGTGAAAAGTGTGTGAATTGTAAGGTACAGGTTGAGCTCTCTCAATCTCCCAAAAGTGTTGGAGGACTACTGTGTGCTAGCCCTAAGATGCCCGCCACACACCGCACAACAGTGATGGCCAACAGCAAGATGGGAGTGGCTACTAGATATATCCCATGTATGTATGGGGTGAGTAGAAACACGATTCCAAACAGGAGAGCTTAGAGTTTGAAGGGGACACGACATGACAGCGGATTTTCAAAAAATTATTTCACCTTTTCTATCAAGATAGCGCTACACCCAATGTTTGATGCATAATAAAAGCTCCATCAGTGGTCAGCAACAAAATGTAGTGTTTTGTTGAGCAGGGCCGCGAGAGCTCCGTAGGAGTATTCAATTAATTGAGACATCCGGTTGAGTATCACGACAACATCCCTCTTTTAATTGAGGTCTCAAACCGCCGTCTGATTTTGGTTAGATAATTAAAATGAAATTTAAACCAATAAAACTCAATGGAATGGAAAAAGGAGGGAAACCTACACTTCAAGATTTTTGAACCGCAGATATAGTTCATGTTTATCGTAAATGATGATACAAGCAACACATATAGAAGACTGCCTGTTTCTATGAGAATAGGCCGAACCCTCCTGGCTTGATGAGTTTGTCCTTTCACTTTGCATCCACTGGTTTCGGAGGGTTAGCTTCGCTATTTGAACAGACTCCCTGCTTATTGTGGATTGATGTCTTACCCTAAGAAGTGAATGGCTTCGCCACCTTGACGTTTGGTGCAGGGATGCTAATTTTCGAACGCATCCGGATGCACATACTCTTTTTATGCTCCTTCCGGAGCAGCTAATATAGATTAATTAATCCACAAAATAAGAGAGGGAAGTATTGGAGATAGACCGGCAGCCGACCTGGAGGAGGTTTCCTTCAGGATAATCGTAAAGTCTTCCGCTTTGGGGTTGTCCGTGTAAGGACTCTCGAAAGAATAGCACTGCAGCCTCGGAGGGACTTCCGGCCTATGGTCAGTTGGCGTCCAGATATCGTGGTTGGTGGTAAATGATGCTGCAGGTCATAAGGTCAAGTTTTCTAGCACAAAACGAGACCAAGTGATCCCGAGCCCCAAATATATTGTAAGAGAATGACATACCAATAAACAGTAAACCCGAATTCCGTTAAAATTCGGAGAGAACGTAGTCGATCTTCCACACCCTTTGAAGATTTGTTGATCTGCTGCTAGGGCCAGTGATGTGAATCTGACGGCTCCTTTGCTGAAAGGCATCTGAGCGTTGTTGTAATCATTTTGCAAAATTTGTGGATCTGGATATTGCTTGGTCTTCCATTCGGCAGTTGAGTGCAGCCGAAAGTCGTCAAAGTACTTTTTAACGCTTAAGACGATTTTCTCGAACTTTTCAGACTCCTAAACAAGATCGCGTTGCCCTACTTTCTGTGCCTCTAAAACATCACTACCCCGGTCGAGGAAAGACTGCAGCTATCAAATCGTCAAAGAGTGGCTACGTTTTGTTCGACATGTTGACATCCGCCGTCGGTCGTAAATCCCGCAGTCGTAACTAGAAAGAGTAAATGCGCACTAGAGGAATAAGCAATTGAATTTATCGTGAATGCAATCAAATTGGGGGGGACAGTGGATGCAGAAAGTGAGCCCATGCAGATCGATGTAAGGCGCAGCAAATCCGAACTCAAAGACGCTTCTGAGTCTGCCGATAGCTGGAGATAGTGTCAGACTTACTTTAGAGGCGGAATTTTTCAGTGTCGAGTTGTCGACTTTGGTAAAAGGTAAGTATGTGCGATTTTTTGTCTCTCCGTGAGTCTCAAGAGCAAACTTAGAGAAATCAGTGGGGTGTATTCAATCGGTGTAAATATTCCTAGGTAGGATGGATGAGTCGCCCTCGGCCATGGACCCCGTACATATCCCTATGCTCCTTCAATTAAACACAACAAGAAATCTGGTCAAAGAAAACTCGCCGAGATATGCCGAGACCAAGAAGAAAAAGTAGGAACGTAGACCCACCAATTTCCACCCATGTCTCCTCGCTCACCTTCATACAATCACCATTCAGCAGTCAACCACGACAACCAACTTCACAACTGGACACTTCGTTTCACTCAATTCCTGGCAGAAAACTCACATCGAGAACCCTCTCTCACAATCCCATGCGTAAATCCCTTCCACCCTTCCCTTTCTATCCCCTCAAGGCCGATTATGATGTGAGCTAACACTGCCTAACGAACAGCAATCTAGTGGTGCCTTTTCTACTACTACTAAATTTGAGCTTTGGATTGATAGGATTTTTTGAAAGACTCACTGTCGCTTTAACGCAAAGAAACTAAAGGAAAATATTATCCGACATTTTCAATTGATCCAATCTGAGCTATCGAATCATTGAAACTAGATACGCTCAACACGGATCACACGACGAAGTTTCAATTGGAAGCCCATTTAAATCCCCACATTTACGCCTACGGTTGCTCAAGTGCGTTCAAGCTTCTAAAAATATTTCATATCGTTGCTGATGCGACATTTGAACAAGGAGTTCAACGAGGAGCAATGTCGCTTTCAAAGTAAGAGGTTCAGAAGTAAACCCGTTCCTTTCGACGATCTAACGAGCCTACAGACACTATCAGTCACTCGATCTAAGGACTACACTCATTGACTGGCACTTATTTTTTCAAATATGTCGGAGATCTACACCCGGATTTCACTGGAAACTTCTTCCACCTCATTCCAAAGATTGGGAATCTTCACCATGGAGTTGAGCCGGCACTGTCGAAGAACCATACTTATGGTTTCTGGAGTTCGGCGATACGAGAATCTTAAGTTGTGATGTAAGTTTCGGTTAATACTTTTATCTACAATATTTCCCAAGTTTAAATTTCATCTCTAACCAACTCGAATGGTCGTTCTAGGTCTCGAATTAAGAGTGATAACGTCGCGCCACCCGGAGGAACAGAAACGTTGCACACAAATATAGCTCACAACAGGGCTCCTGAAAATCCAAGTGGCAAATCGAATTCGAACTGACCGGGAAGGAGTAAAGGGTGTGCGTCAAAAGATACTGGAATTGGAGGAAGTAAGTACGGAGCGCGAATTGAGAGGTTCTTGGCGGAGGGCGGTGGTACTCTGTTGGAAATCGAGCGGGCGCCACCAAGGGTAGTCAGTAAGATAGCTATCCCCTACACGCTCGGTTTTGCAGATTGGTTACCATAGTCGATTCAGGCAATTTCATTTGTAGATCAGCTGAAATGGCCACTGAAACATGATCTGCTCGCTTGGGTGTAACAGTATAGCTGTCCAGCTCGCAAACCTGCCCAACAATATTCAACGGTTTTACGATCATAATTGGTGGCGCTTTAATTATGCACGAAACTTTGGATGAATTTCTTCGGGCCTAGATCGATTGGTAAGTTCATATTTTAATATGAGCTCCATGCTTCTCAAATTGGACTAATATGTAAGACAACAGCTTTGAAAATCTTGTCCACACCGATCAGAACTTTCTTTTCCTCTCCTTACAGCTAGTGCCTCCCTCCCATGGCCTGTGCCCGCAAGCCAATTCTTCCCTTCATCATACTCTCGATTTTTTACTAACCGGTCAACAATCTCGTGTGGGTGAGAGGCTCGGTTCTTAGAGCCGCAAAGATAGCGGATATGGCTGGCGATGTAGTTTGGGGTTTTCTTTTAATGTACGGTTGGGGATCTCCCGGTTAGAGATCGCAAATTATTCAAGAAGTGCGTGTGATTCAACAAGATTTGTATTAAGAGGGTCGATTTACTGGGTATGCGGCTATGTTGATTACTATGACCTTTGTTGGGGTGAGTTATTCGGAAAAGATGAGGAGGCTGCTGATGTGTTGTAGGATACTTCGAGCAGCTTGCGGTGGCTGTATTTTTGGTTACAAGGTGGAGGGGTAGAAAATAGTCGAAGAGCGCAATCGGGAGAGTGCAACAATGGGAGTTTCTGAGAAGCAGCCTTGGAGCAGATCCACCAACAAACTCGACGGGAAAAACGCGGCTGCAGTATTCAACGCGGCAGTGACGACCGCAGTTAGCAGTTCTGGGGTCGAGGCGGTGTATATTGTACAGTAATAATGTGAGATACCTAGATGATTTGTTATGCGTACAAAAGGATTGAAGATTGAAAAGTTGATGTTGAATACTATGCCATTAATTCGTTCCTGCTACAGCATTCATTTGTAGTTCTTACTCATAATACGACTATTATTTGTATCCATTGTTATGCGACTATATTTCGCCTAAATACGATCATGTGCGCTCGAAAACCAGCCATCTGACATTGCGAGCGACGAGAAAATCTGGAACGAGAGCAATTAGGTACCCTGACGCTTTGTTCGTTTCTTGAATCGGAATGTCTTTTTTATAGGTATGTACAACACACAAATACTCCAGCTTATAGACTCTTCCAGTAAAAACCCATAATAATTCCCATTCTAAACGATCCCAACAGTGCCAGCTTCCAGTTCAGTTCAACTTAAATCCAACATGCCCAAAGTAACGACTACAACATAATGTCTAAAGCCGTCAAAATCGAATGTTTTTATAAACCTGCCAATAACTTAGTTCAAAGCTTGGAGCTCTGGAACAGTTCTTTAACAGTTTAAAACTTACCTTCTCCAGCTGCAACTTCCATAAAAGTTCTAAGCCAAAGGACCCAAGCACAGCGAGAACCCATCGTACTGAAAGATTCTTCAGTAATAATAGTGAGAAATGGGGTACAACGCTGTTTGCTTGCCTAGGACAAGCTTGGTTCCCAGAGGCGGCGGGCATGGACGGTACCATGCTGTGTGGGCTGCCGTAGTTATGGCCGTTACCAACACTGACGGCCATGACATTGTTGCAGTTGGCGATTGCATTATTCAGGTTTACAAAGTCGTTACTGATACCAGCCATTATGTTGTATTCGGTTAAAAAGTGACATTGTTGTAATTGTCACGGGCACGATCAAAGTCAGTAATATTATGATTAAAATATGTAAGGTCATTGTTGTATCCGGCCATCATATTGTTGAACTTCGTCCAAAACGAAGCGTTGATCGGAAGACAGGATTCGATGACATGCCGCTTGCGAATTTTCTGTGGGGACGGTCTTACTTTGCCACCATCATTAGCAGGGCAAGGAAGCTACCAAGATCTCATCTTTATTAACTATTAGGCTAGTAGTAGTAGCAGCAGTGGAGGTAGAAGAGGTAGAGAAGGCACTACAGTTGTATTATTGTGACATGGGCGGAAGGGACTAAGGGATTACCTTGTTAACTGAGAGGAAAAAGTCGTAGTAATTGATGTTGCAATTCGATAGACTCCTTGAATTCTTTCTTAACGATCGCAAGGCGGGGATTGGTCGTGCAGTCTGCAAGTTTCCGTGCGAACGGTTCTCCGATTGTTAGCAGGAAAGGGCGATAGTTGATCTCATTGACCTCGAGTAATTACTGCAGTGGGTAGTAACAATGGAGGAGGAAGGAAGGTTATAGTGAGTGGGGTAGAGTGAATGTGGACTAGAAAGTCGTCTAACAATATCTTACGCACTCGGCACTGCCTTTTTTGTTCTCTTACCATCAATGAACAGCGACACATACTCTGCAAATAATCCCTAGAAAGAGCATCCAAGGCATTGAGTGGGGTTGAGACAGCTTTTGCTAATACCTCCAGCCTTGATCTGATTGGTAGGAAGGGTACTCTACGACCAGCACGCAACAGCTCTCCGCCAACAGCTCTCCATTCACGAACCAGCATACTCGGGTGTCTCGAACAGGTCATGATCATCATAAGCAACATGGTAATCGTTGGGTTAGGGTTTGGCCTTGTCCATCAAGCGCTGATCAGCCGGTATTCACCAAGAAATATTTTTTTGCACATTATATCGACTTCACCTTCGGGCTTCTAGAATTAATGCAAAGATAGTAGATTTCAGGTAACTTTTAGACCCTACAGTTACCTACTTTAACCATTTAACCTCCGACTCCATCTCAATTACAGAACAACCACTTTCTCAAATTCATCACAATGTCGACCACCAATGAATCCACCGCCACGCGCTTCAAATCCTAGCTCAAAAGCTTCATCTACTGTCTCAGTAATGATCGTAACCGAATACACAAACCTCGCGCGGATGGGCCTACACCACGCACCTCCCAATCATCGCCGACCCTGATACTGGCTTCGGCGGACCAATCGACATCCCGCGCACCGTACACTTTTACGAGTCCGCGGGTCGCAAGAATCCACTTCGAAGATTAGACATTCTTTAAACAGTGTGGACAGCTGTCTGGAAAGAGTGTTGAGTCGTTGGAGCAATATCTCGAGCGTATCCGCACGGCTATGTCTGCGCGGTCCTCGCTAGACTTCCTGAATATCGCACGAACGGACGCTAGGAATGCCGTTAATTTTGAGGGCGAGGAGGCAGGCGCTGATGCGTTCTGCGAGGGGATGAAGAGGCTGCAAGAGGCGCTGAAGGCAGGGGCGGATATGGCATTTATAGAGAGTCCAAGGAGTGCTGAGGAGTGTAAGGAGCTGGTGGAGGTGTGTGCGCCGAAACTGGCGTTGATTAATGTTCTGCCTAATGGGCTTGCGCCGCAGTTGACGACGGGCCAGTGCACAGAGCTGGGGTATAAGGCGGCGATTTATCTGTGCACGGGACTCATACCTGCCATGCTAGCGATGCGGGAAAGCTACAAGGCGCTAAAGGAGGTAAGGACGGATTTGGAGTATTGCGGGGGACGGAAGATTAAGGACTTTTTGAGTAGATAGGGCTGGAGAAGGCGTATGCATTTGATAAGAACGTTACCGAAAAGACGGAGAAGGAGGCAAAAGGACGGAAGGAAATTTTGGACTTGTTATTAGATCTAATTGTAGGTACGTTGTGATCATATTTGTAAATGGTTTTGTGATCATCTAGGATTAGTTTTAGTTTTATAGTTTTAAACTCCTGCAAAATTAGAAATCCTCTATTTGTGTGTTTTCATACCAAAATTGCTTCAATACTTCATATATCCCAGGCTGGAACCCATAAAATTATGAGAAAACTTGACAGCATCATGGCCGATCACCCCGTTTCCGTTGCTCGAGATACTTTGAAGGGTTTTATTTTGTCTCGTTCGCATACTATTCCAACGTACGAAACCTGTAGGATCTTGCTGGCGAGGCAAGGCTCCATTCCAACTCGGGGGCAGTGTTGAGGCAGTCTCCTACCCCCTACGTCATGGGTATCCCTCTCGCGTCCAATACTTAATCGCCTTCTTCCTTTTTTTTCTCTCCACTCCTTCTCATCCTTCACTGCTAGATTTGACAACTCCAATAGCAATCCCTCTCTTCATCAAAAAAAATCCACTCTTTCACTTCGAACACAATACTCTCTGACAAGTCTTCTGACTTTCAAAGAAATCTTGGTCAATCAACAAGAGATACGCGACTAAAACCCGATCACGTCCTCACTTCTACTACTCGATCATCGTTGTTCGTTAGCAATCCAATCCTTCAACAGCCGAAATCAAGGAACAATCCTCAGTTCTTCATGTAAGTCTTCTCTATTCATTAGTTCCAGCCCCGAAAAACTTCTAACGGTGATGCACTAGTAGTGATCTGAAGTCACCGATTCCTCTTTGAAAGTAGCAGGAATTTAGACTAGTCGACTATCAACTCAAGCATACACTTCAGGTAAGTCTTCCATTTTCATGGAATTCTGTATTCCCAGATTCTAACGATGATAAACACTAGTCCTTCCGATCATTTCATCTTCAATCAGCCGTGCCACCATCACAATGCCTCGGAAAAAGGTAAGTCTCGACTATAGTTACTCCTATTCCTTACTTACAGTGTGCAGATCGTTCTCTTTGGGTGCATCACAGTGAAGCATCCATGGAAAAAACAGAAGCAATTGGTCATTGGTAGTCCCGTGCTTGCTTCGGAACCAACTTCCACCGTTTATCGCGAAGGCTTGATCAGTTTGGAGGAGGCGCGTGAAAGGTATAGAGGCGTGTATCGCCCGTAGGGAATTACTACCTGTGTCTTGTAGTCTAGTCTAATCTTGAATCAATTCGGCGTTTTGGGGATTTCTAGTGTCTCAAAGTAATTTGTTCACAGTTCATCACTCCCGCTAGTGGTTAGGTTTACCATAGTACAATGTCTCCTTCCCTGTACACCGATGTTCGTGGGCGGTTGATATTTTCTAGACTGTTGTTACTTGGGAAGACCTACCGGAGCGGTGAAAGAGGCGGTAGGGGTTGGAATAGGACGATGGGTACTCTAGGGCCCTAGTACTTCATTTAGATGCAAACTTTTCTTCTCTTCTTTCACGATCATGACCGGACTAGGGCTAGTGGGAGGAGAGGCTACAGCTTGGACCTAGCAGCAGCGGAGATACTTGCAAAAGTGTGCCCACGCCACACACATTGCCGTGGGAGGTCCAATGCAAGAGGATTACAACAATACGACGGCCGTGATGCTTTGTTAGGTTAATGTAGCTGCTTATGTTGGACTACGAACGAAAGGATCAATTACATGGTGGGAGACACTCAAAATATTTCACCAATAATACCAGTTCAAAATAGAACTATTGTCGCTAACCACAGCTATTCGTATTCAGATTTTCCACCTCGGGCAAGCTTGTTCCGCTATTGGATGTACATGATCAGGATTCATTCGAAAAAGGGACAAAAACCGACCAAAAGGAACAAGAACAGGTAATAATCTCTAGACAAGACTTAAAGCTTAAGCAGGACGATGGATACCTTTATAACGTTCTGCAGCTTGCTCCAACGAAATCAAATCCATATCACGGCGATCATCACCAGTAGTGGCAGAAGCAGTGTTGGCCCCGATTCCGACGCCATTGTAATGAACATGCACAGAACTGGTAACAAGCACAGGCCGCCCGATAACAGGAGTCTTCCTGAGCTTCCTTCTGATAGGAATACAGCAGAAGACCCAAACCTGTGGAAGGTGTTAGAAAGGAGCAGTAAGAATTGAAGAAAGGAACTTACAGTTTCGTACGGCATCTTAAAACTTATTGCGGCTGTAGGGAAGATCTAGAATCGGTTTGCTGTTCGCTGTTCGCGACGTTAACGATTTCTTGAACTCAAAGAGATCTAGAAATTAGAAGGCTGAGTAGAAAACTTACCTAGTACTTGTAAGGAGCTTCGAGTTGATTGCTTATCGTTCAAGAGTATTGACAATGATGAACGGTGTATCAAAGGCTAGAGAAATGGCTTTGAATGGAAGTGAGTAGTAACTTAGTGAGACAGTCTTAAGCTGAAGCAGTGGAGGTGGGGTGCAGAAGGGAAGAAGAAAGAAAAGAAGGAAAAAACGGTTGGTTTTTAAACTCATGCTTCTTGAATGAGGGAGAGATTTTACACAGGTCCAGAACCATTCCTTTAGGCAAGTACCTGGCTCCCATCTATTTCAGCAGGAAAATTTCACTGCCCATTATACGTCATCTGGCCGAAACCTTTGAACACTTTACTTTGTGCTCGTTAGGGTTCGTGCCGAAGTGCGCAAGTGGTTTCAGTCAACAACTCAAAGCTCGTGCCGTCGATTATTTCTATTCCCCCCTCTCTTCACTAGTATTAGACAATACACTACTTCATAGTAATATTAGATTGTATATCAAAATAGAGCATGGTTATCACCCGCGCAAACGGTTAGGGTTACTGTGACACTTGCCGGAACACTTGTGAACTACCAATATTTTTCTCTGATTCTATATTATCTTCCGTAGAGGGTCTTCTTAATGTGCAGGCTTCGCCTTATTTTAGCAGTCACATCCACCTGCTGGATGGTGCTGTACGATCGCTGAATTGAGGATCGGACGCGTTCGCCAGTTGTCTGTTAAAGGATCAGCAAAGGTTTCATTGTGGATTTACGCTCTTTGCCATTCGAGAATAAGGGTATTAAGAACACGCTGGCCCACCAGGAAGGGTTTTACATGTAAGTTCTGGTTAGTATCGTACCCCTAGGTCAGGGCGACATCCGCGATGAACCCTTCTACTAACCCACTTACCGCCAACCCAATAGAAAATACAGTGACCTATCTAACACAATACATCCTACTCAAAAATTTCTCTTTTCATACATTTCTATCCACACCGGACGGTGATATTCACATCTCCGCCGCGCATAGGCTACACGGTCACCATAATTGTAGAATCCCCGACACCGTCGCAGAGCGACTACGCTGATGAAAACGTGATGTCACAACAACAGCCCAGCTGGGACTTCATGGCGTTTATAGAGACAGATAACAACTGCAGGTATAATTTTACAACCATTTATACGACAAAACGATTTCTAACGTTCTAAATGCTCAGATTCCTCAATATTCGGACGAACGATATAGCGGCATTCAAGAATCCTAGCGTCCTCCATCTTCGGTGTTGCGAGTGCAATGGTGTGTTCGTAAATGAAAGATCGATAGTGGAGAAACACAATGATACACAGCCCGCGCCTCCGCTTTACATGTCAGAGTACCGAGAAAGCACGTAATTTCATGTCCCGTCCCGCATCTATAGGAGATCCTCTTACTCGGATTGAAAGTACTGCTTAAATGTAACGGCATTACGATTGCTCCAGCTCTCTGTTTGGAGTAAGGGAGATGGATGTCATTGACACCATCGAGGCACGCACCTCACGATCAACCCTCAAAAGCAACGAACCCAAGCTTTGGACCACAACACCACGTCCTGTCGCTCGGTAGAGGCCGATTTTTCATGAGTACATGCGAATGACCAAGAATCGTTCAATTTTGATGAGTTCTCTAGCGAGGATGGATGTACTGCGGTCAGTTAGACGCCAGCGGACATACGTTAGGCGTTTCAAGCAAGGTTTCGCCTAAATAGGCCATTGCCTCGCCAGTCCATTACCTCGTCAGGCCATTACCTCGTCAGGCCATTACCTCGTCAGGCCATTATGATTTTCTATATCTGGGAAAAAGACATACGATTTCCCACGGACAGTACTTAATTTACAACCACTCCTTGAATAGTGGAAGAAACTAAAAGAGGGGGCAAGCAAGTGAAAGAGCATCTTGTTAAATACATTTCATATATAAACAATATCCTGGTCAAAGTAAAACTCATGGAGTTAATTGAGCTCAAAGTTGGGAGCTGGGAGCGGGTGGGTGGCTCTGGTACTCTAGGAGTGTGGCTACGAGGTGCCCCGCTAACGGCTTGTTAGGGTTGGGTGCTGGACGCGCCCACGCCCCTAATAAGGTGCCTGGGCCGTATGCATGAGGTGTTGTCACAATGATTTCACCAAAGCAATAGAAAGCTGGTAAGTAACAAGAATAAGTGAATCTGTCAAACTCAGAGATACAAGTGCCATGGGATATTTCCTTGCTTCTTCTATCTTCAACGGCAAATCATGGGATGGACGGGAAGTCATAGTTGCCGTAAAAGAACCACAAACGTGTTTTCTAGTCGTAACATTCATTCGATTCATGGTCATAACCCCCGACGTCAAGAAAGAAAGAAAGCACTTACAAAATCCCATCCACCAACCTGAATTGTAACCCAAGACCAAGGAAATATCATAACCATTAAAGAGAAACATAATGACAGAAAGAAAAGAAAAGCCCAACAATACTTAACACGGAGTTCCACACGAGGACTATTACCCCCACCTTTAAGACATCGAGGAGGCGGCCTGTCACCGCCCGCGGGGCTCGTATGTGATGAGCTTCACATCCGGCCTCGCTCGAAGAGGTTCGACTTTATACAGAGCCACGCTTCAGGCGCCAGTTTCTTTGGTGATATGCAGGCAACAATAACTAGGATCGGGGTTGCTAGTCGATCCCTTATGTGCCATAACGGTACATAGAAATCATTAAAACCCCAAGTAGCAATGGTCACACGCATGGTCTACGCCTTAACGAAATTAGCAGCCAGGAAGTTAAAGGAAGTATAATATATACCTCGTCGACTGTGGTCTCAGGTAGAAGCCTTGGTTTCGTGGTTTCATGGGCATACAGGTATATAGTACCCGCAATCAGACTTTGATCGACACCATTGGGTGCAATAGCTAGGATCGGGGATAGAAAGAACGTTTGAAATTCTTACATATGCCTGAGTGAATATGGCAACTTGTATTAGCGAATGTTGACTGTTGTGGTGGTTTAGGGCATAGCCTACATCCTCGAGGGTGTCTTGGAACCGCAGGTATGACGGTTGATAGAAGACGATACACTCTGGAAGTTGCTGTATTTGATTCCCCTTATTCCCGTTAGCCTTCGCAGGCTATGATACTAGAAAATTAAGAGAGCTTCTTACATCTTACATGGCGGCACCCAACGTGTGCAAATGCTTCTTCAGTGGTTTTTTGTATATGACTGCTCGTATCAACCCTTGGAAAATGACTTCTCAAGCTTATCTGGTTTGTTGTCCAACGTTGACCTCTTTTTCTACAGCCGCGAACTCGAACCCGTAAGAGGATGATTGCCAATGCCACCTCGAGCCGGTAAAGTGATGGGAAGACACGATCTGGCGCAGGCTCGCAGTGCCACAAGATTCGACCGTGAGTTCCACAGCTCTGTGTAATCTCCCTTGGGGACAAAACGGCTACACCAACCACCCCTAGCCAATGGATGATAATGACGCTCTGCAAGTTCAACTCAATTAGTTTCTAGAACTAACTTTCTCAATGACATCACATCACTCCGAAATCAAGCCCAGACTAAAATCGTGGAGAAGTAACTTACTAACAAGAGTATCGCGTCAAACATCCTCAATCGCTCGCTTTCAGCCTTGGTCATATTCATATTTCGGAACTGTGATGCCAATCCAAGCACTTGCATAAGAATACAATTGGCTGCGTGCTAAACCCAGTCATGTCGTATTTTTGAACAAGTAGAATTAATCCGACGCAAAGAATCCTAATGTAGGCGACCACAGAAACTCTGAGCACGCTAGGTAAGGAGGGTAGATGATGCGATGTACTCTGAAGACTCGGATACTTCACTGCAAAGACGAAGGAGTCCAACTTTGCTCTACCCCTATTCTGTGCTAGAGGTAAGGGCGCGGAAGGACTGCCACGGCTGAGTAGGAACACCGCGATTAATCCCTCAAGAGCATTACCAAAAACAGCGCAAGCAACCTGCAGATTTTGTGAAGTCGTCTGTGGTTATTGCAGGTGTATTCCTACCTCGGCTCGGTTAGCTCCGGCCCGTCGCGCAGTTAGTGAATCCAACTTACTGCGATAATTCTAGCCTACATAAACAAGCCTCTAACCTCACAAGCAACCCGCACATTGAAGTATCAGATATGAGTGAAAATACTATGAAGGGTTGGCGCTGCAACATCTTCGGCTGGAGGCAGGCCCTATACAGAAGGGCACTGTAGATGTGATTTGGTCTGAAGCCGCTTTGCGCGTTCTTGGAGAGACCGTGATGAGCGTGAATTCCACATAGATGTTGTCCTCTTTATGCAGACCCCCGTTAGCAACAGCCGTGAATGTGAATAGTGAAGACAACCTACGGCGATAGAGTGCGACCAATTCCAGCTCGTGAGGTCGGCCTTATTGAATCCCTCGGTATTAGCGTCTACGTGAGCGTACACGGTTTCACTTCCTAGATGAGTTTTGAAGGATGGAAGCTTCATTGTGTTTATTACATAGGAAGCAACAATGCCGGGGTATTTCCTACGTGGGGTCAAGCACTATTAGCTTGTCCGGGATGATCGGTAAGCTCTGGGGGTGTCATATCTTTGGTCATGACGATGTGTTAAAAATAGCCAGCTAGTGTGCTTCCGACATGAAGTCGAGCATGATTATCGCTTTTGGGATGAAAGTAAGCTGTATGAGTGCCATATCGTCGGAAATGGCCAGCTGGTGCGCCTCAAGAAAGATTGTGAGTTTCGAGTTACCTATTCCTCGAGCACTCCGTTTGGCCGCCTGCAAGCTTTTTCCAACACCAAACAGAATCTTTGTTGCCTTTTATGGACACGAAGATCTCATAGGCCGATTCCAACGGTGCCTTGAGAATCGGAGCCAGGGAGAGAGGATCAATTGAATGAAACTCTGTAGCTAGACTTCCCCAGCCCCATATCTTTACCCAAGAACACTTAACGTCTACCGCTATCAGTTCAATACCTTTCTTTTCTATCACTCGAGCTTTGAGTACTTACAGATGCGGTAATTCCAGATTTCTTCTGCACATGAGTCAATAATACCCAGCAGGAGGGTTGGAACCTTGCAAGCAGCCAAACACACGTAATCATCGGATTCCTTGTTGATGATGAGCATTCTCAGCATTGAATGGTCGATCCTCTTCATGCGCAATCAACTCTTCCAGGTGACGAACGTATTCCGTCGCTATGGCGGATGTTGTCGACTGTCTTCATCCGCCGTCACCGAGATTCCTGAAGATGCCTGACATATTCAGCGGCCATAGCAGCCTCATCTTCAACTGCCTTCATCCACAATCAAATTCAACGCTTGAAAGTGTCTCTCCGCTGCTAGAACTACCCGGCACCATCGACTGTATTAGTTCCTTGGGTTGCGGCATTGATGATGGCAGCCGATTGCCCATTTCGTCTTTGGGTCGGATTTGCTCTTGGAGGAGTACTCATCACCAGGGCAGTGAGATTCTGCGCTTTTGTAAGCAGCCTAAAAATGGGCTGCGGATTGTAGTACTCACGTCTGGGTTAGCACAGACATTAACGTTAGTTGATGTCGTTGTGGAGACGGTTTCTTGCACACGTTCCAATTATATTTGATGGAAACAGCGAGAACCGGCTGTTCGGACTCACAGCTCCGGTCATCACCGCTCGCTCGTCCCAGGGAACTTCGAAGCCTGCGAGCCAACAAATTGGGCTCCAAAATCCAAGAGCCAACGCAGGGCAAGGGTGAGTACGAGGGGTTCTTCAGTGATGTGGTAAGCATCAAAGATGTGATGTTTCCCTCGAAGTCAATAGGGTTGACAAATGGAAGGTGGCGGTTGTTTACGGCGATTCTGTCGGGAATTCAGTGGGGTGGGACAGCGTTTGATCTAGGATCGGGTGATTGGGGTGATATGGTAGGAACCTTGGTTCTTTTCTTACAGTGAAAAGTGGATAGAATTTGTTGCCGTGGTCGACTGGAGTTAAGTCTGTGGAAGAAGGAAATGCATAGAAGCGTCTTGTTCCAGATGTTTGTTTCCGGGCGTCTCGGCTTGTGCGGAGCGGGGATGCGGACTGCAACACAAATGAACACTGATCGCCTGCCCGCCCCCACACAACCTTCCCAAGTCCAGCAGACTCTTAGAATCCCCCGTCGCTCGCTGTTCTCGCTCCCAGATTATCTCCCCGCAATCAGGTTTTCGTCTTGTTCGCCCCTCTGCTGTCATTCTAATCTCCATTAACCGCACACCCCACTCTGCGCGCGCGGCACTCAATCTTTCTCCTCTCCACGCCCACAACTGAGCCTTCCATGCGATTAGATTCCTGCAACACCGCTTCTGAAAAGCGCAACCCCACGCGCGTAACGAAGACATCCTCCGCCTGCTTCAGCAGCCGCAATCCTTAGAAGGGTAGCGGGCACTACGAGAAGCCCTCTTACCATCTACCGCTCGCTCTATATGCGCAAGGACAAGAACGAACTGGGCGCTCTCTCTCTCTGCACCACGAGCAAAACTCTAACAGGTTTGAGATCACCGCTGGCCACAAAGAGTAGGAGAATTATGTTGATTCACGGGGATTACATGCAGGTTTACTCAGCTCGCTATGCGTTCCTAGGTCCGCTATTCGACACCCTAGTCGTCCATGTCTAGTTCCATCATCATATCTTCTATCGCCGATGATGTTGGCAATCCTGCTGTTGGTGCTGCCCCCTGAGCTTTCTTGGGTCGATGTTGGAGTCTCCTCTGTTCCTGTTCCTTCTACTATTCGATACCCTGGTCGTCCATTTTCTGGTTCCATCATATCTCCCTTCTGATGATGTGCCTCTTAAGCCTTCCGATCTTAGAACAGTCTCTGCTCCTGTCCCTTCTGTAGAGAATGGGAGTGCAGTTGGCACAAGATAGCAGCAGATACAATATCAGTGCTTGGATCGGCAAATGAAGTCGTCATTGGCAGATACAATGCCGAAATACGATTATGATCAAGGCTGAACGAAAGCGATCGAGAATGTTTGGATGCGCTAATTGTGTAAGCCACCTTTGGAACACACGATGAAAGTTTATTCGGGATACTAACTCACTAGAACCTGCAGAGCGTCTTCCGTTGGCTAGAGGCGGTTGGTGCAGCCATTTCGTTCCCAATCGAAATATGATTATGACCAGGTCGAACGGGAACGATCAAGTATTTTTGAGTGCAAAACCTGAAGATTGAAGGCCAGTATTTATGTTACTTGTGGCCACCGAATCAAGGCCCAGCCGGGATTTGAATACCACCTATCTTCTAGGACTTAATCACGGCCGTCTTCAGCTTCTAACTCACCCAAGAGGAATGAGCACCGAGATTATAACTCTTTTCCCTGTAAGTCATCGTGGGAACCAGTGGCATAAGTTTTATGTTCCAGACCGTGGTGGGAAGACAAGGACCCGGAAATTGAAGCCAGTAACTATGTTACTTGTGACCTTGACTCGGAGATCTGCAGGCCCTCCAAATCCAGACCTGAGAAATTCGCAAATTTTTGAGCCAGTCTCAGCTCTCAAATCTACGAAGTGGTCGGTACCCTTTTCCCGGAGCATTGTCTTGGAATCTTAGATCGTGGGATTGTGGTTGAACGTCATCATGGAGTGTGGCTATCGGCCCAAACTCCTAAGGCCGAGAAGAACTCGCTGCAAATTGCAACGTTCACTCTAACCGCAGCCGGCAGACACGCAAGGCCAGTCGATGTTTGAACTTGACGGCAAGACGAAATCCACTTTATCGTCCTCCGCACAACCGATTGCGGAGACAGTGCACGGCGGGCCTCTCGAAAACTGCGGTCCAGAGGATCTGTGGCACATTACTGCGCCACACAAATCATCATGAGCGGTCTGCAGAGGCAATTTAGAAGTTATAATTGGTGTTACTTGTAACCCTGCCCTGACCTCTAAAATCCTGCAAGGTCTGGGAGAGGGCTCATTACCTTCTCCCACGGCATCGTCCCACAAGGTCTATCGGGTCTAAAAGAGCGGTCGGTACCATTATCCTAGAATCTCAGATCCTAGGATTAATGTTGTTTTTGAACGACGTTACGTAGTTCAGGTGGCTAGGCCACAAGCATTACACTCAAGGCTCAGCCGAGGATGGAACTTGACAACAAGTCGAGGTCCGTTTCATCATCATCCACACAATCCATCGGGTGGTTGACCCCATGAGGACTGCAGATCTTGTTGAACCTATCGTCGTTGTCTTCTGATCCCTAAGCTCTGATCAACCACAACGCTTCATCTTCCAACTTCGAGGGCGAGGGGCGAAACCCAACTCGACGCAGGAACGCCGGAGTTGCGAATATGAACCATGTACCCTGGTCTATTCACTGAGATTTTCGAAGGAGAATCCGTGGCAGTTACTACGGTACAGTCTTGGGGTTCCAAAAATTTCAGATATGGGCATGCCACCGGAAGTGAGAGCCTGTGCTTCTTCTCCACTTTCATCCCCGGTTTCATCTCCTCATACTCAACCACAACACTTCATCTCCAAATCCACCTTAAGAGGGGTGAGTTTGCTCCGCAACAACAAGCCACTGTTGGAACCAGTGGCTTGCGTTAGAGTCACTATGCTAGTGTTAGGTTGGAGATCATTACCGTATGTTGGCATTCAACTAAGGGTGACAATTTGCACTGATGCATGGTAGGCTTTAGAGGAACTTCAGATCCACCCAATCTATCATCTCTGGTTTCACCAACTTCCCATGCCGACCTCATCCCCCGCGTACTCCAGAGTAATGAACTTGCGTTCCCGTGTCGAAAGTGATGTGACTCGGGTCTCCACAAGCTCCGGCGAGAATCTGTGGCTTTTACAACAGGTTACGTAGCGCAGTAACTGCGCCATCGTCAATCATACTGTATGTTTGCATGCCAGAGTGAAAGTTTATGCTAATGCATTGAAGACTATAAGGGACTTCAGATTCCGACCAATCCATTGTTACTGGCTTCGACAGCACCCCACCCTAAGTTCATCCCTCACGTACCAGAGGGGTGACAATCGAGAACCACTAATGGCAATGGTTCTGGCGACCGCTACTACTTCCGCTTTACCTCAAGCTCAGCACCCCACACGAACCTCATCCCCCCATACCGCAATACTCCATTCCACCTCCGATCACAGCGTTTCATCTCCCAACCCATGTCAAGGTTTAAATAGTAAGAACACTTGTAATAACAGCTCTTACCTCGTTATGACTTCCGTTTCACCTCAAGCTTAACCTCCTACGCCGAGTTTATTCCCAATGTACCCTAGAGGAGTGAATAGCGAGAATCACCTGAAGCAAAAGGCGCAATACAACGACCTAATTCCAACAAATATCAAGTCGGATTCATTCCTAGCTGCTGTTAACGGGGGAGGAGAGCTCTTCGACAACGAGTACAGTATGTCAATCCAAGCAATTCTCAAATAATATGTTGCTAAATAAACATAACAGTAGAGCTTACGGTTTGAAGCTATCAAGGGTGAAATTGGCATTGTGACTGCGGTGTACTTGCTGTCTTTAATACTTTGAGCTGATTCCTATTATAATAACCGCGAAGGACGAGTTTAGTTGTGGTTTTGGGAAAGCGGTTGTGGCGAAGAATATGGTGGATGAGGTGGGGGTGAAAAATGTTTTGTGCTTGATTTGGCAAATGTTCCTTGTCGTTTTGCTGGATACCTGTTTTTATAAGGGAGCCGACTTTGTTTCTTTGATATAGTTATAATATCTCAGGATGAGGAGGAAATATTAATCAAGACGATCGAGCGTTCGTTATTATTGCCTGATTATTTCTGATGTGAATTTTATTGTGAACCATGGAGTACGCAACAGCAGAAGGGAACCGATAGAACAGCACAGGAAGGGGTCTGTCTATATAGGGTTTTCGAATTAACGCACAAAATGAGGTTGTTTTCTAGACCCTGCTCTCATGTTTACCAGGCCATTGTAAATAACACCAGCCCAGAATGATATCCAGTGGAAGTGATTTCTCCGAGTAGTGTTTAGGCAGACGTGACTGTCCGGCTGGGTGGCTGGTAGATATCAACGACGCGCTTTAAGAAACCGTCCTCATTTCCTACCAACAGTAGAATTACGTCCAAGCAAGTCCTCTCTCACAACAGCATCTCATAGCTCGAGTATCTGTACCTCACCTTCTATACCATGGCTTGTCCATCTGTGAGTTATATCCCAACAAATTATACTTTCCGTAGCTTCCTTAATACTCTCAAATCAGAACTATGATACTATCCCAAGGCCCCATAGTGTAATGGTTGACACACACACACAGTATTCCTAACCGAACCCGTAACTTAGAGGTTGCATTTTCGATCTGCGCGGGGCCATTCTTTTAGTTCGTCGCTCGAGTTTTTGTAGGGTGTAAATCACTCGATGTCGCTCAGAAATTCATGATCGCGGAGTTCGACCCAACCTCACACTACATTTTCTTCACTACTCAACGCATTCTTCACATTCTCACCCCCTGGGACGGCAAACATCGCCGATCCTCTGCTTGATGGATTCTCCCCACTCTGCCAGTCAGCAAACTCACTCGCCACGACCCTACCGACATGCTTACTATAGATACCACCCAACCCCCTATCAACCCGCCTCTACTATCTATTTTCCGGAATATATCCCTAAATAGCCTCGTCGCACCTCTCCAGCCATCGCGGACACCCGAAACATATCCCAATGCTCCTTATGTAGGGCCACACCAGTCGTCTCAAAGCCTAGGAGCTATTGTAATTTACCACTATGCAGGAGCCAGAGGAGCAAAAAGGAAGGGCAAACCAAGAAAGTGATAATCGCAGGTTTATAGCCTGGGGTATCAAGTTGGTGTTTATAGCACTAGTTGAGCGCTGCAGGTTCCGAAACTGTACAATTGGTGTTTCTAGCACCATGGTCAGCAAGGGGCGTTGATAACACCAACCGAACCTTGTACCACAGCCGCCCAGTGTTACTAGCACCATGGTCAGCCAGTTGTATCAAGAGATCTCATTTTATGAATTCGATCGATAATTCAACCATAACCCCGAAAGTCCGTAGCTCCCTACAGTAATCAATGGAGGCGTGGAAGTTGGGCGCAAAATCCGTACCTAAAGCGGGACATGGGACATCACTCATTAACTCGTTTCGTTTCGAGACGAAACCGAGTCTTGTTGTGCGTTGTGCGCAACATTCTGTATTGCGTGAAGGAATAATATATACAAACAGTATAGCCTGTTCACAGTGATAATCGTTGGAGGTTCCATGCATGCGAAACATTGGAGAAGGAGCCTGTTAACGTTGTGCACGCGAGTGCAAAAACCCCCTATGCGGTAATTGAATAGTTTTGAGACCTTCGACCTCGAGATACATCTTGTAGAGGGTGTGTTGAACAATCCTCGCAGTGCTGCTACGTCGTAACTTGACCCCTCTTCTCATATCTCCACCTCCAACTCCTTCGTAACCGCGACAGAACACTCTTACAACTCATGGTACTCAGCTCGAGACTTAGTTTAGAATTCAACTTTCACGACCGGAGCCTTCGTAACGATATCCAAATCGTCCCAAGGATCACTTATAGCACAAAAATTCGGCTCGGATATAATAGTAACGAGTTGGAGTCGCTCCTCTGTATCATCGTCAGCACAGACCTCTACCATGGAGCTACCATCATACATAGGTCCCATTCACGCCTCCGATCCAAAACCATCGTTGCTATAGCTCCAATTGCTAGTTCTCTCCTACTATACCACGTACTCGAAAACACCGTTCCAGCAACCTGTCCCTTTCTGCTATAGCAGACCGTTCCATCCCCCAACAATCCTCAGAACTTTCAACACATTCTCAGCACCGCTCAACCGCACCTCCTTTTCGTTATTCATCAGGCCCATCGTCAAACCGCGAGTGCACGCTGCAATCGTACCGATCTCACCAGAACTCGAGAGCTGTCGACGTATACCCGTCACATGGGGGGTCCCCTCTCCCCGTCCAATGCCTGAAATGAACCAGCTTCGAAGGGGGCTCCATTCCGCTGAAGAAAAAAGCTCTGCCATACACGCCACTTATGATTGAAGACTGGTTTATCACCGCCTTAGGCTGTTATTCCCGATCATCAAGTGTCCAGATCTCCCTCTTCACCCTTCCTACCGGTTCGATATTCTGACATGGTAGATCACCAGGTTTATCGCCCCGACACTACTTCTAGCAGCCCATTCATTCCCGTTATGGTGGACCTTCCTGCTCCCACTACCTTCGTTGTTCCAAGCATCTGCTAGAGTTTTGTGTCGCTCAGGGTGGCCTAAAGGAGAGTCTGTGAGCGCCCAAACCATAGAAACGCTCGCAAACCAGAAGTGAAGAGGTGACAACAAATGTGACCGAAATTGTTATTTGGTAAAGCTTCTGCCATCATGCCTCCCTGTTTTATTGCTATTTGCGCACATATAGAGCACAAGCTTAAATAATAGGCTTTCAGGTAAGAATAACGAAATCAAACCAAACCAATCAAATCCGGCCAAGGACCTTTTTTTGCCACGCATTCAAAAGTTACGGGTATAGCATGTTACTGGGTCGGTCGCAGCGACACTAATTCAAATATCTTCGAAATGGACGGCCTGGTGGGAAAAATACTGTATCGTCTCGTAATAAAAGTTTCCTTCGCCATGCATGGCCAAGCCGTGACTGGTTAGCGTAAATTTTACCTCTTCAAAGAACTCCTTTGATGACTTGGTTTAGGTAATACGAGTAACTCCCGCCCACAATTGCATGCACATCATGCATGACACTGCCATTCACTCCAGTAGCCATCTTTCATAGATCAGCCTTGTAACAACTTAAACTCATCAGGCAGGGCGAGTAGGATTTCGGCTATGCCCATGAAGTAGTGATGCTGAGGGAAAACCTTGTTCTGTCTTCTGCATGTCTAAACAGGCAAAATAACGAAGATACAGGTTCTAGCCTGGGTGTTTGTAACGCCCGTGAACTTTTGTGTTGCAGCACCTGGAGTTTCGAACCTTAGTGTTTACAGCACTGGCGCTTATAGCACCAGCCTAAGGTTTCGAACCTTGGTGTTTACAGCATCTGGCGTTTACAATACCGGTTAAGCTAGGATTCGTGCTTGTTTATTGAATGATTTAAGCCATGATAATGGAATGCAGGGATCGAGCCTTCGATAGAGTGAAAGAATCAACAGGATATCTACAGCACTTCGCTCCCTCCCTCGCCGGTAGTTACTAAAAGTGGTATTACATTGCCCATGTCCGGTTCCTACGGCCTGACGCAAGAATTTTAGAATGCAGGATAGAAGCTTACATGTTGTGGGAATTTTCAGGAACTGCGTAAGAATCCACACTGTCGGTCCGCGTTAGCAAATGATTTTCTACCCTGATTCCTACGGTCTTTCAACCACGTGGCGGCGACTAAAAACACAAGAAGCATAAAATTGGGTAACCGTGAGAACCCAAAACGCCACGTGTAAGTGAGTGTCCAGAGTTTGACAACTGCATGATCAATCATACATAGGCCTTACGAATCTCAGAGATAAACTGTAGAGATAGGGCGTAAGCGGGTGAATGCAATATGATTACAGAAAACCCCTAATGAACTGAAACTACACCTTGATTATGATGCGCCCCACAGGTTTCGGTTACGATGTAGAGGGTGGGGCCATGGCCTTGGGTTCTCAAGACGCCGTATGTTCCTGATTGAAGTTTATCATCCAGACAACCTTCTTCGGGATAGATGAAGTCGTGTCTGAAACACAGTTAGGGCCTACGCAAGGGGAAACCTTTTGAAGGTTGAAAGAATTGAATTGAGATACCTTCGTCGTATGACGAGATCGAGTCAGAGAATGTGTACTTCTTTAGCGTCCGGTGTTCCTATTCCTGTGCATCGAGCTTTCTTCAAAGCCGTGCTTACGGAGCACACAGCAGCTCATCGCTAGAACAGATGTTTCCTTCATACCAACTAATCACAATCGATCATTCGCAACATACGTTTACGGGTGAAAATGAAACAAACACCGTGGAAACGCCACCTACAAATCCCAACCCAGATATGTAAGGTACTCTCGCTTCTCGAGAAGAGTTGATTGGTGGAGGAAGCTCAAGCACGTTCCCTCGGATATGGAACCGAACGTACTGTGCCAACACAAGTACGTACAGTTTTCCTGCCTATAGTAGTCTCGGAGTGGCCCCAGGGTTCCGAGACTACTGCCTGTAGTCAGTTCTAACCTGCTCAATCTAGAATGGACTTCTTCTCACTGGTACCAGTTGTTTGGCAGTAAAAAAAGGAAGCACGCCGCGTGGACTGTGACAGTACAGGAAAAGAAAACTAGTGCCTTGATTGTAGCGAACCCGAAACGAAAGATACAGATAAACAAGAAGCAAAATATCAACGTTTTATTCCTTTTTGCCCGCCGTTGTCACAAAGCACTGCCGAATCGCGACAATTCAAGTTCACTTTCAGATGTGACTGCGCCCCAACACCATCATGACGGTGTTTCCAGTATTTCCGATAGTTACACTCTACTCTAGCAAAACCAACTGTTGGCACATCCAACATGAAGTACCGGCCACAAGCGATTCGATATTCGCGAGCGAGCTTCATCGTGAATCTGATATCAGAAAAAAAAGCCGAAGAAAAGGTAATTTCCACCGTGCATTCAAAACCAGTCTGGCAGTTTCGTGAAGCACCCATTCCACCCCAATGATTGGCTGCCACTACGCCACTGTTGAACTGTACTAGATATCGCCGCCCAGACCGCCGCGCGCCGGTTGCGCCCGCAGCCAACAGTTTCCTTCGGTCCGCTGTTCATAGCTCCCGCCATCATTCCAGCTCCACCCTTAGGTTTTTGGCGTTCTTTCGTGTGGGGGCGACCCCTCGAGTTCCCTCATGAACCTTGGCTCACTAATCGCTGGCTATATACCAATCAACTGTTAACAAGCCGAACGAAAAAATTTCCTCTACATACAGGTTGGGGTTACTGTATCGACACAAGCTCGGACAGGATTTTGAGATTTTGTTCTGCCTGCTTTCGCTTTGTGGGGATTATCCGGCGCTCGCCTACACGAGGCCCGCCATGTGAATGGCAACGCGGAAATCCGGCATCTCGTTCAACATAAGCACCTTATGCAGGGAAGAGGAATATAATCATAAATATTCCCTCCCTCCTTTACCGCGCTTCTGACACGCTAGAGAAACTCTGGTTAATCACTATTGGTATACGATACCTAGCCTGTGTCTCTCTAAAAACATCGCGAGCGCCGAGGAATCCACTCTACAAGGAATCACCCGAAGCACATCGTATCCGTCCCCTACCCTAGGTTATTGGATTTATCCAAGGGATATCAATTATGAAGGGAAAAACTTTGAACAGCACGGGAGTCCCCGCCGAACCGTACCAGTGGCCTCACGATGGTGATCTATCTCTCACCACGGCATTGGTGATCATCGACATGCAGAATGACTGTGAGTGTCACTTTTTCATGCAAGAACTTCCTCTCAGACATTGTGATGTTTAATTAGTGTAGTCTGCAGTCCCGGCGGATATTTAGATCATCAAGGCTACCCCCTGGAGCCAATGCGGGCGCCCATCCCCCATATCTCACGGCTTCTCGATACCTTTCGCCGTCTGAAATGGCCCGTGTTTCATACCCGTGAGGGACATCGAGCGGATCTTTCGGATCTCACGACAAGAGAGCTCTTTCGGTCCAGGAATAATCCAGCAGGATTGGGTATTTTTCACCCCGTCCTTCCACTGTTATTATCTCTAATCGGCTTGATAGGGATTGGAGACCAGGGGCCCCTCGGACGGCTCCTGATTCGCGGCGAGCAGGGCCACGACATTATCCCCGAGCTCTACCCGATTGCGGGGGAACCAGTGATCGACAAGCCTGGGCGCAGCGCATTTGGGTACACTGATTTTGAGCTGCTTCTACGCCTGAAGGGGGTGAAGAAGCTGGTCATTGTGGGAGTGACTACGGATGTGTGTGTACATACGACTCTGAGGGATGCAGATGATAGAGGCCTGGAGTGTCTACTTGTCCGCGAGGGGTGTGCGGCGGCGGTTGGGGCGTTGAATGATGCGGCGATGGAGATGGTTACCACTGAAGGGGGAATTTTTGGTGCGGTGGCGGCGGTCGACGATGTGGTGGCTGCGCTGGAGAAGATTGAGCGGGGGGAGATGTCCGCAACGCAGTTGTGAAGCTATATTGAGATAGTTTCTTTAATACATGACGACTGAAACCTTGTGTGCATCTCGATGAGACACTTGCAAGCGGGATAGGCTACATTTCCGGAACAATGTTGATCACCCGCACGAAATAGCTGAATTGAGCACCTGTTTCTGAAGATCCGATGATCATATCAGATGCAAAATCTTAAACCACATCCAAGCTCCACGGAAATCCGATTTCCGTGGAACGCACGGCCCCTGTGTCAGTGAATTTCCCCACCCCACGGTTCCAGAATACTGGAACCTCCAACTGCTTATCGCCTTGTCTTGCTTGGGATTTTCATATATTTTGAATCCAACTCGCATCCCAAATACAGTATAGATTAGCGGTCTGCATTAGTAGATTGGAATCAGGAACAGCATGGCCGAAACTCTACCGAGCTTCAGTTGGCTGGCATGCATGTGGGCTACGATAGACAAACTCACAAGGCGAGCGAGAGGGTTCAGACGGTCCGCTTAATCAGGGGGACGACTTACTAAAAATACGGTGGCGGAGTGTCAATATCCGCTGGCCGACCGCCATTGAATAGGGCACTGAACTTCACCCCTCTAAAGTATGTCAAGTTTTGTCGGTCAACGAAACTGATGCTGGCGAATACGGACTTCACTCTCGCAAGCCTAGATCCCGATAATTTGCACGTATGCTGATCCGATGCATTTATTTGGCCGTTTTCTTAACACGTTATATTCCAAACACGTTAAAGAAGGCATCAAAACAAACGCACGGACCCGCGTTACAAACCAGGAACCCAACCTTAACCCCACTGTTCACCAGCACACCATCGAAAAAAAAATTGAGGGAATTTGAGAATCACATTGCTCTCTGGCAAATTGAACTATATCGGCTAGTCAGGAACCTCTGGTTGGATTGCACCTGTGTTGTACATATATCGGTGATAAGATGAGATATTCGCCCACGGAAGCGCTAGACGTTGTTATTGGTACATATGTGTTGCTTATTGCACGAAGGTTAGATTAGACTTAGCTCATATGGGCCTGGGAAGGGGCAATTGCACAGCACAGCCATGCGGTGTAACAGTGAGCGAAATAGGCCCTGTCAGCTGTCATGAACAAAATACTGTGGATCCGACTAGTTGGCAAAAGTCGGAAATATTACGAAACTGGGGCAACCGCTTTGAGTTTTGTATGAACATAAAAAGCTTCCATCCAAGCTTTGCTCAACGACGTCCCATTTTAACGTAATTCATGATGAGTAAACTCGCCCCTATTTTTGCGGATGCGAAGCGGGGATATGGAGTTGTGGATTCGCGTTCTGGTCGAGGCTGTGCTACGGGTCGAGCATTCCCCGAGTGCCATGGCAATTGGTGAAGAAGATATCTATTTGACTGCGCTAGCGCGTGTCCCCGGGCATTCAGGTATACAGTGCCTATAACTACACAAAAGGTACTCCCTATACACTAAATCTAAACCTCCAGTAGTAATCCCATGAAAAAAACTTAACCATCCCAAAAAAACTCCCAAGTCGCCGTTCCTAGCCCCCATTAATCATCATCATCCAGCCGTAGTCAGCTTCTCTGCACTGACACCGTAGTAGTAGTAGTCGCAGGAACAATACCACCACTCAAATGAGCATTATATCTCGGATTCCCATACTTCTCCACATCAAACGTGCCATTCGTCGGCTGTCGCTGCTCATCAACCGAAAAACTCACTCGCTGTTCGATCTCAATCCGTTCCCCCTCGTGCCTCGACACCGTCTTATTGATACGCTCTTGGCTGCCGTTTGGGCTCGGGACGATCTCAGTGTCCAGCACCGAGTCCATTTGCTTGGCTTTTCCGCGGTGCATGCGATGGGAGAGCTGGACGCCGCTGCTGCCATTCGAGTCTTTGTTGTATCCAAAGGAACTGTTACCGGCGAACGTGCCGGCTCTAAAAACGCGCCGGACCAGCGGCCAGAGCATCGGAACGTTGGAGACGTAGATTGCGGTCGAAGACTCGCGGATGTACCAGAGCATGTAGATTGTTGTCGTGGGATTGCTGAAGTTGTAGTATTTGCTCAGTACCGCGGCGAGCACGACGAACAAACCGAGACTGAAGATCCCAACTAGGATCACTTTCTTTTTCGTGTCGACTTTCGCTTTCATCAGGAGCGGGATTCCAACCGCAAGCATCATCAGGTCCGAGCTGAGGTTGAAGACTGCTTGCACGATGACATAGTGTGTGTAGGTTGCGCATTGTGCTGTGCGGATTAAACCTTGTCAGCGGGAAACTAAGACGGAGGGGTGAAAACATACGATCTGGTACAGGCAACGCCCAATATCCGGAGAGTGGGCGACAGTTCAAGAACCATGCCATTTCCGTGGCGATAAAACCCATCAGAGAGTAAGCAGCGATGAGTTTGATCGCGAATTGATGCGGTAACCGCGATGCAAGGCGATTGTACAGCAGGAGCATGCATGCTTTGGTGAGATATGTGCAAATAAGCATAGCTTGTTCCAGCAAGATCACGACTTTTGATCCGTAGATTCGGGTTTTGATGTCTTTGGGTGTAAATGTCTCGTACTCGCCTGGGCCGTATAGATTCGTAGCGGTGGAGCCTGAGACGTTGATTGCAGCCATCAAAATTGTGTAAATGGCCTGGTAGAGAACGCAATGTCAGAACACGCTTCATACCTACTACAGCTTCCCTTGAAATGAGATTGGAAGCTTAGGCATTTTTTAAAAACGCGTACAGCCATATCAAAGACCGCGCTCATTCTGTGCCTCATCCCAATTAGAGCTGTTCATTTCTGCAAATTACATACCAGGTCAACCATCATGAGGTAGTCTTCAAGTTGTAACCGCTTCCAAGACCCGAAAACCAGTTGTCGGGAGTACCTGCAGGAAGCCGAATGTCAGCATTGGTTACAATGAAGTTTCTGGTTAATAATGGCACTCACAATCGGAGAAGGATAAACACAACCCCAAACGAGTACATTGTCCATGACTCGACTTCAAGTTGATGTGCGGTAGGAGAGGAGAGGCCCATTGTTGATACTGCACTTGCTGTGGATGCTCCAATTTCTCTTCTACTGGCAACACAAATCGTTCAATGAGCATTACTAGATCAAAGATATATAAATGCAATTTGTTGTGAGAGAGTGGACCCATTGGAGCTCGGTAACAGGAGGCACGAATCCGATCAAGACGCCGTGGGATGAACCCGGGTTATTTTGCTAGATCATGTTGGAATCGGGAGGTGGCCAGTCAGAGCCCTCCATGCCATATCTCGATGTAGTAGTACGCGATAGACTCATTTGGTTGGCCAAAAGCAGAAAACAATTAGTTGTGGCAGGGGTATCTCATGCGCTAATATTTCGTCCAGTCTTTGATTCCCCACGCAAAACAGCAATATCGTGGTGCACGGAAAAAAAAACAAATATACAAAATATTCCCCATAGAGCCCGCTTGTAGCCCCCATGTGTGCCGCCTCAACAAGCAAATGTTTCAATGCATGCACTCCTCAATTACCGTTCCCAAGGGAAAGGATATCAACACAGCACAACTCTTTAGTGGTGCGGCACTAGCTACTAAAGTTTCTGTATGCTAAGATATGTCTATTGAAACTTGCCACCCGCATATGTGTGGTGTATAAGATTTCTGTTCAGGAAGGTCTTTATGTATGGCCATAAAAAAACCAAAATTTAGGGGCCAATGCGAAAAGTTCACACACGGCATGTGTAATTCGACAGCTCGAGACGAGACTTATGCAAGAGCTAGCACGGGAGGCCGGCGGTATGGTTTCCGCGGATGGTTGTGGTTGTACTTCGATAGCCCTGCAGTAGCAGTCAAAGTTCTTTCCTGGGTTGTTCCATCCCCAACAACACCACCTCTCTGAATTCTTTTCCCTTTCTCTTACCCACCCAAGTCAGCGATTGATTGAGTGCCGGATTGCCGTCGAGATAGAATACCCCTGACCCGCGTCCACAACCACGCGAGAGATACTACGCGAGCGAGATACCCAAGCAAAAACGTCATCTATTCAATACACCATGGCTGCACCGCCGATGCCGGATTATGGTCAGGCAGACAACGGAAGCAGCAGCCTTGATGCGGACGCTCTCAAGATTGAGACTGTTCTGGGACACAAGCAGGAGCTGCGGAGAAACTTTGGCTTGTTCAGTTTGACTAGCTTGGGTTTCGTTATTGCGAAGTAAGACCTTTGCCAGTCACATGGGGTAACCTAGAGATAAAGGTATTGACTGGTGTACAGTGCTTGGGCAGCTACCGGTGGTACTATTGTGATTGCTATTTTCAATGGAGGTCCTATGGCGGTTTTGTTCGGATTGTAAGGACCATATTAGCATGTAACACAGAAAGGAAGTCACTCACAATAGATAACTCAGGATCTTGGTATCAATTTTCTACGCCCTCATCTCTGCCTCCCTCTCGGAGCTTGTCTCATCTATCCCCTCTGCCGGGGGCGTGTATCATTGGGCCACCATCACTGCCGGTCCCAAATACGGCCGTATCACCGGATGGTATGCCGGTTGGATCAACATGTGTGGTTGGTTGCTGTCCGCATCATCCATTTCGTCGATCCTTGGGAATGAGTTGGTCGCCATGTACCTTCTTAACAACCCTGGCGTGGAATGGAAGTCGTGGCAAGTCTTCATTGCCTTCCAGACCATGAACTGGTTATGCTGCGCTATCGTTATCTTTGGAAACCGATATTTGCCGTTGATCAACAAGATTGCGCTGTGGATTTCTCTTGCAGGCCTTGTTATCTCTATCCTGGTTCTTGGGATTATGCCAACCCAAAATGGTCGGAAGCATGCCACCAACTCGTTCGTGTGGACTACGTACACAGACTTGTCCGGCTGGAACAACGATGGCATCTGCTTCCTCCTTGGTCTCATCAACGCTGCCTTTGCCGTCGGCACCCCAGACTGCCAGTCGCATCTGTCCGAGGAAATTGCGGAGCCCGAGAAGAATGTCCCTAAGGGGATCATGCTGCAGATCGGATCCTCCTTCATCACAGCATTCGCATACCTCATCGCGTTGTTCTACAGCATCAGCGACATCGACGCGGTACTAGGGTCGACCTTCAAGTTCCCCACCGCAGTAATCTATCTCCAAGCCACGGGATCTACCCGGGGCGCAATCGGTCTCACCGCTGTTCTCTTCCTTGCCACCTTTCCCACCCTCATCGGAACGCTCGTAACCGGCGGAAGAACCTTCTGGGCGCTCGCGCGTGACGATGCCGCGCCGGGCTCGGCCTTCTTCCGCAAGATCAGCCCGACATTTGGATCCCCTCTACGCGCAACAGTTGCGGTATCCAGCGTCACCACGTGTCTAGGAATAATTTACGTTGGCTCTACCACGGCATTCAACGCGCTGATAACGTCGTACATCGTTCTCTCGACGCTCTCTTACGCAGCAGCAATCCTGCCGCATATCCTCACAGCGCGTAAATCTATTGTTCCCGGACCTTTCCATCTTGGAAAGTGGGGATGGCCCATCAATATTGCGTCGGTGCTTTACATCGGTGTCACTTGCGTGCTCTTTTGCTTCCCCTTCGTTAAACCTGTCACGCCGCAGAATATGAATTGTCAGTCCTCCCGCAACTCCCTGATTGTGAGTGATAGAATGCTGATTGTGTGATGATTAGACACTTCCGTTATCACAGGTGGATTGATCATTTTCATCACCATTTGGTGGTTTATCCGCGGGAAGGGAAAGTACCAGGGCCCAAAGTATTTCAAGGAGGCCGCAGAGGCATTGACACATGGGGGTGTCACGACAGCGGAGAAGGTCTCTGTTTCTTCCTAGGAGGGTTAGGCGAACAGGAGGGGTATATTGGGCTTAGGTAATTACGCTTTATAATAATCATTTGGCGCGCTGTGGGGCGATTTGTTTGTGGCGTTTTGTGTGGTTTCGAAATTCTTGGGGTTCTTAGGTGGTTTGGTGGTTTGGTGGTTTGTTCTTGTTCACTCTTTGGTGGAGGAGGGGGTGTATGTATGTATGTAACTACCACTATGTCCCGTTGGGACTTCGAATTAAGGTATCTCATTGAAATACATACCTGCCTGGTCTCATGCCCAGAGTTTTCATCAGTCGGCAAGCTCGGTCTCCCGACTGAGCTTGCTGAGCTTGCCGAGCACGCCCATCTGGTGTATACTCGAGGATTCAGATATCAAAGCATTTTATGCCCCAGAAATCTACTTGCTAGTTGGCGAGCAACGAGAAATTTTGGGAGCCAAAAGCTGTTCAACTTTCTCCGCCAGATATGGGACGCATTCCCTCCTACAACTCACGGAAGTGGTAACAATAAACGCGACCTGGAATTAATAGAAGGCAGTACAATTCACATCACCTTGCTTGCCAGAAGCGAGTGCTCAGTCCCAGCCCCCCGCGCAATGCAGACGCGCAGCCGATGTGCACTCCATGATCAGTATGGTCGAATACAATATGATTCAAACAAACAAACAAACAAACCGATGTGCACTCCCCAGTACCGCATGAAGGGTTCACGCTAACCCTCTTCATACCTCTGCGTCAAAACAATACTGATTGGTGGTGCCCGCAGTACCCCGCAGCACGGTACCCATTTCCCAGGCTGTGGTTCTGGGACGTCCTGCTCGCCGAATATGCGAATACGAAGCTATGCGAGTGCCGGTGATAGGAGATTGCCGATCAGCGCGGGGGATCGATGTGCGGTTGGTTGCTTTTGGCGCGCATAACCGCGCAAGCATGGTCGATCGAAGCAAGGTCAGAAGCCTACATGGGGAAGCCTTGCATGTGGAGGGCACAGTTGCATTCACGTATGCAGGCAGTCTCGAGATCAACAAGAACTTGGGTTGCCGCAAAAAGACAACCAATAAGAGCTTGTAGCCTTATCCTCCTACGGCGAGGCGTGGACAAAGGTGATAATCGGTGTTCCAGCCAGAAAAAGCAGTGCAAATTTATTCCCGCACTAGGTTGTGATAAAGAAGCGGGGGGTGTATGTGCGCCAGAAGCGATGCCAGTGCAGAGGAAAGTCGGGAAGGGTGACTGTGCAGGAGAACTGGGAGACCACGGACCACAATATGGTCCCGTCGCACAATCTGCTCACAGGGTTTTGTTTAGAGCGACAACACAGAGTGTACTATACTGTTGACATACCTTTTTGCCGCATAGAATTAATACTAAAAGAAACTCAACAAGGGTATCTGTATTAGAGCAATCCTGCCACCCCCGAAATACGACTTTTGACTTCGTGCGTCTTGGATCTTGGCCGGCAGAAGGTTGCAGTAGTGCTGCAAATTATATCAGTGAACGGGTGTGGCTCTGCCATGAGATACTCTATCAGCCTACCACAGTTGCTGTAGGTATTGTCGCTGACTGCCAAGAACCCACAAAGGTTAGGTATAGCTACACCCTGCAGAACTACTGCCAGCCAAGATCCAAGACGCACGAAACCAAAAGCCGTATATCGGGGGTGCAGGATTGCTCTATTGCTAAAAAGCACTGCTATATGCAAGTGAATGTTCGAAACTACTAGAGCTTGCATTAATATAAGTTTGCGAGTACATTCTGTTACCTGACCCCCACACATACTGAGTACCAATGGGTGGCTGCGATGATTTCCAGCGTAAGGGTTCCTCCGCACCATGTTTTCCATGCATTCCCAAGCATATGCCCCTAAGAAACCCGGGTGGTGATCAAACCGGAATACTCAACATCTCTTCGTCTTTCCGGGAACGGCGCTGCTATCTCCCTAGTACGAAAGATATATATTCGCCGAATTTGTAGCTACCGTGCCCTGCTCAATGATTGTTAGCAATAGCAACTTGGCCTTGTTCTCGGATGTTGGAGAGAAAACTGGCTTTGTTAGGCACTATGTACAACCTCACCCCGGAGAACGATCGAACGAGTGATGTATCACAAAACTAGAAATACTAAGGGCAAGGGAGAAGCTGGTACAGTCCTGGAGTTTCCGCAGGATTTTGGCGCGAGATATTCCAGGTCAAACTAGGCGAGATCTTATGTGACTATAGTTACTTGTGTTAGCCTCCTCCTGCACCATCGAAACCCGGGATCTGTCCCAAAAGTTCCTAGACACAAGCACATGGCTATAGAACCCTAGCTCCATCAGCATTGCATTCCGTAGGCACTACGCATAAGCGCCATTCTCGGAGAAAAAAATATATCGCAAGTCCGAGCTCTTAAGCGTCGCCGGAGGTTTGATCAGGGTCAATCAATACCGCCCCCCACACCTCTATTTCACGACATTGAAGAGTTACACTACACTTGATGAGCTAAATTTCGAATCCATCCAGGTACTTACCTATCTTTTGCCGTCCCCGCCGCCCCCATGCTAGCTAATGTCTTTCTTCACTCTCTACAGGATGATTCTTCAATGCGGCAGAGTAATTCATTGATCTGAGTGTGAAACATATCTTTAAACCAAGGGGTGTGATATAATTGACAGCTACATAAACCTTGAGTAAATTGTGGTTGTTGGGGGAGGAGATAGTCACACAAGATCACTCGTTCAAATATATTACTGATCAAGGGATTGGGTTGGGATGTATCACGCAGCAACTGCAATTGCAAGGTTGTCGCCAGCTCGACCCTGGTTGAGGGATCGGTTACTCGGTCGGCAGATGAGAGAAGCCGGGTTAGATATCCGGGATTTACGGAGAACAGATCTCGGCAGATTAATTTCTGCATGTAGTTTCATTCATCCCATCTTTCGCGTACCTAGAGAAATAAGGCGTGCGCGCTAGTTAGTTTGGTATAATCAATACCCTGGAATTTTAATAGTGATTAGGAATTACATGTGATGGCATGATTGGACGATAGTTATCCCCCGGAATGGCAAAGCCAACTAGAACTCGGAGGGGTGTGGTCAAAGTACAATTCAAATCGGGGGATCTGATATCGGATAGCCCATAGGCTTTGTATACTGCTCGAGAAATGCTTTTATTGATGAGGCAAAGATAAAACAGGAGGCATGGGGGTTAAGTTTACACGCCCAAGCACGCATTAAACCGACCCACACGCACCGGTGAGACACGGGGTATCTTTTTGGTTATAAAAGTGAGGAGAGATCATGTGTCCAACGTCCTTCATTCATTGGAGCCTGTCGAAGTCTGCCTGAGATAAAACAAAGGCGAGTGAGATATCGTGCCCACAGTCCAACGCTTGGTAGTAGTGGTCGTATATACGCAATAAAGAAATGTGCCAGCTAAATCCTTTCGGATGGGTTAATAAGTTTAACACAGGCCATGGCTTATGTACTAAAACTATGGACTAGTAAGAGAAATTGCTATAGTTAGTCTCTGGTGGGCTGGACGCATTTGTCTCAGGAGTTTGAGATTGGGAGTTGTGAAAAGGGGGATGGAGGGGCGAAATAGGAAGGCAGGGTATGTGGTTTCTGTCTGAGGCGTTTGGAATTTTGGAATTGAGTGCGTTCAATACTCCAGATCATTAGTGAAATGTGAGCCACGGAATAGATTCAGACTCTTGCAATTCTCTGCACCTCTTTTGTTTTGATATTTCGTTGGTGGTTCTATGGGTCCCCCGTGTCCGCATCTTGACATGCGACCTGTTGGACCAGCGGCCGCGTCACTAAACGTCACAGAACCAAGGGCTTGGAACAAACGGAGAATGACATTGAAGAAGGGGTAGCTTTTGTCCGTTTTCTTGCGAGTCCAACTTTCGTGTTTTTCGTTTAGGTTCTCCATGCAGTCTGCAGACTATTCATCATGAGGGTTTGGTTCAAGCCAACGACCTTCTGTGCAGTCGAGGAATTGATTCAATGTGATTGCATTCGAATGGGGCTTAGGGTTTGGGGCTTGGGCACGCACTTCTTCCAGGACCTCTCCGCTCTCGAGATCTTTCTTAAGAAACATATTCACATTCTCAAACTTGCTGTCAATTAATTTATCCCTCACTAGTAAGTATAGCGGATTATTTGGGTTATAGAACAGTAGTTCCGATAGGAGTAAATATTAATGTGTTCTCTAACTTGTGATTTCGCAATTACCAAAGGTAAGGAATATATGGTACATCAACCCGTATGCGCTTATTACTTCAGTCCCCATACCCAGGACAAGTACATAGTTTATATATGATCAAGTCGCCCCTGTCCGTGGTCAGGACGTCGGGGGCTACCAATCAAACTCTGCTTCGGAATCAGGTCATCGGGGGCGAGTCCGTGACAGTGATAGAGATGAGCTTGTTGTTGTTGTTTATTCATATTGTATTCACTCTAATTAGAGTATGACAAAAACCGATTCCCCTCCGCCTCCGGGCGAGCTGGCTAGATGGCGGAGCTCCCCACCCACTACCCAAAAACGAAAAATTCACCCCCTCCCCTCTTCCACCCCCATTACCCCAGGGCACCATATTCTAGTCCTCCCCCAGAAATGTAACTGTTTGGATCCAGTGTCACATTGGCCAAGCACAGGGTGCCATATGATGTGATTGCAGAGGAATACCCCAACCATGCTCCATAGGAAGCACAGTGCTGTATGATATGTCTACCGATTTTCGCTGTTTAAGTGGGTTGATGTGTCCATGGGAATAACTCGTACTGGTGCTTGTGTGCCTGTAAAGCAGGTCTTTGTAGCCTCTCCAAGTGTCGTGGGTCGGAGCGTGCTGTCCTCAGAAATACTCTTCATTGAACTGCTGCGCTTTCATGCCCTACTTATCAAGTACTGTATGTTGTAAATCGTTGTAACTGGCATAAAACAACCGAAAGAAGGCGAGTGGCCCCAGGAGGGGGCCTACCGGTCAGTGTCAATGCTGAGTGGTATCAAGCGATGTAAAGACGAGATACACTCCCCAAAGGTGAGCGGACACACACAGGTATGCGATAATGAAGCCAAAGTAAAACCACAACCTGCCCAAAAAAGGGGAAGTCTTGGCAAAACTAGGCGGTGAGGTGTGTTGTCGAAGGTGTGTGTATAGAGATGAGCTTCCTGGGGTTGGGATTCCCAGGTGTTATAGGTCGACACGAGCAATAGGGTTTCCGGGAGACTACACCTGCATATATAAATTTTCTAGTACTTACAGATGTTGAGCGAAATCTTTTTCGTATGTGTAAATTAAATTAATTGGCACGGTATGGAGCTAAAAACGCCTGGTACTAGGCTCGAAACCTGCTCTAATCATTCATTCACAGCGCTGTAAAAACTTAAGATCGCAGGCTCTAACCTGGAAATTACTCTTTCTGTCACGGAGCCTGCTCCAATCCGTTTGGCTTTCCACAGATTGATCTCTCTACTCTAATTGCTATGCTCTATGACTAAAACGCTGCAGATATATATAAGAACCGACCTTTAGCCCAGCAGGCAAGAGAATGGTGCTATAAACGCTGGGTAGCAAGCTCGAAACCTGCTCTGATTGATCATCCATGATGCTGGAAACACTGGGACTGCATGCTTGAAACCTAAAAATGTTCGAGTTGGTGTCTATATCGCTAAGAGCTCTGCATGCTTCAAGCCGGGAGGTTTCAGTGCTTACAGCACCCTTGACTCTTGACTGCAGGTTTCGAACCCGCTTGCTTGGTGTTTCTAACACCATACTCAGCTTTCTAGGCCAAGTGTTCGGAGCCTAGGATGTTGGTATTTACAGTACCATCTCCACGAGCGCTGCAGGTTTTGAACCTGTTTGCTGGTGTTTTTTTAGCTTCAGGGTCAGTTTTCTAGGCCATGTGTTCAGTACACTGCTGCTTGGAGATTGATTGTCCTAGATTCTGTCAAACTGTCTTGTCGGAAACATTGCCATCAGGATGTAAAAGAAACACTGCAGATATCGATAACAGCAGGTTTCAAGCCTTGGACCTTGAGTGTTTAAATATGTCAGATGACATAAATTGGCATTCGGGAACATATGCACGCATGCATCAGCAGGGGAAAAGAACTAAGCGAGTTAACATCCAGGATGTTGAAATCTGTTGACATATGCTGACATACGCGCATATACGCAGCCGTCTGTCGGTATACGCCACCTGCACTTCACCGCCGCCGTACGTCGCCACTTCACCCATCATCCAGACGCAGGAAGTTATGAATTCATAACCACGGGTACAACTATATATAATTCAATCAAAACGTTAACACGCAACGTCGCACCACAATCAAATCATCTCAGTCTGTATGAATTCACCTTCTACCATCATACTCCATCCCACAATTTCTCTCTGCAGCGCATTCCCGCAAGACAAAAAACAAGAAAAGAAAACCAACCGAAAGATATACTGCGTAAAACCACTACCACGCGCTACACGATTTCCGCAAAAACACAAAAAGCTATAATACACCCCATCCGTCTCAAATTTTAATACACCTCTCTCCCATTTCCATATCCATCACCGCCCCTAGTTCTCCTGCGTTTCACGTCCTCCCTTTTACCCTCATTATCACTGGGTCGTTTATCCCTCCTCTCCCTATCACGGTCCCGTCTACTACTTCCACCTCCACCTCCATCATCTCTGCGATGTTCCCTCTCCCGTTCACGGTCCTTTCCACTGCTTCCCCCACGATCACTTCCCTTCCTTTCCCTCTCCCTCTCACGTTCCCTCTCCGCCTCGATAGCTCTGCGGTCTCTATCGCGATCACGTTCACGATGCGACTCGCGATCGCGGTCGGATCTGTGGTGGCGGCCGCCGCGGGACGATGAGTGTTGTGGCGGCATGTCATCGGGTTGCTGTGCGATGGAACTGCGGCGCGAGTCGGCAAGGTTTGAAGGGTTCATTCTGCGATCGAGGTCAAGGTTTGGGCGAGCAGGGACGGAGGCAGGGACGCGTTCGCGGAGGTCAACATTGGATGGATGGCGACTGGGGGGGTGTGGGAGCTGCGGGGGCTGCGTCGCTGTGGGTGTGGTTGCCGAGGAGCCGCCGCGTCTTCCGGCCCGGCCGCGGATCTCGCGGCCGACTTCGTCGCCGGTGAGTTGGGTGAGCTGGCTTTGCACATTAAGGATTCGTCTGCGGTGGTGGCGGGTTTCGTCGTCTCTGCGTGCCGGACCGGTGGGAGGACTGGCTTTTTGTGTTGGCGTCTGCGCGGATATGGGACTGTCGGTGCGGTTGTCGGGGCCGCTTCGGGGGCCGAGAGGTAGCATTTGGGTATTGATGGGACTTGGTATGTTGGGGATTGGAAAATTGCTTCCACGTGCTCCTTGCTGTTGCTGCTGTGGTTGTGACCCTACGGGGTTCTGCTGCGAGGAGACACCCATGACCTTTAATCTGTCGGGATGTATACCAGCTGTGTCTACGGTCGGTGCCGATGGCGCGCTCTGAGAAATACGATCGGTGGCACCGGCGGGGGGTGGCATCTCGGTTTTCCTCTCCATAGAAGGACTGGGTAATTGGCGAGTCGTAGGTATAGAGGGAGACGGCGCAGATTGTTGCTGTTGAGCGATTTGAGCGGCGACAGCTTGGGCGGCAGCCTGTTGAGCAGCGGCTTGGGATGCACCACGGATGTTGAGACCGCCAGGACCACTAGCGCGAGGTCCAAAGGGTACATTTCTATCGCGGGGACCCTTGGGGATGACTGGGTCGGGAGGATTGAGTCGTCCGTGGTTTGGGTCCTGATGGTGATAATTTCCGGAGGCAGGATGGCGGGCTTCCCGAAATTGTTCAGAAGGATGCCCATGTGTCGGTCCAGAAGGAGGGCCTCGCATCTGGTTTCCACCTTGGGGTCCAGTAAACAGCTCCTTCTGAGAAGGCTGACCGCGTCTGTCAAAGGATCGAGGACCAGCAGGGGGAGCGCGTTGAGGAAGCATATCCTCCGCCGGATGTCGAATAGTTGATTCAGCCGCATGTCTCGTGGGAACTGGTGGAGCGTCTGGCTTCCTCATGGGTTGCTCTTGTATTGGCATTCGCCGATCGGAAATCTCGGGGCGATCTAGGGAATAGTCGTTCAGCCGGCCAGTCTGCTGGGTTGTCGGGTCATGTCGATCGCTACGGCGACGTCCCCCATCCCTCTCATCTCTTCCAAGTCGGCGCTGATCAGGATCCGGCATCTGCTGCATACCCCTTCCGCTACCAGGTCGAGGCCCTCGTTCAGAGTCCGACATTCTATCATCCTTCGGTAGACCTCTTTCATCCCGTCCTTGTTGCAAAGATACACGTTGAAATTCTGCCTCTCTTCCCAAGGGAGGGAGGCCACGGCGGTCCTCTTCGTGGCGATGGGAGATTTCACGAGAATCCCTAGACTCTCTGGGCTCCCTACGAGGTGAATGCCGTCTGTCTGGGGGCTTCTCTGGTAGTCTGGTATCTTGTCTACCTCTTGAATCTTGTCGTGGAGCGTCACGTGCATCTCTTAGAGTATCCCTCCGCTCAAGAGTAGTCTGCCTTGCAATATCTGGTCTCTCGGGTAACTGATGCTGAGGGTGAGGTTGAACAGGGCCTCGACCAGAAGGCGTTCGGTTCATCTCTTGACGCCGAATATCATTAGGTTGTTGCCTTTGATCGTCTCTTCTTGGTGTTGGCACGCGGTTGGTGGATGAATGTAGAGGCTGCTGTTGCTTTTGTTGTGACTGTGGGTGCTGTTGAGGTTCTCTTCCCGGAGTCATCGGCTGCCGACGATCCTGCGATGGTAGTGGCGGCTGCTGCGGACGCTGAGGAAGGCCGGGTGGCAGGCCGCGGCCTCGTCGATCATCCACTTCCCCATCTTCTTTATCTCCACCCGGAGGTTTCGATGGCAAGGACGGTGTGGAAGCCACTGGCTTTTCCTGGGATTGTGGACTTGCATTGGGAGAATCGCTGGTTAAAAAGAAAAAAGACTTAGCGGCCGGCCATCCGGATAACTTCGATTGGATTTGCAACTAACCTGGTCGAATTCGACGGTCGAAATTCTTTCGTCATAGGATTGAGTGACCGCTGTCCTTGCTGTTGCTGTCCGGGGGCAGGGCTAGCTTGTCTGTCACCGGTTCCTGCGGGTGTTGGAGTTGGACTGGGTTTCATCATCGTAGCAGGCGCTGGAGCCTCGCTCTTTTGGAAACTAGCGACAATCATCCAATCTTTCTCTCTCTTCTTGAGCATTCCAAGTAAAGTCATAGCAGCAATTTTCAAGTCCTCCCTCTTCTCACCCTTAGCCAGATTTTCGACTTTCTCAACAACAGTCCTGCCAATCCAATCAACTGCCGGGAAGAAATCAACAACATGCTTTAGAACAACGATCGCATTCCGGATGTGCATATACTCTTTGCTCGAGAGGCAGTTTTTCACGGCTGTATGTAAAGTCTTGTGCCATTTATAGAGAATTTTGCGGAAGTCCTCCCAGTCGAATGGCTGTCCCTTAACGTTGAATCCGACGAGATTTTTGGCATTTCCATGTGCTTCCCGTTCGTATAGTGTGCGATCCGAGTGCCAAGAGTGAAGATCAGTCAATACTTCCTTCAAGAAACGACCGTAGTTTTCTGCCTCGCGCTGAGTGCAAATGAAGATGACGGTTCCCAAACCTCTACCAAAGATGCTGTCATAAACACCAATCGTCTGGAACTTTGGGGTTCCCATCTTGTGAACTTCGCGGATGAACCGAGAACAGAAGCTGGCATCGTTCGGTGAAAGCATAACCCTGGGGAAAACACAATGTTGTATAAACGTATCAGTAACTTCGCGCTGGTTGAATTGATCGTCACTAAACCAGTGCTCCTTTTCTGCCCCCAGTCGTCGTCGCGCGAGGTTGTGATCCCGGATGTGAAGCTTCAACTCTGCTGAGAGTCGACTGTGAGTCTCCATTAGCTCATCTCGCTTCTTCCGCTTGATTGCTTGGCCGGCGAGGGAGGGATCTGAACGATCCAAATCAAGTGTCCGAACAGCGGCCATTATCCTGTTAGTTTCCGCCTGGTAGGCCTCCATAGGAACAAAGATATCATAAATCTCGAGTTGCCAGAAGGTAACATAGAAGCTGATACTCAATTTCGACCATACTTGCTCCGACAAAACGGGCCTAACTTCATCAATCACTTTCTCAAGTATGGGGTTCCAGGGACTCTTCTTTTCAGGGGGTGAATCTGTTGAATCGGTGGGATCCTTCATCTCGATATCATCTCCGTCAGGAGTCTCAAGTTTCTTCATCCTGGTTTTGACGCCGAGCCTGTAAATCCACCATGCTACTGGAGGATCAATACCGAACTTGAGGCACAAAGCACCAACGCTAGGAACCACCTCTTCGAAACGCTCGGGCGTAAATCCCATCTTCATCAAATCCAAATACTGGCTGAGAACGACATGTATCTCGTCAAACAGATTGGCCAAGACCTTCAGAGGAGCTGAGCTCTCTTCAAGGCGGAAGATACAGGTCTGCCGTTCCTGAGCGATAAGTATCAGAAGCACCGTCGCAAGATTCTCGTGCGAGAGGGTATCTGTCAGCGTCTTAGTGGTCGCGGAATTCTCCTCGGCCCTAGGATCCCGGAAAACTTTTAGAATCTGTTTCCTAAGCACTTCACCGCCGGCAAGACCTTGCAGCTGAGCATCGTTCAGGTTAGCTTCGGGATTCACGCCAGCCATGGACTGCATTAGCTGTTGAAGAACCACAAGTTCAACCGAGCGATTGCGTTTCAGCTGACGAGCAACATATTCGAGTATTGGCGCCGGATCCATCTTATTGTGATATCGAGTGTAAATCTTGCCACAAAAGACAGCCAAGGCTGGGAGATATAAGTTTCACCATCGCGTACAGGATGTCCGTGAGGAAACATACATTGTAGCCATTTACTGGTCAGCATTCCATCGGCTTGAACTCGACTTTTTCCTTCGTTGCTCATACTAGATCAATAGTCAGCCCGATCATCCGCACAATCCGCACTCGATAACTTACCTGTTTAGTACACAAAAACCAACCGCGTCGAAGCCCAGGGGAGTAAAATATCGTGCAGCATCCACAACACACTCAATCAGATTGTCATAGCCCTCAACCTGGCTCAACACAACTTGCATCACCGTAACCGGATTACTGGTTGCAACTTTTGCCAGTTGCCGTGCCATTGGACCGATAGTCGTTTTGCTAATCCTCTTGAGCAAATCTTTTGTCTCTCGCTCGGTTTCTGCGACCTTGTTCTTCAACTCAGGATTTCGTTTGCTTGTTACCGAAGTCCATTCACCGTAAAGGGAGTACCGTGTTTCGGTGGAGAAGCATTCCAAAAGTTTCCACACTTCGTTCACAACACCTTGGTTGCCATCCGTCAAGCTTATCGAAGGTATCAGCAAGCTTCTGGCAAGTCCAATCCAAGACTGTCGATCTTCCGGGGTGCAGCTCGGATCCTTCAAAACGTCCCGGCCAATTCGGCATACTCTCGTGACAACGCCGGCATCGCGACCCATTTTCACACCAAGAACCCGGCCCAATGTCTCCATCAGAACAACGACGTGCTTTGGCTCTCTGCAAATAGGCACTCCTTCCTTCCACTCATCCCAGAAAAACCGATATTCGACGTCTCCGGTTTTGAGCTTGAGATTCGATACTGTGAAGGTAACCATTGGTCTCCGCCGCGGATGATCATGGCGCTCAACGCCCCCATTCTTACCGCTCAGGGCTGAAGCTATCTTTCTGGAACCCATGTGGATCTTGGGCGGTCGGTGGGTAGGATAAACACCGTCAAGAGATTGGGTGATTACTCTTGCAAGGTGTTCTGAGATGTCATCTGACGGACCTGGTATCCATGGGTACTTACCAAGGATAAATAAGGCTTCGGGAAGCGCTCCAACAGCGAGGAGATATTTCAATAGAACAAGTTTCTGATTGTCATCCTTCGGCTTCGGTTCTTCTTCTTTCTTTGCTTCCTCCGGCTTTTTCTCCTCGTTTGTACTTGCACTGACTTTTGATCGGGCCGGAGGAACAGTGTCATCCGCTAGAGCTCCGGCCATCATGAGGGCATTTCGCTTTCCTCCACGCTGCTTCTCGTCCAGCTTTGTCTTCCAGACGGTCAAAACTTCGGTCATTCCTTCGTCATCAAGCGGCGAGAGGTGTGGATAAAGGTCTGCAAGATCGATGAAACCAATCTTGATGAGTAAGGCGGAGAGGACAAGGAGATTCTCCGGTGTTGCCTCGCGAACATCGTGCTTCTGATAATATCGGAATTTGAAACCTAGTAACTGTGCAGCGACTTTGTTTCCTTTCCCGGACTCAAGGTTCTCAAAGAAGGCAGAAATGTCCTCTTGCCGCAATTTGTCAAAGAACTCCCTATCCATCCGTTCCTTCTCCTTTTCTTTCTCCTCTTTGACCTCTTGACGTCCCTTTTCTTTATCCTCATCCAGAAGACCTTGCAGTTGCTGAGGCCACCAGGCGGAGCCTTTGAGCAAACGGACAAAGAAACGCGCATTCGAGACAACGGTACAGGCGGCAGTATCCAAAAGAATATCCAAAACTCGTCCGGGGTCGAGTTCGAAAGCTCCAATCAGACCTTTAACACGTTCGCCTGTCCTGCCTACCACCTCTAGCGGCGATGCAGAATAGGACGCCGTAAAGAACTCCGTGATTAATTTAGAAAAGCCTTCCGTCTCTTCCCGCAAAAGGTTGTGCTTCCGTTGTTTGTAGACGAGGGCAGTTGTGACACGTACTGCTTTCTTGGTGTACAGACTTGTGACGAGACCCAGCGCAACCATTGTCGACGTCTCGAGGTAGAGGCCGAGCATGTCGTCCGATAAGACTCTAGGAGTCAGGTCTTGCAACAATTTCACCAGGTTTGGCGGTGCCGGAGTGCCGGTCTCTGTAGTTTCGAATATATTTACAGTCTGGAGAAAGATGCGCTTGAGCTCTTGCACTTTGTCAGGAGGGCTGACACTCTCGAAGAAATCGGTGAGGAATCGCGCGACCATAAAGGGCGATAATCGCGCGTCGACGGCGGTCTTAATGATTTCCTGAAAGACGATGGAGATGTCGGGCTCACACGGCTTTTCGGAGGAGAGTTCCATGAGCTTTGCCTTCACACCTGCCGATCCATTACCGCTCCAGTCTTTCAAAGCCTCGTCAGTAACAAACTCCCAATAGAAGAACTGTTTGGATTTCTCCTTGGGGAGACTCTGGGAAGGACTGCTGAGCTGGACGTCGTCGGCGGTATCGATAGCTGGGGTAGCTGAAGCGCGACTTATCGCCGTCGCCGTCGCCGTTGCCGTTGCCGTTGCCGTCGGCGGAGGAGCGCTCGGCTGAGTACTCAGCACAGGGATTTCCACTGATGTCATGCTTAACCGTGACGGTGCGCGTTGGTTTTGCTGTGAGTGTTGCTGGTGATGCAGAGGCGAACCGGAAGTGCTGTTCTGGCGTCGCTGCTGACGGCCTCCTCGGCTATTATTATTTCGGCTGTCACTGTTGGGATGATAAGGGGATGGTCGTGAAGCAGTCGGAGATGGAGAAGCTGGTTGCTTTCGTTTCCGAGCTCGCGGGTTATCTGGCATTGCTTTGAGGGTTGGGGGCGGAGATGTCGATCGTGATGTTATGGGTAATGGCCAGCGTCCTGATGCCGTGGCAGGGTGGATGTTGTGAGTATATTACACAGATATACAAGAAAGTGGCAGCGGTCCGAATCAAAGAGAGCGCGAAAGGAGGAGCGGCTCAACGGAAGATGGCAATATTGAAGGGGGGAGGGTGGAGCGTCGTGTCGCTGTGCTGTGTGTCTTGAACGTTTGTAAGAACTGCCTTGAAACACGCGAACGATTCATGCGGCTCAACTGGTGATGACTGTCTGTAGCCAAGACACTGAGTGACATCTAGTGCACTAAGTTTTTCTCAAGCCGTGGAATTGTACAACCGTAAGTACTTAAGGAATTCTACATATTTCTCTGGAAAGAGAGTTAGAGAGTAATTGGAATATGATACCTATAAATCGTGAAATCAACCCGACTCTCATCACGAAAAACCAAAAGCCCCCTCACCAAAAATACAATCCAGGTTCCGTAGGGAAACATGCGCGACAGAGCTATAGCTAACACATAGTCCCATCAGAGTCGCTCAAGGTAGTATATAATCGGCGAGGTTCAGAGATGTGTGATACTTGTGGTTCGATAGTGCACTCGGGGATCGATTTGTAGGCTCTTGTGCCGTGTGAAGGTGTCCCAAATGACGAACTACAAAGGGTACTAAGCGGTTGGTGATTTTGCCGCCGCAGCACCTCTGTACCAGTACTCTTCAATGCGGCGGGAGACGCGCATCCCTTCACTCTAGAGTAAGCTGAGTGGATTCGTTTTCTCAATCCTCCTCAATCAATTGCTCAGAAGTTGGTAGACCCGTCGCTCGTAGTTCTGTGACACATTGCATAGGTTGTAGAAAAGGCCTGAAGGTAAAAGTCGTGAAGAACCGTGTCGTCGGTAAGTTCGGGCTCGAATTGTGGCGATGACGTTGAAGCGCTTGCTAGGGGCATCGCCAAGCTGACGAGTCAGTCTATATGAGTGAATAGATCAAATAATCCATGCAATAGTTCCGAAGTCTCGCGCTTTTCGCAATTTGGTCAAAACCAGAAGAAACCAAGTCGATTTTTCGCAAAAATCCCCTGTATGGAATCGATTGGTGGCTTGAGTGGCTTGTTGAGTAGTTTATAATTTGGAGCCACAACTTGATCATATGCATGGAACCTGACTGATGGGTACCAGGTGCTTTTTTTGAACTTCTCGGCAGGTGGGTAAACTGTAGAGTATCGGGAATCAAATACCACTCCTACACTCTGTCAGATCTCGATAGGAACTCGGTACGGGCACTTGGAGTAGCCTGTAGACTGCTTCTTTCTCACAGAGTGAAACTGGAAGTGCCTTAAAATTTCGTAGTAACAATCATAGAAAAGCATATACATACGATCACTCACGCCATGCAAGCCACCAAAGCTGCAGTGTAGCCACTTCGGCGCCACAGTACGCACTCTGTTCCGCATAAGCGGAAGATCGTTCTTCAACCTCATCGATCTAATTCCGCAATAACTACCACTCCAATCGATATCTTTTCCAACAGCCCTGACGTGCCTGAATCCCAAATGTCATATGAGTGGGGAAACTCGGACAGTCGTACTAATCAGGCGCCCTACCGGTTTTACGGACGAAATCCCCAGTCTTCGCAAGCCATCCCGCCTTCGCAAGCCACCGCGGATTCAACGCGAGCCCAGGTTGGGTGTTCATCCAGATATTCACTCTGTGGCGCAGTTGGTACGTTTTTTATGAGTAGGACGGATGTAGGTCAGTCCAGGAGTAGTACTACACCATCTCAAAACTCTTCTACCCAGGCCCCTACCTACCAAGCACGGTCATCGGTTAACTCGCAGCTCCACCATCTATGGTATTTACCGTTTTCAATTTACAAAGTATGATATGAACTGACACTGAGCAGCAGCGGTTGTCTATTGCTTCTGTAGCGCCTTGGCGTTTCATCTTATGATGGTATTTTCTTGTACCAGTGTTATAAACCACCTCTACGCAAGCGAACCAGAAATAAGGAAGAATGGAGAAGATAAGAGGTTCTGGAAGACGTGTGGAGACGAACTTATAAGCAATTTTTCGCGATGAACAGAATGCAAATTCATACCTATTCATGATGGTTGACTGCCTTGACCTTCTCACACCATGGACAATGCAACTCCCTCATGCCTATTACTACCTCACTGCCTTATTACACTACCATTCGAGATTCCCGAGATAACGTTCTAATTGATAACGATATCGATCACCTTTCACAACTCCAGAGTACTGGGCAGTTCTCTATCACCAACCAGGGAATGTACGAAAGTATTAATATATATATTGTAGGTTGGCGGACAACTTCAAAAGACCTCAACAAAGATCTAGCTGAGCTCCAGTCGTGATGGTTTCATTAAACTGCGGCCCATAGAAATGTCACATGTTCGGACATTTGCAACACTACATGCGAAGTGAGCAACCAGACCCTCAATAAGCACCTACGCCCGCTATTATCTGTCTTGAGAAAGAATAAACCCCTAGCTTTTTCGTTCCTTTCTTCGTTCCTTGGAATCACCACTCACAGTCTATTGATTTACCATATGCTGAACTGTTGAAGTGTCTTATTCAAAACCGAGGGGCACTTACCCATCTAGCGTGCTACTCTAGCGTCATACTCGGGTTACGCTGTAGAAGCTCGAGCACCCCATTTCTGGTAATTAATTTTCTGAGAGCAGGGTGTTGAGTCACTGTTGACCAGGGATGAATCTGAAAGTGAAGTCAAAGTGCACTAATTGTTGCCCTTTCTACTAATACCGAGTCAGGTTGTTGAAGATCGGACGCTCCTTTTCCGGCAGGCTCCACCGAGAACTGGTAAGGTATGAGAACGCCACATCTAATATCGGGTAAACGCAGGTTGAGTACGTTCACACAAAGATAGGGCGGACAAACCGGGTTACGCAATTCTTAGCTACAGAGAACAAGAAAGAAAGTCTCTTCCTACCATGAGAAGCCATCAACAGCGGGGAAACAATTCCACGACGCTTGTACAACTACATATATACATGCTATTTTACAATAGTCTCGGATACGGCTGTAGAATCGTCCTGTAATCATTGGAGATTGGACACGGTGGTAAAACGATTACACCAGTAGAACCACAATCGTTCCCCAAGTGACCCTTTCTCCAATGTTACCAAGTATGTGCCTACCAAGTACTTAAGTAGGTTCCAGGTTTTTGATCTACCTACCTACTTCAGTAGGTACATGTTACGCAGCCAAAAATCCAGCGACCAAAAAGCCGTCTGCAGACTACCAAAAAGGGTTCAGCGCGGTAGATCATCCGCCGAGCCGCACCTTTTTTATAGTAGTTTCTCAGAGTTAAGACTCATCCTCATCTCCATCATCATCGCTCTCATCATCAATTTTCTCTTTTCCCTTCTGTTTACATCACCCAGATAGCTGTGCACTCTAAAGTCCCAGCCTCTTTTTCGCCTTGTTTAGAAGCTCGTCAGAGGAACCACGGGATACGGCTCTGTAACTTACCTTCCATTCTATCGATTTTTCGAAGATGGATGTAGCCTGTGTGAACACGACTTTTCTGTCGGATGGGCTATATGATAGGTGTGTAAACACTACGCTGATCCTATAGTCCTCCAAAACGACACATTCGAGAAGTATTTAAACGTGTGAGAAAGGAGCAGTACTACTGTGGATGCCTGGCGCGAGACACTACCGGAGAGGGTCTTCAACAAGAGTGTCTACTGTTGCATTGTGGATTGGGACTACACCTCCTTATATGAGACGATTCCACCCGACTCGATGCGACAATTTATCAGCATGTTACTAAACGAAGATCTGTTACACTAGGCGTTATTAAGTGCTAGAATGAAGTGTCTTAAGATATATGGTGATGAAGGAAGTCCAGACTTAAGCGGTATAGGTGTAAGTATCAATTTTCATGGTGTCATAGCGGTAATTGTTTATTTGACATGTGGTAGTGGCCTATGCTCTGAGTCCGTCTTTACCACATTATGTTTTGTACATTTCACATTTCCTCTTGGATCTTCAGGGACTACACGATGCATGGGGCACCCAGAGATCTGTTCTCTTCAGGTACTTATAAACAGTTATACAGTTTACGACCGCTCTTTCGACACAGTCGCTTTCTTCACATTATCTCTCGTCGTCACATCGCACGTGTTCATACACAAGGCTCTCGGTTACCCAAGAGGATAATGCATTAAAGTTCAACTTGGGGTGCCTCTACACAGTACTTTTGCTTTCCTACCGGAATCTTCGACGATGGCGCTTTTGGACTGCACTCGTCTCAATCGCCTCGCTGCTGAACTTGTCGCTCTCCATTTTCAACCATGTACGTCCCTGGTCGGTACTAGACGGCCTAGACCCTTCGATCTCTTGGTCGGAGCCTTATCCTCTTATTGATATTGAGAATACTCTGTTTTCAAACCTCGATGAGCTTTAGGTGTATTGAAGTAAGCGGGGTAGTGGTTGTTGTTGTGCTCCGCTTCCTCTATCGAAGAAGAAAAGTGGACATCGGAATATTTTCCATACTCGAGCTAGTTTGCAAGTTCGTGAGCTCTAAATGCCCTTTCAACTTCACTTGCCTTGATCCACGTTCAAAATCACACCTATTGTTGAGGAGAATTTGCCGTCTTTCCCATACCGTGATCCTTAAGCTTTTGGTTGTCGCACTGGGCTAGTTTATGGCGCTGCTTTCTCTCATCGCATTATTGAGTGCTCGGCGTCTGCTTGAAATCAAAGCTGGCTTGAAATTTGCGGAGAAAGAAGTGGGGTATGGATAGGTTCTGACCATGCTCATTTGGCTGACAGCAGTGGTTGGCTATGTGTTCTTTACTTTCTATAGGTTACTTTCCATTTACAATGAATAGAAATGCTGTTATAGTCGGTGAGGGGGTGGCCTCTGGTCTTGATCATGAGTAGGCAATTTTTTCTTCCTCGCGGATGGCCGTCCGAGTCGCTCCTGTGTAGTGTTGTGCGGTGTTTTGTGGCGGTCTTCTTAGGGCTGGTTGTTAGGGCTAGCAGGAGTAGTCTTTCTTTCATCACTTTCTGGCGAGCTTCTCTTTGTTCTTGTACTTCTATAATTCACAGTTTGCTGCGCGGTCACGTATTTGCATATCGTGAGATTACGCCCAACATATAGGTCGTTGGTCCTCTGACTTTTTGCTCCCAGCTATGGCAGGGTTTGCTTCCAAAGCAATGGCTACTACTAATCGTGTTTAAGGAATCTGGGTGCGAGTGTTTAACAATAATTTAACTACCGCGGGCGTCCATATTTCCACTCCCGAGTGCTTTAACCTGCCACCAGCCCCAAGCTCTTCTGCTGCATTAATACCACGCGAATTTAGCTAGAATCTCCAAAAATTTTGCTTGAGACAATAGCCTTCGCGTAGTGGAACGGCCAGTATGGCTGTGGGACGAATTGGGACACTCCACATGCATGTTGAAATAGTGATGCTAGAGAAGCTTGATTGTGTATTATCTAAGAGTGCCACAAGGCCATATATATATGAGTACAAGTGTGAATGCGTGCGTACGCATCTATGTATAGACCCTTCAGGCCGACAGCAATCTCCGGTCATACGAGACTCACCTCCGGCCATACGAGAGTCATCTCCGGCCATAAGATGGCAGAGACCTATCATGCAATAATGCAAGCACAGGAAATATCGAGTTACAACTCATGACCTAGATTCTTCAGCTACCCACCACTTAGTGATTGGGTGCTTCCCGTCTGTTTCATCGTTTGACGCCGGGCAGCGATTGGAACAGAAGATAGTATTAGTTGATCGCTAGTCGTAAATGAGGAAGAAACGAGGCGGGAGAACGGTTGTAAAGGTATCTTCATGGGAATTAATTAGCATGGAAGCTATCCCTTCCGGTGGTGATCTTTGTGCTCTGAAGTATCTTCAGATATTTGATGTGCTGTGGCTGGGTCTTTGCTTTCGCGGCTTGCCTTTGGTCTCCTATCTCCTACCGACCAGAGGCCACTATCTACCAAACAAAACAAAACCCCTTCCCCCCTTCTTTAGTATTTTATTCATCTTCTTGCCTTCACCTACTTTGCTTCGTTTTCGGGTGCAGTACTAGAGATTCTTTAAGGCCTTTATCTGAGCAGAGCGAAGCTTCTTGTAAATTTGTTCTAGTTTCCTATTGGCAGATTTGGCGGTCACTCACCAAGCACGAACCATCTTCAGAAGCCTTTTAGCGTGCTACAACAAATTTACACCACTGCGAGGGACAATATCAGCGTTTCGTGATGAAAAACTGAGTTCATACGTGTTTGAGATAATTTTTACCATTAGACCTTCTCTTCGGGTGACTACCTTGCGAATATATGACTAAGCTTAACACAATGCTAATTGCTTTTGCTGCCAAATATACTACCTCAGTTAGTTATTCCAGATAGCGTAACCTACTCCACAACTCTGGAAACAGCTACACCATAACCAAGTGATCACCCAATCTAACTTAATCGACAGCTTAAAATGCAGCTTTATTGGTTCATGCTACTCTTCCGAACATGTATGTTAAAGAGCAGTTGCGATCATACATGACGGTTAGACCACATGCCCAACTGCCAATTGGACAAGATCAAGCACGGCGCATGACAACTCAAACTCCGACAGCCACTCAAACGCATGGTACTTACAAGTGAAATAAACCCGGCCGAGTCAGTGAATTTAGATTTTCTGTTCCAGATCATGTATATCCAATAGCGATTGCGCTTAGAAAGATGTAACAGTGCGAGACATAACCAATGAAGTCAGTACTGTCTTATGACGCAGTGACTTTGCCTCTTGATCTGCCCTGCGGGGTAAAGTCTTTGATTTAGGAGGTGATGCAACCCGCCACCATTTCGATGGTTGTGTTTTATGGTTGCCATTTTGTGAGACACTTGTAGCTTGGCTGATTTTCTTTTAGTTAGTCCGAGCTGTGGTATCTAGGTCTAGAACTACTAATTGCATTTGCTAACTCTTGCATAAGACAGCATGTTGGTTTTGTATAGTGTGATATTTGATTGGGCGGGAAACTGGAAAATAAAAAAATAAAAGTCACATTATGTACTTTACATGACTCATGGATCCAGCCGTATAAAGACCTCGAGCTCAGGCCTGCCAGCGGAACCTTCATCACAATTATCACCAACTTATATCTTCGATGACTTCCATCTCACGTAATGAAGTTGCAACGGCTGGTAAATGGAACGACAAACCTCCCCGGGTAGTGATTCATATCATACCGTTTCTTCTACGTATTCCGTTTTATAAACCTCCATACTGGCTGGTGGTGAAGAGGAAGTAAGTCACGTGAACCTAATTACTAGTTGCTGGTTTTTAGCTAATCTATGTGCATTTAGGGTGGTTTGTAGGGTTCCCTTACTATTTAGTCGCCCTTATTACTTAGTGAGCACCGAAATAGATTGGGTCTGGGCTGTGTGTACGGTTCCCTTGCTGCTCGACAATACAATCAAACGAATGGAATACGGGGCATTGACCGCTGGGCGGGCTTTGTATTGTCGTCTGGTTTGGACTGGCTTTTTTGCAATGATCGGGGCATTCGCCGTCATCGCCCCCATGATGACTCGCGGGATATATTCAGGCCTTTGTCCTTCTGTGATCCCATGTGTGCGGCCATGTCATATCAAAGCAGACCCCGACATCGTGGGCATTGGAGTGAGTTCCTTCAATACTGGCTGGCCTAAAGATGCTTAACAAATAGATTCGTATTGCAACATACCTTCAAGCGTGTTGTAGTACGATTCTTCTAGGGTTCTCTTCCGGTGACTTGCAATCTGTCCGTGTAACTATTGCAATCATCAGTCGCCCTCGTTCTCTGTGCAATGATATCTGCAATTCGGGTTACTCTTAGTTTTCATCATGGCATCGTCATCACAAGCCTACTTACTACTACGATTTTTCCGACTACTATAGTTGAACCGTGGCATAATAGAACGCCGGGCCTCTTTTTGACGCACTCAGTTCGCTTCCTAATATATGCTGGACTTCAATGCTGGTTGAATCTGAAGGCGCCTTGCTTTGGGAGCGACCCGAAATGTAACACGTGTCTTACATCGATCTACACGGGAGAACCGGTCACCTCCGAAACCTTCCGAGCTATAGTCCTTTTCTTATACGGAATACCTTACACCATGTTTACTATGAGAATATTTTGGGCAACAGGCTTTCAGTATCATTGGATGGCACTGTTGGCGTTGATATCCGAGCAGCGTCGACAGGAATTCAAGAAAGCAACTTTTGAGAAAGTTAAATACGACAAGGAGAAGCGAAATGCAATTCTCCGCTGGATCTTTGACGACACGTTTGTGTCTACAGCAATATTCGGAAAGAGAGTGACTGCGGGGCGGTTTCTCGCTTGTGCGGGCGTTGCAGTGCGGGTAGCCCGGTGTCAACGTGCGATCATCGGATTCGTTTTTATTCTTTACCAGATATTTACCATCGAAGGAGCTATCGTTTCTCACGTAGATGGGGCAAACGAATGGAGTTACGGTCAAATGGCTGCGATTGTTTTGACCGCACCAGCGGTGATGGAAGTGTTTCGTCTGCTGGTGCAGAGTGGTTCAATTGGTATGTAAATTACACTGAGTAATACCTACGATATTTGACAGGCAATTCGACAGATGTTCCGGATGAAGAGTGCGATAGGTTCTTTCTTTTCTATTATCCGGGTCACAAAGGTGGATGGTCGGAATGTATTCAACTAAAACAATCTGGCACCGAGCTGTCCGATTCAGCTACTCCCCATGAAGCCGCAGAATCATCGCCCGGAGATGATGGCGGTTCATCTTCACCTGTACCGCTTCTATCGCAAACACAGCCACGCGCGTCGCCACCACCCTCCCACCAGGGCGATGAGCGAGGGCGCTCACGAAGCTGCACACGGAGGTCATAGTAAGTTTGCTACTGACAACTGACGGAGAACTTCTGATTTATTTCCTTTCGTTGTGGTGGACATTTGTGGCGCGGAGAGATGAGGTCGAAGTGCGAGGTGCCCACCTTGTCCTAGGCTGGAGACCAGCGTTGTGGTAGTATGGTGGAGCAGGAGAGTGTGGGAGTGTGAATTTTTTATTGATTGGCCATAGGCTCATGTGCTTGAATGAATTGACTTGATCATGAATCTATCCATCTATGCTTGGGAGACGCGGGAGCTCTCCGGACTATCACCCTCACTATCACCCTCGCTATCACCTTAAGACATTTTACCGTAGTGAAGCGCGTTTACTTACTAAGTTTTTGTTTTTTAAAATACATTGTATCAACATTCTCCCTGGGGAAAATGCAGAGTTCTTGTTTGCAATCTGTTCAACCCCACACCTGGTAGCCTAGAAACCATGAGAAATTCGAAAAGGGGAGAGAGCCGCAAATCGGGCCTTGTTGTACACTCACTGCCCACCTAAGGCACTGGGTAAGCTGAAGATGACATAACTAGCTCTTGAAAGACGGTGGGAAACAGTGAGAAGCTGCTCAAGAAGGCACTTTGTCATTGTAAGAGCCTAAGTTGTAACATCGTCTTGCCGTTTTTCCGCCATTTTTCCTTCCACTACGCCCTTTTCTGTCGTCTTGTCCCCACTTCTACTACAATATTAAACGCAACCAACCATATATATTTCAGTTTAAACCATCGTGTCTGCGCAATTGTGAGCCTGAAAAATCTCATTACAGTTTTCATTGTGCGGTACAGCGTATCTTCTAGACTCTAGTTAAAGCACGGATGGGACTGGCATCTTCGGCGCATGGCCGCGGTAAAATTTCTTGGGGTGATAGCGAGGGTGATAGTCCGGAGAGCTCCCGGGGAGACGTATATATACAGAACTTCGCGGATGCCTTGCATGTCTTTACACCTAGCCATTCATACATACCCTGCTATTCAAATTATCCAACTGAATCTCAATTATAATAATGTACCATCTGGGAACTTGGCACAAGTGATCGTTTATGATTAATCTTAAGCTACAGACTATTTGATAGACATCAGGGATGAGAAGTTGAGATAAATGCATGGGATCCTAAGGTGGAATTAAAGGACAGGTAGCTGATGTGAAATCAAAGGCCGGGGACGTGACCGACTTTCCAGATCTACAATAGTCTCGAGTGACAATTCATGTTTGCTCCATTCTCTTTCGTTGATGAGACACACTGCACAGATCATGATCATTAGGGTTTGGGATTGTGGGTGTGGTGCGGTTTCCGTGTTATAGGTTAAATTGGGATGAATGGTCAGTCCGAATTTGTCTGGCAACCTGTCTAGGTTAACTGGGTCTGAGTAGCTCTACAGAGTGCATAAATTTGGGGAAATGTAACAGATTTGTTACCTTTCCAGCAGGCTTAGGGGGTTACCGTTTTCCAGTCGTAAGTTAGGTAGTATAAAGTCGTGGTGTTGTAATTATACACTATTGATGGAAGATGCTGTCGGTGGAACTTTACTTTTCAATACACCTGAGGGCTGACTACCTGTAATCATGGCGTATAAACTGTAGATATCAGATTTCCCTTATAGCTCCGGTGGAGGCCAGATTCCCATTTTCCATTTGTCTGGTTGTCTATTTGCATGCCGCTGCCATGTTGGGATTTATACACGGGTGCAAGGAAGTAGCTGCGTAATGCGGCCTGCGTGCGGCTAAAAATTAAACATTGTCAAATAAATGGTATAGATATAATACCATCATATAATTCAGACTGCATGCTCTATTCAAGATAACAAATAAACATAATCTCACATATCACTTGTACACTAGCTCATAACCATAGTCCAAATTACTCCTCAAATCGCGTATCCGCGTCTATCAGTGGTGATATGTAGAAATTCGACACCATATCACGTCGTAGATGCCGTGCAATATAAGCCTAGTCTTCCAATATCTCCTCGCCAATGTTGCACCGCAGCGCAGACACGTGGGTTGTATTGGGCCAATCCCCAGTTCCTGGTTGGGATCCCTGGTCAGTTTTTAGTCTTCCTAATCAGCACTGGCCCTGAATAGCGGCGCTGATGTCCCGGAGTTTGGGATTTGATTCATCTAGAACAGTGTTGAAAATTGACGAGGTTTTGTTTACCGCTGGGAATGACCGAGTACGTGACATTTGATTGGAGCTTGGCGCCTCACTCTAGCAGCACACGCTGCGCTATCCCAAGTCTCAGTCAACTTTCCAAATCTCCTCGTGGAGATATCATACCATAGTGCTTTAGAACCTAAAGCCCTATAGCGATGCAGCGTTCACATCTGAGTACCTGAGGTGGTACCGGATAGATCGAAGCTCCGGGCTTTGGACGACTGTTGTCTTTGCCTGCTTTTGCTTGAGTTAGCTATGTGAATTTCGCTTTCGCAGGGCATTTGTGTTTGTGGTTTGGGCTGAATGGCATTGCGGGTTTGATGAATTGATGAGGAATTAGAGTGAGTTGCACGTTGATGAGGCTCGCACGTGTTGTGTGAGCTGCCAATGAGTCAATGGCGACTGGGCACGTGATGAAGTGAGTAACCTCGAGGATATTTTCAGGTATCAGCAGACAGTGCCATACAGTAAACTCACACATCCCAGACAAGCGTACAGGACTCGCTATTCCCCCTCGATCGCTCTTATAAACCTTAAATTCCCTGTGTTCTACCCTCCCCTTTATGCTTCTACTTCCGCGAACAGCCGTAAGAAAGCCCGCTTTAGAACTCCACATTTCACTCATCCACAGCGCTCTGCATTGGAGTTGCTCTGCAGATATTCTCAATATCGGCTCCATGGTCAGTGGGACGTTGCACTCTAGCCACTCCCCCTACACCTTCGCTCCGACAGCCGAATATTAATCCTAGGTCGGGCCAAACTCTCATTCACATCCATGCCCATATCGAGGAAAAAGTGCACAGTTTCGTTATACCTAGCAACAGCTTGGGTCAGCAATGCACTCCCCATTTCTACCGCCCATTCAACAGAATTTCACTCTCGAGTGACGTACCATGTATAAGATTCTGCTTACATCCCCAAAAGCATCCACAGAATCGATTTTGACAAAATCGTTACTTCAAGAGACCCGGAACAAGCGAAAGACCACCGCTTCCTTGTTCAATTCCCACATCTGAATATTCTGTGGCCGATAGTTTCTTCCCCTGATCCCAGAAGCTGAGATCTGGAGTGCATGGATGTAACCGAAATTTCGTAATAATGCTGAACCCGGTGTCTATACTTTCCGCGAGACCCGTTACCGTCCTTACCCCCATACCAACGCTAATCTCGCACTACTCTGCCACCACAAAAACCACCATCAACACGAAACCCACCATAGCCCCAACGCGTAGCCGCCTGCCACAACTCCCCGAGGCAACCAGCGTCGGCCGGGGAGCCATCGTCAATACCTCGGTCACATCCACAATTGTTGCTGATGATGGGTAGTTTTCGTATATGCAAGGTGGTGTAGACGTTCGATTTCTCGTGATAGTGGGGATGATGGGACTACCGGTGTCGAGGATTAGTTGTGTTGGTATTGGACTCTGATCCGCCAAGGGTGAGAGAGCATCGATCCGAGTTGGAAGTGGGGCGTTAACGTAGTTTGGCTGAGGAGAAACGAACTTTCCAGACAAGAGGAGGAAGAGGAGGAGGAGGAGGAGCGGAGAAGTCATAGTCGTGAATATTGTACTCAGTAGTTAGCAAAAGAAGTCCGAAAAGCTCTTTTATTGCAGATTTGAGGCTTTTGGACCATTCGGATTGAAAGAAAAGCCTGGTAGCACGTGTCTGATCCGAAGTATAGTACTGGGGGAAACGTGGTCTGCGCAGCTGCTAAATGAGCGATTTTTTCTTAGGTGAAGCGAAAGGATAATGTCCCGCAAGGTGATGTGATAAATGCGGTGTCCGTCGGTCCAGCATCAGGGACATTCGCAACTTTAACAAGTTGGCGGAATTAGAAGGACAGCGTGGGCTGATAAGTAAGGCAAATGGTAAGCCCATTCTCACTACTCGTGGCGCAGCGTTCGTTTCATGCCGTACACGTAATGTTTCTTCATACCTCTGCCCTGGCGCCTATACGCTGATGTTATCATGCGGGTAAACGGGTGATTTGAGCTTAGTTCGATTAGGCGCCAGAAGAAAACAAGGATAACCACCGATTGATCATTTGTGACTTCACCTTTTTTGAAGACGATGGAGAATGTGTGACGAAGTTATAACTGCATAAGGTTAGAAAAAGAAGTGAGTTATGGCTGGAATGTGTCGCTTTATTTGTGTTAATTTCAAGTCAGTGCCACCTCTGGTTCGCCTTCCCCGGTAGAAATGTTGTAATGTACACGATTGCATGATCCGATGCGGAAGGCAGGATTGATCTGTGAGTAGCTTCGGTGAGTCCATCAATGCAATGACAGAAAACATATCTCTCCTTCTGCCATCAAGAAGTACCCACATGCTGCCCTCCGGAAGTTGGCAAAAGCCGGGCGACTCCACCAGTCGTTGAAAGTGCAAAAGGGTAGTGCCGAGAACTAGAAGTGCCTACATACTCTCGCTGAGCCCCGCCAAACACTGTCATTCCGGAAAAGTCGACCACGACACCCAGCACTTGATTCTATACTTTCAAAGTTGTTATACACACTTATGCCTTCTTTTCTTCCATTTCCTGTTCACTATTGGCCAGCTGAATCGCCAAGTACCCTCTACATCTTTACCCCAAATACTAATGACGCGACAGACTTCGACACCCAGTGTCAATTCGAAGGAAAACAAACGGCCAAAAGCAGCGGACAGAAATTGCCGCTCATGACTGCAAGATAAGCTGAAGAACGATAATTTAATCCGCCTCCTTCAAAATCGGCGCTTAAACGACGGATACTGAGGGTGTCTGCTCCGAACTAAGCGGCCTTCCGTCAAGATGGTCGTAGCCAGCGAAGTTGGGAACTACAGTGATATACTGTAAATCTCCAGGCAAGAGAGGGAGAAAGCAATCGCATATAGGTAGGCCTGCCGAAACTCTCCCAATTGCTCCGGACTGACTAACCTCCCATATTAAAGGGTTTTTATTCTATTTTCAAAGCCCAAGGAATTAACACCACCACAAATGCTCCAAACCGATTGACCTCCTGTCCCAACGCCCAGAAGTGTCTGCCCTATTTCCGAGCCAAAGGAATTCGAAGAATAGCACACTCAATCTCCGAATCCGACCACGCAAACATACTTCCGATATTGCAACCCTGCAGAGGAGCATGAACCGAACAACGAGAATATCGCCAGAGGTCAGACAATATGGATGATGGCTCGCATTGACGATTACGGCGACATTCTCGATCGTGTCGACGATCACAATGATATGCTATCTTCGCTAATCTACGTTTGGAGATAAGACAAATTGGGAATTGTGACAGAAGATCTAGGCGAATCCACATCAACGATTTGAACTTCCCTTCTCTGCGCCCCTCGGTGCCTTTCCTGGTACACGTTATTGACCAGAATTCTTCAAATCCCCGCAACTTCATCGACTCTATGGATACGACGCATCTGGAGCGTCTGCCCTTTCGGACACCCTCTTCTTTGGTCCATTCCTGTCGAGTATCCTTGGTCGTTTCCGACTGCTGGCCTGGCTTTTTATCGATCAATTCTGAGTTCATCGTTAGAATTCCTCAACGCATTTTCCATCAACTCTAGATCCATAGATTGCAACATGGCAGCTCCGTCAAACCCAACTAATGCACTCTGTCAGAGGGGTAATAAATGTGAGGCATATTGACCTTGAAGTACGCATATCAATCAAAGTGTAGTTGCATGCTTAACAAGCTATCCATGATCTAACCTTAGCACAGTGTACGGCCAGTGTCTTATTGAATATGCAGAACAGCGAGTGCAAGGCACCTAAACAACTCCATTTTTTTTTACCCTCAACGCTATCAAACCTTGTGCAATAGGTTTTCTGTGGAGTTAGGTGCTCTACCAATGTATCCGAGGAGCAACCAGCAAGCCTGCATGGGCCGAAGGTGGGCGGAATTTCTTTGGTGGAGTTCTACCCAGCTTCCACAGAATCGTATACATCGTACTATATTGCCAGGATCTACAGCTAACAGGAATAGTTGCTGGATGTATACCACCACTGTCTACCTTTGCTGAATATATGTGGGAGGGATGGGATTTAGTTTAGCTACTCAGATCGAAATACGGAATAAAGGGGTGTTGATATTGCAGGCGGATTTCTCGAGCCAGGAAATCAAGGGCGTCGCACCCCAGAAACCACAACCGACCTGAACTCATCCGTTTATTTCCTGTCTGCTAATGTAAGTGTCTCTAGAAACTTAGTGATTTCTGTGGCCAAGCTGACCATCTACTTGCTTCGATTATAGTTCCGAGTTTCTCTTCCAGCAACAGTCTAGACTCAAAAACCGCAGAGCATAGTGGTCAATGCCCATAATGAGCTCATATGACAATGCAGCCATTCTTTTGACCTAGCGTTGTTGCGTTCTTCGCGACCCATGGCGATCTGTTTCCTTTGATTGCATTTTCATTTTTGGAGGTTTAAACGACCTCCAACCTTCAACTTTCATACTTTGGTCGCGTTTCTCATTGCGTGGTTAAGACAGCTCCTCTGGTAGATTGGAGGTCAAAACGACCCTAATCGACTGAGCTCAAGTGTAAGTGTGTCTGAACGAGAGTTCTGTGGCTAAGCTGACTGCCTATCTGTATTGTTTCTAGTCTTGGCTTCTCGAAAAATAGAGCAGGGTGGTTAGCGTTTATGATGAGCTTGTACGCCGATGTAGCCTTTTTTTTTTTCATCTTGTACGCATTTTCGCGACCTGTGGCGATCTTTTTCCTTTGATTGGAGGCCCAAACGACCTTCAATCTTATCTTCGGGGCCATGACCATATCCTTTGTGATGGGGATAGCTCTTTCATTACTTTAGATTGGAGGTTAAAACGACTGCCAACCAACTCAATGCAACCCAACTCCTACTACTTAAGTATTTTCAACACTAGGATTTCCAAAGAAGTAAACCGGAGCCGCAACGCTTATGTTCGATTTACTGCAACAGGCACGCGCACGGCTTACATCGAGGATCCGGTTTTCTGTCTCTTGTTACTGGATCTCACACCCGGTCGTTGTCACCAAGTCAGGAATTCCTGTGAGTTGCTGGTGATCTCAAGACCTTCAAGGAACTCGATCACAACTACTTCTGTTCAAATATAGTTGGCGCCGGGATTCGATCCCCTGCTCCACTGGTTTCATAAAATCTCACTTACACAATGAGTTAATTGTTGGACCGAAACCTTCTAGATCATAACTCCTACTGCATAAATATTGTTACCATCGGGATTTGACCTTGCTCTCCATATTCATCAAATCCATCAAGATGAACACCACTCACTGGCGGGTCAATCTTGAGGAGCTGTGGACCCGGGCAGCTCGTATGGGGGCAGTTTATAGGCATTGTCACGTCGTTTTGTCTCGGCGGTACTTACTTACTATATATATAAATGTGATCCAACATACCTGCTCTTATACCGATCAATTGTCTCCGTCGATCTATCTGCATAACGAACCCGGACACTCCTTCCTCCAGCACTTCGACTAATGACACTCGCTGGCGGGTCTGTCATGAGGGTATGGCAAGCCCGAGTGGCCTATATCTCCCGACAGATCCTGCAGGCCTGTCGCTTGCCCTGACACAACCGCCAACATCCGGCGGTGATGTGCATAACGCCAGAAACGGACTCTGCGAATGGGTTGGCCATGAATCATTCACTGCTATATGTGAAGAGCAGGACAGACTTGTCTTCTTACAATTCTTCTAGACTCGGTTTTTTTCGTTTTAGAAATGGGGATGGCACAACGTCGACAACGGCAACCTTGGTTGCTTCTGAGATATCGGATTCAGCCTTGTCAAACTTCTACAGCCAAAATTCAACGTCACTGAGAAATAAAGCCCACAGGCACCACCGATCCTCCGAAGGCGTGCACACGCCATCACCCTATTTGGAAGGTTCAAAAGCGATGCAGGGAAAGAGTAGAAGAGGCGCAGCTCAAGGAGTTGTGGTGTTAGTGCTAGTTAGATTATGTATAGTGTTTATTGTGGGAACATTAGGATATCTATGGTTGATGACATGGATATGGGCATGATATATGTGTTATACTTGCTTTGGAATGCTAGCTTTGTAGCTTTCTGTCGGTGTTATGATCCATTATCGGAAGTATTATAATTAAGGATAGCAATTAAAAAGGTTGAATGGACCCGCGCAGATTCGAACTGCGACCTCTAAAATATACTTTAGATAAGTGTGCTATATGTCTACAAGCCATTATGTTGATACGCGCGTGGTGCGGTGGGCGTGGAAAACTTGTCAATCATCTAAGTTCTAAGGAGAGAAGAGAAAAGGAGAAAACTAAATGAAACGTAGTAGCCAAGCAATCATATGATACCCATCCATGATCTTGGGCAAAAGCCCAGCATTCCGTCAACACATTATACCTGGGTCTGTTGGGATGGAATTTAGGTTCCAATCGTTGTGATAAGTGGGTGAACTATTAGACTTTATGAATGAGGTTTGGTAATTGAAATTTAAGCTTTCAGGTTATGTCGGCCGTTCCGCGTATATTTCGAGCTTAAACAATTCTATATTGTGTTTATCTTTGGGTTCGTAGGTCAGGAGGTGTTCCCCGTCAGGTATCTTTCTCATCGTTCTCATAATCTCATTTCCGATTTAAAGCACCATATTCGACTTATAGAAACAACGTTCTCAAGTTCATTCCATTGGATTTCCAATTGAATTTACGCTTACCTGCGTTTGAGATGAAGAACACTAGAATAGGAGCCGGATTCACGTAATGCAGACTACCAGCTTCAACGTTGGGTATCTGGTCTCGAACAAGATGTAGCCAGCCATTTCTATAACATAGAATAGAGTAGTATCTCGAGCCGCCTCGACATGGTTAGTCACATACCTCTTTGTTCCATCACTCAACCCAACAAAGACAGGGCGATACACAAAATCACTTCCTAGCCCACCCTCCACTCGCTCTTTTCCGTTAAGAAAGGAAACTCCCACAAATTACTTCTTCTCATCGAATCTCTTTCTTTTGCCGGATTTTTCCTCTCGCACCATAGATCTAAAGAAAAGCACATTTTCCAATGCTCGGAACCGTATGCATCCACCCCTCCAGAACTCAAGGTCTCAAGTTGGCTCGTCTCGTGTGTAATAGTAGTAGCGGAAGAAAACCAATACTTCCAGAGTGATGGGGGAGATGGTCAGAGGTTCTGATCGCACTCCGACATACTCCATCTTCGAATACAATCAACAAAATGTCACTCCCAGCGCTCCCCGGTCTCACCAAGGATAATCATTTACGAAGCAGGCAGACCGGGGTTTCGAAATTGTCGAGGCCTTGCACTCTCGACAACACGATGAATGGGCCGCTAGCCTCTCGAGATTTTCTATTCTTCTAATAATCACAACTCCATAACCTCCCACACTCTAGAAGTCCCTCATAACACACCTACCTGTCTACGGAGAAATGTACATCACCGTAGATTCGGCGTGGTTCTGGATTCTACCCACCATGCATTGTTACAGGGTTCATGCATCATGGAGCTTGGAGGACAGGAGGCTACTGCGTGTCACTGGCCGCGAGGTAAAACCATACCTGGTCAAGTTTCCATTTAGTGGTGGATGTCCGGGGTCTGCTTGCCTCAACCTGCCATTAGCCTGCAACAGGACGACGACTTCGATTACGGATAAGGTGGATTGGAGACTCTGGGCATATAGTTACATTGTGGGGAGTATCGACAACCACTTCGCATCCGGTAGCTACTGCTTCTCCTTCAAGTTGTGGCATGTGGCAGACCGTCATGGATTTCTCGAGCCAGGAAAACTCGCGTCAATCATTAAGATTCTATGGCCGATGGTGGAAGCACCCTGGTGCCCCAGACCTATCCCAAGCGAAACACAAACAACATCCAGCACTTCCGACTCGCACATCCCGGTACCAAATAAAACTAAAGACGACGGATAGTTAGACATATCGGTACGAAAAACGTCGTCCGCGGGGTTCACAGGTCTACTCCTGCATGATTGTACGCGCAAGGATAATTATCAACGACAATCTACTACAAAACTCGGTCGCGGTCGCACTTGAAACGACAATCAGAAAAGGTCGACAAGAAGCCTCGAGCCACAATTCAACACACGTTGTGCACCACGAACAATCGTACCCTTATTGCAATCTGCGTTCTATGTCCCTCGCATCGCCGCATCCGCTTGTCACAACATCGCAAAGAATAAACGGATATGAGAGGATAACTATGAGTCAGAAGCAGAAGAGGGTCTGTGCTTCACCGATAGCACGATGCCTCGGTTGCTTTCGAGGTCTTGAACGCGTCAATTTTCTGCTGCCAAATCACAATGCTCAATGAACTCTCCAGACTTTATCGAGATCGATGAACTACATACCAGAAACCAGGATTCGCTCTAGATACAAGTATCAGGGCTAAGCAAAATGAAGTTTAAGTATCAAAGCCAACCAGAACGAGATACAGGTATCCGAGCCAAGCAAGACCAAAGCAAGAGCCCTCAAATTCATGAGGCCTAAAACACCTAGGGCCTCATGAATTTGCGCGTACTAGTGTGCCGAGAAGGAATTCTAGGATTCCATGGAATTCAGAAAAATCGCAATGTAAAAGATTTACACGGAAATCACAAGTTCCCCAATAATGAATACTTGGAAGAGTACAAATGCGATATCTAGCAACACTAAATACGTCATCATTCACAAGGTAAATCCGGACATGGGTGGCACGTTTCCAAGATATCGATTGCTGATTAATTAATGTCAGTATTTTAATCCTATTGTGACGTTACCCAGCTGTCCTCATTTGTGGATAGTAGAACGGATTTTTGGGCTGACAGTTGAGCTGATGAGCCGGTTGGATTCGGGCTGAAGAATTCAATCTGGCAGCATTTTTTCCGGGACGAGGAACAGAGAGATGGAGGGTATTATGAGAGCAAATCGAAAAGATTAAATACAATTTAGCCGACAAAACTTCAAACAGTTCATGCCCTCCATGATAAAATTAGAACTACAGACGTGCGTAAGCCACTGCGGAAATATGTGGCTCTCGCAAGAGGACCCGTGGCATAGTCACTTCGCCACAATATAATACTGCTTCATTATGAGTCTTTTGTGATAGACCGTTCAGAAAGGGTCCCCTAACCCAGACCATGTAGAATTGCCGCAGATACTGGAATTGCCACTTCTGTAAGCGCCACAGTGTATGTGTGTAGAGGAGAGGTTTGACTGACGGTGGCAAGTGGCAGGTGACACTCGGGCCACACTCGTACTCCATTAGAGTCTATGAAGGGAAGAGACTGGAATAAGTGGTGTGATTGTGGTGTTGCATTACGGGGTTTGATGCTAGAAAGGTATACTACTCAATCCATGGTTATAATCCATGATGATCATGAAGAATTGTTAATATTATCTGTAGTAAACAGTATTCCTAAGCGGCCAGGCCGGCCTGTAAATTTAATGGAACAAAGAATAAACAAGATATTAACCTCGCCATTGCCATATTCCATCAACTAAACCAGACGAACATATCCACTTCATGAGGATTTTCAAATATATGCAGGCCAGCCACCACTAGCGCAGGCTTTTAAAATAGAGGCCTGCTAGCCGCTAAAATGCCTAGCGGCCAGGCCAGTTGGGAACACTAGTAGTAAATACGGTCTGCCCACCTCTGTATCTACCTCAACCTCTGCACCAGTTCATAACTAGTAGTAGGGAGCAGGGTCGTTATCATCTGCAATTCTACCCCAAATAATGGAACTTGGCTGGTATTAGGGACATGGAGGTCGTGCGGTCGCCATCATTTGTAATCATGAAGTATATTGTACTTCCACCTTTCGGTTTTTCTCACTATTCTTACCACTTTCAGGATCTCGTTTGAGTAGCATATCTACTTGGCTTGCGGGTTCTCAATGTTGAAAATTCGACGGCTTGAGTGATACTTCATGTTCTGGTTAAGTACTTATGTCCTGATACGGGTGTTATTCTTTATCTTACGATATGTATATAAATACTGCTGTCGTCTTAGTCGTGTAGAACTTTATATACTTTACATAACATTTCCACTATCTATGTATCTACTTAATCATATCGAATCTATGGGTGATATCTCATGACTCGGGCCCGGATAGTATAGTATTCGGCTGCCGGATGCATTCTAATCCGTCTTCTTTTTCTGACATATACATCGATACATACTAGATACCTCTGTTGCTCACACCAGTTGTTATCGCTATAAGTATATTTTCCACCGCCAGTTTGTACAATATTGCACGACGAATATCAATTAATACAGCTCTCCGATTTGTTCTTGGGTTTTCTGCTTTTACCAACACCAAAGATGTCTTTAAGGTACGAAATTCTTTGTATTTGCGCGTATCAAGGGGTTAATTGGTGACAAACTCGGTTATCGTCCAGTGATATCTGCCATTATCATCAGCTAGTCTCCGCCATTGTCATACAAATCCATTCCACAGGACCCCAATCCTTCATCAACGTGCGGCTAGAGAGGGAGTGTAAAGATATGTACAGAGTGCCCGTGTTGCCGATTGCCGCGCCACATCAGCTTCGGTCTGCCTACGTCACTCATTCCCACATCCATTTCGCTAGAGGTTGTTGGGATGGATGTGTAGGAAAGAATTTGAGCATTACATATATGTACAATGCACCGCGCGCCTAGACTAACAACTCCACCGCTAGTTGGCTGCCTGGTTTTCAAAATTTACAGCATACTCGGGAGTGCGCTTCGTCATATTGCAACCCATAAAAGCATGCATATAAAATATGCTAACATACTATTAGGCCGGTATGCTGGACGTAATGCAGGAGAAGAACTCGAGGACTTCGAGGGATGCGAGGAAGAAACTACTGTGGTGGCGGTACCAGATTCTAGTACTTTCTGAGCATGGATTGCCGAACTTGTACTAGGACTTGGGTTGTGTTAGCAAGGTATGTAGGTTAACACTCTTAAAGGTTTATATGAACTATTTAAAAACGTCTGGAAATACTAGGTATAGAATAAACGCGAGAGAATACGCCTAAGTAGTGACCCGTACGCCGTGTTAGAACGAGCCTTAAGCTTACAACTCAGACACTACGAGCGTTCTAGATTCGAGGACTCCCATTTAGCAATACTATTTTAAAGCTGTTAGGGTATTTCCGGCACCGGATTTTAACCAGAGATCACGTCTCTGAGTTGTAAGTTTAAGGCTGCTTAGTCTATACTCAAGGTTTGGCGTTTATAAGCTGTGGAAGCGGGGAATTTAACAACAAACTCTATCTAACTGGAATACTTACTCGATTGGAGCTGTCCTGTACCAATTTTCCTCAGGGTCATTTTTGCATGCGCCAGCCGTAACGCCTGCCAGTTTTCGTCAGTACGAATTGTTCCTAGCTTCAGCAGTAACCTGGGTGGAATACCCTTCCACCCTAATTTGACCATATCATCTAACATGAAAGCCGTCAAATTGTGCACCGTCTGCTGGAGATGATCGTGATTGATAACCAAATAATCCTGCGTTTTGGGACTGCGGCTAATGAGAGCTTTATGGACAATACCCTTCGAAATTTGGTTTGTGTCGGGAGAATTATGACGCCAATCTTGCGTGTCGAGATCAAAGTTAACGACATGATATCCGAGCTTCTCCATTGTAGCTAGACATGGATCGTCACAGCTGACAAACGGTGGCCGCATGTATGTCGAAAACTTTCCGAGAATGTTACGCATTGCCATTTCGAGTTTGATGATCTCAAGCTCTCTTGCGGTTTCGTTTAAAGTGGACAAGTCAGGATGTGACCACGTATGTGACGCGATCTGATGGCCTTCAGAATGCGCTCGTTGAATGACCTTATCCCACCCATTTGCTGGGTCGTCAATAGCACCTTTGCCGAGATTGACACCAGTGATGAAGAACGTGGCTTTGAAATTATAGGAAGCTAGGAGGTCGAGCAGGGCATTGGTGTAGATGTAAGGACCATCATCTGCCTTGTTAGAATGCACGTCTGCCTGCAGCGTACTGCGAGACAGAACTCCCCGCCAGTCCTGGTATGTCAAATTTTGCAAGAAAACTTACAAAACCAACCTAACCTCTACGGCCAGCTTCAAGTTCTGTCTCGCGCGCGCCAGATATGGAGAAACGCCCAAACATACCAAAAGTGAGTGCAATATGGCCTGGATGATCACAGGTAGTAATGATCTCACCATACGGGACGCTCCCCAAATGTGGGCGAGATATATTCACAGTAGAACTACCAAGGGGCATGATGTCTGCATCGCATCTTCCATAGCCAACCTGGCACTCGGGAGATATGCAAAATCCCTTCGTGCCACATTTGCCGTCGGCATTGCAGCATTCTCCATCCGGACATTTGACGGCTCCTTTAGGGCTCCGCATACCGCATGTTTCGTTCCCACCCAAAAGTGATCCGCATCTCTAAAGATTTGGTCAGCAGCTGAAAGTACCTTCAAGAGGGAAATCAAACTCCGAATTCCGGTTGGCATCCATCACCGCAGTACCCCTGCGGCCAAAAACAACATCAGAACCCAACTACCCAAGATTCAGCGTACTCTACTCACGATACTATCCCCACACCACCCTGCAAGCAGTTGTTAGCTATGCACATGTATCAGAAGCCCAGCAGAACGTGCACATACCACCTCTGGAACAGCAAGGAAAGGTAATAGGATCGCAAGTATAGCCCTTGTCCTTGCCCGCCAAGACAAAGCCACAAGTGGAGACAGGACTTGTCACACGCTTGAAAAGCCCTGCCACCGTTGAGTCATGGGGAGAGTTGGAGTGAGCCGTGGCAAAATGCCTCGTATAGGCCATAATGCCACCAAAGATAATGAGCGCCTTGATAAACATCTTTGGGGGAATCAAAGCTGCTAACGGCTTAATGGCTGCGGAAATTGTCGAAGGATCCAGTCCAAAGCTGAGGGACGACTTTTAAAGAATATAAGTATTTTACAACCCACCGTCAAGAAAACTCACTCAGATTTAGGACTTAGGTGGTTACACCAGTCAGTTTAGACAATCAAACCCGCGCATGATCAATATAACCGTGGGTCTGCAGATCTGGTTTTGTGGTTCAACGCCTGAAGACCCTGCCTTAGGCAACAAGGGTAGACTATGTAAATACCTCAGTATTGCTGCTTTAGCATACGTACAGCTGCTTGCAAGCTTGAGGGTTGCAGTGGTCAATATTGAATGTTCCCAATACTATGCAAAAAATGATTGCTCTTGGTCATTCCAGAGCAATCTTGTCTTGTGCCCAGCAGAGCTTCGATTGGACGAAAAATTTTCGTAGTCTGTGAACAAGGAATAAACTGACAGGGACCCCACGTCGCGAGCTTGAGGTGGTAGGGGCATGACCTCACGGCGAGTAAACACCTATCTCATGACAAAATAATCTAGTCTTGTAGAGGCGATTCGGAGGGGCGAATATTGCGCTTCTACCTCGCTCCTTTCAGATCTGCTTAGGGGGATGGAACCGGCACCGGCCATCTCCCGGGAATGGCGAGTGTATCCTGCAGTCGCAGATTCCGGATTAATCTGATACCGGGATAGTAGCTAGCTGTAGCTGGTGATTTTCTCATACATATATCCAATTTAGCCGCTTCTGCATGAGCTCCCGAGAGATTTCCAGGAGTAATTACCCGGTAGCCCCGAATTCCGTACGGGAAGATTCCGAAACTCTATATCAAGTTGTGATGCTACCGGGAAGCAATCCGAAACCGAAAACCGAGCTACAATGATTAGCCGCTGGGAGAGAAAGCTTGGCATTCCGTGTGTCGGGAATTATTTTCGGGTTTCAGGACTTCGAAGCTTCAGCATACGTTAGCGGAGAGCTAGGAGAGAGGCGGAATACCAAGGCAATAGATTAAAGAATCAGTGGCATCGCATTGCATGTGGCCGTGTAGAGCCCGGCAAACACGGGAAGTTAATCAAGGCGTTGCGAGATAACCACGGAATAAAGGAGCAGTACCTCTGCAGATCTCCGAACGATATTGCATTGTAGGAGGCTACCGGTAATAATGCGGGCTTTTGTCGTCTTCCGAATGTCCACACCGCACCGGCAGATGAAATTTGTATGTCACCCGTCATTAACTCTTCTAGCGCAGCTTAGACACTGTCATTCGCATAGGTACTTTCTCACAATTGCAATCAGCAGCCTGCAACAGATCGCAAGACTGTCATACTCTAACATGATTTGAGCAAATTATTTGTATGCGTTAATAACCCGCTTTTTCGCACGTGTGGATCTGGGTCCCCATTTGCGCAGCCATGACCAACCACCCCGTCTCATACAATAATACTCTTCTATCTTTGGGTCCTACCTACCGCTATACAGTAACGCTGGAGACTGTGAAAGCGATACCGGTCTAGAAATCCTGTGCACATATATGCGGTACAAAAATGCAGTTTATAATATGGCCGGACGGGTATTTGCCTGACGCACGTTGGTCTCGATGTGCTTACTTCTCGAAACACTATTGCAATTCCCTGCTAAATTTTCCCAATTTAGCGAAGCATTTCAGATTAAAGTATAATATGATAAGTAATATGTATATAGGTGACGGAAAAGTGACGATACGTGCCCATACTACCTGATTCCATTATGACAATTTCTGAACTAACAAAAAGAAGTCCAATTGTAATAGTTCAAAGATCGACTGTCAAACCGCTGGTTATTAACTTGCTACTCCCAAGTGCAGCTTCGTTAAGAGTGTAGTTGGCTTGCAATTGGTGAGCGTTTTTCTCGCCCAGATCGATACTTGGATGTGGTGGCGCGACTGTTGAGCCGCAAATCTCGGACGGTTCAGGCGCCGCACAGCTCTACGAAGCGAGGAACGAGCTAGCCTACGTATAAGGTGAGCGTTATTCGTGAAACTTGCGTCTCATCACCTTTTTTCCGCGGCCACTACGTAAAGGGCACAGATGAAGCCACACATGCAGTCAAAGCCTTGATCAGAACATTAATATCGACTAACTTCTTGGGCCCGTTCGGTTGCCAGGTATATTTGAAAAATACAACACAATTCGGGGTTTCGGGGTTTGAGGATTTGGCACGTGTTCGGCAGCCGCGAATGTTTTGAGGTGTCCCAAAATCATGATTTTGAAAAAAACATCTCCCGAGGTTTATTTCCAAAATATGATCTGCAGAACATTCCAAGCACGCAACTTTTAGTCAATCGAATCAGCAAGCCAACAAGATCTGTGTTTTCAACAACTTGCATGTATTCAGGCGAGAGAAGATATATTTCTCAAACACAACTCGGATAATCGAACGTCGCAGAAGCCCTGCTACTGAATCGTCAAAACTAAGTTTACGATTTATGATCTGAATACGATCATTGTTGATTGCAAAATGACCACTTGAATTCCCTCACCGCATTGAATTTGCTACCGTATGTATAAAAGTCTGGTGTGGATAGATCGGGGAAAACCTGGGTGTCCGTCAGAACTACATTTGGTCCAATCAACATATTCTCAATTCCTCGAACTCCATTGCTATCCTATAGACAACAATACGCTCGTCGCCTCACAAGAGAGAAGCTTTTCGACGAATTGCTCTCCACCTCCGTGGATGATGAAAGTCTAGAGCTAGAATATGCTACAGGTCTTCGAGCCCGAGGATTATTTCCTTGGCCTGGGTTGGGTGGACCTCACAATCTTCCCCATGAATTGCGGCCGTCGAACTTCGGAGACCATCCTCGCACTCCGCCGCCTGCCCTAGGATCCTTAAAGCCTGTATAATCGGGGCTGGTGTTGCTGGACTATACCTTGCTATGATTTTCTCGGAGTGTGGAATTCCGTACGACTTCTTCGAGGCATCTGATAAAGTCGGTGGAAGAATATATACAAAGCGCTTTTCCGATCTGCCAGATGTTTCCCAAAAACCGGATAATTCCAACACATATCATGACTACTATAATATTGGGGCGATGCGCTATCCGGACATTCCATTCATGAGAAAGTAAGCTACAAGTACTAAGAACAAGGGCAAAAAAAGGGAATAGGCAGAAGCTACATAGTAACTGACATTAGGGGCAACCTTACTCTTTCACGTGATTGCTCTGTTTTTCCTCATTTTTATTGCCTTCATTCACGTTGTTGTAGTTGCGACAGACGTAACTCATGAACTCTTTGGTAGTTGGTGCTATTTTGGGTTAGCTTGAGATGAAACAAGCGGGTCTACATATTGTACCAACGCGGAAAAGTCTAGACCTAAGCCCGGTTTCACACGGCTCAGCCGACTCATCCTCATCAGCACCACCTATAAGTGCAGCAAGGTCATATGTAGCTTGTGCAATGATTTCCTTCCGGTGTTTGACGGGGATGTTTCGGAGCATTGTCATCAAGGACTGGTCTAAGTTGGTAACGATGAACACGTGTGAGGCGGGCTGCTTCTCGATAAATTGAAGCAAGTTTTTCTGTTCGGTGCTGTTCAAAGCACCTATACATCAGATTAGTATCTACCTTAGACATATGATGGAGCTACAACAAATAAAAGCTTCAGGAAGCAGTCTTACTATTCATCTTCTCGGTGGTCTTACCAGCATTCAGACTAGCCTTCTTCCCATTGCTTATATTCTCCGTGTCCTCGGAGCTACTCGTATGAGACTGTAGCTTGCGTCGAATATTGAAAAGTGTTGCATAAATAGATCTTATACGGGCTGACTGGGCCTGGCTCTCATACGGGCTGACAGGGCTGGCTCTCATACGGGCTGACGGGGCTGGCTCTGATACGGGCTGACGGAGTAGCTCTGATACGGGCTGACGGAGCTCAGCCGTCTCTACATTTAGATGAGTACGTACGTGCTCGTACCGTATATATATGGCCTTGTGGCCCTCTTAGATAGTTTAATTAAGCTTCAAGCAATCAGTATTTCAACAAAAAGTTCGACATCATCGGAATAATTCATATCGATGGCGGCTTTGACAAAAATCTTGCAACCATCCACTAAAATCCCGTTCATCTCTTCGATAACCTTCTTCTGCATCTCTTCAGAGGTGAGGGTGACGAAACCGAAGCAATGACTCTGTGCAGATTCACCTCGAGCCTCGAACTTACGATGCCGAGCGATCTTTACAGACTTGGGCTGAAAAGCGAAGAGTTCTTTGAGCTGTAGAAATATCAGTAAACTGAAGTGCCCTGCCATAGTGGTGATCAATAACTTATCGTTACTCGTCTCAAATGGCAGAGATGCAGCCGTGACCGTCGTGGAGTTCTTAGCTCTGCTCCGAGAAGGACATTTCTTCTCCCTGGCCTGCAATCTAGCGTGAGCGGCTCCTCTAGTCTAACCATCACTTGTGGTAGAAACGCTAGCTGTCTCAGCCTTTGATTCAATGAGCGGGATGACTTGACGGAGCTTGCAGCCGAGGACTGCGGTGGAACAAGACAGACCTCTGGGGCTACTATATTAATTGTAAGCTCAAGCCAAGGAGGAGGAGAGTGCAACGTGAACGTATGAAGAGATCATGGCATCCTTAGACATAAGCTTTGAGAATGGGGGTAAGTACTCCATCCTAGCCTCGCTTCTCGGGTTTGTCGGGGCGGTGGAGTTGTACCTCGACTGCACGAGAACGGTAGCCCAGTACCCCATTGTATGGTGGCAGACGGCGGCCAGAAGGCTCCCACTAAGGGCACCGCGTAGTGGGACAAGTGACATGGTGGCCGGCAGTGACAGGAACCAGTTCGAGATAGGATAGAGGTGTGTAATGCAGATACACGGAGTAATAGAGAGGGGGCCAGATGGCGTACCTGGTACTGGCGAGAAGAGAATAAGAGGAGAAGAGGAGAAAGTTAAAAAGTGAAAGGTGAGTGACGCCCCTCCGCACCATCCGTCCTGACATCCTTCCAAGACTTTTTATCACGCTGAAGCGCGAGAGGCCTAGGGAGCATTGTGGTATACCTTCAAAATGCACAAGAATTATTGTCATTGTGCAACGCATCTTATGGTGATTTTGTACTATACATAACATGTTTTGGTGTTGGGTGTGCATGTGCCCGCGAGCCGGCGAAGATGTGATAGCAGGAATCAACTCAGCATGCTATCTACGATTGCTTCTTCAGGAATAATAGCACATCCAGTAGATTCTGCCAGAGAGTTATTTAGTTGTACAGTCAAAACAGTTTCATAGGCTAGCGACAGGCTTCCGCGTTTGTGATGAATGTGCTGAGAGTTGTTTCGATGTTTAGTGACATTCTCTTCTGTATGTCACTAGAACCTGGTGCAACCACGTGTTCCCCCTCGTATACCAAATATCTGAGTACAAGTTCTTCCTTATGTCATTGACTCATTAGGTGGCCTGTTTGCAGCGGTTACTCTGATAACTATAGTAACAGTGGACACTCAAGCGAAAGATCATTTTTAATGCACCACCATATATACCAACTTCACTAATTCCTCTGCTACGGCATTATGGCCTGCCAACCCAATTTAATACTGGTTTGACGGTGATGTAGCTACTTCAGATATTTGTCTAAAGGATTACCCGCGCGTCAGTAGGGCAAAAAGACTTGGAAGGATGTCAGGACGGATGGTCCGGAGGGGCGTCGAAGGTGAGTGACGAAGCCAAGTCACGTGTAAGTAGCTTCCAAGAACTTCCAAGATCAGGGAGCAGCTACTCTACGCCTGCCATCCCCTAAGTTTAATGCCGAGCGGGCTTAAGAACGAGGTAAAAAGTCCGGCTACGAGGACACTCTGCACTAGCCTATCCCATCGGGCGCAATCGAAGAGACAAAAGGAACCATAACCTCAGCAGAAACACAGAAAGTGCAAGCAGATATAATCCATTATAAACACCATGTTGCCTAAAGTTAATTCTTAGTCAACTCGCAGTCAACTCTTCAGAGGGAGGGTAAATAATGGAGAAAATACAAACCCACAGACCGGAATTAAGTAATCCAAAGACTCTACGCTATTCAGTCTAGTGAGCAGCTTTGATCGCTTCCATGATGGAGATAGTCTCGGAATGTGATGTACAGTTGCGGAACAAATTTGAGTGGACAGACAAACATGACCTTAGAATCGGTGCACCAATTAAACCAGCAACATCCTCCAGAAAACCACAACTACTTAAGAAGGAAGGAATAGGATCCTAGAGATGGCATTAATAGCCTTTTGTAGGCTGAAATGGTCTGTGGATACTCGTTAGATGGCCGCTGTCGAAGTCATTATTTTCACATGTCCGCTCAAATTTATCCCGTGACTGTACTTATAAGTCCACTAAGTTTAGTCTCGGGACTAAACGCGGCTGAAACGCCAACATGACAAGATATCTCGAGACGTATTGTAGATGATAAACCGTGAACTAGTATTTTCCGAGCTCTTCTCACTTTCTCTAGCCTTTAGTGTATCAGAGAGAGAAATTGAGTAGGAACCGGATGTGGAGTATAGCAGAAACTATGCCTAGGAATAATGGGATTCACTGCTTCTGTCAAAATTCTCGAGACCCCGAGACCAGCTGCGAAGCGCCTCAAGAACCCTGAGACCGTGTCTCATCTCGTCTCGTGTCCATAATTAGCTAGTTATTGTTTAGGGGAGCCGTGAAATTTCGAGAGATATTGCGTGGGGAAGAGATCTATTGAGCAGGCTTGGTAAGATAGAGAAGTGCTTGCGCCTCAATGAGTAAACAATGTAATCAATTAGCCTCGAATCTTAGGATCGATCTTAATCGTAAGGATCGTTGTTGACGCGTCTGAGCGCCAGTTTGAGACCTGGGATCCTTGACTTGCTAGTTAGGTGACACTGTAGCTAAAGGAAAAATATGCGTAAGAGTGAGAGACGTGGATGTATCGAATTGGGAGAGAAGTCGTAAAGGTAACAGCAAATTGGTGTGTCTATATATAAAGAAACAAACCATAACTAACTGATGCGGCTCTGTGAGCTGATCCACCACTAGCAGGTCGTTTAAGCTTAAGACCTCTCAGATTTAGCGCTAAACCGTGTGAGGCTACGCAGTAGGCCGTCACAAGACGATTACCAGTTTGGCTCGGCGCCAGGATACGAGTGATATTTGTCATTTGCAAGCAGAATGATTTTAAATGACCATGCAAACCTCTATCACATTTCAGCTTTGCTGGTTAAAAGTTTTGGACAGTGAGGGCAGAGTGGGTGGATAGGGGGAAGGGTGAAGCAAATCTGTACATGTGCTGAAATGCTGCCGATCGTTATCCAAATAAGTCGATAAAATTGACTCTACACTCCCAGTAGTTAGATACAACTGAATCCAGAATACCATCTTAAACCACAAGTTGGTTTAGTTCAAGGACGGTACGGGGCTAGTCATTAGGACTGGGTGGTTGGAAATAATAAAAATGGCAGTGGTGTGTCGACCTCTAGATTCGCTCAAATCTCACAAGCTTGGTTGTGCTTGCGGAGCTTGAGTGGATCCAGAGTAGTAGTGGTGGTGTGAATGCTGCCGTTACTACTGCCCCAACTCATGGTGAGTCTATCTCTATTATTTCCATTGCTGAAGCAAAAAGTGTATATAGTACAGATCAGAGCAATACCTGTGGACTTAAATGAGCTTGAATGAATAGATTTCAATAGGGAGGTACCTGAGTACTTAAGTATGTACTTATGTATATACTGGCAACCAACCAATAAGAGTGCTTCGTGAGGACAGGCTTGGCACAGAACCAAGTCTATATACAACTCAGCCACATGTGAAGCTTATACGACATGAGTTGCATCAGCCGCACGGTGGTGCCACAGAAAACCAGCGCTTCCTAATCGGGGCATGGTGGAGATGAATGAGGATGTCTAGTAGGCGTCTCGCCGCCAGGTATTCCTTTCACTCACACAATCTACTTGATTATTGTCATGAATCACACCACCGAAATTCATGCGCAGGGCGCACCAGATCTTCAAGGCTTCAGAGATTTAGAGCAATTTCTGGAAGCAGATACACTTTCACTATTAAATGATTATTACAGTTTCGCGGCGGACCCCACAATGGTAAGTCGGTCAGTCGATATATGCAATTACCAACTAAGCCATGCTCACCATAATATATAGTCCACCAGCGAGAACTATATTCGCAGTCATGAACACATACCAAGTGTCGATTTCAAACAGCACTCGGGGTTCGCAAATACAGACGGTGTGAATTTTGACGATTTCTATAACGACCTCAAGACAGCACCAATTGTCGCACCGGGGACAATACAAACTGTAGCACCCCGCGACCTGAGGAATGGATACTTCGACGCCAGGGAGATTTTGCACTGTAAAATCAGGCGAGTGAATGTGCAGTAATCTTTGTGAGCGATATTCTCCAACGCACCTACTAATTGGGCACTGTCAGGTGGCTACTGATTTAGTACTCTCCGAGTTCGTGGAGGCTGCTGATGGTGATACTGGCGTAAACTTCCACGACCATATTGACCCAGTTCTCGGAGCAGAAACTTTTCACCAACCACAAGAATTCGAAGTCTGCACTGGCGTCACGGCCAGATGTGAGATTCAGGTAATGATACAACCAGAACCGTCGACACTCCCATTAACAGCCGGCAATCGCCAATCGGTGAACGACTCCGAGGCGGGGTGCATGGGCAATTCAAGTATAAGCTACGGGAGGACCGAACCAGTTCTTCCAGTAACATTTAGGTTAGGAATACACCCACGAGTTTGGAAGGAAGCGAAGGGGGTTGTTATACCGAAACCGAATAAGCCAGATTACGGAGTCGCCAAGGCATATAGGGTGATTACGTTGTTAAATTGTCTGGGAAAAGTGGTCGAGAAGGTGGCAGCAAACGCAATAGCAGAGGAGTGTGAGCGAAGGCAGCTACTTCACGATGGACAGTTTGGATGCAGAAAGAGAAGGTCAGCAATAGACGCGGTTGGAAGGTTGATGAAGAGAGTAGAAGAAGCATGGGGGAGGGGGAATACCGCGGCAGTGCTGTTGATGGATGTTAAGGGAGCCTTTCCACACGTGGCAAAGGGGAACTTAATAAAAAGAATGGAAGAAATGGGGTTTGAAGCCGATCTGGTAAGATGGGTGGAAAGTTTCATGGAAGAAAGGAAAGTGATTATGTCGATGGACGGAAGAGAAGGAGATATTATGGACGTGGAGACGGGAGTTCCACAGGGGTCGCCAGTATCGCCAGCTCTTTTCGTTATATACCTTTCGGGGTTATTCGGCGAAGTTGAAGAAAAAGAAAAAGAATGCGAAAGCGAGGGTATATCTTTTGTCGATGATGTGGCATGGGTGGTAGAGGGGGCGGATGTGGGGGAATGCACACAGCGACTGGAGAGATGCGCCGAAGGAGCAGAAATTTGGGCGAAGGAAAACGCCTGCCAGTTTGATATTCAAAAAACTGAAGCGATGTTGTTTACTCGCAAGAGGGGCAATAAAGAACCGAAGATGAAGGCCAAGATAAGGGTCGGAAGTCATGAAGTTCAATACAACAAAGAAGCGACAAAGTGGTTGGGGGTATGGCTGGATAGTATGCTTACCCTGAATGATCATACGAAAAAGACCTTCGCGAAAGCAAGAAGGGCGCAAAGTAGGGTGAGATCCTTGATGACGAAGAAAGGATTAAGCCCGGAAGGATGTCAAAGAATTCAGATCGCCGCAGTACAGGCCGTTGCTTTATACGGGGCTGAGTTGTGGTGGAAGGGACAGAAAAATAGAGCGCAAGAGGTACAACAAATATTGAACGAACAAGGCAGAAGGATAACCGGATGCTTTCGAATGACACCTCAAGGAGCTCTGATGAATGACGCTGGACTTAGACCGGCGAAGTCGATTCTTAATAACCGAGTTAGGCGGTATAAGTTGAGACAAATGATGATGCCCGATGCCGCAGGCGGAGGGAGAATGTTAGAAACGGAAGGAAACGTGGTTAGCAGGGTGGAGGGGATTGATGAGTTGATCCCGGAGGATTACCCCTTGGAGAGGAGGTTCTACGAGGGGACCACATTACCGGAAGTTAAAAAGAGGCTAAAAGGCCAGGTGATAATTCAGGAAGAAGAACAGGCGTTGGAAGAAGCAAAGAGAGAAAGAGATGGTCTTGTTCTTTGGACTGATGGATCGAGAAAAGAAGATGAGTGGGTAGGATGTGCAGTGGTATGGAAAGAAGAAAGGTGGAATAAGAGGAGGGTACATCTAGGCCGACAGAAGGAAGCGTTTGACGCAGAAATGTACGCGATGTCGGAAGCAGTGAAAATTGCGGATGAGATTTGCGGAAGGAAAGAAGTGAGGAGAGTGACGATTTTTACGAACTCCCAAGCGACTTTACGAAGAATACAATCGGACGAACCGGGACCAGGACAGGTACTGGCTTTACGAACGATGAATTGGGAAAGCGAGTTGACCGACAAAAACATTCAGGTGGAGTACCGGTGGGTACCTGCTCATAAGGGTGTGGAAGGCAACGAAGAAGCGGACCTACAAGCGACGAAAGCGGCATATAAGCATTGCGGGAGTTATACCGAAACGCAAAATCCGCTACCTCATTTGAAGTATATATCTTTCGCTCATATTGGTCGACGGTTAACGGAGACGAAATGGGAGGAGAGTAAGAAAGAAATAAAAGAAATGGGAAAGAAATCGAAGCATAGTTACCGGTATGATTTAGTGAAGAGGGGGGGTAACTCGGCGGTGATGACATCCCAGAAATCAATTGCGGCGAGGTTTTATCAGTTCAAGACAGGGCATGCTCTGATGGGGAAATATTTAAGGCGCATTGGAAAAAGAAGAGATATGAAGTGCTGGTGGTGCGGGCACGAATATCAGACAAGAGACCACCTTTTTAAGTGGTGCAAAAGATGGAAACGAGAACAGAAGCGGCTTTGGGTTGACGGGCAAGAGGGGGAAAAGGGGTATGAGGGGGTGGAAAAAGTGATGAAAAAGCCGAAGATTAGTTTGCCAATGTCTCTCGTTTTTGCTGAGGAAAAATGTTCGCGGGCACTGTTAGATTTTCTTTATTTGACAGATGTTGGCAGAATTAGCGGAGTGGTGGAGGAGGCGGAAAACTCAGATCACGAGGAGTCGAGTGATGGGGGGGTGTAAAAGTTGATGTTGTTTTTGGCGGTTTCTTTTGTTGTTTGGGGAAGAGGACTCGCGACTTTGCTTTTGTTTCTTTATGTTACGGAAGAAGCGGGGAGGATGAATATGTACGGGATATGCCATGGCCGCTAGCGGCCGAATGCAATATGATTACAAACAAACAAACCAGTTCTTCCGACTGACCTTCCTAACCAAAACACTATTATACCAAAGAAGCAGAATGCCGTTGAAATGGGAGACGACGTCAGTATTACCTGGTTACGGTTCCTCTGTTAGGCTCCTGTGCTGAACTTCGGGATGTATTCTAGATAAGATTCGGTTCCGTCGGTACTGTCCCGCCGAAATGGCGCCCAGACCACCAGATCCAATTCGATATCGATGAGCTTGCGAACGACCGAATTGCAGATTGTTTGGTTTCAGAGAGAGCCGTCACTAAGCCAGATACAGCCCGACTTCAAAACGTGAATCAGTCCCAACAGGGCATCTATTTTAATCGATCGCTAACTTTGACACCTTTATAGGTCACACCCGCGGCTGTGACCAACAACCCAGCGTCTATGATAGAAGCGGTATTCGACGAAGAATATGATGAATTGATCGAAGATATCTTAAAGAGCATCAAAGAGTTGGCTGGAGCGTTTACCCATCGGTACCAGACCTGGTGGCAGCCACATCCTGCCACTGGAGCGGAAATTCCACTGCCGTCACCACTCTATGTATGGTCTGAGAACAGGGAATACAAGGGGTATATGTGCCTGTCTGGTCTGTCTTACGTTGTGCTCTGTGATTGTCCGGCGCCTCTTCGCTGCTCATGGTCCAGTGTGCTTCCCATTCAGGATGTATTGAAATGCTGGGAAACACATGTAATCAATGCAAGTAATCGTGCGTTGTCCAGCCCTGGGTTCTTTGCTTACAATTTCCAGTATCATGCACCGGCATACTCAAGCTTAGGATTAGCGTACACGTTAGAAAGATACATTACGGCACCCCCTGGCGACGATCCGTTCACGGGAATTGCTCCTCGCGATAATTCGAATATACAGTCACTTACCACGCTACTTGATTCCTGGCTTATCGAGGCTCCGGGGGAAAGTTTAGGAAGCCCCGATCACGCTCAATTCAGGCCCAACGTCGGTCGACCCGTCTCTTGTGAACCAACAACGAACGAGCCCCTCCCTGCCGTTCAACACGCCGACAATCCTCTACCCGGGAGTGGACAATCGGATACCTACGGAACGACCGAGAACACCAAAAAGGTGCCACCGAGCCTCAGTTCCAACTGCATACCATTTAGCGGTACCTTACAGGAGGGGGTAGCATACAATATCGCCATGCCTGACGCTCCCGCTATGCCCGGCGATGTCGCTATGCTCGACGATGTCGCTACACCGAGTGATGCTACTATGCCTAACGCCTCTGGAGACAGTTTAAGGTGGACGGTGCCTGGATTGGGTAGAGCACGTGCGGGAAGTCCTTGTTCCTTCCTCACCGGCAAAGGCAAGTTTGCCTACCGTAACAACAACTACATATATCAGTGTACCTTTTGTACCTACACGTCCAAAACCAGGTCTGGCTGGGTTCGGCATGAAAAAGAAGTTCATTTGAGGGGAGCCAGGTGGATTTGCGCCCCGAGAGGTCCGATCGATGCCCGTAGCGGACTCTGCGTTTATTGCGAAGGAACTGAAGCCAACTGCGGTGAGAGATGTCGCCAAGATCTTTGCCAGCCTCAAAATAATGAGCTACATAAATCGTTCTCTCGAAAGGAACTTTTGAAGAAACATTTAAAGGGATTGCATAATACTAGTTGGCGACCAACCTTCAATTTCTGGAACTGGGCCTACAACCCTCCGGAGGAATCTCGTTGTGGGTTTTGTGGTCAAAAGTTTAAGAGTTGGGAGAGTAGAAACAACCATCTTGAGAGTGAATTCAAGAAGGGGAAGAGGATGGAGCATTGGGATGGAGACTGGGGTTTCGCTGCAATGTGGACTAAAAGACTGCAGGGTGTAATTATTCCGCCTAGCGAGCGGCGTAGGCCAATTTCAACAACTCGCAAGAGCTCCGATCTACTTATAGCTGCAGGTACTTATGAAACTACCCTGCCGGATGTACCCTTCATTGTAACATCGAGTTCGGATTACGCATCTTCTCAACAACGTGCGATTAGGGCCAACATAGTAGAGCCAAACGTTGAAAAAGTTGTTAGATGATGCTTGCAGGAGGGAAGTGGTGCGGTTGGGCATGGAATTGGAGTGAGATGGGTAGTGAGGATGAAGCATTCAGGGTTTTTGGTCGCGCGTTCCTGTTGGGTTCCTTTACTTTTTTTGGAGTTGAGCAGTGGATCATGGAGATATAACATCTGGGCGTCAATGAAAATGGTAACTTGTAAAGTAGTTGAATATGCTACCTCTTGTCCACTTGCGAAGTTGTTTACAAATTGAAGTCTCGTAGACTCATTAAAACATTGATTACCAAACTGTGGCGAAGTGACTACGCCATGTTATGGCTCATGAGGACAATAGTAACATAGATATTAGATTTGATTGATCGATAAGATCGATAAGAGATCATGACACTTAGTCGGTTTGGGCTAGACATATTCCAGGCGACCGCTTTGTATCCTGAAAGAATAGTCGAATTAGAGTAGATTCCAGTTTTACATATTCACATCAGTTAGCTCTAAAGCATGCGTACTATAGACACACGGTCACCCGCCTCCTACCAATCAATCCCACAATCGATGGATCACATCCGCCGGACGGACATTTTGAAGATATTCCATCGGCTTAAGGCTTGCTTCAGTGTTTATTCTATGAACTTAAAAGGCCACCATAATAGGCTGCTCCACGGAGCGAAGCGCTGATTTTAACATCCATCACATCCACAAATATTCGTATATATGCCTATGTTTGTTATACCGAGAAGCCACGCAGAAACAAGTTGGTTTGGATCAGATGCAAAGCATACATCGCACTCGATTTTTGGGATGGGATATCGGCATCTTGTCATTGCATACATAGAGAGACCGATAGATAGTAATGTAGGGGATGAGATTCACTGTAGCGCCCGCACTCCCTCAGACCATCGTCCCATAGTCCATTCCCGAAGAATGAAGGTCTCTGTAGCAGCGGCGGATTGTGCAGTAGCGTATTTCCGGCAGCTCTCGACAGTGTGTAGCATATTCGATCCGACGAAACCATTGTAAACCCGTGTGCACGCGCACCTGTGTTCTAAATAATGTCGTGCAGAAAAGCTCCTATAGTTCCCACACTCGCATGCGCCCAAAACTATTTGAAACCGGTGCCGAGCGCACGGGTATATTTGTTGATGTGGAGATAGTAAATTGCGAGACGGTAGGATAAGAAAGGTTTGGCGTTAGATTAGCTCGTTTGTATTTGCGTAGGGTTTAGCCCACTGTAGTCATTTGCAAAAACATATGTAGATGATCAAGACGTATTGTACTGTACTTATGAAGTCTGGCAATAATCTAACAGTCTTTTATATACATATACGTACTGGTAATATAACATAAATCTTCTCTCTTGAAATCTTACTGCAGATGCGAAAAATATGTGATCTTTCGACCCTATCAAACACTCTCCCCCAAACATATGTCCCTCCGAATCCAACGGTTGGATCTATCACCCTGTCCTGCTTTTGACTAAACCATTCTCCGCATTGCCGCTATGACGAGCTCTCCATGGTTTCCTGAAAATCTTCTCCCCCCGCCCTTATCAGCACCTCCGCGACAATCTGCCACCCGTGATTTTTTGCCAGTCTCAACGCAGTCCAGCTGCTAGATTCTAGAGCGTTGATGCTCGCACCCCTTTTAATGAGAAACCAAACTGCCCTAAGTTTCCCTGCTTTGGCAGCTATATGCAGCGCAGTCATCCCTTCCTCCTCCGAAGCGCAGATATCTGCACCAGCATCGAGCAGCATTTCCATAGTATCCTTACTCCCCCATTCCGCCACGCGCAAAAGTGCAGTCCGGCCAGTCAAGTCTAGGGCGTTGATGTTCGCGCCCCTTTCAATGAGTAATTTAACAGTATGTACTCTCTTGGAACTGCTGGCTCTATGTAGTGCAGTCACCCTTTCTGGTCCCGTGGCACTAATATCTACACCAGCGTCGAGCAGTATCTTCGCCACCTGGACAGACTTTCTGTCACCACCATGACCAGAAGCCTCGATTAAGGCCGTTGTCGACTCGTATGGGTGCCCGATGCGGGTATTGACATTAGCTCCCAGCTCAATTAGCTTGCTAACGACGGTGAAACGTGCTCTCTTGGCCGCAAAATATAGAGGTGTGATTTCAAAATTATGTGTGAAGATTCTGTGGATATCTACCTCCGCACCATGCCTACACAGCAGCTCAATCATCTCGATATCATTCAATCTGGCGGCATAAAAAAGTGGTGCCAACTGACTACCAGTGTTCACGTCTGCACCGTACGCCAATAAAGCGTCGTCATGTTGGTGTCACTCGCTAGGACTGCCAACTCCAGCGGTGAGAGCCCCGACCGCAGATTTGGCTTGCACATATGCCCGATAAGAGTGTGCCGGAAATTAACATCTATGCCAAGTTCGAGAAGACGCAGGGCGAGCGAGAGTTTTTTGGTTGCGGCGGCGCGCTGGAGTAAACTCAGCTTGCGCAATCCTCCAGGCTTTGGCTCTCCGTGGCAAGGTATTTCAAGAGGCGGGAGAGTCGCGGTTTACAAAGGGAGAAGAGGTGGCGGTTAGTGAGCGCCAGGTGCAGGAGATCTGCGAGTGCCTGTTTTTCCTCCTTCCGCCGCTCGGAGTTTTCCTCGAAAAGGTCTTCCTCCAAAAGGTCTTGGGGTGGGATTGCGACGTTGTCAACAATGTCATAAAGTATCTCGTTTGGTAGGTCCAGGAGTCTGAAAGTGGGAGCCGCCATGATTGAGTTACTAGAGCGTCGTTGGTAGGGCAGTGCATTATAGCACGGAGTTCCGAAGGGACCCGGAATCGAGGGTGGGTGGTTTTCCTTTCTATCAGTCTAAGTTAATACCAGACATACTTTATAACGACGAAATACAAAAAACACGAGAAACGTACTATAGAGAAGCAAAGGTCCTGGGCATATCCTCGATAGTCAAGCAAGAAGAGCGACGATTGTGGGACGATGGCGATGTATATGGTGCGGGCGCAAGAAAAAGAGCACACTCCGAGACAGGAGAACCCAAATAGGGGTGAAGATAAGGTTTCGCTTATTTCGGACCAACTAGTGCAATTTAGTCCCGGAGTGGTACACGTGCAGCTTACGTTGCGGTTCAGATAAATTGGGCTTGTTATACCGTCATACATCTGGTGGTAGGAGTTAGAGATTAGTTAGTCTACCAATCTGTAGGAGCGTGGTGTTGAGGTTTTTATTTGAGTGGGCGCCCAGAGCTCTGCTGCCCAAGGCTCTGGCGGATGTGTATGGAGCTGAAAAGACCCAGCACCAAGCATCCGACAGTCGTTATAGGTAGCGGGGGAAGAAGGACTATGTACTGTACAAAGAGACTGCGGACTGCTTGTCGTTCAAGAGAAAAGTGAGAACCAAGCAACTATAAGATCCAAACAATTCCAAGGACGGCAATGCACCATGGACCACAATTGCCTGCGCTGCCACACGCAGGCGTGGAGGAAGAAACCACTAGGATTAATAACATCTCTTTCTAACTATGTACCAGTGCTGAGAAACAAGAAGGGTGGTGGGTGGACGCGAAAAGATGCGCAATGTTGAGGAGGAGGAGCAATCGCTCCTCCTTTAAATTATAGCTAATACTCCCTCCTATAGGATAGAAATCCTAAGTTTTTTTGTCCTAAAGGTTCTAGCGGGGCTCTGGCATTGCGATATGTTTTAGATTTCCCATCGGGGCATACCAACACTCGAGCGGCTTGGATGACGGTCTATTTTACGGGCGGTTATTCATTCTACATGGCTCAGCGTAGATTATTCCTCACCAACGTATTTTAAATTAGAGCACACGTTGATTTTATATCTCCCAGTTGAACGCTGTTTATAAGGCGTAGGAATCTTCAATTCAACGATTTCCGGTGGGCCCTGTATTTGTTAATTGCTAGTTTGTATCTTGCGAAAACCCGAGATTGATGTTAGCCTTGGAACCTTGTAACTTACTCGACGAAGTACAAGCTATTTGGAATTTCCCTGCTTTCACAAATGTTTTTGCCATTTGGTGCCATGCATTAGTCTACAGACTAGCCATTCACTTCTCTCGTGCCCAGATTTCTTGCTCGGCTAGAAATTTTTATTTTCGCAGTCTGGGTACGAGACAAGCCATCCATCGCCACTACTATAAACGTCCCTGGAACTGGATGTGTTACTTCACAGCGTCACTATAAAAATCAAATTATAAAACTTCCGAGAGAGCCAAACAGAGCCCTTCAACACAGGTACAAATAGAAGTGATTCCTCAGACTACCGGTGTAAAACATTGAAATCCATTGGTCTGTAGCCGGCTAGAGTGACGAACTAAAGAGCCGAAGCACTTTACATTGCTAGATACATCCGAAATCTAAAGGCTATTACGATGACTTCGAGGTTTCAGGGTGGGTATCAGTTAAGGAGGTAGAATTTGGCCTTGCGTTATGCCATTTTGGTGTTTTGTGGGCGGTTGCGATAAGATGCTGGCGCTTCTACCGGCTAAAGTAGAACACCCGCGGTTTCGCGGGTTTATAAAAGAGGCTCTTTAGCTAGACACAATACGTGTGGCACGTTCACCACAAACTTGAAATTAGAGAAACCCGGGTGCATGTTTGTATCGAATGTTATTCTTCAAACATATCCCTCGATACACACACGCCCGCAGGCATTTCTCAAATGTGTGGTGCGACCTCGTCAGCTTGGAGGCGCAGGCGCCACACACTCACTAAAGCGATGTTTGAACCCGACAACGCAAACCGCGAACAAATAAATACGGCCAGTTATAAGTGCATCAAATTTTCTCCATTTCAAAGTCAAACAAATCATATAACAAACATACACGCAAAGATATCAAGCTTGCAAGTCCTCTCAGCTCACAGACACACTAGTTCCTCTTAACCGTAACTAAAACCCTCGCTTTACATATCAATTCCTCCACATCCGTCGCCCCTTTATACGGTCTCTTCACCAACCCTCTTGAGATAATGCAACTCACAGTCGCATGATCTTCAACGTCAGGGTCCTTTATGTCGACCATAGTTTCGTCATTATAAGGGTCTCCAAGCTGAACACTCTCGTCGACTTCATAGACTCCGCGTTGGCACCTGAGCCTTGCAGCCAAGTACATAACAGAATGGAGAATATCTTGAAGAGCCATCATATAGTTGCTCGAGACCGAAGGGTAGTCTCTTAAGACTTTGCTGAAAATCTCATATAGGTCTGATGATTGCGGATCGACGTCTTCGAGTTTTGCCTGGAACTGATGGTTTTGGAAGAGGAGCGAGGCGGTGTATGCCCGCCAAAATTCTGCCTTTTCGAGGGTGGTAGAGGTATCTAATAGTGTCAAATACAGGCAAAAGGCTGATTAATATCCAAAAATGGATTTGGGCAGCGGTAAAGAAGTTTGAATAGAAACATGACGGAACATGACGGATTAGATATCTTACCACCAATCCGAATTTCATCCTCCAGTGCGGAAATATGACGCAGGTTCTCGGATAGCATCGCAGGAAACCATGCCGATAATATGTTTTTCTCAATGTATCCCCAGACAACTGTATCCATTAAATTTCCGACACTCATGACATTTATGTCGCGGACTCGGGAAGCTAGAAAGTCTTTTATACTCAGGTCGTCGATCTCCTCTAGTCTACGTATCTGGCCTTTCCGCTTGAAGGCTTTCCGGCACCAGTCGCCAACCTATGACTCGTTAGACAATATTATCGCAGAGGAATGGTGAGCGGACAAAAGCGGGGAAAGAGAACAGTAAAACGGGCAAAGCTAGAGCGAAGAGAAAGGTGATGGACCTTGTCATGCTGAGTACGAAATTTGTCTTTGAATGTCTGATCGGAGATATGCTCGAGACCGGTGCCGACACTGTTTACAGATCTAACATGCTGGGCTTGTAACTCCAGGAGCTTGCTTTTCAAGTGATCTCTCTCCGATGTGCGTTCCTCAACTGCTAATATGGCTTTCGCATTCTCCTCTTCCTGAGTTTTGCGAAGACGGAGACAAATTGATTCCAACTGCTTGCATTTTGCTTCGAGTTGGTTTTTGGTTGAGTCCAGCTTCTTGTAGTTATCTTCCAACCCCTCGCAGTGACCTTCCAACTCCTTGTACCCACCTTGCCAGCGCTTTAATTCCTTCTCGAGGGCTGCCTCCCGCGACCCTGAGTATCGGTCTGTTATTTGTTTTCGATTGTGTTTCAATGTACTTCCCTGATTCTTTCGCTCGGAATTTGGCGCCCCCGACGATCCACCCGTGGGCTTTTCGCCATACATTTCGTCGTAGGGATCTTCCTTGTGCTGCTCGGTACTTTGTTCGGGTGATATTTTTGGGTGTGCTTTTCCAGAGCATTCATCACACCCTGGGCATGGTAGCTGTTGTGACTTTTTTCCTGCTCCAGATCTCTCTCCATCATCGCGGTGCACATCTTGTATCTTTCTCGGCCTCCGAGCGTCTTTACGCTCGCTATGGGGTTCTCCCGTTGCTTCACATGCGGCGATAGTAGATCCGGTACTAGCGGTGCTCTGATTTTCTATATGCGATGCGTCCCTTGCCGAGCGATTGGTACTTCTTCGATAATTTCCGGAGTACCGTTGATCATCGGGTCCTTGTTCTATAGAAGCCGTTAAGTAGTGACTTAGGAAGGAACGAGCCATGAGCAACAAACTATTTTCGTCCGACATTTCATCAGGTTCGCGACGAAATATTCCCTGTAGTGTGCTGGGTATGAAGTCCCGGATCGTTATGCCGTCGTGATCTTGCATGTTGTGGATTGGAACGGTGAGGCTGAGCCGAGTGCCAACTGTATCTTATGCTGGGGTGGGGTAAGTACAAGACCCCACATTAAGTACTTGAGTCAGTGTGTCTCATACTCAGGTAACAATGCACGTGACGTGGTACGGAGATAGACATGCGGCGCCTAGCTACCTCACATCCCCCTCATTCTACCTCATCGAACTCAGCAACCAGGCCTTTGAAAGGAGCACATCGCGATACTTTTAGACTCTATACTACAACTACAGTTCTAGTTTGAACCAGTACGTGAATCAGATCAAGGCAGCACGCGGCGGTATACTCTACACAGCTTTTGACTAAAACTAACGAGATAAGTATTTAAGTTGCGAAGGCCGACGCTTATTCACCAGCAATATCCGGTATCACGCAACAGAGTGTTTTACGGAAGATGGTGGCCTCTGTCGACCCATCCAAACATCGGTTTGTAGTGGGTGTTGACTTTGGGACCACGTACATTTCCGTTCATATTGTTACAGTTGCACTCATATTGCGGCCTACTAACAACTTTTGTATCTCAGTTTCACATCAGTTGCCTTCGCCCACACTGCAAGTCCGGAGGAAGTGAAACTGGTACAGACTTGGCCAAATGGCCGCGCAGGAAACTCTTCTGCAGATCAAGTCCCCACCGAGATTCGTTATACCGACCCGCTGACAAGAGCCAAAAAATGGGGCTACGAGGTTTCTAAAGTTACCAATAGTAACGCGAGTTCTGAACCTCTGCGATGGTTCAAACTTTTACTTCAAAACCAGTCCACATCAGTCGCACCAGACATTCCGCGCTTGCGGACTTTAGTCCTAAGACACGCACAGCGAAGAACTTCAGAATTCATCCCCCAGAGAATTTCCGAATACCCTCACCGGAGAACTTCGGAAAACGCTGTGGACTTTCTTCGTAGCGAACGGACACAGTCTAGAGATAGGGCCAATATATTTACTCCACCGACTATCACACCGGCACAGAAAACAGCCCACATGCTTCGAGAGCTCCAGATTGCCCCAGTCACTGCAGTCACAGACTTTCTTTCTTCAGTTCTAAAAGTTACAACGGAGAGCATTGAGCGGACGTACGAAACTCGGTGGGTTCGGGAATCCACGACGGAGTATGTACTGACAATCCCTGCAATCTGGAGCGATTCTGCAAAGGACCTCATGGTTCAAGCGGCTGAAAAAGCGGGGTTTGGAAAACATCGCGTCGACTTCAATTTGATCAGCGAACCCGAGAGTGCGGCAGCGTATACTCTCAAAGCAATTCAACCCAATGATCTCGACGCAAGTGTTCCTAATCTCGACTATACTCACGGAACTAACCCTTCACCAGCAAGGTGATACATTCATCATCTGCGACGCAGGCGGAGGAACTGTGTATAAAGTCCATTCTTAACCGGATAAAGATTCCATAGTGCTTACATATATTCATGACCAGGGACCTGATCTCCTACAAAATAACGGACCTAGAGCCTCTAAAACTTGATGAGAGTGTGAGCGGTTCCGGTAAATTGCCATAATCACACTCCCAAACCAGTTACTCAAATTGGATTCAGGTGATCTATGTGGTTCCGTGTTTTTGGATGAGCGCTTCGAGAAATACATCCGAGGAGTGCTAGGCGATAAGGCTATAGATGACATGAAAGTATGCGGCTCCCCTCCCTCTCTCTCTCTTTCATCCTTTTCCCACCACTAACGGTTACTGGTGGCATCACTCTTCTTAGCCGCGCTCAAAACACGAAATGATGCGTACATGGGAAGAAAAGGTTAAATTTACGTTCGGTGGCAATGCAGACGCTGAAGACGACGGGTTCGAGGTAAATGTGCCCGGCGTACCTAACAATGATGAAACCAACGTCGAAGATGGTTTTCATACTATGCAAAAGTATACACCATAATTCTTATTTATCTCTTTTATGAAATTGCCAACCCACCATGACTGACTCTATTGACCCAACTAGGAGCGAAGTGCAAAAGATATTCGACCCTGTCGTGGACCGCATTGTCAACCTCGTGAAGCAACAAGTTCTTGCCGTGGAACGAAAGGGCGATCGTGTAGCTGTAAGTCTGACTTGTATCTCTACTTTTATAATTTAAACTCGAAAGTTATCAGCGCCGAGCTTTAAGTGGTATATCAAGAGTCACTGTGACACAAAATCTGTCGCTTATACTTTGACTTTGCCCATTTGACCAGTTTAGCGTGTCAATCTGATAGTGCAGCATGTACTAAAATTGATATCATATAGGCTATACTTCTTGTGGGCGGATTTGGCTCCTCAGAATATCTCTTAAAGCGGCTACAAGAGACACGCTACGGAAGGGCTTCAGTTGTTCTTCAGGTTCTTCAACCAATGAATGCGTAAGCCCCCCCCCCAACTTCCCTGTTGAGTACACGTTCACTCATGCAAATGGTGGGTGCAGTCGAAGTGCTATAGTACGAATTCACCCAAGTCCTCATATGTTATCTAAACTAACAACTTCGCCAGGCTCGTGGTGCACTTCTTCGAGGCCTAGATGGGTCTATCGTGAAGAAGCGTAGGGCACGGAGATTCTACGGTTCTACATCCAATACCCGCTTTCGGGAGGGGAAAGGATGGGACGACCATAAATATTGGGATACCAGAAAAGAAGTGTGGAAGGTCAAGAATTACTTGAACTGGTATATCAAGAAGGCTCGTCCCCACCCATCTAGTCTTGCCCTACAATCCGTGGCTGATGTATATTGTAGGATATGGTTGTCGGGAATACTGATTCTGTTTCACTTCACTTTTCCCGAACTCTTCAAGACCCAATTCCCGATGGTCACCTGATATTTCACGATTGCTTGCTTGCATGCAATCTTGATGAGCCGCCTGATTTCCAGTGGAGGGATCCATATGGTATGACAACCCTGGAGAATCTACCTCTTATATAGGTCACAGTCGAATCGGTTTTGGCTGACAGTAATCTTTTTATTATAGCTATCCATCGTGTGTGTACCCTAACTGCGGATTTATCGCATGTCCCAAATCGGAAATTCAAAAGGTTCACCAACTCCAGCGGCGAGAAGTATTGTACAGTTTCGTATGATCTAAGGGTAACTTTAATTGACGAGGTATGTCCCCTCTCCGTTACCTATAGTTGCCCTGCTAACCATGAGACTAGGTTTTGAAATTCGATCTGTTGTTTGAGGGCGAGGTTCGTGGTGAGGCCACCGCAAGATTTGAGGGAGACTAGTGCACCCCCTATGTTGCTAGAGCTATAAGATGGATGGAAAGTTACGGGGAGTGCGAAGCATATGCGAAGGGTTTCAACTGGATATTTATCTCTTTGGGTTAATGTGTTTGTAGTGTTTTGATTCTCCTTATGAATGAAACTTCGCTGTTTGCAACTAGTCTACCTTTGACATTGCCGGCAGAAATTTGAGGCTTTGCGGCTCCTCCGCCGGGTTACCCAGGGCAAACAAACCTTACATCTGTTTCTAATAGATTCGCCGAATGAGAAGAATTGAATAGACATCTAGATGCAAATAAGACCGATGCATTATCATACTCTTTTCAGTAGCGCCCATTCGCAAATGACATGCATATGTTTAGCCTCGTTCTCAGCTCATGATGCAATATCTCGTTTTATGAATGCGATCAGCTTTTACATTGTCTAATTATGTCACTAAACCTTAGCCCTTAGCATAATCGATGAAAATTTCCCCCAATCTACTAACTACAGCAGCCCCCCCGCCCAGCTAATATCTCGCATAGATCTAGGCTGCTTCTATCATAATACAGCAACGATTCCCCGCTACACTCTTTAGGCGAGGAAATAAGACTCATACAAAATATTAGGCCCTAAGAAATGGAGCTACAAAAGAGAGAACGGGAATTTCCGTATTGTGTAGTCTCGGACTGCTTACTGGCGTCTGGCGTAGCACCAGTAGCTTTTCGAGACTACGTATTGTGCTCAGCTAGAGTCCCCGCTCTAGTGGCAGTACTTCCGCATTTCAGTCGGCTAATCCCAAAAACAACTAGCTTAGACTCCGTAATCGCGCTTAGCGAACTATCTACTACAGCACCCCACGAATCGATGACACGAAACGGTATAAAAACGACAGAATTTCAACAGAATCCAAATCTGGAGGAGAGAGAAGTGCGGCATTCTTCCGGAGGGAGGCCTGTTGGCGCTTTGAGTGGTAACATGACTTGCGACAGGTGACTGGCATCGAAAACGACCGGCAGCGAAAGCGACTAGCCCGCTTCACAGCGCCGCCCACTAACCGATATCGTATGATCTGGGGGTATCCGAAGCGCCGCAAGTAGCGTGTGCAACCCCAATGGCCGCTTTTATTCGCCCGAAGTTATGGAGTTGCATGGAAACCAGACCGGCTAGGAACATAGACAAATGACAACGCATCTGGCAGCCGGAACCTAAGCCAGTTATCGAACCGTGCACACCTCTGCCCCGCACGCAACCGCACCGCTATACGAAATTGGCAGCTTCATGCCGAGCAAAAAGCTACAAGACATTTGCCATTATAGAACAAGCATACCCTGAGACAGATGATGCAGAAGGAACCCTGAGCCAGTGCAGGTAAGAAACAGGGAGAGCATGGCGCGTATAACTGACCATATTTGGTTTATTTATAGCTCTAAAGGTGGTATGTGCAACCCAAAGCCAGTACGGCCGAGTAAACATGTCTAGCGTCCTACGACACTGGGTACCGACTGATTATACGGTTGTAGATTGCAGGAGAAAAAGAAGGAAAGAAAACATCGTTCGACATCTAGGAATCTCTTGGGCTAATACTAAGCATTGCTGTTAAAGAGAGATTTCAAATTGTAGATAACAACTTTACAAAAGTAATCCACGCGTAAAGCACAAAAGCCTGAAGACATGCAAACAAATTCACATCAGTTAATCATTGTCGAGACCAAATACCAATTCCCCCAAACTTATGCCCATAGTTCATAAAATCCATCCACCTGTCCTGCTATTTTGCTACAAACTAAGAAGTCACAGGTCCTAGTTCACCGTAACTAAAACCCTTGCTTTCGACAGCTGCTTTTCCACCTCAGTCGAGCCAGGAAAAGGCCGCCTAACCACTCCCTTCGCAATGATGCAGCTCACAAAGGCCTGCTTTTGAGTATTCTCCTCTTCGTCATCAAGATCGGCTGCAGAGAATGTGACATCGGTCATTGTCGAGTCATCGTACGTATCCCCCACGCGGATGTTATTGTCGACCTCATACACCCCACGTTGGCATCTGAGTTCTGCCGCCAGATTGCTGGCGCAACAAACAAAGTCTTTGAGAGTTGCGTAAAATTTATCGTCTAGCTGCACCGGGTTGGTCTGCAGAGCGTAAATGAGAGCCGATAGATGGTTCGGGCCTGCTTCGTGTTTCCCGAGAGAATCCTGCACGCCAGAATTCTGAAGCAATAAAGAAATTGTATATGCTCTCCAATATTCCGATCGCCCATTGCCTTCGGATTTGTCTAATGTACATCAGACATAGACATTTCATGAATAAGTGAGGTTTTCTTACCACCTCCACGCATCCAACTATGGAGATCAGTCATATGTTTCATTACTTCGTCCCTCAAATCGGGAAACCAGACAGATAAGATGTTCGTTTCTATGTATTCCCAAACAACTATTTCAACAAGCCGTGGCAACCGCAATGACAAGATCGCTTGATCATAGGCTCTAGAAGCTATGATTTGCGACAAGATGCCATCTAAGTGTTCAGGCTTACGAACTTCGCTCCTTTGTTTAAAGGCTTTCCGGGACCATACGCCCACCTAGTATCAATAAGCGACATAATCTATTTAGGAAGAGACACATAGTTACCTCATCATGAAGGACCTGAAATCTAGATTCGAACTCCTGATCTGAGATTGGATCGAGTCCAGTACCAATGTTGTTCACTGATCTGATGTGGGACGCCTGGAGGGCATCAAACTTGCTCTTCTGACAATCTATTTCGCTCCGGTATTTTTCCGCTGCTGTTGAGTACTGAATTTTCTCTTCTTCCAGTGTACGTCGGAGTATTTCGTTCTCAGTTTTATATTTCCTTTTCGATTCTTGAAGCTTGGTGATCTCCAAGTGTGATGAATGTAGCCTTTTATTCTTTGCATTCAATTTCTCCTTTAAAGCACGAAGTTCACCGTTTTCCGACGCCAATGACCGATATTTTTCACGGTAATAACTCGCCTCCTCCTCGGTTGTCATATATTTGGGTTTTTGTGTGGTAGCCTCCGGATCCGGCTTGGGTGTGGGGTCCGTCAACCGGTCCATGTTTTTTTTTGGAGGGTGTTTCGAGTCAATTTTGAGTCCTCTTTCGAATGACTCTGGGTCTCCGGAGTGTTGCTCACGACGCTTCGTTTTTGGTCGTTCTTCAACATTTTGTTTGGGGTCGGTATCGAGTCGTTCCTGTGGTTGTTGGCCGGCACCATTTTGCTCAAATATCTGTTTCATCTGCGCTACGTTTCCGTCGCTTCCGTGATGAAATCGCCTTTCCGGTTTCTTTTCGAATTCTTTACCGCTTACGGGGCTGTCGTCAACCCCCTGCGGACTGGGGTCGTTGTACGTTGCGGGAGCAATTGTAGGATTTCCTCCTCTCTTGGTACTGTCACTATTATCGGCATAAGTTGAGCTTCTAGAGGTATTTTGATTATAACTTTTAGTCTATAATCTCCCTGTTAGTCCGTTCCGGTGTAAATGCGTATACCAATCTCGAGCTTACCTCGGCAACTGGTGTATCGTTAGGCCTATGCTCTGTATCATGCGATTCCTGACTGTCTTCATTACGAAAGTTAAGTTGGATAAACTAAGGAAGGCATGGGTGCGAACTTGACGACCCGGATAAAACTCCCCAACCTGCCCGTAAAATGTTGCGCATATATACTCCGTCGGTAGAAGTCACCATCATTGCATTCTCTCTGTACGCTGAGTGACGATATTTTTGGTGTCGACAGTGAGAATGGTAGTTGTTGAAGAAGAATTAGTACTTTTTGTATATGAAGCGGGGTGGGAAGCCTCTAACCAATGTGAACAGACCAGTAGCTTTAGCCGCCTAACAAAAATAGATATCGGATCAAGTATTTGCGGTGAAACGCCCGGAGCAGGAACCCGCTAGCGAGAAAAAGCCGTATGACAGACTAGAGAGCGCCATTGATTGTACCACCTCAAAATTGCAATTCAAGCCTGCAAGGGTAAATGTGCCTGATCACAGTCATGTGTTGAACATTCACTGGCAAAAGATATCGGCAATCTGGCCTAGGTTCTGATATCCAAACATGCGGTTGGTCAATATCGATACCATTAGTGGAGCTCCACCCATCAATTTCCCTTATCCTCCTCAACTTTATCTAAACATCCAGCTTCGGGCAGTCTGGCATTCGGTAGGCGCGTGTTTGAAGCTAGCGTACCAGTCCCTGGTTGTCACACAGCATTCCTCAGACAGCGCTAATGCTATTACTCCCTAACAGGCAACAAAGATACTTAAATCCCGCCACCCATCCATAAGGAATCCCGTCAAATCAACAACAGTATCACAACTCTTCACAGAAATTACTCTAATTCCTAACGCAGGTGATGGTACAGAAAATGGTGGGCTCTATCAACCCGACTGAACATCGGTTCGTAGTAGGTGTTGATTTCGGAACTACGTATGTTTCCCTAGGTCCATTTCACCCATGATCACTAACTTTACGAAATAAATCGTTCAGCTTCACCTCGGTAGCCTTTGCACACACTGCGAGTCCAGATGAAGTGAAACTCGTGCAGACTTGGCCAAACAGCAGTACCGGAAATTCCTCAGCCGATCAAGTTCCAACAGAGATTCACTACACGAACCATCGAACGAGAGCCAAAAAATGGGGTTACGAGACTTCTACAGTCATCAAGGGCACGCCGATTCCCGATCCCTTGAAATGGTTTAAGCTTTTGCTCCAAGAGGGATCTACACAGAGCTCACGCTTGCAAGCTGGCACCTTCTCTCAGCGAGGTTACAGAGGTCCGGTAGCAAGCCGTGGCCTAGAGTCTATGTTTGGTAGTCTCGGGCTATCTACGACCGGGGGTTCTCCAACAGCTTTTAATCCGCCAGCCATCACTCCCGCACACAAGACAGCTGAGAAGCTCCAATCACTAAACATGTCTGCGGTAACGGTCGTCACAGATTTTCTTTCTGCCGTCCGGACAACTACCGTTAATAGCATCGAGCAAACATACGACGCCGAGTGGGTACGAGAATTAAAAATAGAATATGTGCTAACCGTACCAGCTATTTGGTCTGATTCCGCAAAGAGCCTTATGGTACAAGCCGCCAAAGCAGCTGGTTACGGAAATCATCGTGTCGATTTTAATCTTGTCAGCGAGCCAGAAGCAGCTGCCGCTTACGCTCTCAAAGTGATACAGCCAAATCTCAATGTAAGTAAGCTGAATTCGCTCAAGAGCGGCTCAGTGTCGTGGACAGATACTAATACCGGTTTAGTGCGGCGAAACGTTCGTCATTTGTGATGCAGGCGGCGGAACTGTGTAGCCCATCCTTCGTTGGAAATCTTATTGTTTGAAAACTTACACAATAGACAGTGACTTGATATCGTACAAAATAATGAATCTGAAACCACTGAAAATTGTTGAGAGTGTTAGCGGCTCAGGTAGTTGCGAAGAACGACCCTACTAGCTTCTTGTTCTAAGTGATACAGGTGATCTTTGCGGCTCTGTGTTTTTAGACGAAGGCTTTGAGAAATACATTCGGTATATATCACTGCTTCCTCCACAATATGACATAATAACCATACGTTAGAGATTTGCTTGGCGACAACGTCATCGATGGCATGAAGGTATGGCTCCACCTATCACTTTCATCATGGCTCTATAACTTACCGTTTTTCATATTAGACACGCTCAAGAAACGAAATGATGCGTACATGGGTGAACAAGGTCAAGTCTAAATTCAACGATGAAAATAGTCTTGAAGAGTACGAAGTTACCATGGGTGGGGTGGATGATGATGAAGACGGGAATGTCGAAGACGGTTTCCATTCTATGCAATCGTAAGTAGGGGTTATTTCTATTGGAACCTCGAAGCAAGACAATTATTTCTCTACACCCGGGCAGATCTCACTTCTGAGACACTAGCCCTTCGCACCTACGCAGGACTGACAATTTGTAGGAAAGATGTCAAAAAAATATTTAATCCTGTTGTGGATCGCGTAGTCGACCTGGTGCAACAGCAGGTTCTTGCCGTGCAAAAGAAGGGAGAAAAAGTTGCTGTAGGCGAGCGTCGGTCTAAATATCGTTAAATCTAAAAGCTAACTTAGTTTCTTAGGCTATACTTCTTGTGGGTGGTTTTGGCTCCTCGAAGTACCTCTTAAAGCGGTTGCAACACGCCAACTATGGGACTATCAAAACCCTGCAAGTGCTTCAGCCAATGAATGCGTAAGTGCTCCTAACCTTCTATTATTATGGGAATATACTGATATCGTGGGAGTTCAGACAGACAGCTATTGTGAGAACCCATCCATATATTACCACAAGTACACTAACAGTATTAGGCTCGCGGTGCACTCCTCCGGGGTTTAGATGGCTCCATAGTTAAGGAGCGGCGGGCCCGCAAAAGCTATGGATCTCTCTTTTCAGATGATTACACAGCAGGGAAAGGTCTAGATGCCCACAAATACTGGTGTAATGTCGAGGAAAAGTACTACGTTCAGGGCAGATTGAACTGGTATATTAAACGGGTAGTAAACGCTCTTTAAGTTGTCTTTGGATATAGCTTACGAATTACAATGGTATAGAATATGGTTCTAGAAGATGAAATGTCTGAATCGATGAATGTCTATCGCATGGTCCCGATTCCATCTATTCGTGGACTTCAGCCTTACCTCCAGTTCGTCAACGAACTGTTCGTGTGCGATATGGATGATGCACCCGATTACAATTGGAAAAACCCTGCTGGTATGGGTCTACCTGAGGAGTTCTTCGTTTGATAATACCTTAGCTAACGAAAGTTTCTGTAGCAATATATCCCGTTTGCACTGTACGTTCTGATCTGTCGCGAGTCCCATCCAGCAAGTTCATAGTGTGGACCAACCCTTCCGGGGAGCGATTTTATAAAATCCATTACGAACTTAAAATATCTGTAGTCTCAGAGGTACGTGTACCAAATATCCCGCCGCTCCATTTGCCAATAGTCAGCTAGGTTCTCAAGTTCGAGCTTCTATTTGAGGGGGTAAGTTATGGCGAAGTCCATGCGAAATTTGAATCAATGGATGGTTTGTGAACAACGTGGGATGGATGGGTCTTGGGTGCTGTGATTTGAGAATGTTTGTACTGTGATATCTTTTCAGTTAACTCGTTGTCTTCTGATTTTGCTCGAGGTTTGCTATTACTCTTACTTCGTACCAATACATTAACCCCTTCCGCACTCTTGTAACATGTCTTGAACAGGCTGCTAGCCCTGCGATGAATGGAGTGTCGATTTTCATTGCAAAAGGCTGAGTGATATTGAAAAGGAATACTCTACCGCGCATACTGCAAACTCCCACCGCCACACATCATGATCAATAGCATATGGCCATATAAAATAACCCTGGCCTGGTGAATTCTTGGCGCGCACGGTACGGGGAATCCGAGACTTGGCGTCGGGATCGGATGGAAAAATTCCATGCAACCAGACCCTGAACGAGATTAACCTAGAACTTTGTCCAGCGTGGGGTGATTCTAGCTCATACTCACAATAACCATTACAACCAGTACCATCAACTGAAAAAAAAAACAATCGAACCAAGCTCTAGTTATGTGCTAAGTAGGACGGAAGAGAACAGATGTAAAAGGATTTCCAATCTGAAATTTGACGCACGCCAAGACAGACTGAGTAATCGTTGGTGCAGGTCATCGATTCCTTTCGACCAAGCTAAAACTCGCCAGGAGTCAGCTCAGACGGTCAGGCTAGAATGATCTGCTTTCCGGAAAGCGTTAGTGTTCTCCGGTGACAATGGTCTTATGTATTTACTCGACCTCGATCACATTCTCCCGGAAAGCATACGCACACACGAGGCCACCTGGACCCAGTATCATTGGAACTGCTGGAACCAATCCTTATGGTGGAAGCATCAAACCAAGCCCCTAAAAGTTCCTTATGTTAGTGTTATCAGTGTAGACAGGGTCGAGCATGGTGAATTTTCAAAAGTGGTTACGGGTGAGAAATAAGTGGCGATGGGTACAAGGTAGAGATGAGTAGTGGTACTCTAATCTAATAGACACTACGCTGTAGCATCTGTATAGATGTATAATATGTCATGAACAAAAAAACACCCTAAGAGCCGCAGGAATACACAGAAACGCACGATATCACTCGCTTCCAGCAAACATTAAGTACAGCTGCCTTCGTAGCATGTGTATGCGACCTTAACACCATAGCTAGATTCAAAAGATACGTACAGATATCACCCTAAACACCAACCTAATCCACACAACCATTAAACCGATATCCCAATTTCCCTTAGCCCTGTAAGAATCCACAAACCACCTAACAACCTGCCGCATCCTCCAATCGAACTCCTCGCCTTTTTCACCTCAAGCTTAAAGGAGTGGCTCCGGAAGTAAACCCACAATATCGTCGCAAGCAACACAAGATGGAACGCAATAAACGCCATCACCCAGATACTGTCTTAGGATTGAATATGGCCTAAAAAAATGCATTGATATATTCCCTAAGGAACCGTAGAAATTCAGATGGAACGAGTGATAGCTACTCACCAACGTCATCGCCACTGCATCCCACGCAAATGGAAGTTGCTGCGTGTCCCGTAGCGTGTTAGTGACCGGAACTGTACCGGGGAACGTTTTGTGGATTGTCCCGAATCCACGGCCCCAGGTTATTTGTACTACCAGCGTGTCGTCGTTCCATACGAATGAGGTGAGGCTGCGGATGCTACGGTCTTTTTGGAAATACCTGAGACATCGTCCCTGAATTAGATTGCGACGTACAGCGGGTGGCTAAAAGTGTCGAGTACTGTACCGGGCTTTGTGCTTCATACATAATCAGTAATCAAAGAGCGTATGGTATGAGAAATTTTTGCCCTGGTAATCGTAATCAAGTGGAGTATGAGTTCAGCAATCTGTAATCATACGCCGTGGTCGAATGCCATCCTGTGAACTTCAGTACTATAACAGTAATGCACTCCCACTGGACACAGAGGTCGTTAAAGGGGCATTGCTATTCATTATCCATTTCAGCTGTGTTATCCATTATCCACCACTGCCTTTTCGTCCCACTCCGTCTTTGTGCTTCGCGACATACCTACTGTAATCACAATCCTCGGTATGTGGCCCAACAGGTGTAAGCCGGCGTGGTATGAATCAATTCGCTAGGTAATCAGCCCTCCCGGTATGAAGCACAAAGCCCGGTACAGTAAATGGACATTAGGTAGCTTATATTGTCAAGGGCCTAGTTTCAGTCATTGTGAGCAATTATGAATCTAGGGAGTGACCTGAAGGGTTTTAATTGAGAATCAGCAATGGTGCTCAGTGGGAGAATTTGCAGCGTGCTATACGGGAACCGCTGCTTGCTGTGCGACTGCCAATAGCAACAACACCCGGCCCAATAACCGATCCAACATGGTAAGAATGGAACATTGTGCGCCCATGGGATCATTTGTCCTTTGTACTCTTTTGGTGGATATGCAAACTATTTGGTTGTTTGGGGCCACAATCTTTCCTGCCGCTTAATGTCCGCTTACTCAATGTTTTTAGCTATCTGCTGTCTTCTGCGTCGCGGTTCCAGAGACTTGATAGGCTAAGATCGCTATTGTTAGATTTTGCGTCTGCTAAGACATTTCCTATTGCTGCTTGGTAAGCGAAAGTACACGGTCTTTGTTTGATCTGTGGAGTACGAATCTCTTGATCTTCCATTGTTTTTGTGGGGAAAGTTTGCGTTGTCCACTCCGTCCTATCGTAAATGCTGAGATTTAACTCTAGCCTGACGGAAGCGCTTGGGGTAAAGAGGTAGATGGAAATGATGAGTGATGATGAGTGCGGAGATTTCGGGAATCGAAACGAGCATCCAATGATGGTTTTAATCAGTTTTGTTCAAGGTTTTCAACGGAAATCAGCCATAACCGCCAGTATCCCCCCGGGCCGAATCTTGGGCGACGAGTTGGACGTCACAAAGGTTTATATCTTCTTCGACAAGCGTGCAATTTGCGATTGGCTCAAAGTATACTGGGTTACTATAGTTGAAAGTTACGGTACTTCTCTCGAGCAACTTGCGATAGTAGCTGCCCAATTACATGTTGCTAAGTTGTCCAGAGAAAGTAGCGTTTGTGACAGTAGAATTGATCAGACTCGACGTAGAAGTGTCAAATTGCGGGGTGAAACAGATCGAACGGAGGCGCACAAAAACCGCGGGACCCCGATACCGCGTGAGAGCCGTTCGATCTTCCACCCTCAGCCACAATAGAGCTCGAATTGTGCTTCTAGAGTTAACGAGTCCACTAGAAGATTTATCATCACTTATATTGCTTCTGGCTTCGACAATGTCTTCAGCGAAAACTATAGTCCTCCCAAACCGGGGTGAAGGTGTAGTTGAGTTCTCTTGTGGTCTCCCGCAAGAGAATGATCTTCAAATACGAAAGCAATATTGACGATGCAAATTGTACGATGCCGCCCTCCAGGGCCAATAATGTGACGGCAAGCAATAACAAAACATGCTGAACGACTCGGATACTGCTCACTGAGAAACAAAGTAAACGAAAGAAAGCATGAGGATGGCGAACGGACCAGCAGTCACATGTTACGTGATTATGGTCAAAATTTTGGGGTGCGTCTCTTTGAAATGCTGGTGTTCGAGGGACAGTGTCGCGAGTATGAGACACAATCAGCACCTGGGCGACAATGCGAATCCTAAGTAATGCACTGTAGACGGTGATGATACGGGTTGTCCAGTCTTTGAGGATGGCTCGCTTTCAGATGTCATTGGGTCGTTAACCAGAAGATTCAGTAGTTCATAGTTGTAGTATACCCACAGATCTAGATATACAAGCATCGCCACAACGATGATAGCAATACTGCCGAAGGATAACACTACTGCCTCGAAATGCCGAATCGCTCTCTAAACCTCGCCCACAAAGCCACCACCCGTGATTTCGTACGACCCGGGTCCGTAGGTACCACATCAGCCGCGGTGAATATAGTAACCTTTCCCATCTGTCTTCGACGTTGAGGCTTCTGCGAAAAATTATTTGCTTGAGAACGGAGTGACATCCGAGCCGAAGGACGCACCTACTTTCCGGATCCATGAGGTAAACTGGATGTTCTGGCGCGCCGATAGCCCTTGACTGTTATCCAATGGCAATCGATAGGTATTCCAGCAAGGCTCGTCCAAGAGTCATCCTGCAAACTGCCAGCGGTTATGTGCAGACATGTGAATACCCCGGAGAGACTCATATCTATATGCTGCCCCTCGCAGAATAGTTGCACAACAATAAATCCCGCATGAATTACCTTTTCCTCAGTGCTCAGGGTCCGGACGAATAACAACACTACTCGCATGTGAATTGTACTCTATATACTCTGCGACAAACAAGTCTAAGACACAAACTAATAGATTTACAAACCATTAGATAACTCTTTAATAGTCAGTTCTGTTACCATAGGGTTTACCGCATCGAGATGATAGCATGCAAGTGTAGAAGTAGAGCGAAGCTACTTAGAGTAGCCGAAGAGCCTCAGGGCGAAACCACGTTATCGGTTCACGGAACTTGCCATCAAGCTTTTTCACACCGCATGATGCAGGTGTTTGTAGTCAGTTGGCATTCCCGGTATATACGTAACCGATATGCACTCCTCGCTTACTTTGGCTTCTAGGCCGAAGCGGTTGGAGCTGTCTTTTTTCCCCCTTTGATGGTTGTGGTGGGCAACTTGGGACGAAATTGTAATGCGTGCATAAGGCACCGATAAGCGAATTGCAGCTTCATGATTGTACCACGGCGCCGGCATCCAGAACATGCGAACCCCTTGTCTTAGCATCAATAAAAATCCAACAAGTACAGTCAATTGAGTCCAGTAATGCAACTAAGATATTATTAGTAATACGGGGTTCTGTTTCTCAGGCTAAAGTTCTCTAGGTAGAATCTAGGACAATTTGTAGTATTGCAAAATATCACAGCGTATGTATGGAGTTATGAAACTCGGACCCGCTACAATGGCATGCTTTGTGTGACCATGGATAAACTCTCGCTCGGATACAAACAAACACTGCGTATCTAAATGGTATCTTATAGTCCCTAGAGATATTCACTCGACTGGAATAAACAAAGGCAAGCAGTTGCGCCCGCCTAGTTAGTTTGTCATAGTTCAAGACTACCGCCGAGAGCCATATCCGCACTGCACCCGCCTCCCACTCATTCCACAACTTCAACCCACTCTGGCATGCAACAATCCCACCTATCTTCTTCTTCAAGCTCCTGAGAACTTGCCAATGCCGCTGCCAAATAAATCCCACTTCCACCTCCCTCCTATCATTCACCTCAGGCTTTCCGTGGACACCACTCTTATCACCCCTCCTTCTCATCCTCCACCAATACCATCTCCTCCCCCGCCGCCACCACCGCCGTCTCCCGTCCTTCTACCCATCACTCGCAGGCATCGGCCCAGACAATTGCGTAAACTGAGTCATTCGCACTACTGACCCCCGGATTCAACGCAGGTCCCAACGACCTCGGCCGCCCTCCAGATTCTCGGCACATCGCAGGACGGTGCTCTAGACGAATTCGTAGTCAACGCCACACGACTATTTCTGGGTTTAGCACACGTTTCAACAAATTCGGTCACCTCCACCAGAACCTCACTCTCGACTCAGAAGAGGTCGTCGATAACGTGGCAACACGACGACTGCCACACAAACCCTGAATGTATCCAAACACAAACGCTAGAGACACCGGTCGACCTGAAGAAAAGAAAACAGCTTGGAGACGAACAAGTGGGATCGAAAAGAGCTAGCAAGGCAAGTCAAGTTTAACTCTATTTGTTCAATCGATCAGATCAAACCAAATCACTCTTTTTAATAAGTGACCACAACTCTAATTATTTCCAGTGGCTCAGGACTTGGACTTTGGATATCCACCGAAGATTAATTTGGATCAAAAACTAATGCGGATCGCGGACGAGCACAGATCCTTTAAATGTTGGCAGAGTTGTGGAGCGATTTTTACGAGAACGGAGGATAATGAAAGTCGTACAAATGGCTATTAGGAGACGAGGGTTTAGGTCAGCAATGAACAAAGCGTATTTAACCTGATCGAAGTATTTAAGAGGCTTGGAATTGGGAATTCGGGTTCGGCGCTTGAAAGAATCGATCATAAGATATCTACTGGATTCCAGATATATCTACCAGAAGGGGAGGTGTACGAAAGGACTAATCAAAAGCACGGAGGAGTGATGGGTTTGCATCAATCAATGGCAAGCGGCTGGCGTTTTGCGACGAACAATGACATCTGAGATATGACCATGACGGACAAAGGCTAGACAGCTGTACTTTAAAGATTCAATAGCTTTCAAAAGATCTCCAATTCTTATTATTGTTATTGTTTCGATACAAACGGCTACTTATGCATATGAACTTTCCAAATGATCAAGTCTAAAAGCAAAATGATTGAAGGGAGTTATAACCGGTTCGTGGGTTGTCAAAGGAAACAAATTTGCGGAACTATAATTTTTTTATATTATTTCAATACAAAACGATTGCTTTTGTATCTAATAAAGCCCAAGCAAACTAAAGCTAGAAAGATTTTCTCTCTAGCGAAAACGTCAGCAAAATCTCTTAAAGTCGGCTCTAGGGTACACTTATGCATTATACTCTCACAAGAATTCAATCACTCCATCACCCTATCACTATCAAATATTGTAGCAGTAATTGCCCTTATTAAGTTTGCTCATTCACAGTACCCCCTAAATCTACTTGCACGCACCAGTTGAAGTTCACCTCCAATTGCAGCGTCCATATAACTAAGACATAAGTCTCGACGAGTACTTTCAGACGGTAGTGGGCACGCCCTGGTACGTCTACTATTGGCTATCGACCAGCTATCCTTTTCCTTCTCCTCCTCCTCTAATTGCAGACCCCCAATCTTCAGTTCACCATTGTGAAATATATCAGTAAAATTAAGGAATGCGGTATTACGAGTGATCAGCTGGCAAAAAAGATCGCAGATGCGGCGTCAGCGGCTGGCCGACATACTTTCTATGAGGAATTAGCTCAAGGCTACTAAAGAACAGAGTGAAAGTGTCCATGAAGATCGCGATCATTAGAAGCTACTAAGAAGACTTCAGCTAGAGACTACGGAGGTTGAAAACAGATTATCCTAAGATCGGTTGCAGGACTACCGTCAAAGGGAGAAGCTCCTCAGTCAAAGAGAAAAGGATTTAACATTATCAGAGGAGAAGCTCCGACATCGTGCAGAATATCTCAACCAAAAAGCGAAGGAACTGGAACGGAGAGAGAGGCAACTGAAAAGGAGGGAAGAGCGGCTGAGAAAGCTGCAGGGCATTGGGGACGTGTGGATTCCTTGGAATGGCGCTTGGTTGGATTTTATTACGGAAAAGAGGGATATCAGCGTAAGAGTTCGATCTTGAAGCTTCATTCGAGACCCTGATTAGCGATGGCTTGTAGGATACCGGCGGAGATCTCGGCATGGGATATGCAGCGGATAGTATCAGTTGTGAGAATGCCGCCATTGACAAATGATTGTGTAGCACAAGAGGAGGCAAACTGAAAATGCAGGTCGAGTCTAATTTCCCTAGCAGTGTTACAGTTTAATAACTTTCTAGCCTCTGGGTTCATTGCCAATATCTGTTATATGATAGAGTAGCTTAATTACCAGGTATCCAGTGTTGTATGCTACTGCGCAGGTAGGTTTCTACTAGCAATTGATTGTACCGAAAATAATCTTATACGTGTACTTGCTCGTACTTGCTCGTACATTTTTTGTTTCAGCAAAAAAAAACCCCAAAGATAGCCGAGCAACTACAGGTATCCAAATCAACCAAAGCAAGAAAACTCCCTTATTCTTGTTGAAATATGGAGCCCGTTACACTGCCACTTTGTGTGGCTTACGCACTCACTTCCAAGATATGGTGCGTCCGGCCTGAAACCTGTAAATCTATAAAGTTTGGGGGCCATAACAACTTGCAATTGCTTCTACTCTCTCCGGTTGCTCTGGAGAACAAAAAGCGTTTCACAAATTAAAATTGTACCCACGATATACTCCCTCAAAGCCTCCACAAAGACCCTACTAAGAGTAACTCTACTCTCTAACCGCGCACATAACAAAAACACCTCACTAAGCTTCCTATGCAACTATAAGTCTCCTCCGGCGGCGGCGGGGCCAAGGAGAATTATAGCTTCGAACCCACCATGACCACCGGGCCTGTGCTCCAAATTAAGTAGCCATTAAACGTACAATCCCTAGACAAAAGTGTTCGTGATTAGCCGAAACACACCAATAACCCGCGACTTCAGCAATGCACTACTACACCTCCACAAATAATGGTTAATAGAGAATTTTGTGGGACAGAGTCCCTATATAGAATTGTTATTTCCCAGAGTTTTAGAATTTTTAGGCCTAATTTGAGTGTGAAGGAGTTGCTGAAAGCCTCACCATGCCAAGAAATCGCCAAGTTTATATGCAAAATTGCCTTTTTTGGCATAAAATCTACCCTCCAACAAAGAATCGATCATATCTCAACAACACCAGCAGCTATGGGTGTATAACTTTGTACAGAGCTCAACGAGGGCTCTTTGATGGATCTCCAGCTGTCACAAAATTTAAATTTTTTTTTGGTGGCACAGTACCTGCTCAGGTCTTTATTTCAAGTTTAGCAAGTAGGGTTGTGACTTTAGGTAACCCTGGTTTTCTAATAATTGGAAATGGCTTTTGGGTGCTAGGAGACAAGATTTCCTGCACTTTACTGGGTGTCAATAGCTCTTGGTTTCGGGGTGTTAGAAAAAGTGGTGTTGTGCCAAGAAATCACGAACACTTTTGTCTAGGGACTGTACCTGGGATGAACCCAGCACGCATCCAAATTCTTCTATGGGAATGATGGGGCTCGCTGATAGCAGTCACTGGGGTCGTGCACGTATCGGCTTATCAACCCTGCATCTGCGGCCTATCGACCCGATCCGACTCGCTCGAGTGACGAAGCATTCCTTACAAATGCAATAGTAAAAATATTTCCCACAATGAGTGTAAACAATCGCATCACACAAATATACCAATAATATTCTGCTGCTGTAACGCAGAATGGACTGTGAACTGTGAGATGATACTGTATCCACTGTATGCATTGTTACTATAATGCTCTAAACTGTGGTAGACATAACGGTGTACTATCCGATAGATCGAGTTACTGTACCGATAATTGAAGCTCGTACGATTGTCTTAGTCTCGGAGCGTTGTAATTATCTAGAAAAGCCGATTATTTATAATTGTGTGCTAGACTGAAGTGAAAGTTTCCGGGGTAAAATGACGCTGGTTGCGGACGATTGATATTAGAATCCGAAGAGAGGAAGTGGAGGGACGGTGGGGATAAGAGGAATGGAGCGGAGGATACAAATAAAAAGTAGAGGAAAGAGGCATGGCATGCAGGGACTAGATTAAGGAGGGATAGAGGTTCGAAAAAATATATCAACTCACATTTGCAGTACAAGATGCCAGTATCGCATCGTTAACAAATCATTAACAGCCCTCACGCTGCTGTTTCGCCGATTCCTTACAAGTAGACTCCGAGCCGAACATCTGAGCTAGCCATACCGGCAAAACGGTTCCGTGGTCCGACTCCTGCGGCAGTTTGGATGACCTTACAGTTCTTTCAACACCTCGGAGATTGAGGATGTTGAATTTTTAAACCGAGCTGCAAACCGGATGCCGCAAAGACTCCAGGTGCGAAGTTCATCTATCGTTACAGCGTGGTCGTGCGTATGAGGCAAACATCTATTCAAGAGCACTGCATCAATCTCTTTCTCAATTCAAAGGTACCTCCCTCTTCTTCTCCATCACTTCTTCTCCATCATTTCTTCATCATTTCTTCTCCATCTCTGCCATCATTTTCTCAATCAACTCTCTAATCTTCTTCTCAGCCAATTCTTTCATCCCCTTCTCCATTACCTCTTTCCCTTCTTCTCCATCCACTCCTCGTCATCTCTTCAAACTCACATTGCTAACCGATACAAAAGCTCCGTTGTCCTATTCAACTCTTAGACTTGATTCATCTAGATTGCGCGTAAATAACTACACATCCAACCTTCCCACGCAAGGATCCAGAATCACTAACGTCAATCCTTTCCAGTTGCGTAGCATAATCATAACCAAACACAAGAACGAAAGCGTTTTCACTATTGAGGCAAGCCACCCACCCGCAAAAAATATATTCAGAAACGATCCTAACAAAAGTCTCTAGGTTTCTATCCTAACTACTGTTTCTCTTCCTCGACCCCAGAAACCCGGGACTTACCAAAGACAGAGGTCTATAGTGTTTGTATAGAAATCAAAGCCCTTGATTCGATGGCTCGGCCTCGTCATGACAGGCCGAATCCCTCAATGGTCCCGGATGAACTACATTTACCGTGTCAACGATATTCGGTTATCCGGCAATCTAGAACTTTGGTCTTTGTCTTACATAGGGGACACATCCCCAAGATTGGCATCGACGCTCCCGCAGCCACATCCCAAAAGTGGGATGAGGGACCTTGATCTCCTTCATAGAGAGTTGTAGGGCAAAAACCATATCCCAAGGTTGGTACTACAACCACTTCCTAGCCAGCATCCTAAAAGGGGGATATGGTTCGATATAGAATGGAAGAGACCATTTGTGGTCTCTTCCATATGAATTGATGATAGCGGGTCATCAAGTGAAGGGGTAAGCCACCCTCTTCTAAGACGGGTCTAGTCACAACTAATGCATCAAGGACTTGGAAAGAAGCAATACAATGGTCACTGCGTTTCCTGCTTGACCAAGATAGCCGATAGCTCAAACTGCAAACTCACCTTTCATTTAATGACAGTTTGGAGCCCTTCCCACTCACTGAGGTTGACATTTGTGCTCCCTCATCACATTCCCAAGGCCGGACAAAACCGGATGTGTGCCGAAATGGGTAAGACCCGATAATATGAGTTGTATTTCGTAAAGAAATAATGAGAGAAGACTATTAGAATGTGAGTAGCTCTCTCTTTAGATGGGTCTCAATATTCTAATCTTGCTTTATCAGTTTGGAGTACATGGCAAAGCTTATCGAATTCCGGGTTTATTCTTGGGCTCATCCCCCACGCCCCCCCCCTCTTCGCTTTTTGTATGTGGTGGGGGTGCGGGGGATAAGGAGCGTCCAGTTAGCGGGGGTATAGTAGAGGATACTAGCTTGTAGGGTTATAGTATATATAATCCACGGATTTTACGGAAGAGACGTTATGATGTAGTGTCGCGGGCTGTTTGAGGGGTTTACTATACGATTCGAGGAGTGTACGCTGGCACCGACTGTGGGAGAACGAAAATTAAAGTCTTGAAGAAAACAAATACCTTTGTTACCTTCCCATCCGTGCTTGAAACCCTGCGTTACGAGTTGTGAGTTGCGTATACATCTCCAGACAGACACATTTCAGCCGCAAACGTAGCCTCAATCAAAGACGCCTTCAAAGGGGGAAGCGTTACTTACTAGTTTCCGAAAGGCAATTTTACCGAGAAAACCCATTAACTTTTGTATCGCAAAAACTGCACCCCAATGGTAAGTCATGTTATCCATACAGCACCCATCACCACAAGCGTACCATCAGATGGAGTATATAGATAGATAGATATTAGCATTATATTATGCCCCGCACGAATATATAGCCCGGTACAAAGGAAAAAAAGAAATCATCATACATTAATACCCCCAGTAATAAACAAACAAACCGAACCAACCCCAATCCTTTAACTCCAATGGGAAACAAAAAAATAAAAAATAGTGCGATGTACCCCATAGGATGCAGCATGTACAAAGGGAAAAAAACAAGTAAATGATGGAGATGAGTGCATGGGTCCACAGCTGCGGCTGAGTATGCATATGTACAATGAATGGAGTCTAGGATGCTCGATATCAAGGGAGAAAAGAAAGCATCGTCTCAAGCGATACGGAACTGATCTTTGAACGAAGAAGCCAGTCGGTCGAGTTGAGTATAGTCCAGGGTCGCCGAACCCACCAAGGGGAAGTCCGAAAGTAAGGCCAATTCAAGGCCGAATATCCGCCAGGGTCCGAAAGAAGGGCTAGACCAATTCGAGGCCGCCTCGTACCCGCCGAAAGGACGCGATATCGATTCGCGTATGGGTCGGGATCTGTAAACCATCTAGGTGCAAGCACCACAGAACTCCAAACGCACGCGTTTGATCACGCGGCATGCGCAACACTCCTAACCTTCTTCCCAAATCTAAACGTAGCCTTAAAAAACGCTGAAAACTGCACGAACCCGGTCTTCTTCCCCTTCTTCGTCTCGACCTGTTTAACTTCTATAACCTCAGCAGTCCCCAATTTCGATGGCGGGAGCGGCGGCAACGGTCTATCTGCCGGTGCCGGCGGTGGTGGTGGCAGTGGTGACTGTGGTAGAGCCTCCCCTCCATGTGCTGTTCTAGGCCGTGGAAACAACGAGAACTGTCGATCACACCGATTACTATCCGAGCTATCCGTTTTCTCATGGCCATTCCCTTTCATGGGGGTGAGCGGGGCGCCGCCCCAGCCCGCCGAGCTAGTTGTCCCCGCTGTCCGCGGTCGTGGCGAGGGGAGTACATCCACCAGCGTTGGCTTTGCAAGGAGGAAGGCGGAGGTTCGGTCTGTGGTTGTGGAGCTGCGGATGCTATTTGAGTCGTTGAAGACGCGGCGGATCTCGATCTGTGATGCACGGAGGTTGTAGTCAACATCTTGAGGGCCGTTTCCCCCAACACTGAGTTTCCTGGCGGTAGCGAAGGCGGGGAATGCGTTGTTGATGGTTACCGAGTTTGGGGTGTGGATGCCACCAGTGGCAGCTGAAGGGGGTATACACGGGGATTTGGGGAAGGCGGGGAGTTCCCGTTCGTCAGTGATGCAGTGGGGTAGTGGCAGGTGAGATTGTACGCGTGCATGGGATTTCGGAGGTGGGTTTAGGAGGAGAAGGGAACAGGATTTGCGGAGCTCTTTTTCGGTGACCGGAGTGAGTGGTGGTACTAGTGGAAGGGCGATTTCAGACTTAGATTGATAGTGGCCCAGCCCCGTGTTCTGTGGCGTTGGTTGTTAGCAGTTAAATCCCCTGCTCAGAAATGCGGGGAAGAGTACAATTGGTGACGGCCTCGACATGGCTCTTCGTCTCATTATTGCAGAACTGTGGTTGGTATATATATGGGGTAGTGGTGAAGATAGGATGGTGAAACACAAGTTACGATACTCGGCCAACACTCGAGCTCGGGGGAAGATGAGAATTAAATACATGGTAGAAGCAATTATGCACGTCCGATCTTCACGAGGGAAAGGGTGCACACCTGCAGGGCGTGTTATGTAGTGTGAAATTGGTGGGGGATGGGCCTAAGCACGATCGGGATTAACCATAGGGGTCCTGCCAATCTTGAAATCAGGAAGTTGGTGATACGAGCCGACTCTGGCGACCGGCACGCCCGATTCAACTTTCACGATAGCTAGCAGCAAAGGAAAGCTCAACAACGTTAACAGCGATTCCGCTGCTTCCATTTCGGTTCAATCTTGCCTTGCCACTCGAAAGCTGCATGAACTTCACTGGCGACTAGAATTGCCTTGTGCAATGCGGTTGAAGGCAGGGTCGGGTACGTACTAAGTACTTAGTAGCTTCAAACTGTTGAATCTCCACCGGGACACCCTCTTTGTGTTTACCCGTGTTCTCCTGTCTCATAGCTATTTATGGCACGCGAAACTCGACAGCGAAGCTTTTCTTCGAAGCCGTAGATACCGCGTTCAGCTCACACCGAGCACGTTGCCCTACTGAAGAGAAACATTGTACAAAAACCGGTGGTTCGGCGGGGTATTTAGTACAATTCACCTTGAGGGTTTTCAGCTTTTAGTGTATTATGGTGGTGATGATACTCTAGCGTTCTTTTCGGAAACCAGAATACTAGGGCTTTGTTCATACTCCTGGTACATCTCCCAAACAGGATGGATAAACGATTAGAAACGTCTGCGATAGATTGGGGGCTGCCTCTTCTGGAATTTCCTTCAGTTGAGCGACTCAGGTCGTACGGAGCTCCCTCAAGCTCACACATCGTGATTGGTGAATAAGCCGCGGCCATTGCGCCGAAAAGTGAGGTCAGACCAAAGAACCCTGGCTAAAAACCTTCGGTGCAACGCACTTTTTAGCTTCAACTAAATTTCCGACTCGCAAGACTTAAAGGGTCTCAGCCGACTCAATGATCGTGGCTGGTTGGAAACATCCAATCGAAACTCGAGCAGCCTCATCATCACCGACGTTTCCCCTTACTAATTTTCTAGTATAAACAAACTTTACTCTAGTTGGCCTGTAGCCGTGATATTGATCGACCAGATCTTCACTGGCGCACCGATGCTATCAAGTAAGAATTCTCGCTTCGAGTCGATGTTGATGTGCGGGTATCGTGATCTCGAATGAATAATCTGACAGCGGACATGATGGAATCCAATCGTATGAGTTTGTTGTCTTTTGTCCGCTGCTCTCTTTCAGTTTTACATATTGAGTCCTAGAAATTAATAAGGTTGTGCTGGGTGTAAGCGATCAACAATCAACAGTCGCACACCAATTAGACCACATGTTCAATCCGTGTAATCTGGGGAATAAGCTGCAATTGGGATCCAGTCGGTCGGTATCATTTCAGAAGTTGGCTACCGGGCTGGACTTGTGAATAAACCTCCGGCTTATTTCCCAGATTTATCGATTTTTGGCGGAGGTAGTGTTTCAAAGCAATCTATTTGTATTGTATTGATGAATTATGCGACTGTACTGTGAATTTGACAGCTCTTAATATGTATTCAACTTTAAATACCCTTCACCAGCTCGCCCCAGAGCGGAATCTACGGCCGTCATGGAATCTACATCCTCGGGCCAAGTATATATTTAATAACGAGCCTCAGGCCGACAACAGGCACTCTAGCTCAGACACAATCGATTAATCAGGTATGCTGATTATGAGTGCACAAACGTGACGTCATGACATTGAGATTCTCTCTACTAGTACTTCGATCCCCGTATCCCATCTTTAACTAGGCGCGCGAACGTAATAAACAACAAGTCAGCTATTTTCTTCATTACTTCCTCACTAGCCTGCACCCGAGCATATCTCGCAGGCGCCCCCTTTTGGCCAATGATGATACAATCTTGTGATTCTTCAGTCCTCAGCCCTAATCCTGTGACCATTCTAGTAAGCTCCGGATCTCCTTGATCAAGAAGGTCGTGGATCACTACCCGGCGAAATCTATATCCCACTCGTTAGAATCCTTTTACATAGAAACACCGAGATGTTGAATATTGACCATCGTGCAACGACATATCTGCGAAATAGAGTCTGATAGTGAAAAGAGTTTTAATAGTCCTATAGTAAACCTCCGAGTCAACGAAGATAACTTCTATAAACGCCCTTGAATGACCGGAAGAAGCTCTGTTATTCGGTTAGTATAGTATCTACATGAAGAAAGCTAGGGGGAGAAGCTTCCTAGGTGTGTGGGTTTTGGATAGGCAGATCGCCTCAAAGCTCGGTGAAGTTGACCTCCAAATTTCAAACTGTCTGACGACCCGTATTTTCGATCCCCAAGTCAAGAAAAGTGCATCGGCTTGCGTAGGCAGACACTCTTCAAGCCCTCCTGCCCGGAACACCTTACAAGATTGAGCTGCCAGGATTTTCTTGCTTCCGTCGAACGCCATCTTTTCCCTCGTTAGCACCATTGAGGGCAAATAATATACCCAGACCTCTTACTACAACGCTTGTGGCGTTGAACACCATGAGCATTCCCGCGGGACGAGTGCGGGTGCTTGTAGAATTACTCGTCATGAATCAAGATTACTGCAACCTTAATAGCCGTCTTGCCCTGCTTTTGAGTTGATCGCACTCCCACCCCAGATGTTGGGTTGTCTTTTTCCTTTGTTAGCAACGGCTGAGAAATTAATAGTGGTAAAAGACTTTACCCTCATAGGTATCAACGAGCGAGTGGGAGTTTCAAAAGCTTTAACTGCCTAATAGTTGAGCTGGCAGGGATATTCCAAGATTCGGCTAGTAAGAGAGCCAAAGTATGCGCACTTAGAGTACCTGAAAGCGGTGCTACTAATGGTGAAAATAAGATTTGCCCTATACGACCCTAGGGTACGCGATTTTGTTGAGGCGTAGTGTAAAGTAAACTATCGTGGTGTGAGATACAGTGTTCTCAGCAGTCCAATTGGCCAATCTTTGGCTTCCCAAATGTCCAACATCATCCGAATACCTAACCATGATCGCGATTACCGTAAGCTCTTAATAGCCCTCTTCCCCTGCTTCCATGTTGACCGCAGTGTGGGGTTGTCTTTATCCAGTGTTAGCTGCCAGTAGAAAATGGTGACAGGAGACTTTAATCTCATAGGTATCAACGAATTGTGAATTGAAAAAGTTTCTTCCATTATCTTGTGATTCCTCAATAGCCCCCAACACCAACCCCAACTAAGCCTGTTGATCAAGAAGGCTATAGGATGCAATCCAGTAAGACCTTCCCTCGTTAGTATCCCGGATAGTCATGTCGACATCGAGACATCGAAGGGAGAGTTTACCATCATACAAGGGGACAGAAGAAGCACCCAACAGTCCCAGTCAGCTCCGACTCGAGATACGGAAGAATATCTAGAAGAACCTCAATTGTTTGATTAGTACTTGTGATGGGGCGAGTAAAACTTGTAAGCCTATTGAAGAATATATTTCACTGTCACCCTTATACAATGATTTCAAGAAGACTTAGACAAATTCCTCCATAAGATTAATGTAAGAATGATAAGCGCCACAACCAAAATAATACTTTCTAAAAACTTACACGCTTAAACGGCAGGTCAGGAAACTTACGGGACAGGACCTGAATAGACAGATCATTCCAAAGCTCGGCGAAGTTGAGCATCCGACCGCAAGAATTTTCCATCCCCAGGCCGAGTCAAGAAAATCGGTTGTACTGCATGCACAGAAACTCTAGATCTTCAAGTCTTCTTGTCCAGAACACCTCACGAACTTGAAGCGATAATACTACTCTCTTCATCCTTCGACCAATAGAGATCCGTCGTATACGTTCGAGTATGCATGGAGGAACCTTCATAGTCCTCTAGTGTAGCAATCGAGGAAGACGACGAGAACTGAAACAGTGGAATAGGTTTTCTGTACGCAGTGTAACATCATTAACATGAATGTTAACGCTGTTTCGCAATGAAACAACAGAACTAATGGAGTGCAATTGTGATAGGATACCAACCGACGGACTTCCGGGATACGGGCCGAACCCCTCGAATTGTCGTTTCTCTGGAACCGAAACGCCCCTGAATTGCGGCCCAGCTATCGAAGTGACTATTTATAGGCGGTGTAAACAATTATTGAAAATTGATGGCAAAATCATGACCTGTAATAGTTGAGGTAGTTGGGAATTGACTAAAGTTGGAAAGACATATAAGAGCAAAAGGGGTTTGCGAGCATTGGCAGAGAGCAGAGCTCGAGATTAAGGGATGAGTGGCGAAAGAGGGAGAAGTTTACGGTGGTTTGAAAGCAGGAAGCCGAACAAGCAAACAGCGACAACCCCAACCCACGCCCGATCGAAGAGAGAACTCAGCGACCCTCACCCGCTACAAACATCAACCAACGCTCCCTACAAGTTACCGAATCCAACTCCAGCTCGTTCTCGCAGCCGGAGAGCACTCTATATCTTAATGCATGTGCCCGTTTCAACTTCCATGTACCCTGTATCCGATTCACAAGGCCAACAGGAGAGAGTGGGGGTGATTAGCCAGCGAGAGCACCGGCCATTGCATTGCACTGCAATAATTGCGCCTCAGCTTTTTTTTTCCCACCCCTTCTTGTTTTCCGCCATTCTCAGCACTGGATTGGAGCGGCGAGTAACTAAGTAACTAGCGATCTACGATTGCGCGATATTGATTGGCGGCTGTGCGACCTTCCTCTGGTTGACGGCCACCACCAGGCGGTACACCCACACTCTTTCGCGCACCATTTCTTCTCCTTTCCAGTTCACCTCACCTCACGATGCTTCGCCACAAGCCAACGCCCGCTTGGGTAATAATTGGGCTACTGACCTCGTTTCTGATTCTGATACTGCAAATCACGCTATACACCCGGCGCGACACACGGTATGCCGCGATCATCGTTTCACTCACATACACGGCTGCGATCCTCGTAACTTGCTTCTGCACGCTACTCGGACATCTGTTGGTGCGCCGCTACCCGGCGCTGGATCGCTTTTTGAATGTGGACATTGATTTGGCGAGTGTTATGACTGGCACCTGGGGAGGAGGAGGAGGCGGAGGAGGCGCGACGAGAGGGAGGAACCGAGCGAGTGTAGGCGGGTGGATCGCGAATAGCTCGTTGCCGGTTGTGGAAGAGGGTCATGAAGTGAGAACGCCGGAGCCAGTGATGCAGCAGACGCGCGAGAGGGCTGCGAGCGATACGAGTAGTGAGGAGGCAGAGTGGAGGGCGCAAAGCGCGCATTATCAGCCATAGGTATGTGAAAGAGAGTGCGGTGAGTGTGAAACTTGATACGGAGTCGCTGATGAGGATAGGGGTGTTGCCTGGAATTCCGGAACGCCACCACACCTTACGAACTTACACGAAACGCATATCAGTACAGATATCCTCATTTCAATAATACATATTACTCACCGAGAAACAATTGTACATACAAGCATGCATGGGGAGGATCACCAACGGGAAAGAAAATGTCTGTATAAGTTTCAATCATGGCACGTTTATGTGCCCGCCGTGATCGCGGCTCACAATGCACGAGTAATTGGGACCATTTACTTCCAATTTACTGGCACTCGGAGTCACTTCGATGTCCGTCGAGTTCGTGCATTGAAGTCACTTACAATTGTTCAGTGCTTTCACGCTTGTAGAACATTAAACAGTTCAATCATTCAATCGTACCTCGTCGACGTCGACCCTCCATCCGTCCATCCGCCCATCCAATCCCTACTTATCAGCAATGGGAATATCCTTCCCCGTAACACCCTTATACTGTCTCCTTATAACTATCTTTTCATCAGCGCCCATCACCTCTCCCCAATACTCACCATAGGAACTCACAATCACTAATCGCCTCATCTTTCGCCTGTTCAATCGCGCTCTCATTATCCTGCGGCCCGTGGCCCAGAATCTTTTCCTGCACAAAGTCGACCGCTATTTCCACACATTAGCATCGGACAGAAGATAGGGGCAAGGGGAAAGGGGGACCTTTATCCAAAGCATCCTCCTTTTTTTCGCTCTGCCTTCCGCCGCCAACGAGGCCATGGAGCGAGTCCATGATTCCGTGCGATTCCTGCTTCGGGGGTTCTTTATGTTGGCTGCTGCTGCCGCTGGCGAGGTTTTTAAGGAGATCCATGGTCAATTGTAGGTCGGAGGGCTAGTTATTTGTGGGACAGCTAAGGTCAGAAGAGGTGGAATGGAGGAGGAGTTGTGTTGGACGAGTATCGGGAGAGGATGTAGCGCGGGGAAAGCGGGGTGACGCAACTCTGCGCGCAAAGGAACGCGAGGCTAACATCGTGCATGAGCGCATGCGTATGATCTCGAGATCGGCTGGGCACTTGGCATTGACGGATGGCGTGATGGATTGTGACGCTTGGACTTTGGATTTGTGGCTGGTGTTTTGTTGCTTACATTTTTGATTTCCGAGATTTTGGTCACTTGTTCACGAGGGGCGGTTGTGTAGCCAAAACATGCAAAGAAGCACTCAGATAATTAAATACACTAGCAATGAATCTTGTCTCCTGACAATCCCATCCATTTCCTCCGCCACTTCACCCGTCATGGCGTGACATGATGTCCATGAAAGGAACAATGGATAAGTAGGACCATCCTTCATGACGGGCCGAGGGATGAAATTGATGATTTTGACGCTGGAGGCGAGCTATTCTTTTATTGGTATGTTTAAAAAAAGTTTTATTTGGAAGCTCCTTACCTTCAAACTCCACCTCATAATTGTCGCGATGTGCAAAGGAGACCTGGAAGAGGAGCAAATCAATGATTTGGTTGAATTCTTGATTTACTCCATGAAGTTAGCATCGGAAGAAAAATTTCATCTGCATCCCATTTAAAATCTTTTGGTGAGCATTTGGGAAACGTTTTATTAGATGTGGATTACCTCCATCTGCTGGCCATAAAATCAACGGAAGCCACTTTCAGTTACAACTGACACATTAATTATGAGTAGCCACACGCAGTGTTCCCATTCCCTATCTTTTCCTTGTAATCTGGGCCATGGGCCTTCAAATTGACGTGATGTTCAATAGCAAAGAAAGACTCGTATGATCGAGGTGCACGTGTCGACAACTTGGTGGACGAAACTGGCGTCGGAAGAAATTTCATCATATGCGGGACATCTGTATTATTTCGTTAGAATTTATAAGATTTCTTTTTACTTTATTTGGGTGTGACTTGCTTTCATTTTCCGAAGAAAGCGGTCGACTGCCACTTTCCCACCACCCATCAATCATGAGTAACCACACTCGCAGTCCCAGTGTTCCCATTCATTATCTCTCCCTTTTCTACTAGACCTCAGTTAGTAATCATAACCATGGCAAATGCAAAAGACGACTGACACTTTCGAGACTCCCCCATCGCTTGGTTGTAGATATGTGTGTCTTCCACATCTTAAAACATCGGGCATTGGCATTCTGGATAGATAGTGGTAACGCAGAAATCATTTCTTGGGGACTACTATACAATCTCCTTGTCTGCGGTTGGGTAATTGCCATGATATTAGATGATGTACTTTCTATCCAATGTATTAGATGATATACTGCTGGAAGGATCCCAATGTTTGTATTCGTTTATTGGAGGCGATCATCCAGTTCCTCATCGTTGGAATTGCTTTGCTTGGTTGAATTTGAATGATCACCATGCATGGATTCATCCTGTTGGAGGCGATCATCCAGTTTCCCCTTCTCGCAGTTAGCTAGGTAATTCTTCGCGGAGTCGATTTTGGAGTAGCCACTCTGAATAACGACAAGGCAACATCTATTACTTGATTAGCACCCATTAGTAGTAAGGTTAATAGCGGCGGTATGGCTAATCAAGGCTTCCAGTTATATTCACATCTTCAGGCACGAGTTTTGCGAAATCGAAGCCGGGGTCTGGGAGTTGTGACATCCAAAACCGAATAGCAGCTGTTAGTTCTTCCTCCTCATGTAATTCTTTAACGGTGGTAAGGATATCTGGATAGTTGACTGTTAGTATAGCAAATAGTATACTGTGATTCTTTGTATTCGTCCGTGCGTGAAGCTCATTTGACTCACGTCTTAATATTTTCGCAGTTGTGACATAGGCAGAAAGAAAGAAAGAAAGATTAGATTGTGAATAACTTACAATGTGTATTCCATGCCCAGATCCATCGCCAAACGAACCGAGCTAAAAGCAAATAGGTGTGAAAAGGGAGTCAGGACACTGAACGGAAGTGAGGATATTTTGCTTGTTTCTATCAGAACTTGACGGCTCAGAAGATCCAAATTTATAGATAAATTAAGGTGGTGGAAGGGATGAAGGAGTTAGAAGGAGGAGAGTGTGAAGAAGGTGTTGTGTGCGTGCGGGTGTTAAAGTTCAGAGATGCCTGCTTTCGCTCGAGTCATGCCCTCGCACTCGTAGCTCTGCTACAGCAGATGCATTAACTTATTGACACAATTGGCCCTGTTGCGAATTTATGACATCTGTTATTCTAAGGTTCTAAAGAGATATTTTGGAACTGCTATCATTTACAGTTGAGAATTTGGCTTCTGGTCTAGTTCTAGGTGCTAGCCACTGATAGGCGCTCGAGATCATATTTAGTAGAGTATATAAGTTTACTTATACAAAGCCTGATACCTCATGCAATCAGCATTCCCATATCATAGAATCATTATCCCCTCTTCATCATTAAAAAGATCAATAGGTATAAACGTATCCGCCCCCCGCCCCCGCACCGAAACGCCCAAAAAAAACACAAGCCACCCATGCATCCCCGTAAATACAAGCCACCCACCAGCCATACTATTCAAATCGTCCCTCCTAAGACCCCCCACCTCTGCCTTTCCCTCTTCAAAGCAATAAGACACGTAGAAACCACCAACGCCCTATCCACGCCCCGAGCATCAAAGAGCAGTGTCCCCTCCGTCGACCCCACCCCGCGTTTAACCACCCCCTCAGCCCAAGCCCGCAGCTCTGCCGGAAAGAAAGAGCTGCTTACAGTTAGATAAAACACGGCAACTATGTACCGCCCGATGCCGCTCGCCTGTTTCTCGAGTACTAGTTCGCGGGAATTCACGAATCGCCATCGATATCTATGCTATGTCAGTGACCATGGTAAGAGAGCGGGAGGAAGAGGGAGTACCTTGCGCCCCGCCACTTGAACTCTTGGCTCCGCGGATCATAGTCCCCTGTCCATACTGCGACCTCCTCCGCGGAATCCTGCAGTTGTACCGCGACGGGCTTCCACAGGCCCCACGGCACCTCCCAGCGAGCCACCACCCGTCCTTCATCCTCAACATCCTTCAACACCATCCCATCCAGCGCTAGCGTCGCCGATATCCCCAACTCAGCTACTTCCTTCTCCTTACCCCCTTTCCCCGGCTCTCCCCGGCCCCGTAAACGTTTCAGGATACTCCGTACCTCGCGCTTAAATAATTTACGGTCATTGTAGGGGTCGCTTGCGGTCTTGCGGTCGCGCAGGTGTGGGGTGAGGTCATATATTGGGATTGAAGAGGGGAGTAGACCGCCGTGGGAAGGAATGTGGTATGTTTTTGTTGGGTTGAAGGTGGAGAGGACGCGGCCGGGTGTTGCAGGGGAGGAGGATGAGGCGGAGGAGGAGGAGGATGGTATGCACGACGGGGTTGTTTTTGAATTTGTCCGGGTGGGTTGGGAGGGGAGGGAGGAGGGTGCCGTCTCGATGGACGACGATCGCGTGGAAGCAATGGAGGATATTGAGGGGCGGAAGAGGTTCATGATGATGTTGGTGTTGGTGATGGGGGTTGTTGGAAAAGAGTTGACGGGGCCCGGTAATATAGGCTGGGTGCTTATCCCGCTAAATAGACGAACAATCGGTTATCAATAGGTTGGTGCAGGGTCTGTTCGTGTGATTCGTCGATGCGGCCGCGAGCAAGTCCAATAGAGGTGGGACATACGGCGCCAATCAATTCCACGGCCGTTGGAAAGACTGGAGAGATGGGGGTATGTGCGGTGATGAGAACTAGACAGCGGATTTTTTTGTCATTGCCGTCATCCGTTTTTTGCGTGGGAGACGCGGGTGACGTATCTCCGCTAGTCAGCCACACCCGTTTTGGCGGTCAGTTTGTTAGCAGCTGCTGATAAGTTGCCCTTTCTCCCCGAGATCCCTGTAGAGTTGATATGCAGGCAACTGTGTCTGGCAATATTTCGAAGCTTGAGCTGTGCGATATCGATAGGGAGGGAGGCGAGCGATTCTGAAGCAACGAGGGATCCGGATGGATTGGACGGGAATCCAGCGGCAATATGTGCAGCGGACAGCCACCAGTTCTGTCGCTGCGTAAGTATGGGCTAGCGAAATGGGATAGACGGTGTAGATCGTAGAAGTCTCGGCCTGGTTTGGAAATGTTTCGTGGGTTTTGCGGGTTTTGCGGGGAAAGACGGAAATCTGCGTTGCACTTCCGCCCATCCATCTCATCCGCTCTTTCGCATCAACTTGCCCCACCAGTTCGTTGTCTTTTTTCGTTCACAACACAAAACGCTTTGTAGCTGCTGCTGCTGCTAACAGAAGCAGGCGACGTGGTGCCATCGGGAGGCTGCAGCAAAGTGGGCTGAGGTTAATTCGCGAAGCCGGGTACAAAGAATGGTAGGTGATACCTGTCCTCTGCTGCGTATGGATATGGGCCAGGCTCGATCAGGTTTCAGCAAGCCGGTGATCGCTTCTGAATTGGTGTAGTGGCTGGAGCGAGCTCACGCTATATGAGGCTCAAACAACGTGGTGACCTTGAACAGTGGGATATTAGCCGAGCGACAGTTTTGATTGCGCGCCCAAACCGCCATCAATAGTTCGCCCTGGAAACGCAGGGCAGCAGGATTTGATGGAAATCATATCCTGAATTAAAATGCTAATATATTGTTTGCAAATTGCGATAGATCATCGCGAGGGTCTGGAACGAGATCTACCGGAAGCTGCTCTGCCGAAACCTTTATCGCTCCGCCATTGCTATACAATTGGCCAGCATTGGAACAGCACGTGCTTGCTAGTCTACTTCTGCAGTCAAATCCCCACAGCCTCGTATGTAGACAAAAGATGTAATGCCCAAACATCTCTTCCGAATGGCAGATGCGCATTGCACACATCGCTGGCCCGACTTGCTCACAGGCCACGCCAAGCCGCCTCACCAGCCACGAGTACGGGGCATGATTCATGAACTCAAGCAACTCTGGACGTCAAGATTCACATAGCTCCGTCAGATCGGTTATATCGGCTAGCGTGACTAGATATCTTACTGGAGGCTGAAAGAAGAGAGGCTTGTCTTCCGGTGGCTTAGTACAGCATGGTGAATTATATGACATACCTACGACGCACACCGACAGCTTCACCATGCTCTCGTCAGGTTGCGGCAGATCCTACGTGCTGACGGCCATATATCTCCGGGATTGCTGCAAGATTTCTAACTGATACGAATAGATTCATCTAGAGGGCAGCCACATACGTAATACCCGCTCACACCCCGACAGCTGGTTCCGCTGGTAAGAAAAAGCCACTGATCCAAAATTCCTTCTGGAACAGGTGCGTATTTAGTCAGCGATGGGTATAGGAATTAAAGCGTACAGGACCATCCTGTTCGCGTCGATCCAAAATCGGTCAACGCTCTGCTCAATGAGATACGTACCCAACCAGTATTTAGTGTGAACTTGGTGCAATGTCACAGTAGGCCGAACAGACAACCGCGCTTCATCCGCGGCAAAAGTCTTGGATGGTTAGCCATAGTACAAGTAGGATGGATGGACATACGCAAGAGTTTCAGGTTCCACACTTCGTGGGTGATATTCTATGACACTACTCACCCGATCGCGACTTCCATCCGAAATAACCATCCGACCGCCCAGAAAATAGAAAGTCCAAGCGACAGTCTGGTGCAGCCGGTCATACATTATGCGCAGCGTGGGGTAGGAGCATATGCACAATATACTTCCAGAACACTGTACGTCTCCAATGGTGTCCGAATTTTGGATGTGATAGGGCTGGAATCCGGAATTAAAAATAAGACTTGTCAGATGGCTTGGTCCTAAAATCAGTGTGGGTCGCATGAAGAACGATTGATGGATCACTTCGGATAAAAGCAATTAACCAATATGCTAAAGCGTACGTTTATAGCCAATACACAGAGATGGAGAACGTTTGTACCACTACCGCAGCGAACCATATGCATACCACCACTAGCACAGCTACTTTTGGTTTGCCCATTCCAAATGCAGAGATATACAGGCGGGTGACAAACGAATTGTGATGATGGTCGGCGATTCTCAGATATCGATATCGATATCCCCTCCATCTCCCCCGCGCGCGTGAACATGAACTTGACGCATCTCTGGAATTTTGCCTAATCGTTCCGCTCTTAACGCTGGAGGTATTCGACTTCCAAGTGGCGCGTGTACTGCAATCAGGTCAATAGATAATACCTCTCGTAAGTAATTGAACGCGCAATTATCTGAAGATGGATTTTGGGAATCTCCCTTGGCTGATGACGCCTTCATAACAAAACAGAGGCAAACACGTACGCTTCGACCAGATCTGCCGACGAAGCCGAAGCCGCCGCCTACGACATACGAACTGCAGGTTCATCCCATCCCGTCTCCGTCCCGGCTTTCCCTCCTTCATCCGATCCCGCAGTAATCCATGCATTCTCCCCAGATCGATATCACCCATACGCCTAGTCAACATCTGATCTATCGTCAGCCCAACTCACTTCACGTCACATCTGCAGACGTACACTTATCTGAAGATCAATGTGCAAACTTCCCTTGGACCGCTCGCCTTTATCCAAAACAGACGCAAATAATCCTATTCGACTAGATCTACTAGCGGTAACCTGAATCCGCAGTCTACGACAAACGAGCTGCAGGTTCGTCCCATACTGACTCCATCCAGGCTTTCCCCCGTTCTACTCCTACGACCGATCCCTCAACCCATGCTTTCTCTCCAGAGCATGGCTCGTATGCCTGATGAAGTATCTATTCCACCGTAAGCCCAATCCGCTTCACATCGCATTTGCCGCATTACTTACAGGAACGACAGATCAGCACCAATACTAAGCTTTTGACTGCTATTAATTATTTCGGTTCCACGATACCAGAGCAGGCCTGTGGCTTGTGGTGCCGAATGATGGGCGGCAGGGGCGGTATTGAAGAAAGTGTAGTCGAAGCTGGGATAGACCTTGCACTAGACACGGGTATGGTGACGGCAGTAGTACCACCCTCCGACGTGGCCGTCAACGAAAGCAGCGGATGGTATTGAGTGGCTGGACGGTGCGATCATCCGAGATATGAGTTTTTCTTCTGAGGGATATTGTGGGTAAGTCTCTGGACTTCTTAAGACTCCGTGGTTGATATTGATGAAGATACAGTAGCGCAATTTGGTCTCTTTCTTGCCGCGAACAGCGTGATGCGTTCTGCAAACGCATCGAAGAGATCTCCCGAGAAATTCTTAAGTCTAATCTCATCTCGTTCCGTGGTTAACACTACGACTGAGCGAGTTTATCCGATATCCAGATCTAGGCTCATGCAGAGACTCTCGAATCCCTGACTTTTTAACACATATGTTCGCTTTCTTGTGGGAAGTCTTTACAAACGCACAGCTGAGTACCTCATCGCTGATAGTGATTTTTGTAACCGCGTAGCTTCCTCCTCTGATTTGTATTGGTTTCCCGGTTCCCACTAACCTTCTTGGTCAACGGCGTTGTGGATGTATCTTTCTGCACCGGGTAGAGATATCAATGGAATAGAGTTTACTGTCATTCGCAGTATGGGCATTGGATAAGGGTTTAGCAGTCTCTTCCTTCATATTTTCAGCGTTTCTTTAAACTTCACTGCAGCATCATATTCAAATCTGCGTGAATCGTAGACCCTATGACTCTTTCGCGGTGCAAATATCGACGGCCCACACATTAGGTAGTTGGTCGTACAGGTGCGCGCTTAACACCCAGCATCTCGGTGTAGAAGAACATGGCGCCAAAAGCGGTTGAATAAGGTGGTGCCTTGATCGTTGGAATAGAGTTGTCCAATGCACCTTCGTCGTAAGAGTTCCGTTAGAGATACGAGAATGAACTCCGTAAGAGTTTACGCAAGGTGGACGAGCGTGCTTCGGACAGGATGAACTCGATTGCTATGATTAGAAGCAGCGGCGGCGATTTGGAAGGAGAGGAGAAAGGTTGCTGACAGAGCTAGAGTTGAAGATGCGGCGCAAGCGGAATTCGGGGCGCGATGTTGGTTTTGAAGAATATCAAGGGAGGAGGCAGGTATTGTTGAGCTCGCTGAATTGTGAAGCTGTAGTAGAACAGAGAGCGGCTAACGGTAGAGGCAGGGAAGAGAAAGACTGGGGAATCTTTCGTTCGGACTGAAGGCGCCGAAATCAGCGAGCACTGATGGATGCCGGGTTATGGGATTCGTTCCTAGAGCAGATTTGTTTGGATCAATGGTCTGGATGAGCTACCTTCATGATCAGCTTAGACTTTGATTCTCGGCGGTGGCGTGTAGCCTCGGTGTATTACACTCCGAGACTAGGTAGTGTGAGCGTCGATTTTCACTGTGTCTGTGTCGGTTTGGTGGCCAGTGGATTTCTTCGTTGGCACTGCTTGTGTGCCATGATGCATATATCGCACTATACATTATGCTAAGACACAATTACGGTGGGCAGGAGCCTCAATTTCATAAGAAACACATGCCATTCGATATTCGATATCCATGGTCATCTGCAGCGCTCAGAAACAAAGAGAAAGACAATTGCAAATGGCAGATAAACATGTAAAAATGTGCAACAAAGAATAGAGACACGATAAAATACTTCGAAATATTTCGATCGATTGACGTCTAGCTTTACTTGTCCTTCATTATCATCGCCCAGCTTGAGCTCATACATCTAACTAAATATCCAAAAAGTGTTAACTTGAATCACCACATGGCCCAATGCAACAAAATCAAAACACATCTGGGTCTATTTGGTTTGTACACAGCCTCCAAATTTGAAATATTCGCCCCAACCCTGGATTCACCAACCAATCTATGCTACAGATCCTCTATCGATATCATCAATCAACATAGCGCCCTCCGTTACCGACCCAAACGGCATGCCCCATCACCACTCAGACAACTAGCGTGACCGTGGATAATCACAAGTAGCTTATACCATGGCCGTGGGACCTGAAATGAAGAGCATATGTGCATCGGCAGGGTATTGCTGAGCGGATCTTTCTGGTACCTTGCACACAGTAAAGGGACCCTCCATGATGTATTCATCTAAGCTCTGTCGCCTTCTCCATTTCAATAGTTCTTGAGCATTTCTACTTTGCCATCTTGCTGCATTAACAATTGCGGTGAAAATATGATAAGACGGATCTAAAGGGATCCAAGGTTTGAGATCTGTGTTGCGCCCTGTGGTTCTCTTACTGCGGAGTCGATCGGTTAAGCATAACATATTTCAGGGATTTTAGCCATTCCTGTTCTGGAATAGTCCGTTGTGAATCTGGGCAATTTGCATGATTTGGGCCTCCCATGGTAAACGGTTTTTTTAAAGCCCTCCTTACAGATGGCCCCTTTACAGGTGACATTCTTGAAGTGCCCGATCCCCTGAAAAATGGGCTTTTTCTTTTAATCCCTCGCAGATTATCAGACGGTGCGGTGTGTATCTATCTAGAATCAGTTAGCCATGGGAACGGGTGGGGGAGAGAGGGGAATATACCAGGTGCACTTGCAAACAGGAATTCTACCATCCACACCATCCTCTGCTTCGAACCATCGAACAGGTACCAAGAATCAGACTCCCAAGCATGAGCTTCTCTCCACAGAACATGGACATTGAGAAGGCTTTTATTTCCCGTGCCCTTTCAATGCCCACTGTTCACCAACTGCCCCAATCCATGGGCAGCCAATAATTTTTTTAATTTTGTGTCGATGTTGCAATTGCAGGATATAACAGCGGGAAACCACCCAATTATGAGAACGACTCTGCAAGATTGTCATGGTAGTCCATTGAGGTCCCTTCAACGATTTCGACCCTCATCAGGCCCGCGTCGACAATTAAAACGATATATAGCAAAACGCTACGAGTATCAAATTCAGCTTTGTTGCTGGCTAGCGCACTGGATTCTTGTTAATTATGAGCGGAAACCGGGTGGAATAGGGAAATACCTGTGAGAGATTGAAGGAGTGGGATAGGGACAATACGTCCCAAGCCCCGACTTTAGAATTGAGGATATATTTGCGGGAATGCAGGGAGGTTCTTGTGGACTTGCATATTCACTTGAACGTCGCAATATGTGTATATACCCCCCGGAATGAATGAGGGGGGGAGAGATGAAAGAGGGGTATGGTGAAAGGAAATTTTGACATAAACATTATGTACGGAAATGTACGGAAATATAGGATGTAGGATGATAGTTTTCAGGCCCCATAAATCCATCTTTCCTGTCGAGATACATCTTGATAAGTGAAGTTCATCCATGGTTTGACCCATGATCAAGCTTCATCGAATCGATAATGACAGTTAGACCAGAGAGTAGTGTTGAGCAGAGTTGCACCGCGTGCACCCCCACACCCCTTCATTGGAACTGTGTAGGTGCATTCTAGTTTGGACGCTTGCATGCCTTCTACGGGGAAGGGTGGTGTATTGTAGCATTCTCACGTATTTGTTTCTTCTATTTTGATAAGTTAGTTTTACCATGTATGCGGTTCAAGATGCTGATCCAAATAATTACCGTCTCTCGCACGACTGGTTTCCCTTTTACCGGCAACAGGTATTATTGGAACTAGAAACCGAAACCGCAGCAAGTGCGGCTCTCGCAATTGATTTTGCTCCCGAGAAGGCTTTAGGATGTCTTGGTCTGTATTACGCTCGGAATGTAAGAGCACAGTGATTATCGTCTGGTATATAATGTGATCCTTCCCTGGAAGAGGATATGGAACCTGCAATGCTCTCTAATGCAAAGGTAAGCAGGCTAGTCGATTAAGAGATTTGTAGATGGGGCTTACATGATTGCATCTAGAACGGCTCATTTAAATTCTTCCAACGTTGACGTGCTCAAACAGCTTTAATTCCATCTTTATTTAGTTTCTTGGAAGGGAGTGATGAAATTCATAGTCATCGTGTGGATGGGTTATCTAAGAATTCCATTTCAATTTGCTATCAGTATGCTTATGCAGAACGTGAGGTCATTACCACAGATCTCACGGCCCGCAATGCTGTTTCCCACCCCCAAGTGGGGCGGACAGGGAGGTCTTAGATGTAACCAATTTTGTGTTACCCGCGGATGGTAGTTTTAGCAGGACAGTGATTAGGGATTGCATATTGTGGTGGTGGTGAATGAAATAGTATGAGGCCTCATCACCAGATGCCTCATCACCAGATGCCTCTTCATCAGAGGCCTCGTCATTAGCAGCAACTTCAAGAATTTGTGGCCGCCAAAGGCTTTCGATACTCAAAGGGTACAGGCCATTTTTGTGGGGTAGTGAGCCACCAAAGGCCTCCAATGTTCAGTAGATACAGTCCGTTTTTGTTCATAAAGTGGACCGGTCGAAGACCCTTCATATGTTCTCCATATTGAAGTTTCTCGGCCTAATGTATCCTCGATAATCCTTCTTCTTGTTACAGACTCGAAGATATGTCACATGCCACAACGCTAAGGAGAACATCGTCAATGATGACAATCGTTTAGACGAGTTCGGGGTCGAGGAAGATACCTACGTTGTCTGCTCCAGAATCAGCACATACACTATACACTCTCTCGTTGCCCAAAGTTCCAATTGGTATGTACGTACCAATGCAAGATTTTCATTCGAAAGTAGTCCCGGCCAGCCGGACGAGTTTATAGCAGCCTGCAGATTAGACCGGCCAGCTGATGAAGATGGATTTGGTGGTGATAAATTGGTGGGATTGTGAGAGGAGGAAAAATATGAAGTCGAAAAGAGGAAGAAAGTTGAGTTGTGAGAGGTATGGGTGTGGTAGGTGATTGTGTGTGTCGCCCTGCCTTGAGTTTGGGAGAGGCTGAGTGATGGGCAGAGAAACAAAGAAGCACTTACATGGGAAGCCTCCGAAGTCAGGATTCGGTTCATGCTCATAAGTACACAGAGTTGCTCTCGTCCTCAGTCAGTGTTCCTAAGCGGTCAGATTGACTGCCCGTCATCTATAGATCCATAGTCCGGCCAGGACCGGTCGCCTCTGAGAAAGCCGCCCTTGGCATAGACCGGCCCGGTCAATGCTTAAAAAGCCTGGGTACTTTATGGGGGGTTTGATTAAATAGGTAAGCATGACATGAACCTCACATGGGGCTATCATCTTTGACAACCTAGTTTGACATGTTTTCCTCGCTCCTAGGCTGTTAGGTATTTTCAGCTATCACAGTTGTTGACCTTGCAGTCCACTGCAAGCCTTACAGGTGAATTTGAGTGACAGCCTAATGGCCTTTATGTCAGCCTGTCAGGTTTGTCAGATTGTCAAGAGATGGCCGCTGCGGCAGCCATCACCGTAACAGCCATCACCGTAACAGCTATCGCCGTAACAGCTATCGCCGCAGCAGACTCTGCTGTTGACAACTACCACTCTCATCACCATCACCATCACCATCACCATTACCATCACCATCATAATAATCGCCACCACATACAGCAGCTGTATACCTCGTACCTACATATACACAAAAATTATGGGAGCAGTGGGAATGTAATCTGGAGATGAAAGTAGATCCTAAAAGCGACAAACCCATCATTCCAATTCCAACACTTGCTGCTATATGCTGCAGCAAAGGTGGGAAGCTGGTGAAATCTGCAGCTCTACACTGTAACTGAAAAAATTCTCATCACAGCAACACCATCTACTACTGCCAGGTTGAAGTCAGGTTGCTAAACCTATTAACCTAACCACTGTGCTAGCATTACACACTACTGCAAGCCTGTCAACTCTACCAACCTTCCCAAACTTGTGCAACTGTCAAATCATGACAGGCTTACATTTCAGTATTGCTAACAAATTGGTTTTCCACATGTCAGCCTGCAAATCGAAACAGCACCACATCAACCTAATAAAACACGATAGCCTCACTTCAAACCCATGTGAGGCTTATGTACTTATTCGAGCCCCCCGTAGTGTATCTATGGATATCTGGAGATACCTGCCTTGGCATAGATATCTGCAAATATTTACAGATGCCTGGCGCTTGGAGGATACGTGGTGGATATCTGCAGATACCTGGCGCGTAGACTGCATAATGTAGATATCTATAACTATCTATCAGTATCTATAAAGAAAGAGAGAAAATAAAGCACTATATAAGTCCGATAATTTCCGTACATAGATGAATCTCTAACAACCTGTATTCGATATATCTTTCAGCAGAATGGTGCAGAGTAAGGGAAGGGGTGATAGTAGGATATCTTGTGGGCTCTGCGTTTATGACTTTAGTTGGACTTGAATGAATTTCTTACTGCATCACGTGTCGTCTATAGATATCTATAGTCCGGCTAGATGATGCTTTTCAGATCTGCAGATCTCTGCAGACCGGTCAGATCATGATTTTTGAGGCCGCCCTTGGCGTAGACCGGCCCGGTCGAAGGCTATATCTGACCGGACTGACCGCTTGGGAATACTGTCCCCAGTTTTCCTGCCACTTACAAATTCGTCTGTGTGGTGGGGCGGCCGGACACCGAACGCGGCATGGAGTTGAGATCCGCGGTGTATGTACTTGGTATGCAATGCAATGGTGACTTGCTGAGTCTGGCTGTTATACCTAATCGTAAGAATATGGTCGTTGGTAATACTGAGTGCATATGCGCTCCAATCTCAGCTTATTTTGTAGTATAGGAGGCTGAATTTTCTTCCTCTTCTCTATTTTGAATGATATCTCTAGGTAGCATGCTACTTTTGTATTAATTCCTATTGAATGGGGGTATTGATTGATCGAAACAAGTAACAGCATGTACACAAAAGATCTAGAATAAAAATGAGCAACTACAACTGCTTCCGGCCGCAGTGTAGTAAAAAAAACCCCAACTCTAGTACTTGTGAACTTGAAGCTCCACATATGGAAGAACTATCTACAGGGTTTATGGAGAGAGATCTTACGATGTGTCAAGTAGCAGATGTACCGTATAAACCGCGTAGCAAGGGAATAGACGGCGCCGAGTTTAATTTATGCTTTCTTACAAATCAAGTCTGCTGCAAAGCCGGACATTTCTTATTGCTGCTTCGATGGCCTACACCTTGACAGCGAGAGCAGGTAGGAGGGTTTCACTTCTTTGGTACGCTGGTAACTGGTAGCGAGAGGGGAATGTGGCTGTGAATATATGCGCTAAGGCCGAAATGGTAGCGGTTAATTCTTCGGCTCTTCTATACCTTTAGTTATCAAGAAGACTGTTCCCTTCTGAGTGTATCTTCGAGAGTCACATCACTCTCGTTCGCTAATGGCCATTTGAGCCTAGACCTAAACTAAACATTAGTATTGCTCTTTAACTTAAAATTGCAATAAATGATATCGCGTACCTTCTAATATATCAGCTTCTGGCGTACGTGGGTCTACATTATCAAGATCAGTGTCGCCGGTGGATATCTCATGGGTCGTAGAAACTAGGTAAGTCATGAACTGATATCCGACCAGGACTGCATGGCAACCTACTAGAATTTACACCAACACCCATTCTACTATGGAGAGCAGTGTCGGTTAAATCCTACAAGACAAATACCTGGATGATTACCCTCCTTTGGATATCTAATTGGGGTTTCCATTTGACTAGCAGTTGTCGAGTAATTACGTAATGGTAGACTTTGTGGTGTCCTTTACAGCCATGATCTGCTACGATCCAGGGGAAGTATCGATGGTTTCCCAGTCGTCACTATGAGCGAATCTGCGATAAAGTTCTATCAAAATTAGCTAAGTTGAAACGTTCTCGAAAAGAGAAAGAGTGAATATTATACCTTGGTAGTTCGTGAAAACATCGCCACCGCCCGTGCAATTATATTCTTAAAGCTCAGAATATAGTTATTGCAAACGATGATTTGAGCTAGCTTACAGATACAATAGAGAAAAAATGACTCGCAACCCTCTTGCACACCCAGCAACTAATACAAAACCGCCTTCAAGTTAAGGCGGGGTTTTAGACCCACCACTCCCACCACTTATGCGAGTAGGGTTCATCGATAAGGATAAGCGGCTCTCAAGTTCGGCGGGGAAGACAGGCATCATAGTGTTCAGGGGAGTTCATCGGTAAGGATGAACTGGCTCCCGGCAGGAAACCGGCATTATAATGTTTGGGGGAATTCATCGGTAAGGATGAACTGGCTCTCGAGTTTGGCATCATTGTGTTGAAGGTATTTTCTGCTACGATTACCAGTCGGTGGTGGTGATTGGAAGGGCGCTCGCGCTTGCGTTTAGGCGTTGAATTCGGTAATTATTGGCCAATCAGGAGTCATGCTGCAACCATCTTCCAAACTCCACAAATGGCGAAAGCAGAGCTGTATGCGACAGGATACCGAAATTTCCAGTTGGAACGAGCGGGACGGGGGCGGGTAGAATGTAATTAATTTCGTGCCCTAGGCATATCATGCCTTCCCAACGATCACCGGGAAGGGCTTTGGAAAGTGGTCTTTGCCCATAAGCACGTCTATCCTGATGCTATTTCCTGCCCGCGATGCGTATGAGTGGGTCAGTTAAGGATGGGGACGGGTAGGATGTAATCAATTTTGTGTTCTCCACTGGCTCTATGAATGCAATTCTCCAAGCAGCCCTATTGGCAAAGACTAATTGCTCCCACCCGTTGGTGTTGGTGGGAGCCGATGACTTGATTGTGGAACCAATGATATATTTTCAGCCGCTTTGGAACTCTGGCGATGTAACGCAAAGGTCCGGACTTTGTTTCTTCAGCAGACCAGTCGACGTCGTATAAAAAACGATCTGACGGAAGAGACGGAGCTGGAAGGCTACGGCTCAATTAGTGTCGTTTTAGAAAGCGGGATGAATTAAGATATTTACTGACCTCTTGAATGCCTCCCCACTCTGTAACATTCCTATTTAACAGCCCTGGCTGTAAGTTCTAGATGAACTCTAGAGCAAGCAGCCGAAGCTGTCTTGCCCGGCCTATGGATCTTCCTCATAAACTTTCAACCATCCTTGCCCGCAGATTTCTGTGGGCCAAGGATGGTAGATTGAGGCCTTCAATAGCCTCAAAGCCGGCTAGCCGACGATGGCTTCGAAAACAATCCATGGCTTCAATGGCTTCAATGGCTCCGAAGCTGAGTTCCGTACTAGTGTTGAGAAGAGGCTGTGGTTACCGCGAATTGTGAGCGGCTGTGTAAGGTGATGGCCCGAAAGGTCCTCTCATGCATGGTAGAGGTAGAGAATCTCGTGAGTGACATTTGACGGCGGCAATTCTATGAGCTTGATGCTTGAGGAGGAAAAGAAATGGCCTTGAAGAGATGGAGGAGAAAGAAGAGGAGGGTCTCGAGATGAAAGAGTAAGAGAATGAGGGGAGGGTGAAGGTGAGGAGGATGTATGAGGATGAGAAGAGAAGAGGTACTTAGTCTCGGTGAGAAGAGGGACCATTTCTTGATTGTCAATTAGGAATAGGTACTTATGTAGGTAGGTGATTGTGTGCCGCCATGCCGCCGGTGTTGCATAGTGGCGGGTGAGTGAGAAACAAAGAGACACCCGGGCCCTTCCAATATAAGCCGCATACAGTGACAGGACTCCAGCTGAAGGTTAGTGTTAGAAATTATAGTTTAGTGTTTAGAATGTACCGGTGTCTGCCTGGGTGCATTGTATATATGTCTGAGTTCTCTGGCAATGAAATTGGGTTTAGACGTCTTAATATATTAACTTCTAGTTATTGAACAGCAACTACATATGTAGGTATAACATGGCTCGAGGTTTGCCAAAGTTCCTGCAGGACTTTGCTAAGTAACTACTGGTATGTCCATGCATGGAAGAAGTATTTGAAGACTGAATATCCCCTCTCCTTACAGTTTACTCCCCCCTTCTTTGCCCTCCTTCTTCGCCCACTCCCTCAACGTCTTCTTCAAAACCTTCCCACTAGCATTTTTCGGAATAGCATCCAAAAACACCACGCCTCCATCAAGTCGCTTATAACTCGCTAGGCGTTGTCTACAATAATCAAAAACATCCTCTCCCGTCACCGTGGTGCCTGGTCGTTTCACAACATAAGCGCGTGGCAGCTCTTCGCCGTCAGTATTTGTAACTCCAATAACCGCCGCGTCGATGATATTCGGGTGGCTGATAAGCGTCGACTCTAGCTCTGGAGGAACGACTTGGAACCCGCGGACTTTAATTAGTTCCTCGGGGAGTGTTAGCTCAAGAATAGAGAGAGAGGAGAAGGGAGGGAAACCTTCTTGCGGTCGATGATGTACCACTTCTTACTCGCGCCATCGCAGTACATGATATCTCCAGTTTTATAGAACCCATCCTTATCAAACGAGTCCTTATTCGCCTCGGGATTATTGTGATACCCCTGGAACACCGTCTTCCCACGGACGCACATCTCACCGGTATTATTGTAGCTTCGTACCTCATTCCCATCCTCATCAACTAGTTTTGCTTCCAGCCCGGGAACAAGACGCCCAACGCTACCCGTATCGTCGGTTTCTCTATGCCAGAACATGGTCGCGATACAGCTGGTCTCAGTCATACCCCATACCTGCGTCATTGCAGCTCCCTCTGGCAGCATCACCTGGAAGCGCTTTTGTAGGTTGAGGCCCAAGGGCGCTGCACCGCAGGCTGCGGAACGGATCGACGTAAAGTAGCTGGGATTGCAAATGGGGGACATCACCATTGCAATAACCAAGGGAGGAACTACTGTAAGATGGGTGACTCTGAAGTCGCGGACGCAGCGCAGGTACAGCTCGAGGTCGAACCGGCGGAGAATGTATGTGCGGTCACCGTTGCGGAGTCTGGCGATGTGGCCGGAGGGGACGCTGGCGGCGTGGAATAACGGAAGAGAGAGGCAGAAGATTGCCTTTTCATGTCAGTGTAAGCGCAGGGTTAAGGTCTCTGGGGGAAAGGGGAGAAGCACTTCGTAGTCCCGAGGCTTGTATTCAATCACCACTGTATGCTGTGCGATAAGGTTCAGATGCGAGATGTTGGCCGCCTTTGGAAGCCCTGTGGTGCCGGAGGAGAATAGCCGCATCGCTGTTGTGGCGGCGGAGGTGGCTTCGTCGTTGAACCGCACCCAGTCCGTTCCTCCGTTCGCGAGTAGCGCACGCCAGGATCGATAGCCTCTGGGGACAGATTGCGTGGGCAGATTGTCGAAGACCCAGTAGTTCTCGGCGGGGATGCCGCATGTGTCGCCGGCGGCGCGGACTGCGGGGAGAATCTCGGGTTCAGCGATTATGAAGCGCGCAGAAGAGCCGCGGATTTGGTGCACGAGCTCGCCCGGCGTGTAGGAGGGGTTGGTGCCGGTCCAGATTCCACCGGCAGCGATGGTGCCGAGGACGACGAGTGGGTAGTTGATCTATTGCTTTTAGCGCGGCGCGGGGGGGCAAGAGAAACACGGACATCGTTAAAGGAGTGAAGCATGACAACATCCCCCTTTTTCAATCCAGCGTCTTGTAGTCCTTTGGCAACCCTGCAGATGGTATCTTTGCACTGCGCGCCTGTGAGCGAGCGCGAGGGGTCATTTGCGGAGATGTAGATCTACCGTTTCTTCCAATTAGCCTTCCGGGGGTTTGGGAGTGCGAGCACCAGGGCGAGAGCACCGTTTTATTCAGATCGTATCGCGGGCTATCGAACATCCATGAGAGGATGTCGGCGCCTGGAACATGAATTTGATCTTCTGCTTGGAAGAAACCGGGAGTCATTGCTGGGGTGTGGATGGTTAAGATAAACTGAAAAGGAGGCGAGGTGGGATGCGGGGTTATATGTAGACCTTAGCCGCGGCATCCTCCTTGCCAATCCATCTTGCCGGCGCAAATGGCTACTGCATCGAAGTGGTGATGCCCATTTGTAGCATGCCATTCTTTGTTAGAGCTCTCGCTTACTCGGTTCGAAGATCGGCTGTGGAGATACCGCGGTATCTGAGTTGTAATAGTTCCTAGCAGATGCCAATGGATGGGGATTGAGCGAAATGCGGGGAACCTAGCGCAGGATTAGTGTATACGCTAAATCGACTCTTTCGTGCCCAGGAATTTATAGACACCTATTCTTTGATCAAGAGAAGTAGTTAACAATGTACCCAAGGTATATCCATTGGAAAAGTAGCTTCAATTCCATAAATTGATCCAATTCTAGCATCTGCAAAAGCTTAAGTTTTCTTGCCGTTGGCCAGGTACTTGCATGTACTATACATGTGGCTTCAACGCAGCTCGGAGTTTGTGAAACCTGCGTGACCCCTGTGTAGATTACCCGAACGTTGTACCGGATCACGATAGGCTTCAGCGTTGAGAGGCATTTTGTAACGCCCCAGCCCGCTGTATGTATCCAAAGTCTATACGTACGTTTTTCCTACCAGAGTTCACTCAAAATATGCATATGGGATGGATTTCAATCGGCAATGTTTGAGCCGTACTTGAGTATGTAATCGAAAGGGAATCTCACGTCTCTCCATCAAATCACAAACGCAGATCTAGCTCATCCAATATATACTCTCTTGTATCTCCCTTAGATTCAATTTCGTATCGTTATCAGTATTTTTGTTTCAGCAGGGCACACTACATCGGCTCATCTTCCTTTTTCTGAGATCTTCCCCGAGAACTGCGGAGATGAGGTCAGACTCAGCCTTAAGAATTCTAGCTTTGTAGCAAGTGCACACCAATATAAACGCAGCAACTTCGATACCGATAAACCGGGTTAGAGTTTCCCTTTATTAATTACCAGCAGGCATAGCGGCCCGCTTTTTTCCCCGCCAAAAGCTATCTAGATCCGGAAGCAAGTGAAATCGCTAGCTAGGCTAAAACATACAGTAAAGCACGGCTAGAGAGGGTACACAATCATGTAGAATCTTGGAAAGTGTCTATCGTACAACAGCGATCAAGGGTTGTGGGGATATGGGACGCCGGGTTCCGGGGTCGCTTGCAAATCCCAATAACCTGTTGGCTTCGTTCGGCTTCATCCCAGCCCCTCACAATCGCATACTGCTCCCCACCACGACGCATGCTCACTTTCCTGCCAGCCAATCGGGGCTGCCGCAATCCTTGGTGCGCCTATGACATCCCCCCACCACCACACTTTCCGCAGTATCCCAACACGCTGGTTGCGATACCCATGAGTCAATCCATCAGTACTAGTGTTGCGGTTGCCGGGCGGCAACACTTCCGATCGGCCAGTTAAACCGCCAATACGAGTGCGTGTCAATGAAATTAGTGGCAAAGCAGTACCGCAACCATTCAAAACCGAGTTACATAGGGACACAGATTCTAAAGGATAGTTTCTAACAATACCGTCTTATGAATAGGACAAAAGAATAAAGCTACAGGTTTCGAACCCGGGCCCCGACGTTTACAGCGCCGTGAGATTTTAACCTGGTGTTTATAGCATCACTGAGCTAAGCCATTAGGCTTGTTCCCAGCCCCAGTCTTGGCACGAGCGCCACTTTCTGACGAAACTCGCTCGTACCCAGAGAGGGGCTGGAACCTTTCGAGCTCCGAAAATGGGGTTCGCTTATTGGAGCGAGTGAATAGCATTCCGAGCTTCCTATTATGGAATCGTGTAGAAACTTAGCGTCCAGAGCTCTTGGTGTGAGGGCTGCGGGAATTGTATACTCTGCGGCTCAGTAGCCCGGATTCCCCCTCATCAACAAAGTCAACTCCACCCATCCTCTTTGGACTGCACCTGCATTCCAATCCACAACACATATCGAAAGCCAAGACATCCTACGTTATTCTAGCATCTACCTTCTAGGGCACTTTGCGACGATAGCTATGCGCTCTAAGGGAAATAAACGTGCTGCGTCAGAGGCGCCAGGCCCAAAGGTCAAAAGGAACAAACATGATTGTGGAAGCCTCCCCAATCACTACACGGTTGACAATTGGAAGGGATTCCTTCCGAAGAAGATCTTGGAGGCTGTATTGGCTGTGAAGGTGAGCGGATCTAAAACGTGCAAGATGAGGACTATCGTGTCGACTGGCTAACACGTATAACCTGCTAGACCCCTGACGACTGGAAGTGTGGCATTATGTGCTTAATGATGCTTGTATTCTTTAAGGTCAGAGGTTTGACCTTAGCAAAGATGAAAGCCTTTCAAACTACAGTTATTCCGCAATCCTTATACTCGTGCATCACGGACCTTCCCAACTAGATTAGCTACCCGAATGGTCTACTCAAATCCAAACTGATTGAATCACACTGGGCGATGGCTCAGAGGTTGCTAGAGTAGTATCCGGACGACAAGCGAAGAGAGGTTGCTTAAAAGGTGGCCAACAATCGAAAGCAGTACCTCTCAATGCACGAAGTGGCACCTTTCCAGAGTAACGATGATGTTTACAAGTATTTGCATTTGGACACAAAGAATATCTTCTATTTCTGGACACTGAAACTGTGCGACGTAACACCAGAGTACCTCGGTATGCATGACATGGCTACAGATGGAGGTTTTCACTGGTTAGCTCATTTAGAAGAGCAGTCGTACACTATCATCGCGCGATTCGCGTTGGACACATTAACGGCGATTCCGGGTACCGATTATGGTGAGCATGCTCATGCTATTGATCTGCGTGAGACAGGTTGCGTACATGAAGACCTTCCATGGCCGCCGATGCGCACAATTGATTGTTGGTCAGATATCCCGCTTGAAGCTGGTGTTGTAGAAGAAGTTTGGCCTAGGCCCGGAGAAGCTGCCAACTCACCACAGAATAGCCCCAGAGTTCCCATGATTGTACCTGGTATTACGGACTACAGTATTTCGGAGCACCAGGAAACTGGTGGCCAGGGAATAAGTATGAAGGTGATAGAAGAAATGGAAAAGGCTAGCACCATGGAGGACATGGAGACAGTCAACTTAGTGAAGCGGCTGTTGGGCACAAAGGAGTTAACACCAGTGGTTAGGGATGATGGTATGGGTACATTCGCTGTGCACAGTGCTTAATGATTAACAGAATTTTGCATGCATAGGTGAGGTCGAGTTGCACCTGCAGTACAGTGTTGAACACATTACTGTGGATTCAAGTCTTTTAGCCCAGATAAATAATTCCGGGCACGTTCGGTATGCTTTAGAATTGTTGGAGATCGACAAGAAATCCTCTCAAGTCTTAGGAGCTGCTCTCCGAAGATGGCAGAAGGAGCTTGAAGCTGAATCGGCGCTTTTAGAGTCGATGGAAGAGAAGGTAAATGTGCGGAAGGACAAAGTTAAGGCGATTGAGGAATGTGTTGCTCTCAGGCGTAAGGCCAATACTGAATGCAAGCAGTTACCTGCGCGCGCTCAGCAGGAGAACCAAAGCAGCTTCAACAGAGTTCATCTGGGAGTGGTTGATTCATTGCGCCCAGGATCAATGTTTGGTTTTGACGCAGTGCCAGTTAGGCGTCCAGCACAGGCTCTCCGTGGTTGTCGTTCCTTGGCGGGCATTAACGACTCGCCCTGTTTGGATCATCGTAGCTTCGGAGCTAGTAGCGATGCTGCCAGATTGGGCATTGTCAGTCCAGGCAACAATCCAGGGCCCGCTTTTGACTCTCCGCAATGTACACTGGGGAGATACCAAAAGGTCTCTCCAATTGGTACACCGGAAACACCGGTCGCTCAGAGGAATTTGCACAAGCCTGAGAAAGACGAACCTGTTCCATCCCGCAATTCGGTGACCCCCGACCAGGGCTACAAGCAGGGACCTTGCGTAGGTTCTATTGAAAATGATCGCACTGAGGAACAAACGGGCGCGATGAACAGAGAAAGGTCAAGCACGCCCGGTTTGGTATCAGATGCTTTGGGCATGCTTGGTGGTGGAGGTGGTGAGACATCCTTTGGATCGGGGAACAAGAATGAGATCAAGTTGATTGATGGAAGTCGTGGACCTACTAGTGGGAGGTGGGATGAGCATGGTGGGGAAGGAAAAGATATGGTGAGCGAATACTTGAGTTCACAGTCATCTGCTACCCAGAATGTGATCCCCCCCGTAGACTTGTCTTTTGGTTAATTTTATGCAGAGTGTAGACGGAGTTTGGGTTGCTGAAGAGCTGTGAATTGTAAGTTATCTTGTGGAGTTTCTTTTGTTGTGGGGTTTCTTTCTTCGGGGGTTATATCATGATAATCAGAGTTCCGGACTGGTTTTGTCCTCGCATTGATATTTCTTACCCGTATGCTTAGTTTGGGTGGATATTTGTTATTCATATATATTTACTTTGTGTGGGTTTCTTTTGGGCTTAGGATTGAGTCATCTGGCGGGGGGAGGGTTGACTGTAAGATATATCGTTAGTCTTTGAACCATAGTCATTGTATAGCAATGCGGACTGTTGTAAAACACATTGTGGATTCCTACAGGGTTGGAGCTGCAGTCCAGGTTTCACAGGCACTGATGAGTCCCCGTGAGGGGGGATTATAAGTGGCCCGAGCACAAACAAGCCAATATGTGTAGGACATTCAGCACACTGGGTCGTCTGCTCAGCTTCCACACAATCAATTCCATAATGCTTCGGAGCTGTGTGGACTCTCCAACAGTTTGTGTCGTCCGAAGGTGGCAGGTATTTAGCCACGACCCCAGGAAGCGTAGTGCAGCAACTGCGGTACTGATGAACGATAGAGGGTCAGTTACAGCACGCATTGACGTCAACTTTGTACGTGCACTCTAGGAGACAATTGCTTGTTTAGCCATGAGAAGGTATGTTGGACGGAGTGAATTGGCAGCTTTCTTAAAGTGAATTAATGAGGCTAAATATATAAATGATGCCTCCAAGGCTATCGGGAGATGATTGAGTAACCCGCAGCTCAAATTACGGGACTGGCAAGGGATGGCCGTAACTCAAATTGATTGCAGATGGGACGTGGTGATCGTTGCACCAACAGGTGGGGGAAAGAGTATGGTGTTCCAGAGTCTTGCATTAAAGGATGATAGCAACATTGTATTTCTTATTGCACCTATCAATGCTCTCATGACTGATCAGGTTGGTAATTGATCACCCAAAAGGGACACCTACGGGGCGAGGGAGAAAGTTGACTCTTCTATAGATTGACAATCTGGGTCGAAAAGGGGTGAAAGCTTGTTATGTCAACAGCGATTCTCTGAAAGATAATCCAGGTCTTGTTAAAGACGTGGCCCAGGGTGTCTACCAGATTGTCAATGCTGGTCTGGAGATGACATCACCCAACAATAATGCGATTTGGCGAGTGTTAGATGATGAGAAGAGTCCCTTCCGGCATACCCTGAAAGTTGTGGTTGTGGATGAAGCGCATTGCATGCATGGGTGGGGTGCGCCTGCTGAGGATGGAAAGCTTCTGTTTCAGAAGGAAGATGCAAATATTGGCAGTTTACAAGCCTTCTTGCCAGCCAGTGTGCCGTTCCTTGCGATGTCGGTGACACTGCCACAAAGGTCTCTGCGATATATTCACAACAGCGGGGGTTTATCGAAGAATACTGTTCTCATAAAGTTACACCTGGACCGGCCGAACATTTTCCTCTGTGGAATTCCGATACACCGCACATTAGATAATCATGCGGACCTTAATATGCTCGTTTGGGAAATAAATGAAGACTCCGAGACTACTATCATCCTGGGGGACATACCAAAAACGATGGTCTTTGTAGACAATGTGTTCACAGTTATGCATGTAGTCCACCAACTAAGGTGGTTACTACCAGCGCGTCTTCGGGATCTGGATGTTGTTCGGCCTTATTACAGTGAAGCATCAGCTTCCAGAAATGTGAAAACGCAACAACTATTTCGAGAAGGTATTTCCAGGCTGTTGGTGTCCACATCGACTGCAGGGATGGGTGTTGATGTCAATAATGTGGAACGGGTTGCGTAGTGGCGGTTTTCCCTTCTTGCTACTTTCGACGACCTGTGGCAATGGTTTGGTTGATGTGCTCGGGATCCATAGCTCTCTGGACTGGCTATGTTGTTTTATGAACCATCGAAGATTATTGATTGGGGAGTTGGCGACGGCGATGTGCTCGAAGGTTTCCGGGCATACAACAAGCCGGCCAGTACGTATACTGAAGCATTTTGTGACCACTTATATACCAGAGAGAAATCTGATGTGATCAACGAGGTGCAGTGGAAAGTTACCAAGCAAGACCCTTCGCTTCTTTGGTGGGTTTCTTTGAGGTGCTGCCGTAGGAGAACCGCTTGATATTTACTTGACGCAGATGAGAGATCGGAACTATTTTCCACTTGGACTCAATTCTGCGGCAATTGTGATGTGTGTGTTTCAAGGCTGGTGGATTTTGGTGGACCAGGGAGATTACTCGGAGTTGATATCTCCTGAACTTAGCCGTTCAGGGTGTCTCTGAAGCGATCCTGTCAAACCGGGAACATTACTAAATCCACCTGGACGCAGAGAGAATATATTGATAAGAAGTTACCACATTGGTGACTTCAGCATTGGAAGACTTTGGCGATGGGCGACGGTGAACAACTATTTTTCGCCATACTCATGGATGAGTGACCAGTTACTGAACTCTAGCAGAGCAAGATAGTAGAGTTCATCAATGTAATTAAAGACAGGAAGTCGCTCTTTGAGGCGTTGGGTAAAACGTGTCACCTTGGAAGCTTAGTCATAGAGCAATTCGTGGAGGAGATTGTCGACTTCGCAATTTTGGAGTCTGCCAAATGCCCCCCTACACCTCCCGAGGTGACCAGCACAAACAGCACCACAAACACCGCAGGAACTCCATCTCTACAATGGCTTCCTTAGCACCAGTTTACTCCCATAATGACGCCAGGTATGGGTAGAGCCTGGAGTGGCGCCACCATCAGCGGACAGAGGATTACTGGGGTACTGGACTGTGATGGCAAATTGGAAGAGGTTAGGGCACACATTCGGGAGATAGAAGAGAGGTCGTGGTCCATTGGAAACCGCGGTTCAACAGGGTGCGGGCGGGGTCGCTGCTCCCATTTGTCATCTCAGTCGAAGAACCAGGCAGAAAAGGAGTATCGGTCTCTCAAGACTAGAGAGTATTACTGGGTTAACAAGTGTCGTCTGCCTCAATCCAGATTGGCTGGGATTAGAACCCGGGGCTGAACAGATGGCCCAAAGCAATGAAGGCTTCAGTCGGCAGATAATACTATTATTATTAGAGCGATTGCATATCCTCTTATAGATATATTTTAGCCCACAAGCAATCGCATAACCTATATCAGATACATAATCCAAGCATCAAGATAGCTTTAAAAACACGGATCCATATCTATCTCTGCTCCCATGAAAAAGTCCATAAGATCGGCATCATAAAATCCTCTTGGTGGGCTAGGGTCCAAGTCTTCGATTTCATCTAAGTCCAGGTCGTTCTCCCTGCGCCTTTTGGCTGATCCCATTCCAGCTGTCGAAAATTGATGTATGCCAACATTCGGATTAAGGATTTTGCATTTGAGGTCTGATATACTCTTCTTTGTGTTGAGGACAACCCAATACTGCACCAATAAATCTGTCGCCTGAGTGATGTGAAAAGGGTCCGCCAAAGACCCTACGGTATGACGGCCCAGGGTGAACAAAAAGACCTACTGCTATTAGCCTATTTCTATATAACCAAGTGAGTGGGTTAAGAGTAATATACATTCTCACTGTGAAGGCGTTCAATTAGATGCCTGAGGTCCCCCTGGGCTGCCATTTCCCGATGGTCAGTCCCATAGTCTGGGGCTCCGGTTACTCTCGCCATCGCCAGTTTTGCTCACCCGAAGATCATTATTAACTGTACAATAACTTTGCGCTGAAATTGATCCGATGCAGGGGTTCCCTGTGGGTGGTAAACTTATTATATATAACAGACTAACTGTTCATTGAATCGATCCATTTCAATCTACATTCCCTCCCGCCCACTAAGATTCACCACGCAATGATTCAACCAAACATGTTTAAGGTCATCAGACCATGTCGTTAGGATTCCTGCAGACCATTCCAGAGACTTGATCGCGTAGCTGCTTTGTCGTCCACCATGAACCATTATCGTAAGCATCTGAAGCTGCTTGACTATCCTGTCTGAATCTCCTTGAGTGACAGCTTCCCCAAGCGCCCTATAAATCAAGCTGTGCTGTAATAGCAATACCACATTCTCCAGTAAGGCATCCCATTCTTCGATAGTCTTTTCTTTACGGTTAAAATGAACACTAGTTGGAGGCATCCACTTCTTTACGACTTCAGTGATAGTTGCGCGCCAGTCTAAAGATGTCATTTGGGTCCGTATATCTTCAACCGACCCGACTTTGATGTTTGCCATAACTGCAACCCTGATTAATGCATCTGTTACATGCCTGAGTAGGGCGTCCACAGCATCAAAATCCATATGACCAGTTGCACTAAAGATCTTCGTTCTTCGCAAGATTCCTCCAACTCTCTTTAGCGATAAAGAATTTCGACAACCATCCGATCTGCCATGAGCGTCGTATATCATTCTGCACGCTGCCATGCACAGGTGAAAAAGCTCTGCTCGCACATCTATGTCAATACAACCTTCTACTCTGCTAGAAGCCTGCAAGTTACCTACCAGATATTGGCATAACCCATTGCAATTTATGGACAGCTTTCGCATCATCAAAAGACCTACAGCATTGTAAAGACTGCAGCCGCTGAACAGTTAACTAATCGCCTGATATTGGCACGAGGAAATTGTCTCCAAGTTTATCTTTATCCAAGTTTACTTCATGTATAATGGCATCAAGGATTTGAGAGTACCCTAATATCGATGCTTCGTTCAGGTCAAAAACCTTCTTTGGCGCAGCATCTATCCTTGTTGGAAAAAGTCTATACACCTCCAGTGGTTCGAAGCGGAGTAATTCCTGACCACTCCAGCCATCCATCAAACCCATTTCGGCACCTGTGAAGCTCAACAATATATCGCAAATCATGGTGTCGGAAATTCGGGGCATATATGTGCGGACTGATTCAAACAGTAGTGCCAATACATCGTGAGTTCTGAAATCCCCAATTTCCTCTAATTGAATCCACCACTGTTCCGGGGCTAGAGTATATTGGCGCGATTAATCCCCTGAGTGGGTGTCAAGCAGATTAGGAAGTTGCTCAGTCCGGGATACAGTTTGTTTATCCTGTGGCAATCACTTTGGCCAGGGATCACCTTGCTGCATCTTTAGAACGACCACAGCGCCCACGGTATTGTTGTGTTGAATGTTCTTATTATGAATTTGCTCGTCCTGCACTTTGCTATATATGTTGAAGTGATTCTATAGCAACATAAACGGCTGGTTTCATACTCGGATTCTAGTTTTCGCCAATTCGCCCTGCGCCGCCATCTCCAGGCTATGGAGAATAGGACTATAGGAGCTTGATACGCCTAAACGTTGCAATACAACTATCACGCGTTTAGGAACCCGGGAAGCAAACAGGTAAATACCCACAGTAGTCTATAATCAATCAACTCTGCCCCTGGCCCGCAAATTCAGACACCTATTACCTGTAAAATGTTGGCACGCTGTGAATTGGCATAACCAAGCAGGCTCATTGCTACAACCAATATCACATCAGCAAAAAACATTTCCGTCTGGGCGGAATGGCTGTGTCAGAGTGGACGCGCTCCGTCAGAGCCGTCAGAGACACCCCGGTGGCAGAGTACTCCGCACCCTGCGTCAATACGACGCGTCGTGTTGCATATCTTCCTCCGATCGCCGTTTCACCGTTTCTTCTCGCTCTATTGGTCTCCTATATTGAACAAACACTCTGGCGTTGTGGCCAACTGTGACCATACGTCGGAATGGGTTCATTGGGTACACGCTTGCATCGGGATTGCAATGGGTGATGCTGCGAAAATCTCTTCTCACGTTCCTTCTACATTAAGCTTAAGGAGCGTAGGAAGGTGAGAAGATATGATACTACAGGGCCGTGACGATCCACGCAATTGCATGGATCCACGAAATCTCGGAAAGAGCGAGTGAGACTGAGAGTTGGGAAAGATAGAGTGTGTATTTTCGTTGTATGACAAGATGAGATGAAAATGAGATGCTGTCTATCTACCCCGGGGTCTCCCGAATATATACTCCGCGTCGCTCATTCCACCTCCATTACCCCTGTATCTCTGTACACCCACCGTCGCTCCTTATCTATATACTTGGAGGCCGTGATCGAGCTAGTTTGGAGATGCACTTGGAGGCCGAGATCGAGTGAACTGAGAGATGCACTCTGAGGCCGTGATCGATCGAGTTTGGAGATGCACTGGGAGGCCGTGATCGAGTGAGTTTGGAGATGCACTTGGAGGCCGAGGTTGAGTGAACTGAGAGATGCACTTGGAGGCCGTGATCGATCGAGTTTGGAGATGCACTGGGAGGCCGTGATCGACTGAGTTTGGACATGTACTTGGATGCCGAGGTTGAGTGAACTGAGAGATGCACTTGGAGGCCGTGATCGATCGAGTTTGGAGATGCACTGGGAGGCTGTGATCGAGCGAGTTTGGAGATGCACTGGGAGGCCCAGATGGAGTGAACTCAGAGATGCACTCTGAGGCTGTGACCGAGCGAGTTTGGAGATGCACTTGCAGGCTATGATCGAGCGAGATTGGAGGAGTACTTGGAGGCAGTCAATTTGGAGGGAGGCGCGACAGCAGCTGAGACTCTATTCATTGTTTAACTTGTAATTGTGGGAATGTAGACAGTTGAGTACAACATCCGCTGAGAGATGAGAAACTGGCTGGGAGCGGGAGACTGTCGATCTTGGGATGATGCTGTACTTGGTGTATGCTGTACTTGGTGTTAACTCATGATTATGGCATGGAGAGATAGAGAGGGATGACTTAACTTCGTGTTCTTAGGTGATGGTGGAGTTGAGCACAAGAAAGAGAGAGATCAGAGGAGATGGGGGAAATCATCATGAGAAACTAGAACTTGTCCAGATATACCGTCTGTAGATTGGTAGCTATATAGATACATAGATACATGGATGAGAATACAACCTGAATACATGAGTTTTAAAAATCGTTGAACGATTAGTAGTAGCTATGAGTTCCAGGCGCACCAGCATCGTTCCCAAAGAAGATGTTGTTTTTCCCAGACTGCTCTACTGTGATTCGAGGCGCTCCCAGACATGTCGCTGGCGCTCCCAGGTGCTCTGCTATGCAACGCAACCCTTCGCCTGGGCGACGGAAAGCATGTAATTCTCTGTCAGACGGTACGAGGTTCCGTCAGAGCCGTCAGAGCCACCCAGAACACCTAGGTGTTTCTGACGGAAACTAGAGTTGTTGCTGATGCAGCTTCCTCTTTTCCAACAGAGCAGAACTGTCCAAGCCCCAGTGGTCTTCCGCGTCCCCAGCTGCACTGCTGCCTGTATATCGCCCTCTTGAATGGGCAGGGCAATCTGCAGTTATGGCTGTAACCCCACACAATTGTTCCACCAGCTCGGCTGTAGCAAGAGCTGCTCGCCGGAACGCTTCCCCAATGCTTCCAAAATCTTGTCTCTCCCAATCGACCTCCGCAAAATTTGATGCTGGGCGCTGGAGTTCGCAGTGTTTACTGATGCCATCAAGTTCAGTTTGGAGCTTGTCGAACGTCACTTTCGGGGCCAATATACCCATATGAGAGTCGTATGTCAACTTAAATAATGCTGTCGCATCGTTCGCCGCAAACAGTGATTCCACCAGCTCGGTGAACACACCCTGCGAGCGAGGCATTATCCCAGTTACGTATTTAATATCATGTGCCCAGGAATCACACATAGCCACCAAAAAGCTTGAAACCGACGTGAAACCACGCGTCTTCATAAACTGCAGAACTTCCTGAATCGTTTCTTTGATGCTTCCTCACGTTGTTGTGGTACCAGGCCCCCCATGGCAGCGTATTGTTGGATCCGACATTAACGATTGTGAGGAGTAGCGCTAACAGATGACTGATATACCATCCTGACCTCAAAGAAAAGCAATTTCTACCCTCGCAATCAACTTAACATCACTTCCGACTTGCGTCTTCGGGACCTGCATTATTTCCAGTACCATCACTTCCAGCACTTCCCAGCAGCAAAGATTGAGGTGTTAGGACCCCATAGATTATCACACCCAAGGGGGCAATGTGATTCAGACCTTTCAACTGCCGCAAAACAACCAGCCTAGTGGGGACCAGCAATGCGATGGCTTCAGTTCGTATTTGCCCTTTCAACAAGTTCTCGGAGAATAGATTATGCTTCCGAGATCATTGCGTTCCCACATGGCACTTCTTTGTGCTGGGGTAAAGTGCCAAACATTTGCCAAGAAACCAAACCCTGCTTTCTTCAAGCACCATTACTTTCTGCTAAACCTCTCAGCTCTTTCTCACCACCAACACGCCTGCCTGCGATGCCTAACTATTCACACTTTGATTGCCTTTCTCCAGTCTCTTCAGACGATGGCAACAAGCGCAGCATATCTCGAAACATTGCGACTTGAACTCTTGAATCCACTGCGGCTGAATTCAGTGAATCGGATGCTAACAACGATCGACTCACACAACAGCCACCAACCCCTTCCAGCATGGTCTCATCGCCTCCCCCCTCAACAGTGTCCACGTCCTCAGCAAAGTCTTCCCCGCGTTCAGGCCCTTAATCACTTGTGCAAAACGACCCCTTCGTGAGATTTGACGCGCAAATCGAAGAACATAAATGCGCAACGCGCCTTAACTTTCATTCGGACAGGTTCTGCCCGACTGACCTCCTCCTCACCATTGATGTAGACTCTGATACCCCGTTTACGTTCATTTGGAACTACCAACAGGTCCCTAATCGTCATTGGATTCCCAGGGTTGAGTACTACGACTGCCAACTACAGATTGGTTCGACCAGAATGGGTGGGCCGGAGCTTATCATGACGTGGCTCCGACTGCACTCCGTGAACATCTACGCAAGTTTTGGTACATTGAACACCGTATACCTTTTACACTATACAATAAAGCAAATGTCGATGTACAGAGTATGTCTATTCTTCCTCGGTTGGTGAAGGCCACGGACTAACAAACTCCCAGGCTACCCATTTAGAATCCCTAGGGAAAAGTATGGAACCTGGTACACCGTGTATACACCGGACACTGGAATCTCTGCTGGTGTTGGAACTTGGACACTGTTTATGGTTGAGGTTGCGAATACTCAGAAATACGGGGACCGCCAGACTAAGCGGAGCTATTGGCAACACAGATTGCTTGGTGGAGTCAAAACCATCATTCTGATGACTTACCAGCACGAAGATGTTTTGGATAACCATATATGCATTCTTGAGGTATGGGAGACCACTCACAGAGATCACCCAGGCGGTGAGTGGCAGTTCCCGGAACCCCCTCCTGGCATGACCAATGAGGATGTAGATGAATACTGCAGTGATGCGGTGATGGCAGCCGGTGCCAACCAGGTTTCCATGGGATATCAAGAAGGGCCTATTTATGTGAGTTAATTGATCCATCTTATTACACCTAGCATACTAATTAAACTGCGGGTAGTGGATCCGCGGTAAAAAGCCAATTGAGGAACGCTATTTCGACGCTGAGATTTCTCTACGCTCTGGGGACTGGTTCGGTGATGTCCTCCCTGCTGATCTTGACCTCTTTCCCGACGAATCGTACAATTCTCACGCTGTGATGCCGATTAATCTTAGCAAATGGCACAATGTCATTTGAAGGCAGGTACGGGAAAGTATTAAGCGCGATGCGGCATTCGATGACCTTCTCGTCGATAACCCGGACTTCTTTACACCTCCGCGGCCTATGCTTAAGGTCTTCCCACCTATGGTAGGCAATTTTATGACCTTATATGGTCCTTGGCATTGGTAAATGCCTCGATATAACATGGTCTAAAAGTGGCAGGCAGCTGCCCACTTGCTAGGTAGTAATAAATTTATAATGACTGACTCCGCACAGCGACTGCGACCATTCAATACTAAGCCATACTAATCAGTATGTGTCGGTATTGTACGGCTATCATTTCCTTGTATGACAGCAAAGATCATCTCTCCACGCATTGTAGAACTTCCGCGATTTCGCTCTTGTTCAGTCAGTATTTGGAAATATTCGTCAGTACTGACCCGTATGGGGCCATATATGTTTCCCGTTCTCAGCACTACCTGTGGTGCCTTCAGAATTCAATCATCGTACATACTGCTCTCACAGATCTTGTAATTCTGGTATATTTGAATACTCATCCATATAGTGTGGCATGCGTCAGTATGTATCACGATTTTAAATGATCAACATTCTCCCGCCGTTGAGCTTCGAAATACATGACAATACCCCGCAATGCAACGCCATACCCAATGATACCGGAATCGTCCCTACTGCAAAATTCTTGAAAGGGATCATTAGCTCAGATGGAAAATGATGAAACGCAGGGTATTTTCAATACTGCACTGTATTGCACCATACTTATGAGTAACAGTCCCTTTCTCAATCAACTGCTTTTAAAGAAATCCATGGCTTGGTTGAAGTTTGACTGATGGCATTGTATTTCCCAATACTGCTCTATATGGCGCTATATGCGCTGATACCTCCATTTTTGGACTCTCCACCTTCAAAGAAATCCTTTGCTCAGTTGGGCTTAATTAGTTTTATGGTATCTTCAAATACTGCTCTGTATAGCATTGTACTTATAAATACCGGCTTTTCTCTATCCAGCGCCTCTAAAGATGTCTTTGGCTTGCTTGGAGTTTGAATAGCGCTATGGTATTGGAAAATACTGCTCTGTATAGCTATGTACCTATAGATACTTCTTGATTTCTGAACCTCCACATTTAAGGAAATCTTTGGCTCGGTTTGAGTTTGACAGGAGCACCAGTATCATTCAGTACTTCAACAAAGGGCTCTGTACTTATTGATACCAGGTTTTCTTGCCCTGGCGGTTTCAGAGATTTTTGGCTTGATTTCAGTTGTACACGTTACATACAGGTATTCTGGAATACCTGCCTGTTTAGCTCTGTACCCGCCAGTATTTTCTTGCCAGTGAACTTATGACAATATGATGTGCAATGTGCCCTCCAAGTAAGCCTGTAATGTAAAATACTAACAAGTACTTGTCAATATTTGACTGTACTGCATATCTCAATAAGAATATTATAAGAGATTGATAGACCTTTCGTTTTCGACTTTTCAACCAGCTTAATGATCTGGTGGTGTTCTGTGCAATCATCCTGGTTGATACATTTTACGATTACAGTTTTACCTTCAAGCATGGCGAATGACATCGTATGCTGGGCTTTGCCCTAATTGTGAACCCTACGCAGATACCCCTCTATATACCCTCCCACAATCACTTCAACTCTCTAAGCTTGTCTACAGTTACTTCCACTTCAACACTATGCGCCCCACCACGAAAACCGGCCATCTGCCCTCTGTCGACGCTTGCATTCCACTGAAACAGCAAGTGCAGCTTACCTACAGTCCTGACCCTGTTGATCAGGACTATCTTATGTTCGACGCTCGCCAACAAAGCTTTCATGATGGTGTTGATGGTGACAGTGATTTGGAGGAGTCTCCAAGGAACTCGAACAACATACTTGCAAAGAAATCTCAGGTTTGACATTACACAACTTATCTCTACCTATTCTTATACGGTTCTATAGAGGGATCCATCATTTGATTTATTTGGCACAGGCAGCGTCAGGTTTTCGCCAAGTGATGACTACGACGATGGCGATGGCGATGCCGCCAATGATGATGATGATGATGATGATGATGATGATGATGATGATGATGATGATGATGATGATGATGATGATGATGATGATGATGATGATGATGGTGATGATGATGATGAGAGTAGGTACCTACATCTTGCTATGGAAACTCATCACGACTTGGAAATCGATGGCAACCGAGGAAGACGCCTGGTTATAGCTGAAACTGACTTCAAGAGTGGAACTCAGTCGGAGCACTTGAACACGAGAGGAAAGGAGCCTCAGAAGGTTGTGACCAGGAGGTCCTGGGTTAGACCCCTCATTACTTCTTTGTATCCATTAATACTGACAGGTATAGCACACGGATGATGAAGACCATGGCGGAGAAGAAGCTGAGGAAGATGGCGATGAAAAGGATCAAGAAGAGAGTGATCTACCAGTGGCTCGGCAACGGAGAAAGAAAAAACCTATGAAGAGGAGATCAAGAGCCACAAAGAGTTCTCAGGTTTGACTTTCCATTTCTTACTGGTATCTACGGTGACTGATTCGTACAGGATGCGAATGATCAAGTAGACTCGGATGTAAACGAAGCATCTGGTCTTGCCAGAGACGAAGACGATGGTATCTTCAAGGACTTTACCAACAAAGTACTTGCGATGGCAAAAGATCTGGCCAGAATGATGAACAAGTATACCACTATGCAGATCCTCCAGTGTGCAAGGGCTGTGACCACTTCTAAAGTATCTCGCTTGCGCTGTAACAAGATGAGTGCATGGAACCTTGCGATGAGGGAGGAAAAGGAATCAGTTTCCGCCGATCTACACAGACCCAAGACAGGGTCTGGGTATAAGAGGTGGCTTGGGTTTACCGGAGAGTACGCAAAGGAGGTTGCAAATGTCTATGAGGAGAAGAGGGAGTACTACGAAGAGAAAGTAAAGGAGATGAATAAAGAGGGCCGCGTAGGCACTATGGAGATCCTCAAAAGAGCACAAACGAAGGGAGTGAAGCTTTTGTGAGAAACAGCAAGTCTCTTGATACTCAAATATGAAGATATCCAGTACTGACCGAGCAGGTGGCATACCTCAGGAACCACCGCGTACATACAGTCCTGCTTGTTATATCAACGAAGATTCCGGCAGAAGCTCTGAACAGTACTAGCTATGGAGCAGTTTAATATAAGCTCATCCTCAACAGTGGAAGAAGTCTTGATGAGTTTAAAACTATGTGCAATGGCTCGAATTTACGCCAGCAAGTAAGGAAACCGCTCTCGGTACCTAACACTTTGGAAGGAACAGCAGGAAGAGATAAACTCAGGACGTTGGTCTCTTCTGCAATTCTTGCAATCATCAGTAAGTAGGCCGTAATGACGTGGCTGAAATTACACTGATTCACACTGCAACGTTCAGATGCGAAGACCCCGAATGGTATGGAGCAATTTCAGAAGCTTCCCCGCCACAGGGTGCAGAGCATTCTGACTGCTAGGAAGCTTAAATGGTGTGCACCTGAGCATTTAAGTGCCAAGTTGGGTAGTACTCAGGAGAGAATCTATGACACCATTCTCTCTACTCGGCTGGAAATGATTAAAATCACATACAATGCCGTGAATGGTGAACCAAAGGAGTTGAAGCTGGTCCGTTTATGATATTCATACAAAGAAGATATCGTAGAATAAAGTTTACATTAGGTAAACTACCACTGCATTACAATAAAGCGCAACAATTCTAATTGATAGTGCTTACTTACTTATATAGAATTGAATGGTACTGCTTGGTATTTGAATTAACGAGTGATAATAACTGGACATGCAACAATTCTTAACTACAGTGCAGTACTGCTTCATACTGGCAAGTATTATTGTATACTTAAAATTTAGTCACATTACTGTGGACTCCGAGATTTCAATTGGTATTAACCAATACTCATTGGTATTGTTCAGTATAATCAAGTACTAAATGCATCATACTAAATGCGATGAACTATGTTCAGCCTCAACCAGGAAAGATTGAACTATAGTTACTTGCAAGTAAATACGTAGAGACTACGGGGTGAAACAGCCCATTGGTGTCCGTAGGGCTTCAGTTTAGGGTCCCGCCAAGCCTCATACGCAGGCTAACCTCCCTCTCACATTCACCACCTCGACACCTCAGTTCCATATTCACCCCACCATATCGACACCTACCGTACCATTTCATATACACTTTGCATCTGTTATTGCAGGTCACACTTTTGCCAATCTATGCCTAATCACCATACCCTCGACGTTTTCATAGTCAGATATCATGGATAGGAAGAACAAAATAGCTGTTTTTGAGACAGTTGCATGGGGCGGATATGGTGGCTCAAAGGTGTGGACGATGGATATACGGAAAGGACAGAGGAGGATTCAACTTCAAGGTCCGAATCTGATTTGAAGAGGAAGAAATGGCCTCAGTGGAGGAGAGCAAAACCGTTTCCTGCCCCTTCAGCTTGACTACGGGCAAGGGCAGTTTGGTAACCAGCCGGATGATGAACCATATGTTCCAAACTACGGTATACATTGGGTTGACAAGATTATCGGCACTAACGTAGGTTACCCTGCCATGCAACACGACCGGGCGATGCAACACCCGCCCGCTCCCACTTCCAGCCTTCTCTAGCCCAACCAAAAATACACTGGAAGGGTTGGAACAAAAAAGGAGCCATATACAGATGATTTAGAATGATATGGGAGGGAACTAAATTTATTGAACCAAAAGAAAAGTCATAACTCATGAGCAAACCAAAAAAAACCTCGAAATTTCCCTACCTCCTC